>Ga0080006_1261060_pt1 | contig 24397 bp, 14 predicted proteins | sample RS3BMetagenome_FD_69209 | JGI IMG/M metagenome (GOLD analysis project Ga0080006, IMG submission 69209) | Ferric oxide microbial mat and aquatic microbial communities from Rainbow Spring, Yellowstone National Park, USA - RS3B (SPADES... ...
CTGCGGTGCGATATACGCACTACAGTTGATTCGTGGAACCCCATGATCGCTCAAATACTGTTGAGGAATACCGTTACCGGTGGATGGGTGCACGTCGCTGCAGCCTTGATGGATTGCTCACCCGAAGCACAGCGGTGTGTTCCTGCGGGGTGAGCATCCAGTGCGCGTTCTCCTGGTCACTGATGCATTGTGTTTCTGGACGCAAGGCTGCAGCTTTTCAGCAAGATGCCCAGGCTGATTACGAAACGATTTTCGGGAACGTTCGCTCGACACAAGGCCGCTGGACGCTCTCGAAGCACTGGTCATACCCAGTGAATAATGGAGGCGTTCGAGTCGTCACAGAGAGAGAGAGAGAGCTCGCGTGCATGATAGCCGGTGGCATCACACACGAGCTGGGCAATGCTTTTCGATTGCCTCGCCAACTGACGTCCGCTCAGCCTTCTGGACACCATGGCGTGCATCCGACGCTGTTTCATACGATTGTTTCTATTCGTGTCGCAGCAAGCACCCACGCTCGTGATGCATCGATGTCGCCCGGGATTCAGTCACCGATGGGAATCGTATAGCGCCGATTCCCGTGCGCACTGCCGGCTTTCGTCGACGGAGCGCAGGAGTTCAGGGCGTGTGCGCAACTTCAAGCCCAGCGCCGAAGGCTATCGCGAAACGACGCAAACCTCTCGTCATTTTCTGTTCGAAATCAGTGAAGAACCCGACACTTGCGCGCTTGTTGCCTCCATACGGCCGAAACTGTCGGCGACTCCGGTGCGGTGTCCCGAATTCCCGCTGAGTATCGCGTGCATCAACTGTTTGGGCGTTTTTGGCACGCTCTGAATGAAACGGACGCAAGCATCGCCCGCTGCTGGATGCAGAGCTCGGAGCGTCGCGATTGGTGCTGATAACAGCATTCCATTTTCTGGTATACCCTCTGGTGCCGATCATTCCCAGCTGCCTACCAGAGAGAATCCCCGGAGATCGAGCAGCTTCATCTGGTTTCTTCCTGGGTCGCTGGCTCCGTGCTCTTGATCTACAGGTACGGCGAGTGCTTCGATGCACCTGGATTCGGGATGCACGAACACCACCATCGCGAAGACGTTGTCTTCATCTGGGCTGAACGGGTGCGAATGAGTCTCTTTGGTAGACGCTGGTCCAGATGCTGCGCAATGTGCATACAGATTGATATTCCGTCCGGTCTTTGACGTCCTCGCAAACACGTCTTCCCGTTTCCTCTCGGTTAACAGCAAGGTGTCTCGCCAGTGCGCTTTGCGGTGTTGCTCAAATGCTTCGTATTGGTCGCAGATATCTGCCGCTGCTCACTACGGTGGTGGTCGTAAAGCTCCATGCAGAAGAGTCTACGATGCGATCATGAGCCTTGGTCTGATATTTGCGGTCTCTATCGAACGGACGCAAAAGGTGGCTCGTGCACTCGGACCCCAGGGAGGCAGTCTGTGCTGCTTCTGATGCGAAGGCCTCTCTTCGCTAGCCAGTAGTGGCGCCATCGAGCCTCTTGGCGACCTTTCCCCAGTCTGCGAAACGCATTCCTTTCGTTGCATACCTGCCAGAAAAACAAACAAAATCAAACATGGCTATACGTTCCATGTACTTCAAAAGTCATCGCACGTTGAATAACGCGATGCCTGCATCTATCAGCGCACCGCCATAATGAACCAGTGTACACCAGAGCATCTCTTTTATCTAGCAAAAACTCGTGAGTCTTTCAGACTCGCGACGTGCAAGACGACATGGCCTGTAAGTATACCACACACACATACACATACACACAGCAACAACCCCGGCGCTTGGCAATGCCCGCAATCCGTGACCCCTGGCCATACACCCTCAAACAGGTAGACAGCAGCTGCGCTTGTGGCACCAGCGTCAGCGATGTGCGCGCTTCTCTCATCACGCTAGACAAGCATGCTAGCTATATCGCGTCATTACATCTATACCTGCCAACAATCGTTCCACTGTATGCAAGCAGGCGGGGGTGTGTGTGCGGGACATCAAGCCTCCGGTTTCTTCTCTGTCTCGCTTGTGCCAGTCGCGCGGTCACAACATCTCCGCTTAAGACCTCATCGCTCCCACCGCAGTCACCCGCAATGTGCGCAGGATAGCGAAACCAGTAAGCGCCAGGCATCGAGTCAGTAAAGTAGCGCCTTCAGCATCACGCTTCGAAGATTCCCCATGAACCCCGAACGCGTCCGCAGTTGTGAACCGCTCGACACGAGGTCGCTGGTCGCCAGCCGTACGCCGCTTGAGTCGAAGGCCACTGCTTCGATCACTGTCGTCGCGTTATCACCAAGTTCGAGCTGCATATCCTCGAAAAGCAGATAAGACGGGGCAGCGTAGTCGTGCTCGGCTGCTAAGTCGATCCCGGTACCGTCCAAGTTCTCGCCAAGTTCAGTCGCTTGAGCCGCTGGTAGTCGCCGAGCTCGACAAGCGAGCTCGCCTACTGTGCGATCTCCGTAAATCAAAAGCTCCCAGGTCTCCGGAGTTGCACCTTGCACCTGCTCATACCGAAACGTACACGTCGTTGCCGGGTTCGGAGGTGTATCGAGCGAGACACGGTGCGTACCGCCTCTGCGCGGGTGGACCACAAACACAGTGCGTCTCGCTCGAACGTCGTTGGAGCTGAAGCCGTGCACCTCACTGGGCACAAACGCAAGAAGTACCGCAAACCCGAGAAACAGAAGGAGAGAAACGCGCTGCACGTGTCGCAAACACATGAGGTTCACCGCGTTTCAATAGAGAACGCGGATGCCACGAAACAGCTGCGGGCGGTACTCTCCGTACCGCACCAGCCTAAGCGGTTTATGGTGTGTGTGTGTGTGTACTGGGAGCAGGACGTTTCTCCTAGGTTTTGTAGAGACGCTTCGGACTAGAAGAGCGCTTCGATAAGCGACTGGCGTAAGACCTGCGCTGGCAACAAGCTTCGGCATCACGAGGACAAGTCTGAGCGCCAAACGGCTCATTCTGGGTTCTGCTGCACACCCGGGGAACGCCATAGATGAAAGCGTTTCACTTGGAACGAATGATATAGGCACATCGCGTTCATTGTTAGTGACTCGGGCGGTTCACAGGCGCTCCAGCAAAGCTCGATGCATCCTAGCTTTCGTCTCCAGCGGAACGGAGGCAACGTCCGCGTCCCGTAGCGTAGGCGTGCTCTACAAGTTCCTCCAGGCACTGAAGCGTACACGCTCTTGGACTGGTGCTGAACACGCGTGGACGTCGCTCCGCGGATGCCACTGGGGAGCTCGGATCCATTTCCAGCGCTCTGGTGATACCGGATAGCCTCGCAGCCGATGGCAAGCGCTGGGATCCAGGGAGCCCCCGGACGCTTGCAATACCCCTGCCTGCGTACCGTGCCCCAGGATACACGCGCATCGCTCCTGTAAGAGGCGCTGTGTACGCTCGAGAAGAAACACAGCTCTGAGCGTCGCAGCCCGAGCGCCTGTAGCACCTGGACGGTTCCCAAGGCAGCGTTTGTAGAGCGGCCCCTGCCGCAGTGCTGCGTTTCAGAACTGGTACCGGTTTCTCGCAAGAGCGTGTGCCGCGCTTGGTCGCTCCAGCTCAACTGTCGTTCACCGAGCAGCTCCCGCAGTCGTTCTCAGTTCAAATACTGACGGCAATTGGGTGCTCCACACAAACATGGTACCTTCTCGGAGGCATCATCCTCAATATCAAAATTGTAGTCGTAGGTAATCTCCTCGCCCACACAGATCGAACGCTTGCTGTAAAACAGAATATGGGATGCACCACCGAGTTGCACGATTCGGGCGATCGCGTTCGGATCGCAGCTGTGGTTCACGAAACGGGCAACGCTTCCAATGTGGGTTGCATCAACAACGGTATCCGCGTCGATACGAAACATGAACGAGTCGCCCATGCCCTGCTGGCGGTAAGCACGTTCGCGTAGGTCGGCCACAGCAGAGCGTACCAGCTCCCCGCGGTATTCAATGATGTAGTCACCGGCGGGGATGTCCTCGAGCGCCCACAAGCCGTAGCCATGAATCCCAGAGCGGTAGAAGCGCAGGAATCGTTCGCGCTGTTGCAGATAGAGTACGGTCTGTTCACGATCACTGACCGCAGAGAGGAGCTGGCGTTGCTCGACGCGGGTACCACGCAGGCTGCCGGTGGCACTCCAGCGCCGGGCCTCATCCGCCGGAATAATGACTTGTTTCGGCGGACGCCAACGGAATGCCTTGAGCTCACGCGAAAACGCCGCATAGCCTTCAGTTCGCGCGCAGCCGGTGGAGTTTGCTGGCGGCTCTGGTTCCTGCAGCTTCTGCTTGATACATATTCCATGCGTATCGAACAAGGTTTCCAGATACGGGCTCCAGTGCTCGCGGTAGCGCGTAGCGATATCGCTTTTGTCTTGGTCCAGGGTACTGACGATCGAAGCGCTCAGCTGAGGCGGCACATCGTCCGTCGGTTGGAAGCAGCACTCTAAAACTCTTTGCAGGTACACCTGGTCCTCGTCGGGCGCCACATCTTCCAAGAGCGATACTGAGAGCGAGTCGTGTGCAGCGCGATCGAGTGAAGATCGCGAAGATAAACGGGCCAGTTCTGCCACCGCAGATGAGGCACTCGCTCCCTTCTCGACTGCTGACTGCGGGTCGGGGGGTGCTCCTGGCTCGGACCCCGGCGAACGTCGCGAACGCTGCCTCATCGCCAGCTCGGGTAGTACGTCCAGCGAAACGGATCCCATTCGCGGAGGTTTGGCTGCTTTGTCGCCACCGGATTCGAGTCGTTGACGGGCGAGCTTTTCACGCATGCGGGCCTCGAACGTCTCCATGACTTGTTGTGCAACCTTATCGAGAATCTCGCGATGCAGATCCCGCAGAAGTGCATGACGCACTTGCCCTTCGAAGATGTCGCCAATCGCATCCAGGAGTTCCAGGCGCGTCGCAAAGGAACGCTCAGCCCTCATGAGCGTCACCTCGTGGATTCCGGAGCCGTCCTCTGCGAGTATTACCCGGCAAGCCTCGAACAGAATGCTACAACCGAGCAGCTCCTGGTTACGACTGCGAAGCCAACGTGTAAAGCGATACAAATCGGCGGCGTCAGCGAAGAGGACGTACCAGAAGGGCGCTCGAGCGACAGTTCGCACAGAACAGGGAGCGCTCGCCAACGCCTCATTAAGTTCATAGTGCGGTGTATTGAACGGTAGCGTGCTCAGACGCACCGCGTGAATCTCAGTGGAAACCAAGAAGTTTGTCGGACAGACCGGCTTTGCTGCATTGTATAAAGTGCGGTCTCCGGCGACGCGTCCCCGTACGGCAGCGTCCTCGGTAACGCCTGACGGCGCATTGGTGCAGCTGCGTCCTCTTTCTGAAAGTCGCTTCCAAGATGGATGCCCAGATGCCCCCGAATGGACCAGTCGCCCATTTGCACCCATCGACGCTCTCGACAAGAGTCCCTGGGCATGTCCTGCGCCCTCTACAGCGTCATCCCTGACGTTTCCAATTTCGGGACGCGAACCGGACGCCACTGCCTGGTCGACAACACACGAGACTCGAACACGCTTCCCCATGATCATGTGCTGATCCATGTGAGCTGCAGCTTCTAGCGCCTGCTCCCTCGTTCTGAAGTACATGAGGAACGTACGGGTTTGCGATTCCGCTTCGGTCGACGTTACCGCTGACTCGCTGGCATCGCGCTTCCCAGGCTCTGCACATCCTTTGATCCGAAGAATCTTACCGAATCGTCGAAACGCCGACATGAGTACGGATCTCGGCGTCTTTACCGGAACGCCCGCCACTTGAATGACCCTGGCATCTTCGGATAAGCTGCCACCAGCGGTTGGTGCCCCTGTTCGGGCCATGCTGACCCCCGATTCAGTACGGGAGGCATTCCCGGCGATCGTACCTCGTGCTGTTGCTGAGCGGTACGCATCCAGACCCGAAACCGACCTGTCAGCGTGATTTGGGCGCTCCCTATCCAGTTCGGGTGCGTCAGCGAATGCACGGCGACTCGCGTCATTCACCAGAGACGCTTGCACGCTCCGTACGATACCATGACGCCCAGCGCAAGTCGCTCGTTGCCGAGGGTCGCGTTCGTCTCGTGAAGCATATCGAGTCACAGCAGCGTGCTGTGCGCTGCTTGCAGTCATTACTGGGCTGGTACGTTGCTGATCTGACGCCAAAATCAGTCGATCGTCAGGTCCCTGTACACCAAGAGTATCGGCTCTAGCGCCATTCGCCGCCGGACTAGCGCCTTGCTGGTCGGACGTCAAACTCAATCGATCAGCAGGTCGCTGGCTAGCGTGGGGAACGCCACGAGCACCGGCAGCTGCATCTAGCGCCTGTGCTTCAACAGGCCGACGATGCTTCTCCAGTTGTGCTCGTTGCTCCTGCTCCCAGCGGTTCCTTCTATCGATTAACGCTCGTCGTCGAGCGGCAGCCGTATCTCCGCCTGGATCAACAAACACTTGTATTCGAGAGCCCATGAGTATTTTGTTGTGCATTTCACGAAGCGCTTGACGGCACGCGTCTTTGGACTTCATGCGGATGCTCGCAAATCCCATGGGGGTGCCCCGCTCGTCGCAATGCACGAGCGCCTGCTCTACGGGACCGTAGCGCCCAAACTGGGCTACAAGGTAGGCTTCTGTTATCGCCCTATTCAGATGCAAAACGATCAATGTTCGTTCATCATTCGCATCATTCGCGTCTGACGGAAACGCGGGAAGAAGGCGAAGCCTGCAATGTCCCGTTCCCAACGAGTCGGGGTGCTTGCGCGGGTCGCAGGGTCTCAGCTGTACGTCCGCCTCCGCCTCTGCCTGCGATTTTGGCGCTGTATGCACTGACAGCCTCCTCGTGCTAGTGAGGAAACCCTCTACTGAGAACTGACGGCCCGCCTGAGCCGGAAAAGCCGAACCCTCCACGGGCTCCCGCTCCGGCACGACGGTAGAGCCGGCCAGGGCACCTGACCATGCGTCGAAACGCAGACGCCACGCAGCAGCGCCTACCGGCAGCAAGAATGCGTACTCGGGACCGTCCCAGCCTTCGACATGTCCGTGAAGCTCCTGCACAGCAGGTCTTCGTTTTCGTTTCGCGACCGACATGGTATGCTCGGCTGGTCGGTGCTGACACAGCCGCCTCCCAGAGCGTCGTAACCAACGAGCTCTAGAACCACGTTTGGATGACGACGACAATGATGAGCGACTGATGCGAACGTTGCTTCGCCTGACCCTGAGTGCTGGTCAGCTTTGAAACCCAGTACAACCTAGCAACACGACAGTGTACGATGTTTCGCTTTCCCAGCAGATCAGTGAGCGATCCTCGTGAAGCTGGGATCGCGCGGGCACTTGCCGGCATTTCGAGGGGTTGCGGGTTCTGGGCGGGGAAGCGGGTGCCCTGAGGCCGAGCGCCCTAAAGAGCAGGTGTCGTGGAGCAATTTCTCGTTTTCGGACGCTTTGAAGCTTAGGGTCATGCAACCGCAGCTGTAACTTGCGTTGGATGCAGGCTCAACGTAACACTTGCGGAGGTGAAGGGCGTTGCGCACTAGCAGTTGCCAAGTCTGGGACTGGCGCTTCACGCACGTATGGAGCGCTCACGGATCGGATGATGGTACGAAATTGAGGCCCCCGGAAGTAAGGACTCCATCCGTTGACGTCACGCGCTCGTTCGAGGTTCCGGTTCGGGATACCTGATAGACTACTGTTCGGGCGTGGAGATGACGTACCTCTAGCCAACTGGACGTGAACTGGGGAAGCAGCGCGACTCTGGAGGCAGCGGACGCTTCGGGTTGCGCTCCAGCTAGCAGCCCTAGACATACAACGGACTAGAGTGCGATGGGATACTAGCTGGCCGCTGATCCCCACGAGTTTGCGCATAGTTGGCCAGCTCTACGCTCGCTGCTTTCTAGCGAGCAACTGCTAGCCAGCACGAGCCTCTGCATCCGCTGCAAAAGCATACCGCGAGTCCTGCGGCAATTTTTGCTTTGGGGTATCGTGCCCATGCAATGAAGCGGTAATCTGCGAGACCTCGACGATGATCGACACCCACGGTTGCAATCGTCGTCGTGTCCGGACCCATACGTTCCATAAACATGAACGAGGCTTCTCTTCGGGGGATCGTAGCTTGTTGCCCCCGCGGTGTCCTACGATGCTGCGTCTACCGCGTGTCCTCTGGCGGTGTTTGCTCGCCGGGTCGCACTCCATGGGACGTTTCGCCTCCTTCACCGACGCACCGGTTGACATGTTCGCGCGTGCCAACGATGCGGTATTAGCAATGCAGGTACGTCATTGAAGGTAGCACCCTAGTCCGTTGCTTCCTGGAAAAGCAGACAAGCATTCGCACCAAATCCCTGGATGTCGATACGCATCGTGCACTGGTGGATGCCAGGCGTTGGATGCATCGATCCTGGGGCAGAGGAACACGTGCACCAGAGCTTATGGTAGTTCCCGGTACGGTCTTATGCACGGGACAGGCGCATCAACGCTTTCCTCGAATGTTTTCTTCTTCGATTGCGCCCACTAGTCTGGACACAGCTTCAAGTTCATTTCATTGAAAGTGACCTCAGTCAGCGAGTGGAGCTCGTTTCCAAACGGTTCTTGCGCAACCACCACTAGAGAAGCCTTCGGCTCAGCGGCGACCGCCGCGACTCTGGTGACGGCGACGCCTGCGAACCGAGCAGTCTGAAGCCGTAGAAGCAGCACCGTCGTTTGTCTAGCGACGCCTGCGTCCGAGGCCGGTCAAGCCGTTTCCAGACCCGCTTGGATAGAGCTAGAACTGGTGACCTTTCGTAGTCTTTAACAGGGCTTCCTTTTGCGTGCGGCGGGTTGCTAGCAAGGCGCTGCGAGGCTTGGTCGGGCGCACCACAGAGCCGTCCAGACGGCCGGTCTGAGTGATCTGGACGCTTCTCGGATGCAACGAAACTTTTACGGGCTCGCTTTCCAGGTATGGGGCGCGAATACCAACGTTGGAAAGACGTTGGTTTGTGCAGCGCTCGCCCGAGCTCACTTGCGAGACAGCGACCGAGCTAGGGGAGCACTGCTTTACCTGAAGCCGCTGCAGACGGGGTTTCCTTCCGATCACGACGCTCGATTCGTATTCAGACAAGCCCTGGGAACGGATACCCGTATCAACGAACCAGAAAATGCTCTGGAATATGTGTCCAGAGAGCACGCTTTTTCATGCCGGACGCTGTACGCGTGGAGGCTAGCGCGTTCCCCACAGGAGGCAGCAGCAGCTGCTACTGCCGGGGAGCCGTTCTCACATGCGTCGCTCCAGCGACCCGCGGGAGGTCTGGCATCTCCCGAACTAGACTCGTCCACGGTGTTGGAGCATATCGAGAATGCACTAAAAAACGCAGGGCTTTCGCTGTTCATGGTTGAAACAGCGGGTGGTGTGTTGTCTCCGGTGAGCGCCAGCGGCACGCTCCAGGCGGACTTTTATCGCGCGGTACGGCTACCTGGCGTCCTTGTTGGCGATGCACGACTAGGAGGTATATCGACGACGCTCGCCGCATATGAAGCTTTGCGAAGCCGTGGTTATGATGTCCCGGCCATTGTATTCGGCATGGGCCCCGGACTCGAGAGCGCTGATCGCAATGCTGCCGCTATCCGCGCTCAGCTGGACCCAGAAGAGACGCCCATTGTGGAGCCTTATTTGCGAGTCTTTGATGCGCATGCGCAGGCATCTCTAGCACAGCCAGCACAAGGCTTGGTGTCCGTCGACGAAACTGCTCAACGATTCATAGAGCATCTCCGACACTGGTGGTGTCGTCGCGCGATACGCTGGCAAGATATGCTTCGCGAGAGCGACCAAGTGCTGTGGTGGCCTTTCACGCAACACCAGGCACGGCGAATGCCGTCTGCATCCGAGGAGCGAGCACAGACGACGCTCATTGACTCGGCTTACGGCGACGATTATACGATTATCAAATCGGTCAAGCGCGACGTCTCTGGAATGAGTCCACAGAAAAGAACGTCATCGAGTGAGCTCACTCAAGAGCGTTGGTTCGATGGCTGCGGCTCCTGGTGGACGCAGTCAGTCGGACACGGTCACCCGACGCTAAACCGATCGATAGGGCATGCGCTGGGACGCTACGGCCACGTTATGTTCCCCGAGTGCGTTCACGAGCCAGCTTGGCTGCTCAGCAAGCGCCTCCTAAACAGCGTCGGGAATGGCTGGGCGTCTCGTGTTTTCTTCTCGGATAACGGGAGTACTGCGATGGAGATCGGTCTGAAGATGGCATTTCGCCTCGCTCAGAAACGAGGGCTCTTCGACCTGTCACGCGCCTCGGATGTCGGCATTGTCGGCCTCGAGGGGAGCTACCACGGGGACACCCTGGGCGCCATGGACTGCTCACCGTCGTCCACCTTTAACCAGCTTCAAACGCCCTGGTATCGAGGCCGGGGCCTTTTCCTCAAACCGCCATACTGTGCGATCTGGAACGGTGACTGGCAGCCAGATGCACCGCAAGGCTTGGACGCTGCTGCCCAGCGACGACGTCACGAGCGATATCGCGAGTACCACCGCAGCATTGCAGAGGAACTAGCGCGACACGAATCGATGCCACTGGGCGCTTTGGTTCTCGAGCCAGTGGTACAGGGCGCCGGTGGCATGCGTATCATCGACGTCGTATATCAACAAGCGCTGATCGATGCTTGTCGGCAGCGGGCAATCCCGGTCGTTTTCGATGAGGTTTTCACGGCCTTCTGGCGGCTTGGCGCCCTCACTGGTGCCAGCATTCTCGATCGTGAGCCCGACATTGCCGCATATGGCAAGTTGCTCACCGGCGGTGCGCTCCCGTTGGCTGTTACCCTGACGTCTGAGGAGGTGTTTACTGCATTTTTGGGGGAAAAGCGAGCCGACGCTCTCCTCCACGGACACTCGTACTCTGCGTATCCGGCGGGATGCGCAGCGGCGAACGCAGCCCTCTCCATCTATGAGCGGCTAACCTCCGCGGAGACGCGCGTGTTCGACGGTGCGTTGCTGGCACCCGTGAGAGCGCTCTCAACCAAACCTGGTGTTGGTGCGGTGTCTGCGATTGGAAGCGTGTTGGCTGTGCAACTCACACCGCTGACCTCAGCTGAACAGGCGGACGAGCGGCTTCTTGCAGCCCGTCAGACGCGAGTGCTGAGCATTGCTCGCCAGCAGCATGGCATCTACCTGCGACCGCTGGGCACCACGGTATACGCGCTGGTAGCTCCAGCGCAGACGCCGCTCCATCGGGCAGCAGACCTGGTTCGGGCTCTAGACCGGGCACTCGACTTGGCAGCTGTTTCAAAAGAGACGGCGAATGCCGCGACAGTGACTCCTATTGTTTGAAAGCAGGTAACCTGGTTTATGAAGTAGGATTTATGATTTGAATCGAGGCGATCGGGACGCGGATACGCTAGGACACCCGTGTTCGTACGAAATGGAGCGGGCTCATTTTGCGAACAAGGGCATACGCGCTAAAGTTTGAATCTTTTCCCATTATTTTCATAATGAGGATTTTCAGGCTTTTTTCTGTGACTGGTTCAGAGTCATCTCTTTTACCTCTGGAGTGTAGTACGCTGGACGCTCTGGTCCTTCCGGCTTCTTTGTCAGCTGGTGAAGGATGTTGCCGGCAACATTGGAGTCAGTATTTGGCTGCTTCCGGCTTCGGGGGACGCACTGGATGCGTAGGTCGGCGTTGCGGTCTACTTTTCGCTTGGTATGCTCATCTGCTGCGTATGCGAAAGAGGTTTGCCGTATGCGACGGTGCCAGCCGACTGCGGTCGAATGTTCGCACGCGTACACCATGCTGTCACTCCGGGGAGCCATGCTGTCGAGTGTGAGCGCTTGCTTCATCGATTGTTACACGTTACTGACGGGTATAGAAGGGCATTGTCTATACCTGTCTCGGTTTGCGTGCCCGATACCGTACCCTATACGCACGGGCTACTTGCAGATGATGCTCTCGGCACGTACGCTCTCTGCTGCAAATGCAAGTGCACACTGTTCCATTCGATAAAGTATTTGTGGAACTCGGTAATGTTCGTGATGGAACAAATACTGCGATGAAAATCCAGGAAAGAAAACAGATCGACATCTATCGAGCTGGCCATTGCTTGTATCGTGCGACGCGATGACGCACGCTCCACTAGAAGCGATTGCTGCGAAGAGAACGTCCAAGTCGAAGACCGTTCGAAATGCAAAAGGAAAAGACGCGAGTCCCCGCGAGCACATCCTGTGAGACGTATCAAGATGCTGTCGAATGCCAGTGCGTCGTTCACCACAACGAGAGGGGCATTGGCCATTCGAACGCAGCGGATTGTTGGACGTGACGCATTCAGTGATGACTCGCCATGAACCAGTGCAGAATTCGCTAGCAGGCGAAGACGAAATGCTTTTCGTGCCCATGTAAAGGTGGGAATTTTCTGCACTTATTCGCTGCCTCGATACAGAAAGATTCCGGGCATGAAAATGCGTGATTCCGGCATGCGATACCTACGGAATGCAGAAGAGCAGCGGCTTGCACGTTCGCATTGGATGAGGATACAGGCCAATTCACGAATATGTATTCGAGGTTGTCGTGAACCACCTCGATTCCTGTATCGAAACGAGTGCCGGCAGCAAAGCGGTGAGCGAACCACTCCGAAAAAAAGACCAGGGGTCCTCGAACGACGTATGCATCCGTAAGCGCTTATGGATGGATTGGGAATAATAATTATACTGTGCATCGTAGGAAACGTTCGGAAGAAATAGCTTGAGGCGGGATCGGTGCAAAAAATTTAGCGTTGCATATGAATCTTACCGTCGTTCAACTCAAATGTGTTTCAGACCCGGGTGCATGTCATCAAGTACTTTCTCGCAGCGTACAGCAGATGTGCTCGAAGTGCTTTCATTTGGAGAAATAAAATTCAAGGGAAAGGAACGGGCGTGGACGGCAGGGATCCTGGGGGCCCGCTGTCGCCGGCTGCCGCGAAAGGAAAAACGAAAACAATCCTCCTCTCGCATACCATCGAGCGAAGAAGAGCAAGTGAAAAAGAATACGAAGAATAAGAGGGGAGATTGGCGTCAACAGGTGCTTCCCGACGGTGCGATGACGAGGCCTTGCTTGCACAGAAGGCGCGAGTTCTAGGAATCCTTGCTTTGTTGAGTCCCATCTGAGCCAATGAACAGACGGAGTTCGTGAACCGAGACTTTGACGCTGCTATCAATATCCGACGATATGCAGTGTTGAAGACGAGATCCGAGGAGCTGTCGCGATCGAGTTTTGTGGTGCAGCCTCTCAAGCTGGAGGTGTTCTAGCAGAAACTGAAACCGATAGAAGTCGGCCGGTCAAGAATAGCTGAGGGGCGTCTGTGTGTGGATATTCATGTATACTCTCGCGCCGACGCCCTCTGTGGAACAGCAACGCCGTTCCGTAACCGTGCTACGACCGCACCGGCACTATAATCGCTATTCCAGATGCAGCAGGGCAGGCACGCGGCGAACGATAGAACGTATGAAGCGGCTAGTATATCCAAGAAGAGGTAAGGGTTATGGAACTTGGAAGTAGGTGAATCGAGCGATGCTTCACCGCGCGCTGATAGGAAGCGCACGGTTGGAGAACACTGGCATGTGTCAAGACTTGTCCACTTAAAACAATTAACATGAATCATACTGTACATAACGGCCATGGGAAGGACGCTGCGTGCACGGCATTTCCTTGAGACACGTGTCCGCTATGAGGCCGGATCGGCATCGCACGAATCTTCGGCACGTGTGCGCATGGGGCACGCTGCGCGCCTTTGCTAAGAGATTCAAAATGAGCCAACTATAGACTTAACTGGACAGGTCTGCGATGCTCAACGGATCCGTGATCCGTTGGATAACACGCACCCGTGGGATCGATAGGAACGCATGAATTCAGGATGGCTTTTGCCTTACTTCGTTTAAGCTCTGCTGGCCATTCGAGCTCGTGCCAGAGCAGCGCCTTCAACATAGTTGCGCGTGCGGTATACTCTGATGATGTTCGTCACGTACGCAAAACCTCTAGTCGGCGCTCGCAGAGGTTTGGCACCCACCGGTTCCGCAGCACCGGGCGTTTATCCGTTGACCGAGGTACTGTTGCGAGACCGACTACGACGCCAACGGCAGTGCCGAACCGCCCGGCGGAACATCATAACAAACCTCTCATCTGAACAGTCTCGGAAGAAGCATACGGTCGTGCCGATCACAACGCGGAAGCATATCGAGGAAGCAATCCGTGACGGGACACTCGACCAGCTCAAGCTAAATCCATACGAGTTGCCGAAACTGAACTCGGACTATCTTCGTCACCCCTTAATGGAAGAACTGGGCAACGACCAGATCTTCATCTCCGATGACTGCATCGGACTCATCAAGTTCCATGGCGGATATCTCCAAGATAACCGAGATCAACGTGTTCGCGGGGAGCTCAAGAAATACCAGTTCATGCTCCGTCTGAAAATGCCCGCCGGCGAGTGTCCGCCTTCGCTGTATACGACACTCGACGACATCAGTGAAACCTATGGGAACAAGACGCTGCGGCTCACGACGCGCTCTTCGTTCCAAATCCACGGCATCCATAAATCCAATCTGAAAACCGTCGTCCAGAGCATCGTGCGAGCGGGCGGCGGGCTGTATGGTGCGAGCGGCGACTGCTCGCGCAACGTCATCGCGCCGCCGGCGCCCTTCGTCGATGCCGCGTATGCGCAGGCACGACACGTTGCCAGAATGGTGGCAGAGCTGTTCGCGATTCAGTCGCACGCGTTTGCGGATCTGTGGCTCGATGGGGAGCTTGCCGCCAGCATCGAGTACTGGAAGAAGGAGCTGGACATGGACGAAGTTCGACGACTCATGACGGAGGATAACGGGCGTGGTCAGGTTCTGCAGGATTCCGTCGAGCCGCTCTACGGAAAGCTGTACCTTCCGCGCAAGTTCAAAGTTGGTGTCACTGTTCCCGGGGATAATTCTATCGACATCTACACACACGACATTGGAATCGTCGTTTTTTGTGATGCGCAGGGTCAACTGGAAGGTGCCAATATTCTCGTCGGCGGCGGCATGGGTCGCACTCATAACAAAGAGGAGACCTTCGCGCGTGCTGCCGATCCGCTGGGGTACGTACCGGCAGCGGCGCTGTACGACACACTCAAAGCGATCTTGGCTGCCCAGCGGGACCACGGCAATCGTGCAGTTCGCACGAACGCCCGGATGAAGTACCTGGTGCATCGGCTGGGCATCGATCGATTCCGCGAACTCGTCAAGTCGTATATGGTGGGTGGTGGCAGTGCGCTAGAGTCGATACGCTCCATGCCGCCGTGGACTTTCCAGGATTATCTGGGTTGGCGCGAGCAAGGCGACGGACGCTGGTTTTTCGGCCTCTACGTACAGAACGGGAGGATCAAAGACGAGCTGAAGAAAGCACTCCGTGCCCTAACGGATCGCTTCAACTTTCCCCTGGTATGTACGCCGCAGCAGAACCTTCTCATCACGCAGGTGCCAGCGACAGCGCGCCCTGACGTCGAGACGCTGCTGGCGTCGTTCGGCGTCGAGACGGCAGCATCCGCACTGGATCCGCTGATGCGTGACGCGATGGCGTGTCCAGCGTTGCCGCTGTGTCCGCCGGCGATCACGGAGGCGGAGCGTGTCATGCCGCGCTACGTGCAGCGCGTGCGCGAGCTGCTGTCCAAAGTCGGCATCTCGCCGCACGCATCGTTCGTGATGCGCATGACTGGATGCCCGAACGGGTGCACGCGTCCGTACATGGCCGAGTTGGGATTCGTCGGATCAGGTCCGAATTGTACGTATCAGGTGTGGCTGGGCGGGAGCCCGATGCAGACGCGCCTGGCGTGGCCGTATATCGATCGGGTGACGGACGATCAGGTGGAGCGCGTCCTGGAGCCGGTGTTTGTATTCTGGAAAAGCGCACGCGAGCCGGACGAGTCCTTTGGAGACTTTTGCGATCGAGTTGGGAAGGCGCAACTCGAGGCGTATGCGCAACGTTATTGGGATGGGGTGCCGGCAGCGCCTGTATCGTAGCTGCTGCTGGCGAATCCATGAACAGCATTCTCGGGGAAGCACGCGATCAGGGTGCGTGCTGGAACGAATTCCTCAAGGGTGCAGCCTATGAGGCGGGAACCGATAGCAGAGGCTGATGTCAGAGTTGCCGCGGGCTCCTGGCAGTCTTGTTAAAACCGAAGCGCCGACCAAGGGGCTATCTGCCGTCTTTTTCAGTGACCGTAAAAATTCAGAGCACCTCATTTGTGTCAGCGCGCTAGCACCAGGGAATAGCCAAATCGCCGACACTAGGCAGTGCTACGCCCAAACACAGCTCGCGCGCAGCAGCGAAAGACACAGCACTTGGTCGGTGCCATGAGGCTCAGTTTTCGCTTCTTGCTGCGACGCTATATGGTCGCAGCGCAGGCAAGCTTTGGGCAATAGAGACGCCCGAGTCCATCGGTATCCGATCCGTTTCCGTTCAGAATCTGAGACGGCGAACGCTGCGGGTCACCGCGAGTCGATCAGCTACGCCATCCGTTCAGGTGGTCGCTGCACGCACGGCGGCTGCGCATCGTCCGCAATGTACATGCGACTCGGCGATCTACCGAGCGATGGTAAGTTTGTAATTTTTGGAACTAAATGATCCATTATTGTCGCTGATTGGCATGCCATATGCTGATCATCGCCGGTTTGACGATGCGCTGCCGGACGCTACCGCCGCCAGACGATTTGCCGGGTTCCGCGGTGTGCGATGCCGGCGCTTCGCGTCAGAGAGAGATCAGGACGTCGCAGAGATTCCGAATTTTTTGTGCTGTCATCAAGCGTATGGCCCATCATGGGGCCGTCGTGCGCTTTCCAGGAAATACAGATTCACTTTGGTAGGTGCACGCCTCTTGCACAATTCGTATGGCATCGGTCGCGGCGTAGGTGCTCGTTCGAAGCTCTGGGACCCGCCTGGAGCGCCAGTGCTGCTGAGCGGTCCAGGGGCACGGAGGAACGCGTGCCTGGGCAGCGAGTGCGGTCGTCGGCTGTTCATCGGCTCGGGCGCGTTGCGCATGGCATCGCATGGCCAGCATGCACGAATCCGGTGCGCTGGCTGACGCGCTTTCCACCTTGGGGTAAAGCGTGCGAACTGCGTAGACTCAGAGGAAGGTTGCGGGTGCACGTCTGGAGCGAGCAGCGCGGTATTGGCTTGTATGACAAGCACTGCGACGAGACTGCATCGAAGTCTTCTGCTTATCACTGGGAGAAAAAAATCGCAAACAAACGGCTTTAGAACGTAAAAAACTGTTCCGAAGAATATCCCAGAGCTTTCAGTGCCGGAATGCACGCATCATCCTGAAATCCCGCTGGACCACAAATGCCGATAATAAGATCACTACGTGGCCCCGGTAGACGGGCTGCCAGCAGCTCCTGATTCACGTGGCCAACGACAGCCTCCGGAAACGTTTTGGAAATGGCCTCCGACGGTTGACTCAGCACGTAGCAGAACTGAAAGCGCGCATCGCACTGGCGCCATGCTTCGAGTTCCTGGAAGAGCAGAATCTCGTCCTCGTTTCGATTCGCGTAGACCAGGTATATAGCATCCAGAAACGGTGTAGATGACTGTTTCGCATGCTCTTGAAGCTCAACCTGGATTGCTTTCATCACCTGGAACGCTGGCGTGATGCCACTGCCTGCACAAAGAAAAGCGAACCGCCGCGCCCTTCCAGCTCGTCCATGTAACATGTACGCGCCAAGTCCGACGTAGCTAAAGTGCCCAAGTGGGCCCTTGACCTGCACCGTGTCTCCAATACGAAGCAGTTCCAGATACTGCGACATTTTCCCGCCAGACGGGTATGAAGGATGCGCGCCCGCGCGGTACACTTTGATCACAAGCTCGAAGAAGCCGGCTTCGTGGCCGAGACTCGTCGGTGTGTACGCCCGTGCGACATTCTTGTTCTCAATTCGCGCCCGAATGAGCAAATGATTCCCTGTAGGCAGACCCAGCAATTGGTTGACATCAGGTAGAGCAAAGCGCAGTCGCACCGTGTTCTTCGTGATATACGACTTGCTGGCGAGCACAAAGTCCTTCCATTTCTTTGGGTCTAATGCCGGGCGGCATCCATCGATACTCTCGGTACAGGCGCCGTCAGCGGCATCGGCGTGAATGACTGCGTCTCTGGAGAACTGCTCCCGCAGCAGATCCGTCGACGAGTCCGTATACGCCAGATGAGGCGACGACGAGAGCGACGCATCTGCGGATGACCCAGCAGGAGCCAATTCTCCGATGTAAAAGTCATCCAGCAACTTCCAGGCTTTCTCGGAGTGAATGGCCTCAAAGTCTTCGGTACAATCCTGTCCGGCATTCATCATGATCGCCGCCTTGCCACCGGGGTGCTCGTTCAGATAGCGCGTCACGTCGTAGACACGACCGCGCACTACGATCCAAAGATCGGTCTCACTCTGGTGCCGCTCAACTTGGGCGCTTGTATAGAGGCGTTGTTGCGCCTGCTGGAGCTTTTCCGCGGTCTTTTTGCGCATCATTTGTTGGTACACATTGGAGCCATGCACCGTGCTGCCAACTGCGTTCGGCACAGGTGGCATCTGCACCCGCTCAGCCATTTGGGCGATGTCGCGCTTCGCCTCCGGGGCGTCTCGCAGTGCATGTTCTGTTGCTGGTGCAGGCACAGCTGGTTGCTGCCCCGAGTGCGACGCTCCTGGGACAGTACTGGAACCCATCCAGCCGCCAGCCGTCGGCCCCGGCACTGTAGGATGCTCGAAACGCAGCGAAATACGTCCGGTGCCGGGATCGGGTACCGGTGAGACGCGCACGCGGTACCACGCATTATTGCCCATACCCATGACGTTCCAGGTCCAGCGATGCGGCTGTGTATTGTTGCTGCTATCCCAGGCCCTGACTGCAAACTCGGTGCAACACAGCAAATGCACGAGTGATGCATTGAAGCTGAAGCGACTCCAGGCCCATTGCCGTCCGGCTGCGTTCGGCTCAAAAGGATGCCGCAGCTCGCACAGATTCCAAAGCTGACCGTCATCGAAAGTGATCTCCACACGCGTGACGGGTCTGCCACCGCCGCTGTAGGCGTAGCCTTCGATACGATAGGAATGCTGCTCGCTCGCATGGTGCAGCGGAAGCAATTCATCGTGCAGCGGGCGCACTACCGCCGAGTTGATATTCAGCTCGTTGAAAAGGTACTCGGGGCGATACCACCATTTCTCCGAGTCGGCGCGCTCCTTATCCACGTGTGGGGGCATGATGCGATTATCAAAAAAATGGTAATGGTTCTGCGATTCGCGGTCTGAAACCTCAACATGGGACAGCCACTTGACCATGCGCCCGCCAATCCATCCTGGCACCAAAAGTCGAACAGGATACCCATGGTCCGGATGTAGAGGCGCTCCATTCTGAGCAACCGCTAGGAGTACGTCAGCGTGCGGATCCAGCGCCATCGCGAGCGGTATACTAGTACCGTACGGACCTTTCGCTGGCTCATCAGCACCAGTGAAGCATACATAACGGGCTTTCGGAGATTCACAGACTTGGCAGTGACGGAGGACGTCCGCCAAACGTACCCCTGTCCAGAAGGACGTGGAGGCGCCGCCTGCACCCCAGTGGAAACCAATGCTTTGGCGTATTTGATTGAGTTCCTTTCGCCGGTTGCCAGCGCACACGAGGGTCACAGGGATCGTGACGAGCTCCCCCAGCGCGAGCAGTTCCTCTACAGAAAACGCGCCCGGACGTTCTACCAGGCCACTGATATGAATGCGGTGCGTGCCCAGGGTCAGATGCGGGACTGCTCCATGGTTCCGTACATAGTGAAGTTCCTGGCTCGTGAGATCCTGATCTAGCAAACATAGTGGCGGCTCGGCATTGAACGGGTGCCTCCCCGTGAGACGCACCATCGCCTGATGACGAGGCACCCAGTCGTCGGGTGTGTTTTGATCTCGCTTGTCGATGGGGAGCTGGCGCTGCGCGAGCTGCTCCTCCCAGTGCCTCATTGCAGCGAGCAGCGCGCTCGCTTCCGACAATATCGCCGGTTTGGTGCCGTTCTCATGCGGTTGTTGGCGCATCAGCTTAGTCTGCTCATCGGCACGCGGGGAGCTGCAGCCCTCCGGTACAGTGTGCATCGTGTGGTACGTGAATAGACAGTCCCGAGACCTTGCAAGGTATCCACAATTGGGGTACTGACTGAAGAGTCGACACGAGCGAGCATACAATCGCGGCCTTCAGCTTCGTTTGAATTCTTCTTGGTTCCAGTCTTTCGACGATAGGGCGTTTCAGCGAACAAGATTCGCGTCCCAGAGCGAGGTCACACGTTTCGGCTAGATTGCTCGACTCGTTTTCCACCTTCTTCTTCGTTGTTCACTAACAAAAAAAATCACAATTGCACAGACGATAGAACTCAGAGCTAATAAAACACGTCCGAGCAGTCTTGCAGAATTTTCACGGTGACAACGGAGTGCTGGCGAGCACCCCACGCCCTCAAGTCGTGTTCGCACCCTAGCTCCGTGAACGGCAACTACAACCAACAACTAGCAAACTCCACAATTCTAAAAAACCCTCCAAACGCTTGCAACTCAAAAGTGCCCCTCAAAACTCACCAACCAGTTTCTAACGCTGGTGTACAGCTGCACGTTTGCCTTTTACGCGAACTAGGAAACACGTTCGCGATGTCACTGTTGTTGTTCTTGTTGCTCCTGTCACGAATCTGTTGAGCCGTTCGTTGGCGCCACGTCCAGGAGCGTAGCGGCGTCGTATTTCGGGATCGGCATCGTGTGTCCAGCACGTGTGGGCGTGATGCGTTGTTGGCGTTGGCGTACGCCTCCGTATTCGTTCAACGGTCAACGATTCGGTTGCAGCAGCGCGCACGCGCGCCATCGACCTATCGCATGCGTGCGCACGGCGATGCACGCATGATGGTACATGCGTGCGCCACACGTTGTATTCGTGTTCGGCATTCAGTTGAGAGGCACTTTGTGTCTGCCACAACTTGTCAGCGGAAGGGGAGTTGACGCTTGGTGCGTTTCCCCGACATACATAACGTACTTAAGTGTTGAGCACAAAACCGCTGTCCTGACCACTCCGGCATGGCGGAGGGAGCTGGCCAACCTGTCCCTACAGCGTTGGACGAGAAAGAGATCCTCCTCCGAGACGACACCCTCGACTCATCTCTGGGGCCTTCGCGTCCGAACAGTAAAGAATGGAAAGACCTTGAAGTGGAGTCGGTGGCGGCTCCGCTGTATTCGTACCGTTTGCCAGTCGATGCCCTACACCGGGCAAGGCGCCTGGAGCCGTGGCGCTTCGACCGTCCGCATATGCGGGCCTTTTTCTTTGCATGGTCATCCTTTTTCATCGCATTTTTCGGTTGGTTTGCGGTACCAGCGCTTTTACCGAGTATTTCCTCGGACAAAGCATTGGACTTGACCAAAGCGAACAAAGCGCACTCGAATGCGATTGCGCTTTCAGGTACAGTGTTCATGCGCATGGTGACTGGTGCCCTGGTGGACCGCTTCGGGCCACGACGTGTTCAGGCGCTCCTGCTGGCGGTGTTCTCAATCCCGGTGTATCTGTTCGGAACGGTGTATAATTTTGCATCATTCGCCACAGCACGTTTTTTCATCGGCGGTCTTGGTGCAACCTTCGTTGTAACTGAGTACTGGTGTGCGCTAATGTTCTCGAGGAATATCATTGGAACAGCGAATGCGGTTGCAGCGGGATGGGGCAATGCGGGCGGTGGCGCCACCAATGCGCTTATGCCGCAGTTCTATAACTTGATGAAGGTCTTCGGTTTGGACGAGGAAAAAGCCTGGCGAGTCGTGATGGTGATCCCTGGTACCATGGCCCTGATCTGGGCCGTGGTCTTGTTCTTCTTCTCCGACGACTGCCCAGACGGTGACTACAAGAATCTCTATCGAATCGGGAACTTGCGCCCGATTTCAGCACTCGAGGCTTTTGCGCGAGCAGCAAGAAATCCGCGAACGTATGTGCTGTTCTGCCTGTATGCGTCTTCTTTCGGTGTTGAGCTGACCATGGATAACGTGCTGGCTACTTACTTCAACAAAGTCTTCAACCTTGATCAATCGATAGCCGGTGTTGCGGCAGGTCTCTTTGGACTAATGAACCTGTTTGCGCGGGCGGTTGGCGGTATTGGCTCGGATCTGATTGCGCGTCGCTACAGCATGCGCGGACGTGTGCTCTGGTTGTTCGCGAACCTGGTTCTCGAGGGTGTATTCTGCTTGGTTTTCTCCCGGATGACAACCATCGGTGCAGCAATACCCACTTTGATTCTTTTTTCCCTTTTCACGCAGGCGTCATGCGGCGCAGTTTTCGCGATCGTCCCCTTCGTGGATCCGATCGCGACCGGGTCCGTGGGTGGTATCGTTGGTGCAGGCGGGAATACTGGCGGCGTCACCCTCAGTCTTGTGTTTAGCCACATGAGCGATCCGGATGCGGTTCGCCTAATCTCCTTTGTCGTGCTGGGTATCTCGGTCTTGTCGTTTCTGTTGCTTTGGCCACTCCCCGTGAAAGTGACGACCATTGGAATATCTGATGCAGAATTGCGTGCGCTGAATCGCTTGAGTCTCCAAAAGGACGATCTTGGTGTCTCGGAGCAGCCGCCAGACGACAAGGCTATGTCGCCGATCGTAGCGATAGGCGAACCCATGAATACTGGCGCACTGCAGAGCGTCATGCGCGACTCGATTGAACCGGTGGAAACGACAAGTGCTCTTGATCGTGGCACACGCCCTGAGGCGGAACACGTTTCGGACGTGCATCCAGCTCAGAAGCCGTAGGCATCCGAGATAGAGCTTCGTGAATGAGTCTACGTGGCACATGTGGATGTGCAGGATATATGCATGCGGTGGTACGGCTAACTTTGCAAGGCAGTCGTCATGCTGCACCACGCACTGCAAGAGATGGTGGTTCGCCACCTCGGAGCATGCATCAGATAGACTTCAGGCAACTGACGGTACAAGCGCGATCGAGAGGGCAATGCATCCAGCACGTGCCCGGTCGACCGATGATTGGACGCAGGCATGTGCACCTGGGTCCGCCAGGGTTCGGGTGATTCTCTCTGCAACGCGTCTTGCCATTCATTGGTTATGGGTGCATACGCATTTGTAATCGACATATCCATGTTCCGAAGTGACGAGGAAATAACTAAAAAGCGCAGGAAAATACATTTTCCTTTTCATAACAACGTACACCGAAATGTGTGCCAAGATACATCCTGACCTTCTTGGCAAACTTTCCGCATATCAAGGATCGCTTTTCGGTTCGTGAGCTGGTAATCGATGTTACGTTGGCTGGAAAATCGTTCCATGAACTTTGCTTGACGACATCTCGCCGCTCCATGCGAAGATGGCGGGAACCGATTTGTTTTTTTTTCTCTCGAGCGTTTATGTATGCCCGACATCGATCGCTTCGCAAGCGACGCTGCCTATGGACGCCTACGCTGCAATCTGTGTGGCAGCACGTAGCATCCCCTGGGGCAGCGTCCAGACCGATGCCTCGTCAAGCGGTGATATTGGTGCCTCTCTGAATGCCCCGCTGCATTCATCTCTCGTACGTCTTTAAGAAAGTGGATCTGCTTGTTGGATCCGGACAGCACCAAGCAGAGTGCATCAGTCCTTGTGACAGCGAGCCGATGTCAGTAAAGGCCGTGACGAGCGTTCACGCCTCCATGGGACACTTGCACGTCGCCAGAGCAAGCGTCTGGGGTAAGCACTACACCAGGTGAATCGTGGGAGGGATCACGCCCCAGTCCGAACCGGGTGGCATCAATGGGATACATGGTGCATTGCAGCTCCGTCAGAGCACCTGAATGTCTGTGCTGAGGTTAGGGACGGCTTTCGGAATTCTGCGGGACTCCCGTGCGATTCGTGCGTTCTTCGCTGGAACGAAGCGCACCTTCCGCGAATGCGCTGCGCAAAGCTTGTAGCAAGGAATACATTATGGTATACACGTGACAATGTCATGACGAGAAAGAAAAGCCTTGCCAATATCCGCGTACAGCTTAACGAAGGCATCTCTGGCTATTGTCAATAACACCAGCCTCTGCGGGCTTTTTTTCTGTGACTGGTTCAGAGTCATCTCTTTTACCTCTGGAGTGTAGTACGCTGGACGCTCTGGTCCTTCCAGCTTCTTTGTCAGCTGGTGAAGGATGTTGCCGGCAACATTAGAGTCAGTATTTGGCTGCTTCCGGCTTCGGGGGACGCACTGGATGCGTAGGTCGGCGTTGCGGTCTACTTTTCGCTGGGTATGCTCATCTGCTGCGTATGCGAAAGAGGTTTGCCGTATGCGGCGATGCCAGCCGACTGCGGTCGAATGTTCGCACGCGTAGACCATGCTGCCACTCCGGGGAGCCATGCTGTCGAGTGTGAGCGCTTGCTTCATCGATTGTTACACGTTACTGACGGGTATAGAAGGGCATTGTCTATACCTGTCTCGGTTTGCGTGCCCGATACCGTAC
>Ga0080006_1125054_pt1 | contig 24386 bp, 22 predicted proteins | sample RS3BMetagenome_FD_69209 | JGI IMG/M metagenome (GOLD analysis project Ga0080006, IMG submission 69209) | Ferric oxide microbial mat and aquatic microbial communities from Rainbow Spring, Yellowstone National Park, USA - RS3B (SPADES... ...
ACCGCCGCGTCGAACGCCGCCACCTCCGCGCGCGCGTTGTTCAGGTAATGCGCGACGACGTCGTCGCCGAATGCCTCCCGCGCTACCGCCGATCCTTCGAACAACGCCGCCGCCTCGGCCAGCGTGGCGGGCAGCCGCTCGACACCGGTTGCCGCATACGCGTTGCCCGCGCAGGGTTCCGGCAGTTGCAGTTCCTGGTCGACACCGTACAGGCCCCCGGCGATCAGCGCCGCCACCGCCAGGTAGGGGTTGACGTCGCCGCCGGGAACCCGGCACTCCACCCGGAGGTTGCGCCCGCGGCCGACCACACGCAGCGCGCAGGTTCGGTTGTCCAGCCCCCAGGCCACGGCCGTGGGCGCGAAGCTGCCGTCAGCGAATCGCTTGTAGGAGTTGATGTTCGGTGCATGGAATAACGTCAACTCCCGCAGCGTGGCCAGCAGCCCGGCGACGAAACCGCAGAAGGTCGCCGACATCCCGCGGGGGCGACCGTCGTCGCAGAACACCGCGCAGCCATCCCGGTCGCGCAGCGAGAGGTGGATGTGGCAGCTATTGCCTTCGCGCTCATCGTATTTCGCCATGAAGGTAAGGCTTTTGCCGTGCTGGTCGGCGATTTCCTTGGCGCCGTTCTTGTAGATGGCGTGGTTGTCGCAGGTGACCAGGGCCTCAGTGTAGCGAAACCCGATCTCCTGCTGCCCCCTGTTGCATTCGCCCTTGACGGCCTCGAACTGCAGGCCGGCGCCCTGCATCCCCCGCCGGATATCGCGCAGCAGCGGTTCCATCCGCGACGACGCCAATAGCGCGTAGTCGATGTTGTAGTCGCTGGCGGGGGTCAGTCCCCGGTAGCCGCCGGCCCACGCCTGCCGGTACGGCTCGTCGAACACCAGGAACTCCAGCTCGGTGGCCACGTCGGCGACCAGCCCGCGCCCGGCCAGCCGGTCGAGCTGGCGGCGCAGAACAGCGCGGGGTGACGCCGTCACCGCGCCCCCGTCAGCCCAGACCAGGTCCGCGATGACCAGGGCCGTGCCCGGCAACCACGGAATGAGCCGAAGGGTGGACAGGTCCGGCGCCATCACGATGTCGCCGTAACCGGTGTCCCAGCTCGACATGGCGTACCCCGCCACGGTGTTCATCTCGACGTCGACCGCCAGCAGGTAGCTGCAGCACTCTGCGCCATGGGCGGCGACTTGTTCGACGAAGAGCCGGGCCGACACCCGCTTGCCGACAAGCCTGCCCTGCATGTCGGTGAACGCCACAATGACCGTATCGACCTCGCCGATGCCCCCCAGTTGTTCCAGTGTGGCCAGCGACAGCGGGGGCGCGGCACCGTCCATGCTTTCTGTGTTCTCCCTGCGAGCCATGCAGTTCAGTCAACCAGGAGCCGTTACCAGCTGCTGGCGCGCAATACGATCTCGGCGGCCAACTGCGCGGTCGCGCGCCGGTCGAGGTCCACCACGCGGTAGTCGGAGTAAACGAACCGCTCGCTGTTGCCGGCGACCTCGCGCGCGGCCGGGGAACTGACCAGCACGGTGGTGCCGACCTCGACCGGCGGGCAGTGTTCGTCGACCACCACGCCCTCGAGGTTGGCCGCGCGCGGATGTCCCCGGTCGATCACCACCAGCCCGACGAACCGGCCCAGCTTGGTTGCCGCCAGCTCCCAGGCCATTTCGCCACCGGCGCGGTCGCCGACAACCACGGCCCACCCGATCCCCAGCCCGTCGAGGATACCGACCACGGACTTGGCGGTCAGCCGCCGATCGTATCCGATGACGACGGTCCGCAGCGCTGCGGTGTGCAGACGTTGGCACAGCGCGTCGTACGCGAGCGGCGAACGCTGCTCGTCGCCTACAAGGAGGACGACGACGCCCTTCTCCGGACCGGCCACGGCAACCGGGACGGAGAACCCGTCGAGCGTGGTCATCAAATGGTCGTCAAAGGGGGCACTCCCGCACGGTACAGCCAATCATCCACGAGCGGGATGCGCCCTCCACGTCGCGCACCCACCCGCGGTCGCCCAACGCACCCGTGCTAGCGAATGCCTCACGGCCGCAGATCGATTGCGACGCACGGACGCGGCGGTGGGGGTCCGTCGAGCAAATCCAGGACGGCCGCGACGTCGAGATGGGCCGCCAGCAGGTCGGCGATCGCGTCCAATTGCGCGTCGCGCCGCGCCGCGACATCGGTGTCGGCGGCGGCGACGAAGCCGCTGCGGCCGGCCGCAGTGGCGACGCGGGTCAGCCATGCCCGCCGGAACTCGTCGTTGTCCAGCAGGCCGTGCCAGTGCGTGCCGAAGACCGCGCCGCGAGCGATACCGTGCGGTTCGGAATCCACCTCGAACCAGGCTTCCTCGGCGCACCGCGACAGGCGGCCGTGACGGATTTCGTATCCGATGAGCGGACGCCGCCAGCGGCGCAGCGTCTTGGTTGCGTCGAACGCGATGTCGGCGTCCAGCAGCCCCAGTCCGGTGACCTCACCCGCCCCGGATTCCACCGGGTCGTCGATGCGCCGGCACAGCATCTGGAATCCCCCGCAGATCCCCAGCAACGGCTTTCCGGCCCTCGCGTGGTCGGCGATCGCGCCGGCCAGACCCCGCTCGTGCAACCAGGACAGGTCGGTGACGGTGGCCTTGCTGCCCGGAACGACGACGAGGTCGGCGTCGGCCAGGTCGGCGGGGTCGCTCACCCAGCGCACCAGGACCCCGGGCTCGCAGGCCAGCGCCTCGACGTCGGTGGAGTTGGAGATTCGCGGCAACCGGACTGCGGCAACCCGCAGCCACTCGTCGCCGCGCGGTGGCGCCGGCGCGCCGACGACGCTGTGCGGGACCACCGACAGCGAGTCCTCCGCATCCAGCCAGAACTCGTCGGCATAGGGCAGCACCCCGTACGTCGGGCGGCCCGTCATGGCTTGCAGTTGCTGCAGCCCCGGGGCCAGCAGCGTGGGGTCGCCGCGGAACTTGTTGACCACGAATCCGGCGATGAGCGCCTGGTCGGCGGGTTCGAGCACCGCGACCGTCCCGAAGAGATGAGCAAGCAGGCCGCCGCGGTCGATGTCGCCGACGACGACTACCGGCAGGTTCGCGGCCCTGGCCAGACCCATGTTGGCTAAATCGGTTGCCCGCAGGTTGATTTCGGCCGGGGATCCGGCCCCTTCGCAGATCACGGCGTCGAACTCGTCGCGCAGGCCCACCAGCTCGTCGAGGACGATGCCGGCGAGCCGGTCACGGTGCGTGACATAACCCGCGGCGGTGACGGATTCGGCGACGCGGCCCCGGATCACCAGCTGTGACGTCCGGTCACCGCCGGGTTTGAGCAGGATCGGATTGAACCGCACGCTGGGCTCCAGGCCCGCCGCCCGCGCCTGGATCGCCTGCGCCCGGCCGATCTCGCCGCCTTCGATGGTGACAACGGAGTTGTTGGACATGTTTTGCGCCTTGAACGGCGCGACCCGGGCCCCGTCCCGCGCCAACAGCCGGCACAGTCCGGCCACCACCACGGACTTCCCGGCGTCGGAGCTGGTGCCGGCAACCAGCAGCGCCCCGCTCACCTTTTCGTGGCGAGCAGACGTAAAAGCCCCCATTTCGGCACGAAGTGAGGGGCTTTTACGTCTGCTCGCGCCGGGAATCTCACGGCAGTGTGAGGATCTCGACGCCGGTGTCGGTGACCAGCAGGGTGTGCTCGAACTGGGCGGTCCACTGGCGGTCCTTGGTGACCACCGTCCAGCCGTCGTCCCAGATCTCGTAGTCCAGCCCGCCGAGGTTGATCATCGGTTCGATGGTGAACGTCATCCCCGGCTGCATGATCGTCGACACCGCCGGCTGGTCGTAGTGCAGCACGACCAGACCGTTGTGGAACGTGGTGCCGATGCCGTGGCCGGTGAAGTCGCGAACCACGTTGTAGCCGAATCGGTTTGCATAGGCCTCGATGACACGGCCGACCACCGACAAAGCGCGGCCCGGCTTGACGGCGTTGATCGCGCGCATCGTCGCCTCGCGGGTTCGCTCCACGAGCAGCCGATGCTCCTCGGAGACGTCACCGGCCAGGAAGGTGGCATTGGTGTCGCCGTGCACCCCGTCGATATAGGCGGTGACGTCGATGTTCACGATGTCGCCGTCTTCCACCACGGTCGAATCCGGGATGCCGTGGCAGATCACCTCGTTGAGCGAGGTGCAGCACGACTTAGGGAAGCCCTTGTAACCCAGGGTCGACGGGTAAGCGCCGTGGTCGACCATGTACGCGTGGGCGATCCGGTCCAGTTCGTCGGTCGTCACTCCGGGTGCAACGGCCTTGCCCGCCTCGGCCAGCGCGCCGGCCGCGATCCGGCCGGCGACGCGCATCTTCTCGATCACCTCCGGCGTCTGCACCCAGGGCTCGCTACCCTCCCGGGCGGTCGGCTTGCCGACGTATTCCGGACGCGGGATGCGACTGGGCACCGGTAGCGTCGGGGACAACACTCCGGGGGACAGCGCGGTGCGGGCGGACATGACGCCAGCTTAATCGCGCCCGGCGTTCGTGCGCGTCGCACTGGTCGCCCGGCGGTCAATCGTCAGACTCGCCGCTATCGCTCCCGCCGGAAAGGGCGCTCCTTGTGCCCGCCTTCGAGCGACACGCCGCTGGTCGGCACTGTGAGGACACGCCCGCGCGGCACTCTGTCGCTCGAAGGCGGGCACGCCGTGCGTCGCCCGGCGCAGGGACTGATGAGACGGGCCGTACCGATGTGACGCGTGGGGCAGCGTGTCCGGTCACGTTCTGTAGCGACGCAGCAGCGAGCGGCGCGGTCCCCGGATGATCACCGAGCCGCACACCATCCGGCCAGTCAACACCACGTGCGGCCTTCCCTCGCCCGGTGCGTCTTTGCGGCGGTCGCTGGCGCTGCCCACGTAAACTTCGACGTCGTCGATCGAGGCGCTGGCGCCGTCGGGTAGCCGGATCTCCACCGAGCCGAATCGCATGTCGAGTTCGATGACCACCACCGGCCCGGCGAATCGGGCCTTGGTGAGGTCGAGGTCGATCGAACCCAGCCGACGCACCAGCGCCAGGCGCGTGGGCACCGTCCAAGCCCCGTGGCGCTTCAACGGGCCCGCCCAGCCGCGCAGCTCCACCCGGTCGGCCGCGGAGCTGACGATGGCGCCCGGGCCCGGCAAATCGTCGACAAGCCCGTCCAACTCGCCCCGCGTGCGCGCGTAGGAGACGCGCGACGAGCGCTGCTCGAACTCGTCGATGTCGATCAGCCCAAGCGCGACGGCGTTGTGCAATCGCCGCATCGTGCCGTTGCGGTCGGCGTCCGAAACCCGCAACGATATCGGAGCCACCATGTCTCCACCGGTTTCAGTCATGGCCTTTCCTGACGCTTCCCGGTCCCAAACTTACCGCCGGAGGGACCCCGGGCGGGTGCCACGCCCCGAAAGATTTAGGCCAGATCTAGGCCAGGAAGTCCCGCGGCAACGAGTCGAACATCACCTTGGTCATCCGCACCGCATATTCTGAGCCGCCGCCCCCGACAATCAGCGACGCGAACGCCAGATCGCCGCGATATCCGGCGAACCAGGAATGCGATCCGCCCGGGAACTCGGCCTCGCCGGTCTTCCCGTACACCGCCCCGCAGCCGGCGATATCCTTTGCCGTCCCGTTGGTCACGACCAGCCGCATCATCGGCCGCAGCGCGTCGACCATCTTCGGCGAGATCGGGTTGGCCGGGATGTCCGGGCCCTCGACGACCGTGGGCCGCCCGGCGATCAGCTGCGGCACCGGGGTCTTCCCGGCGGCGACGGTGGCCGCCACCAGGGCCATGCCGAACGGACTGACCAGCACCTTGCCCTGGCCGAAGCCGTCCTCGGTGCGCTCGGCGAGGTCCACCGTCGGCGGCACCGACCCGGTCACCGTGGCGATGCCCTCGACCTGGTAGTCGAGTCCGATCCCGTACTGGCTGGCCGCCTGTGTCAGGCCGCGCGGCGGCATCTTGCTGCCCAACTCGGCGAAGGTGGTGTTGCAGGAACTTGCGAACGCGCGCGACATCGGCACCACGCCGAGGTCGAAGCCTCCATAGTTGGGGATGGTGCGGTGCCCGATATCGATGTGACCCGGGCAGCCGAGCATGGTGTTGGGTGTGGCCATGTCGCGGTCGACGGCGGCGCCGGCGGTGATCATCTTGAAGGTCGATCCGGGCGGGAACAGCCCGGTGGTGGCCAGCAGGCCTTCGGTGTCGGCCCCCGCGTTTTGCGCGATGGCCAAGATTTCCCCTGTCGACGGCTTGATCACGACGATCATCGCCTTGCCGCCCCGGGTGTCCACCGCGTGCTGAGCGGCGTTCTGCACCGTTCGGTCCAGGGTGATCGAGACCGACGGCGCCGGCGAGCCATCGACCTCGTGCAGCACGGCGACGTCGACACCGTTCTGGTTGACGCTGACCACGCGCCAGCCGGCCTGGCCGTCGAGTTGGTCGATCACGGCCTTCTTCACCGCGCTGATCACGGCCGGCGCGAAATGCGGGTCAGTCGGCAGTAGGTCTGCCTGGGGTGTGACCACGATGCCGGGCAGCCTGCCGATCGCCGGAAACACCTTGTCATTGTCATCGGGGTGCAGCGTCACCAAATCCACCGAGTCGGTCGTGGAGCTGGCCTGTTCGGCCAGCAGCTGCGGATCGTTGAGGGTGTTGTTGAACGGGTGCAAGACGTCGACCACCGCGTGGGCCGTCTCGATCAGGGCGGGTCCGGCTTGGGTGGCGTCCAGCGTGTAGTGATACAGGTAGCCCGGCGCCAGCACGTCGCTGCCGCCCAGTTCGTTCACCGACGCCCGCCGGGGCTGGTCGGCCCGCAAGGCGAACGTCTGGTGCTCCCCCAGCTTGGGGTGCAGCCCGTTGGCGGTCCACCGCACCTCCCAGCGCCCCTCGTCGCGCGCCATCCGCAGCTGGCCGTCGTAGGTCCACGTCCGGTTCTTGGGTAAATGCCAGGTGAAGCGGTAGGTGATCGTGCCGGTGTCCTCGGCGTATTTGGTGTTCAGGATCTGCGCGTCCAGGTGGTTTGCCTGCAAACCGGCCCAGGCAGCGTTGAGGGCTTCGCGGGCCTCGTTCGGATTGTCGCTGAGTTGGGCGGCCGTCGCGGTGTCTCCGATCGCGAGGGCGCCGAAGAATTTTTCGGCGGCGGGGCCCGGTCCGTCCGGGCGCGGGGTGCAGCCCGACAGAGTGAGCACTGCGCAAGTGGCCAGGGATGTGACCAATGAGACTAATGATGCTTTCGTTACCATCGTTACTGATGTTATGAAGTGCGCCGTCGACTCCGTCGCCGACACACCGAGACGGAATCGTTACGGATCTGATGTCACTTGCATCGAGATCGACGCCACCGTGACGGGCGCTCGCACTTTTCCGCGCTGGCGTCGATCTGGGTGCACCCAAGGGCACCTCTGGGGCACTCTGGGGCACTCCGGGGCATCAGTCGAGCAGCACCGTCGCGAACGTGCCGACTTCGGTGAAGCCAACCCGGGCGTACGCGGCGCGGGCGACCGTGTTGAAGCTGTTCACGTACAGGCTGGCGATACGACCGCTCCCCACGATCACGGCGGCCACCGTTGCGGTGCCGGCGGTGCCCAACCCCTGCCCGCGCCGCTCCGGATGCACCCACACCCCCTGGATCTGACCGACCCCCGGAGACTGCGATCCCACCTCGGCCTTGAAGATGACCTCGCCGTGGTCGAAGCGAGCCCAGGCCCGCCCCGCCGCGATCAGGCTGCCCACTCGACGCCGGTAGCCGCGACCACCGTCGCCGAGCCGCGGGTCGACGCCCACCTCGCCGATGAACATGTCGACGGCGGCCACCAGGTAGGCGTCCAGCTCGTCGGGGCGGACCTGGCGCACCTCCGGGTCGATGTCGCAGCCAGGGTGGCCGGACAGGGCCATCAGCGGCTGGCAGTCCCGGACATCCCGCGCCGGGCCCCAGGCCGGCTCGAGCCGCTCCCACATCGGCATCACCAGGTCGGCCTTGCCGACCAGCGACGAACAACGCCGCGTCACGCTCATCGCCTCGTCGGCGAACGCGTTCAAGTCGGCCCGTGCGCCGCGCAGCGGAATGAGGTTGGCGCCGGCGAAGCACAGCGACTCCTCCACACCGCGGCGCGTCCACAGTTCCCCGCCGATCGAATTGGGATCGATGCCGTGGTCGGCGACCCGGGCCGCGACCATGCACGAGCCGACCGGGTCGTCATGGAATAAGCGCCAGACTGAGGCCGCGTCGCGCACCACGGACACCCGCCGGTCGCCGACAAGGCGAAAGACGGGCGGAGCCGACATCGGGCGAACTCTCTGTGGTGCGAACCGGAGACCAGCGAAGGGCGCTGGCCCCTATCAGCTTACGGTCACGACGGGCGAACCGCTCGTTTCGGCGCCCATTTGAGCGGCGAGCCGCATGGCCTCCTCGATCAGCGTCTCGACGATCTGGGATTCGGGCACCGTCTTGATCACCTCGCCGCGAACGAAGATCTGTCCCTTGCCATTTCCGGACGCGACCCCGAGGTCGGCCTCGCGGGCCTCACCCGGGCCGTTGACGACACAGCCCATCACGGCGACCCGCAGCGGCACGTCGAGGCCGTCCAGCCCGGCGGTGACTGCGTTGGCCAACGTGTAGACGTCAACCTGCGCGCGGCCGCACGACGGGCAGGACACGATCTCCAGCGTGCGCGGCCGCAGGTTCAGCGACTCGAGGATCTGGGTGCCGACCTTGACCTCCTCGACGGGCGGCGCCGACAGCGATACGCGAATGGTGTCGCCGATGCCTCTTGACAGCAGCGCGCCGAACGCGACCGCGGACTTGATGGTGCCCTGGAAGGCCGGGCCGGCCTCGGTGACCCCGAGGTGCAGCGGGTAGTCGCACTTGGCCGCCAGCATCTCGTAGGCGGCGACCATCACCACCGGGTCGTTGTGCTTGACGCTGATCTTGATGTCGCCGAAACCGTGCTCCTCGAACAGCGAAGCCTCCCACAGCGCCGATTCGACGAGCGCCTCGGGCGTGGCTTTGCCGTACTTCTCCAGGAAGCGCTTGTCCAGCGAGCCGGCGTTGACGCCGATGCGGATCGGAATGCCGGCCGCGGCGGCGGCTTTGGCGACATCGCCGACCCGGCCGTCGAACTCCTTGATGTTGCCAGGGTTCACCCGCACCGCCGCGCACCCGGCGTCGATGGCGGCAAAGATGTACTTCGGCTGGAAGTGGATGTCGGCGATCACGGGGATCTTGCTCTTCGTCGCGATCGCGGCCAGCGCGTCGGCGTCTTCCTGACGCGGGCAAGCCACCCGGACGATGTCACAGCCGGCGGCGGTCAGTTCGGCGATCTGCTGCAGCGTCGAATTGACGTCGTGGGTCTTGGTGGTGCACATCGACTGCACCGAGATCGGATAGTCGCTACCGACCCCGACGTCGCGGACCATCAATTGGCGCGTCGTGCGCCGGGGGGCGAGCGTGGGCGCCGGAGCGTCCGGCAGGCCCAGGCCAACAGTCACTGGTATCGAGTCCTTCAGTTGGTCACTGGAAGAGCCTGATCGGATTGACCAGGTCGGCAGTTACGGTCAGCAGCATGTAGCCGACCACGAGCACCAGCACCACGTAGGTGGCGGGCATGAGTTTGAGGTAGTTCACCGGCGCAGCGGCGACCATCCCGCGGGCCGAACGGATGAGGTTGCGAATCTTCTCGAACACCGCGATGGCGATGTGACCGCCGTCGAAGGGCAGCAGCGGTACCAGGTTGATCGCACCCAGGATCAGGTTCAGCTGAGCCAGGAAGAACCAGAACGCCACCCATAGCCCATGGTCGACGGTGTCGCCGCCGATGATGCTGGCGCCCACGACGCTCATCGGTGTCTGCGGGTCACGCTGACCGCCGCCGATGGCATGCACCAGGGCGCCCACTTTGGTGGGGATCGTGACGAGCGCCTTGCCCACCTCGGCGGTCAGATCGCCGGTGAAGGCGACGGTGGCCGGTATCGCTGAGAGCACACCGTAGTGGGTGGGCGCGACCCTGGGGGCGCCGACGCCGATGGCGCCGACGGTGGCAGGCTCCGGCTGGTTCCCCTGCCCATTAGTCAGAAACCGCCGGGTGGGCGTGACGTCGACGTACGTGGTGATCGGGGTGCCGTTGCGCTCGACGACCACCGGAACGGTGCCGTGCAGCTTTCGGACCGCGCCGGCCATGTCTTCGAAGGTGGACACCGGGGTGTCACCGACTTTGACGACGACGTCGCCGGGCCGGATTCCGGCGAGCGCTGCCGGACCCGGCCCGGTGCAGGTCCCGACCTTGCCCGGACTTGTTTCCGGAGCGACGCAGGCGGTTTCGCCGACCACGGCCCGGGTGTCGGGATGCAGGTTCGGCAGCCCCCAGACGAGTGCGATGCCGTAGATCAGGGCCAGGCAGATCGCGAAGTTCATGCCGGGGCCGGCGAACAGCACCACAACCCGCTTCCAGGTGGCCTGCTTGTACATCGCGCGGTCGGTTTCGTCGGGCGCCAGTTCCTCTACGGTCGTCATCCCGGCGATATCGCAGAAGCCGCCCAGTGGGACGGCCTTGAAACCGTATTCGGTCTCCCCGCGACGGGTGGACCACAGGGTGGGACCAAAGCCCACGAAGTAGCGGCGCACCTTCATACCGGTGGCGCGGGCAACCCACATATGCCCGCACTCGTGCAGGGCCACCGAGACCAGGATGGCCAGCGCGAAGAGCACAATGCCAACGGCGAACATCATGAGGCGGCTAAAACCTTTCTAGGAGCATTCCGGCGGCCTTCTTGTAGGCCTTATTGTCGGCCTCCGCGGGGCCCGCAGTTGCGATGGCGCGCTGCGCGCGTTCGCGTGCCCAACGTTGCGCGTCCAGTACCTCTTCCACGTTAGCGGGTACCTCGCCCGAGCGGGGGGCCCATTGGTCTGCGGCGTGCAGCACGTCGGCGATGGTTTCGACGATGGCGGGAAAGCCGATCCGGCCGTCGAGGAACGCCCGGGCGGCCTCTTCGTTGGCGGCGTTGTACACGGCGGTCATGCAGCCGCCGGCCCGGCCGGCCTGCCGCGCCAACTCGACCGCGGGGAAGACGTCGGCGTCCAGCGGCTCGAATTCCCAGCTGGAGGCACTAGTGAAATCGCAGGCAGGAGCAGCGCCGATCACCCGGCGCGGCCACCCGAGGGCCAACGAAATGGGCAGCTTCATATCCGGCGGGCTGGCCTGGGCCAGTGTGGAGCCGTCGATGAAGGTGACCATCGAATGAACGACCGACTGAGGGTGCACGACCACCTCGATGCGGTCGTACGGGATGCCGAACAACAGATGGGTCTCGATGAGCTCGAGCCCTTTGTTGACCAGCGACGCCGAGTTCAGCGTGTTCATCGGACCCATCGACCAGGTCGGGTGAGCCCCGGCCTGCTCGGGTGTGACGCCCTCCAACTCGGCCGCCGACCAGCCGCGGAACGGCCCACCCGAGGCGGTGAGTATCAGCTTGGCGACCTCATCGGGGCTACCGCCGCGCAGGCACTGAGCGAGCGCGGAGTGTTCGGAGTCCACCGGCACGATCTGACCGGGCTGCGCCGCGCGCAACACCAGTGCACCCCCGGCGATCAGCGACTCCTTGTTGGCCAGCGCCAACCGCGCCCCCGACTCCAGCGCGGCCAGAGTCGGACGCAGGCCCAACGCTCCCACCAGCGCGTTCAACACGACGTCGGCTTCGGTCTCTTCAACCAGTCGGGTGACGGCGTCGGGTCCGCTGAACGGCACACCACCAACGCGGCGAGCGGCGCGCTCGTCGGCGACGGCGATATTGGTCACACCGGTCTCGGCGCGCTGCCGCATCAGCGTGTCGGGGTTCGCGCCGCCGGCAGCCAGGCCCACCACCTCGAACCGGTCCGGGTTGGCGGCGATGACCTCCAGCGCCTGGGTGCCGATCGAGCCGGTGCTGCCCAGTACCAGCACGCGCAACCGGTCCCCGGCATCTGCTCGAGGCGTCGGATAAGTCACTCATCCATTGTGCCGCCCGCCGCCGCCGCGGGCCATGCACCGCGGCGAGTTGGGTGGCAGAAGCAAAAGTTCCCCACGTCCACGACCCGACCGGCGCCGAATAAGAATCGTGGGCATCGCCGCGGGGCCAAGCCCACGTCGCAACAACTTAATCACGACGAAAACCCAAGCACGACGAAAAAAGGAGTCGGAGCAGTGACCAAGGATCTGAAACGCAAGGCGTGCGCCGCGGCCGGTGTCGGCGCGATTGCGGTGGTGCTTCTCTCGGGATGCTCGAGCAAGAGCGGGGTAGCCAGTTCGACCAGCCCGGCTCCCGAGTCGGTGACGTCCAGCACGGCCTCGAGCAGCGCCGGACCAGCATCGACGAGCGCCAACCCGTCGGGCAACCTCATCGGCTCGGGCTGCGCCGCCTATGCCCAGCAGGTGCCCACCGGGCCCGGATCGGTCGCGGGGATGGCCACCGAGCCGGTGGCGGTCGCGGCGTCGAACAACCCGATGCTCAAGACGCTCACGTCGGCGTTGTCGGGCAAGCTCAACCCGCAAGTCAACCTTGTCGAAACCCTCGACAGCGGCCAGTACACCGTGTTTGCGCCGACCGACGCCGCGTTCGCCAAGCTCGACGCGGCGACGCTGGACAAACTCAAGACCGACGCTCCGTTGCTGAAGAAGATTCTCACCTACCACGTGGTCAGCGGGCAGCTGAGTCCGGCGCAGGTCGCCGGTCAGCACCCGACGCTGCAGGGCGCCACCCTCAATGTCACCGGCTCGGGCAATGACCTGAAGGTCAACGACGCCGGCCTGGTGTGCGGCGGCGTCTCGACCGCCAACGCGCAGGTGTACATGATCGACACCGTCCTCATGCCACCCAGCCAGTGATTGATTGAACCGTGCGGTCAGGGCGGCCCGGCTTTCGCCGGGCCGCCCTTTCGTTTGGGCTTCGCCCTGGTGGCACCGATCCACGGCGACCGCGGCCACGAATAAACATTGTGTTGACACTCGCGCTCATCGGCCTCGTCGGAGGCCTGATCACCGGGATATCCCCGTGCATCCTGCCGGTGCTGCCGGTCGTGTTCTTCTCGGGCGCGCGCAGCGCCGCCGAACCGCCGGCCCCGGCGACCGAACCGGGCCCGGTCGCCGGCGGGGCCGTTCGCGAAGGGCTGAGGCGCACGCTCGCGCACAGGTCAGACCCCTACCGGGTGATCGCCGGCCTGGTGACCAGCTTCAGCGTCCTGACCCTTGCGGGGACGGCATTGGTGTCGCTGCTGCATCTGCGCCAGGACGCGATTCGCTGGGCGGCGCTGGCCGCCTTGATCGCTATCGGGGCCGGACTCATCTTTCCCGGTGTCGAGCGGGTTTTGGAGTGGCCGTTTTCGCGCATTCCGCAGAAACGCTTCAGCGGCGGCAGCGGATTCGCCCTCGGGCTTGCCCTGGGCGTTTTGTACGTCCCCTGCGCGGGTCCCGTGCTCACTGCGATCGTGGTGGCCGGGGCCACCTCGGCCGTCGGCGTCAACACGATCGTGCTGACCGGCTCGTTCGCGGTCGGCGCCGCTTTGCCTCTGCTCTTCTTCGCCCTGGCCGGCCGCAGGGTGGCGGAACGGGTGGGCGCGTTCCGCCGTCGTCAGCGCGAAATCCGCTTCGCGGCCGGAATCGTGACCATCTGCCTGGCGGCGGCGCTGGTGTTCGACGTGCCCGCAATGTTGCAGCGCGCCGTCCCCGACTACACCCGCGCACTTCAACACAAGATCGGCGGCGACGACACGATTCGCGAGAAGCTGAACCTCGGCGGGATCGTCAACGACCAGAACGCCGCGCTGTCGAACTGCAGCGACGGGGCCGCACGGCTGGAGAACTGCGGTCCCGCGCCCGACATCAAGGGGATCACTGGCTGGCTCAACACCCCCGGAGGCCAACCCGTCGAACTGCGAACGCTGCGCGGCCGGGTGGTGCTGGTCGACTTCTGGGCGTATTCCTGCATCAACTGCCAACGGGCGATCCCTCACGTCGTCGGCTGGTACCGGGCTTATCACGACAGCGGCCTGGAGGTGATCGGCGTCCACACCCCGGAATACGCGTTCGAACAGGTCGCCGCCAACGTCGCGGCCGGCGCCGCCGAATTGGGCATCCGCTATCCGATTGCGCTGGACAATAGTTTTTCCACGTGGACGAATTACCGCAATACCTACTGGCCCGCCGAGTACCTCATCGACGCAACAGGAACGGTGCGTCACATCAAATTCGGCGAAGGTGATTACAACGCCACCGAAGACTTGATCAGGCAGTTACTGGCCAGCGCCAATCCCGCCGCCAGACTTCCCGGTCCGGTGGACGCGCCAGACAAGACCCCCGCCGTAGGGCTCACCCCCGAGACCTACCTCGGGGTGAGAAAGGCGGTCAATTTCGCCGGCGGCGGCATCTACGACCAGGGCTCGGCCACCTTCCACAACCCGCCGGCGCAACCGGCCGACACCTTTGCGCTGTCCGGCCCGTGGTCTCTCGACTACCAGAAGGCCACGGCCGAAGGGGTCGACTCCCGGATCACACTCAATTACCACGCCAAAAACGTCTACGTCGTGGTCGGCGGCAGCGGAAACGTCACGGTGATGCGAAACGGAACGTCGGCGACGCTGCCAATCAGCGGGGCGCCGACAACTCACCAAATCGTTGCCGGCGACGCGGTGACCGCTGGGACCCTGGAGTTGCGGCCCAGCCGGGGACTCGACGTGTATTCCTTCACCTATGGCTAATTCCCCTCCTCAGAGCCAATCCGCGACGCCCGCGGCTCCGAATGATTGACGTCAGAGAAAACCGGCGGACAACAAAGTCGCCGACGATTCGAGGAGACGACAGCATGAGGTTGCACAAAACGGCGTCCAGGAAAGCGATCACGGCAACCAGCATCGCCGCTGCGGCGGCCGTGGGTCTGGCCGTCGCAGCGGCACCGACGGCCCCCGCCAGCCCCGCCACCGATCTGGTGGGCTCCGGGTGCACCGCCTACGCCCAGCAGGTGCCCGCCGGGCCGGGTTCGGTGGCGGGAATGGCCACCGAACCGGTGGCTGTCGCGGCATCGAACAACCCGATGCTGACCACGCTGTCGTCTGCTCTGTCGGGCAAGCTCAACCCGCAGGTGAACCTGGTGGACACGCTCGACAACGGGCAGTACACGGTCTTCGCGCCGACCGACCAGGCGTTCGGCAAGCTCGACCCCGCGACGATCGACTCGCTCAAAACGAACGCAGCCCTGCTCAAGAAAATCCTGACGTACCACGTGGTTTCCGGGCAGCTCAGCCCGGCTCAGGTCGCGGGCACACACGCGACGGTTCAGGGCGCTTCGCTCACCGTGACCGGTTCGGGCGACAACATGCGGGTGAACAACGCGTCGGTGGTCTGCGGCGGTGTGCAGACCGCTAACGCGGTGGTGTACATGATCGACACGGTTCTGATGCCGCCGAACTAGGCGCCGCTAAAAGATCAGCGCAGCCTTTTGGATCGGATTGGTGGTGCCGGCCTCCCGCGGGATGTGTGCCAGAATGACCCGGAAAGTCCGAGCATCGCCAATCCGATCCGAAAGGGATTCGCCGTGGCCAGTACCGAGGTGGAGCGCTTCAACGGTGTCGACGTCGCTGAGGTACCCTCCGCGGCTTGGGGTTGGAGCAGGATCAACTACCGCACCTGGCACATCACCGGCTTGGTGATCATCGTGTTCCTGTTCGCGATGCTGCGCGGCAACCACGAGGGCCACATCGAGGACTTGTACCTGATCGGGTTTGCCACCCTCGCTCTCTTCGTGTTGATCCGTGACCTCTGGGGCCGCCGCCGCGGCTGGCTCAGGTAACCCTACCCGACCGCGGTCCGATCCGCCGGGGAGAGGGTCGGACCGGCTTACAACGGGGCCAGAAAGCGGCCCGGCGTCGTGACCACCGCCACCAGACGCTGCTCAGCGCGCCGACTGCCAGCACCGATAACGCCACGAGCCACGGCAAAGACCCATGTTGGTACACCCAGCCCGCCAGCATCCCCTGCAGGTGGCCGGCCCCGGTGATGACCGCGTCCCGCGGGTTCGCCCCGGACGCGAACAGACGCAGCTCGTAGCGGCCGTAGTAGGCCACGTAGAGCCCAACCACCGCCAGCAGCGCCCCACCGATCCGGTTGACGAACGGCAAGGTCCGCCGCAGCCGCTCGGCCATCGCCGCGCTCGCCGTCGCTGCGGCGATGGCCAGCACCCCGACGACCAGGGTCAGACCCCCCACATAGGCAAGATAAATCGACACGCCCATGGCGACCGACCCACTCCGCACGCCCGCGGCGGTGACCGCCAGGAACGGTCCGATGGTGCACGACAGCGACGCGATCGCATAGCTGACGCCATAGCCGTACATCGAGCCCAGTCGCACGCTCGGAGCCCATCGCGGTCGGAGTTGCGGAGGAATCAGTGCCGACAGCCTGCGCCCCGACAGCAGCCAAACCCCGAGCGCGACCAGCAGCAGGCCGATTACCACGGTGCCGTACGGCAGAAAGCGCTGCACGGCCGTGGCCGCCGATATCGTCAGCGCACCGAACAACCCGAACACTGTCAAGAAGCCGAGCCCCATCCCGACGGTGGCTGCCAGTGCCCGGCCGGCCGACGCCAAAGCCTGCGGCACTCCCGACCGCCGGCCGGACCGCTGCCCGCGCACCACTAGAAGCAGGTACGCGGGCAGCATGGCAAACCCGCACGGGTTCAGCGCCGCGACCAATCCGGCGGCGAAAGCCAGACCGACGAGACCCTGGTTCACCCGGTCAGGACTTCAGCGCGGCGACCCGGCCGGACAGCTCTTGCGCAGACATCGCCGAAGTGGGGTTGTTGACGAATGTCGAAGTGCCGTCCGCCCGGTAGAAGACGTACGCCGGCTGCCAGGGCACGTTGTAGCGGGCCCAGATCGAGCCGTCGGCGTCGTTGAGGTTGGTGAAGTTCAGGTTGTACTTGGAGACAAAGTTCTGCATTGCACCCACATCGGAATGCGCCGCGACGCCGACGAAGGTAACGCCCGGGTTGGCGGCCGCCACCTGGCTGACGCCGGGCGCTTCAGCATTGCAGATCGGGCACCACGGGGTCCAGAACCACAGTACGGCCGGCTTCCCCTGCAGGCTGGCGCCGTTGAACGGCGCACCGCTGAGGGTGGTTCCGGTGAACTGCAGCCGATCGTCTGCGGCCAGCGCGCGTGGCGCACCACCCAGACCGAATATCAAAGCGATCAAGGCAAGACCTGCGGCGAACGATGTGAACCGCGCTGGTGTAGCAAAAGTCATGGCAAACCTCATCTGCGGGAGTTACGCCTGAAAGACGTGACAGCCCCCCGACTGGTTCAGCACACCCAACTCAGCCTCGGCGGCCGATTCGCCCACGCGTCGGTTCCCTGCCTTCGGCGGCGAGCTGTCCGCACGCGGCGCTGATTTCGCGACCGCGGGTGTCTCGGACCGTGCACGACACACCCTTCGCGCGGACCCTGCGTGCGAACTCCCGCTCCACCGCCTTGGGGCTGGCGTCCCACGGGCTGCCGGGCGTCGGGTTGAGCGGGATGAGATTCACATGCACGAGCGGTCCCAGGGCACGATGCAGCCGCTCTCCTAGCAGGCCGGCCCGCCACGGTTGGTCATTGACCCCACCGATCAGCGCGTACTCGACGGAGACACGGCGCCCGGTCGCGTCGGCGTAATAGCGGGCGGCGTCGAGCGCCTCGGCGACCTTCCACCGGTTGTTGACCGGGACCAGAGTGTCGCGCAGGTCGTCGTCGGGCGCATGCAACGACAGCGCCAGGGTCACGCCGAGCCGCTCGTCGGCGAGCTTGCGGATCGCCGGGACGAGGCCGACCGTCGACACCGTCACCGAGCGGGCCGAAATTCCGAAACCCTGCGGCGGCGGTTCTATGATGCGCCGCACCGCCGCCACCACTCGTGCGTAGTTGGCCAGCGGCTCCCCCATGCCCATGAACACCACGTTGGACAGCCGCTGACTGACCGGGCCGAAGTCGTCGCGCAGGGCCGCGGCGGCGGCCCGAACCTGTTCGAGGATCTCCGCGGTGGACAGGTTGCGGGTCAGGCCGCCCTGGCCTGTCGCGCAGAACGGACAGGCCATGCCGCAGCCGGCCTGCGATGAGATGCACACCGTGTTGCGCTGCGGATAGCGCATCAGCACCGACTCGACCGCGGTGCCAGCAGGGTCGTTGACGGCCCTCCACAATGTCTTTCGGGTCTGGCCGGCGTCACAGGTGACTTCGGTGACGGCGGTCAGCAATGTGGGAAACAGCGCCTCGGCGATGCGGTCACGCACTGCCGCCGGAAGGTCGGTCATCTGTCGCGGATCGGCAATCAGCCGGCCGTAGTACTGGTGCGCGAGCTGCGTGGCGCGAAACGCCGGCAAGCCCAGGTCGGCAACCGCCGACGCGCGGCCCACGGCGTCGAGGTCGGCCAGATGCCGCGGCGGGCGACTCGGGCGCGGCTCATCGAACACCAACTGTTGGACCATGACCCGTCCAGTATCAGCCATGTCACGGGCCGGCAACTACGGCACCAGTGTCAGCACCGTCCAAGCGGCGACCGCCGAGGGAAGCAGGCCGTCGAGCCGGTCCATCAGGCCGCCGTGGCCTGGCAGTAGGCGGCCCATGTCCTTGATGCCGAGATCGCGCTTGACTTGGGACTCGACCAGGTCGCCGAGCGTGCACGTGAACACCAGGACAACGCCCAGCAGCGCCCCGATCCACGATGGTTTGTCCGCCAGCAAGGTCGCGGTCAGGATCGCCGCGGTGATACCGAAGACCAGCGAACCGGCAAAACCCTCCCAGGACTTCTTCGGGCTGATCGCCGGAACCATCGGGTGCTTGCCGAACAACACCCCCACCGCGTAGCCGCCCACGTCGGAGGCCACGACGGTGAGCATCAGGCAGAACACCCGGCCCGCGCCGTCTTTCGGATAGACCAGCAACACGGCGAACGACGCGAACAGCGGCACCCACGCCGCCAGGAACACGGTGGCGGCCGCGTCGCGCAGGTAGTTCGTCGACGACGAACCCGCAACCGGCTCGGGCGGCTTGCTGGTGTCCTGCATGAACAGCCGCCAGAACAGGCAGACCACCGCAGTGCCCCCGAAGCCGGCCAACGCCCCACCGGCGTGGTAGGGCACGGTCAGCCAGACGGTCAGCTGACCGCCGGCCAGCAGCGGGATCACCGGGATGATGAATCTGGCCTCGCGCAGCCGTCGCACCACCTCGTGGCTGGCGACGAAAATGGCCGCGGCGACGATGACCACCCAGTAGCGGGGGGCGTACAGCAGGGTCGCGATCAGAACGCCGCCGATACTGGCGCCGACCACGATGGCGGCGGGCAGATCGCGTCCCGCCCGCGACGTCTTCTTCGCCGATGTCGTTTTAGGCTCGCGCACCGGCTCGCCGGAAGGGTTGCCTGCGCCGGTGGTTGCCACGGGCCCGGATTAACTTCGCTGCTGAGCGGCCGCTAGACCTCCAGCAGCTCGCCCTCTTTGTGCTTGACCAGCTCGTCGATCTGGGTGACGTACTGATGGGTGGCCTTGTCCAGATCCTTCTCCGCCCGGCCAACCTCGTCCTCGCCCGCCTCGCCGTCCCTGCGGATCCGGTGCAGCTCCTCCATCGCTTTGCGACGGATGTTGCGCACCGAGACTTTGGCGTCCTCCCCCTTGCCCTTGGCCTGTTTGACCAGCTCGCGGCGGCGCTCCTCGGTGAGTTGGGGTACCGCCACCCGGATCAGGGTGCCGTCGTTGGTGGGATTGACCCCGAGGTCGGAATGGCGAATCGCCGCCTCGATGGCACCCAGCTGGCCGGCCTCGTAAGGCTTGATGACGACAAGCCGCGCCTCGGGGACGTTGATGCTGGCCAGCTGCGTGATGGGAGTGGTGGCGCCGTAGTAGTCGATCGTGATCCGGGAGAACATGCCGGGGTTGGCGCGGCCGGTCCGGATGGTTGACAAGTCATCTCGGGCCACTGCGACGGCCTTTTCCATTTTCTCTTCCGCATCGAAGAGAGCCTCGTCAATCATTTGCGCCGCTCCTCTCCCCCGCAAGCGGGTGGTACCCCCACATCGCTTCGCTCTGCATCGTCGCGAGCGCGAATCATCGCGTCTTCCCCTCAGGTGGTAACCAGCGTCCCGATCTTCTCACCGGCGACCGCGCGGGCGATATTGCCGTTGGTCAGCAGATTGAACACCAGGATCGGCATGCCATTGTCCATGCACAGGCTGAAAGCGGTCGCATCGGCCACGCGCAGCCCGCGGTCGATGACCTCGCGGTGGCTGATCGCGGTTATCAGCTCAGCCTCGGGATTAGTGCGCGGATCCTCGGAGAACACGCCGTCGACCGCCTTGGCCATCAGCACCACATCGGCCCCGATCTCGAGGGCCCGTTGCGCGGCGGTGGTGTCGGTGGAGAAGTACGGCAGTCCGATACCGGCCCCGAAGATCACCACGCGGCCCTTCTCCAAGTGGCGAACAGCGCGCAGCGGCAGGTAGGGCTCGGCCACTTGCCCCATGGTGATCGCCGTCTGGACCCGGGTGACGATGCCTTCCTTTTCCAGGAAATCCTGGAGCGCGAGACTGTTCATCACGGTGCCCAACATGCCCATGTAGTCCGAACGGGTGCGCTCCATTCCCCGTTGCTGCAGCTGTGCGCCGCGAAAGAAATTTCCGCCGCCGATCACGACAGCGACCTGGACACCGTCGCGGACCACCTCGGCGATCTGCCGAGCCACCCGCGCCACCACATCTGGATCCAGCCCGACCTGGCCCCCGCCAAACATTTCGCCGCCGAGCTTGAGCAGTACTCGCGAATACTTGGATCGACGTGCCGGCTGGCCGAAGCTGTCTGTGGCCGGCTCAGGCGCGACAGACTCAGCAGCCACCGGGCCGACGACTCCGGATTCCCTGGACTCCGTCATCAAACTCCTCGCATGAGAGTGCCATCCCGGGCGACCTCGTCCGGAACGGCATTTCACATCCTGCCTCATCGCAGCACGCCCCGGCATCGGCGGGGGGCGTTATCCGCGTGGTCGCGGTGTTGGGTGTGATTCGTGCCCCGGTGACGCAGACCGGTCCGACACCGGCGAAGGCCGCCGCCAACCCCCTCGGGGTGCGGACGGCCCGAGGTATGTAAGGATCGTTGACATGGTTCAGGCTGAGGACGCCCCGCTCGGCTACCTGCTCTACCGGGTGGCGGCGATCCTGCGTCCGGAGGTTTCTGCCGTGCTGGGGCCGGTAGGCCTGACGCTCCCGGAATTCGTTTGCCTGCGCCTTCTTTCGGTGTCGCCGGGTCTGTCCAGCGCCGAATTGTCGCGGCACGTGAGCGTTACACCGCAGGCTATGAACACAGTCCTGCGCAAGCTCGAGGACCTCGGGGCCGTGGCACGGCCCAAGTCGGTGTCGTCCGGACGCGCGCTGCCGGCCACGCTTACCCCGCACGGAAGCGCGCTACTGAAACGCGCCGAAACCGCGGTCAACGGGGCCGATGCCCGCATTCTCGCCAAGCTGACGCAGTCGCAGCAGCGCGACTTCAAAAGGATGCTCGCAAAGCTGGGATCCGGCTGAGGATCGGTCCCATCCACCTCAGCCCTGGATGCCTCAGCCCTGGATCCGCGCCCATGGCCGGGCCTCTTCGAGTTCGTACGCTAGCTGCAGGAGCAGCGCTTCCTGCCCGACGTCGGCCGAGAGCATCATCCCCACCGGCATGCCGTCCGCGGACTGGGCCAGCGGCAGCGAGATCGCCGGCTCGCCGGTCACGTTCTGCAGCGGGGTGAACGAGACCCAGTCGATCAGCCGGTCGATTACCTGCCGATAGTCAGTGGGGGCCAGGTACCCGATACGAGGCGTCTCGTCGGCGAGGGTGGGCGTGAGCACCGCATCGTAGATGCCGAAGAACCGCGCGGTACGTCGGCGAGCTCTGCGCAGCCGCACGATTGCCAGCGGCAGCCGGTGGAAGTTGCGTCCGGTGTGCCGCTCCAGGCCCAAGGTCAGGCTGTCCAGCCGCGTGCGGTCGAACGTCTCGCCGAACAGGCGTCGGCCGGTGCGGACCTGCGCCAGCGCCAAAAACCCCCAGTACAGCACGAAGTCGTCGACGAAGCTGGCCGGCACCGGAGGCTCGTCGAGGTGTTCGACGCGGTGGCCCAGTTCCTCGAGCAGCGCGGCCGACTTGAGCGTCAGCTGCCGCACTTGCGGACTACTCTCCCGTTGCACCGATCTGGTCAGCACGGCGATCCGCAGCCGCTGCCTGGCGGGCCCGGTGACGTCCCCGACCGGGGCCAGCTTGTGATTGCGCCAGATGCGCTCGGCTTCCCGGTAGAACGCCGCCGTGTCGCGTACCGAGCGGGTCACCACGCCGTTGGTGACGATGCCCACCGGCATCCGGCGCAAGTGGGGGTCCAACGGCAACCGGCCGCGCGACGGCTTGAGCCCGACCAGCCCGTTGCAGGAGGCCGGGATGCGGATCGAGCCGCCACCGTCGTTGGCGTGCGCGATCGGCACCACACCCGCGGCGACGAACGCCGCGGATCCCGACGACGAGGCGCCCGCGCTGTAGTCGGTGTCCCAGGGATTGCGGACCGGCCCGAGGCGTGGGTGTTCGGCCGACGCGCTGAACCCGAACTCCGACAGCTGCGTCTTGCCCACGGGTATCAACCCGGTGGCCATGAACAGCTCGGTGAACTCGCTGTCGGAGGTGGCGTTCCAGGGCGTCCACGCGTCGGTGCCGTGCATCGTCGGCTGACCCGCGATGTCGACGTTGTCCTTGAGAAACGACGGGACGCCACTGAAAAACGGGTGCGCACCGTACGCGGGGCTGCCCCCCGAGGTGATCGAGGCCGTCCGCGCCTGCTCGTAGGCCCGGTGGACCAGCCCGTTGAGGGCCGGGTTGACGGCCTCGGTGCGGGCGATGGCAGCCTCGATCACCTCGGCTCGGCCCACCCGGCCGGCTCGCACGGCGTCCGCCACCGCGACCGCGTCAAGATCACCGAGGGCGTCGTCACCGAAAGCGTGCACGCGTCGCATGACACCGACGCTAGCCGCTTACGCGTCGCGGCGAGAAGAAACTAGGCCTGGCCCACCTCGAAGCGGACGAACCGCGTCACCGTCACGCCGGCCTCGTCGAGCAGGGCCCTGACGGTCTTCTTGTTGTCGGACACCGACGGCTGCTCGAGCAGCACGGCGTCCTTGAAGAAGCCGTTGAGCCGGCCCTCGACGATCTTGGGCAGCGCCTGCTCCGGCTTGCCCTCCGCCTTGGCGGTTTCCTCGGCGATGCGGCGTTCGCTGGCCACGACGTCTGCGGGCACGTCATCGCGGGACAGGAAGCGCGCCTTGAGCGCGGCGATCTGCAGCGCGACCGCGTGCGCGGCGTCCCTGTCTTCGCCTGTGAACTCGACCAGCACACCGACCGCGGGCGGCAGGTCGGCGGCCCGCTTGTGCAGGTATGCCTCGACGTTGCCGTCGAAGTACTGCACGCGGCGCAACTCGAGCTTCTCGCCGATCTTGGCCGACAGGTCCGCGATGGCCTGCTCGACGGTTTTGTCACCCACCTTGGCGGCTTTGAGGGTGTCGACGTCGGTGGCCTTGGCGGCCAGCGCCGCGTCGACGACCTGGTCGGCCAGGGCCTGGAACTCGGCATTCTTGGCGACGAAGTCGGTCTCGGAGTTGAGCTCGACGAGCGCGCCGCCCCTGGCGGCCACCAGGCCTTCGGCGGTGGCGCGCTCGGCGCGCTTGCCGACGTCCTTGGCGCCCTTGATCCGCAGCGCCTCGACGGCCTTGTCGAAGTCGCCGTCGGTTTCGGCGAGCGCGTTCTTGCAGTCGAGCATGCCGGCGCCGGTGAGCTCCCGTAGCCGCTTGACGTCGGCGGCGGTGAAGTTGGCCATCTCAGCCTTCCTATGAAGCTTCTGTGGTGGGTTCGGTTGCGCTTGAAGGGGCGTCGTGAGCAGGGGGGGCGGCGGTCGTGGCAGCTGTCGTTGTTGCAGCGGCCAGCAGTTCCTGCTCCCATTCGGCGAGCGGCTCGGCCGCTACCGCTTCGGGCTTGCCGTCACCGCGGCCGAGCCCGGCGCGGGCCTGCAGGCCCTCGGCGACCGCGGAGGCGATCACCTTGGTGAGCAGCGCGGCCGAGCGGATGGCGTCGTCGTTGCCGGGGATCGGGTAGTCGACCTCGTCGGGGTCGCAGTTGGTGTCCAGGATCGCGATCACCGGGATGCCGAGTTTGCGGGCCTCACCCACGGCGATGTGCTCTTTGTTGGTGTCGACGACCCAGACCGCCGAGGGCACCTTGTTCATGTCGCGGATACCGCCGAGGCTGCGCTCCAGCTTGTTCTTCTCGCGGGTCAGTCCCAGGATCTCTTTTTTGGTGCGGCCCTCGAACCCGCCGGTCTGCTCCCTCGCCTCGAGCTC
>Ga0080006_1155193_pt1 | contig 24382 bp, 16 predicted proteins | sample RS3BMetagenome_FD_69209 | JGI IMG/M metagenome (GOLD analysis project Ga0080006, IMG submission 69209) | Ferric oxide microbial mat and aquatic microbial communities from Rainbow Spring, Yellowstone National Park, USA - RS3B (SPADES... ...
TCCACCAGTCATGACGATGACTCGACCTTGCCCAAGGCGCTGCGTGTCAACCTGAGCGCCGCCAATCGCCAGGGCTCGTTGTGGAACCCACTGCGTCAGCGATGGGTACCCGCCCGACTGGACATTGATGACGAGGTGTTGAGGCCGATCCAAAATTGAATAAGTGTGGATTTTCTGGAGCGAGCGCGGGCGCATGACGTTGGCCGATGATGCCGAGATCGAGCGGGCAGGGCGGCTCGGCGACTCGGCACGCGTGCGGGTCGAGGTCCGTCGCAGCTCGTTGGCGTTGCGGGATCTCGGCGGTGACACGAAGCCGGTGCCGCGCATGCGCATCAAGTGCGTCGATGATCTAAGCAAGCCGATCAAGCGCGACACCGTCGCAGTGCGGTGGGTGATGTCTTATGTGTGTGGCGGCGCGGTGGGGCTTGCAGGCGGAGCTGCCTTGATTGAGATTGTCAGCCTGCTGACCAAGCCTCGCCTATCACCTTGATCCGTCTCGCCGGCCAACTTGACCAGCGTCGCAAGCCAGTTGACCATGCGCCTGAAGATCGCATGTCGATCCGGGACCGACGCGGGCATTACCGCTTGAAGTCCATCAAACCGGCAGCAGTCGAGTCCCCCATACGGCCGCTCATGCTGCCATCACCGAGGCTCGCGCGATGAACCAGAACTGCTGTGCTGATGGCCGCGCCAGCGCTACCGAGTGAGGTAGGGGCCAGGCTTGAGCAAGAAGCACTCGAGTACGCCAAGGCCAACAAGACGTCGATCACACGTCGGTTGACGGACAGAGGGGGCTGACCATGGTTCCACGGCACAACCGATTGATATGGCGTTGCGCATCGACGGCACTGGCTGGTCATCATGGAACGCGCCGAGCTGGTCAACGATCAACTCACACCAGCACCAGCATGAAAGCGTTCAGACTTGAGTGAGGAGAGTTGCCTTGCTTGACAGACTGAAAAAGCTGTTTGGAGCTCGCCGTGCCCAGGGCATCCTCACGCCTTTGGCAGGAGCATCGCGCGAGATTCTTGATCGATGCCCCACCGGCTTTCTGGTGGTCGATTCCAACAGCCGCATTCTCTACTCAAACCGCGCAGCAACGCAGCTGCTGGATCCTGTCACGGGCGTGTTGATCGGCTCAAGGTTCACACATCCACTGACTTCGGATTCGACGGTCGAGATCGATGTCTTGTCGGGATCGAATGCGCTGACCCTGGAAGCCCAGGCCGTCGAGATTCGGTGGGGTGAGACAAGTGCGCAACTGGTGACATTGAGTGATATCACAGCGCGGCGCCGAAAGGACTTTCTCATGGGCGCGCGGATGCGGGTGCTAGAGCGCATTGCGCAGGGTGCTCCACTCGACGAAGTGCTGGGCGCTGTCGTGCGCTTGGTCGAATCCCAGTATCCCGCCTCGATCAGCACAGTGATGTTGCTGGACGAAGACGGCAGGCATCTGCATCACGGAGCATCCACGGCATTTCCACACGCCATGATCGAGGCCTTCGAGGGGGCAGAAATTGGACCGCGGCGAGGCGCCTGCGGAACGGCTGCGTACGAGCGTAGAACGGTCATTGCTGCTGACATTGCAACGGACCCGCTTTGGGAGACATGGCGCGAACTCGCGATCAGCCAAGGTATGCGGGCATGCTGGTCTATCCCCATCTTGGCGAGCACAGACCGCGTTGTAGGCACCTTCGCGAACTATTACCGAGAACCTCACGAGCCCACATCCGATGAATTGGAACTTGCGAGCGCATGCGCACAGATCACCGGTTTTGCCATTGAGCTACATCACGCGGAACAACACCTCAAACTGCTGCAGACGAGCGTTGCCAATCTCAACGATTTGATCGTCATAACAGAAGCAGAGCCTGTGGTGGAGCCCGGACCAAAGGTCATATTCGTCAACGATGCCTTCACGCGTAGGACAGGCTATACGGCAGAAGAAGTAATCGGCAACACGCCGCGGATTCTGCAGGGGCCGCTGACCCAGCGTGAAGAGCTTGATCGGATTCGTACGGCATTGCTGGCGTGGAAACCAGTCAGGGCAGAGCTGATCAACTACACCAAGTCCGGCGAACCATTCTGGTTGGAGCTGGATATCGTGCCTATCGCTGACGCCCAAGGATGGTTCACGCATTGGGTGTCGGTCGAACGCGACATCACCGAATTTAAACGAGCTCAGGCCGAATCGCAGCGCGCGTCCGAAGTCCAGGCCCTCATTGTTCGTACACAGCGCGAGATTGCAGAATCAGTGGGCGGGCTGCATGCCGTGATGACGTTACTGACAGAGCGCGCCATGGAGCTCACGGGTGCTGAGGGTGGCGCCATCAGCCTTGAAGAGGCTGGCACTTTGGTCTACAGCGCAGTGGCCGGCATCGCGATGCCGCACATCGGCATGCGGCTCACATCGGATGGAAATCTTGCATTGACGTCTGCGCGCACCGGAGAGCCACAGATCTGTAATGACACCGAGGTTGATGCGCGTGTCGATCAGCAAGCCTGTCGCGTTCTCGGTGTCCGATCGGTCATTTGTGCACCGTTGGTTGCACGCGGACAAGTCATCGCCGTGCTTTCAGCGCTTTCGGTTCGACCGGCTGCCTTCTCTGCAAGTGACGCCGCGAATCTGCAAATTCTTCTGGACTCGTTGAGTGCCGCAGTTCAGCGCGAACAGTCCGCCGAGCACATCCGGGCCTCGGAGGCGGAATATCGTTTGCTGTTCAACCAGAATCCACATCCCATGTGGGTCTACGAGCGTGACAGCCTCGAAATAAAGTCGGTCAACACGGCAGCGATCAAGCGCTATGGCTACTCCAGGGACGAATTCCTGGCGATGCGCATTTCCGACCTTCGCCCTGAAGAAGAAGTCGAACGGCTCGTCAGCGCATTACAGACAGCGGGGCCGAACCAAGTGCACTGGGGGCTGTGGAAACACCGGCTCAAGAGCGGCGAGTTGATTGATGTTGAGATTTCATCTGATGACATCATTTTCGATGGGCACGCTGCACGGCTCGTGCTTGCCAACGACGTCACGCAGCGTGTCGGCGCTGAGCGCGAGCTTCAACGCGTCGCGCGTGCTCAACGCATGCTCAGCCGATGCAACGAAGCACTGATCCGTACCGACAGCGAGCAGGCGCTGCTCGACATGGTCTGCCACATCGTGGTCGAGGAAGGCGGCTATCGCATGGCCTGGGTGGGCTATGCCATGGACGACGAGGCGAAGTCGGTTGTTCCGATGGCATCGGCTGGCGAAGGTGTTGCGTACCTGGTCGGCATACAGATCAGTTGGGCCGCAGATGATCCCAACGGACAAGGGGCATCGGGGCGAACCATTCGCGAGGGGCGCCCGGTCGTAGTCACGGATCTGGCGCGCGATCCGGCCTATTCGCCTTGGCTGGCGGCAGCACAGCGCCATGGATTCCGCGCAACATGCTCGTTGCCCTTGCGCACCCGCAGTCGGACGTACGGACATCTTTCCATGTACGCAGCCGAGCCGCTGGCGGTCACTCTGGATGAGGCTGCACTTCTCCAAGAACTTGCGGATAACCTTGCATATGGCATTGCCTTCAGGCGTGCGCGTGAGGATCGACGCCGGATGAATGCTTCGGTGACGCGCATCGCAACAGCCATCTCGACGGGCGCGAGTGGAGGCTTCTTCGAAGAGTTGGCCCGCGCCATGACCGAAGCCGTCGGAGCCGATGCGGGATTCATTGCACGGTTCTTGTCGGGGGAGCCTTTGACCGCTCGAACGATCATCGCGGTTGTTGATGGGCAGATCCAGGACAATTTCGACTATGTTCTCGAGGGCACGCCGTGCGAGACTTTTCGCCATGAAGAGGAGTGCGTTGTCCCTGACGAGGTAGCCGTCAAGTTTCCAGGCTCAGCATCTCTGAGTCGTCTTGGTGCGAAAGCCTATGTCGGCAGGCGCATCGATGGATCCGACGGCAAGCCGCTGGGCTTGCTCTTTGTGATCTTCAGGAAACACGTGCAGAACGCCGACTTCATCACCTCGACGCTCAGGATTTTCGGCGCACGCGCCATGGCTGAAGTCGAACGGCAGCGGGTCGAAATCCGCCTTCGTGAGCAGGCGTCGTTGCTCGACAAGGCGCAGGATGCCATCGTAGTGCGCGATCTCGAGCAGCGCATCACCTACTGGAACATAGAGTGCAGAGCGAATTTATGGCTGGCGTTTCGACGAGTTGCGTGGCCAGGTTAATGTCGAGAATGTCTACCCGAATCCGTCTGTATTCGAGACCATCATGGCCAGTATTCACCAAGACGGTGAATGGAACGGTCGTGTCCAACATCGGCGCAAGGATGGGCGTCTCATCACCGTGGAGATCCGCGCGACACTGATCCGCGATGAGCGCGGGATGCCTCAATCAACCTTTGCCATCATCTCGGACATCACCCACAAGCTGGCCATGGAAGAACGGCTTGAGCGCTCTGAGCGTCTTGAGGTCATTGGCCAACTGACCGGGGGTGTAGCGCACGATTTCAACAATCTGCTAACGGTCATGCTGGGTAATGCGGAGATGCTCGCCGAAGAGCTCCGTGATCAGCCGCGACTGCTGATGCTGGCCGAAATGACTCGATCGGCTGCGCAGCGTGGAGCTGAATTGACTCATCACCTCTTGGCCTTTGCGCGGCGTCAGGCGCTCGAACCTCAAGTGGTCCAAGTCAACGCGCTGATCAAGAGTATGGGCTCCCTTCTGCGCCGAACACTGGGTGGCGACCTAGAGCTCGAGCTCATTCAGGGTGCAGGCCTGTGGAACGCCATGGTTGATCCTTCACAGCTCGAAAGCGCCTTGCTGAATCTGTGTTTGAACGCGCGGGACGCCATGCCAGAGGGGGGGCAACTGACGCTCGAGACCACCAATTCGTGGATCGATCAGAACTATGCCGGTCAGCATGCAGAGGTCGAGCCGGGGCAGTACGTGCTGGTCGCTGTCTCGGATACGGGATGCGGTATTGCACCGGAAGACTTGCCGCGTGTATTCGAGCCGTTCTTCACTACCAAGGAAATGGGCAAGGGCACGGGCTTGGGGTTGAGCATGGTCTACGGCTTCGTCAAACAGTCGCGAGGCCACATCATGATCTATTCCGAACCAGGCGAAGGCACGACGATCAAGATGTATCTACCGCGCGCCCTGCATCAAGCACCGCAGATCAACCCATCAACTACGCCACACCTACCCCAAGGGCAGGCGACCATCCTGATTGTCGAAGACGACGAGCTGGTGCGCCGCTTTGCGGAAGACCAGCTGCGTGGTTTGGGCTATCGAACGATGACGGCTTGCAACGGTCCGGACGCCCTGCAGATGATTCGCGAGCACGCCGCCATCGACTTGCTCTTCACGGACGTCATCATGCCAGGTGGTATGAATGGTCGACAGCTCGCCGATGCTGCCACCGTGTTACGTCCTGCTTTGCGTGTCTTGTTTACATCGGGCTACACCAAAAACGCCATCATCCATCGCGGGCGGTTGGACCCGGGAGTGCATCTTCTCAGCAAGCCATACTCACGCGCAGATCTGGCGCAGAAGGTGAGCGCGGCTCTTTCCAAGGAGTCGTCATGACCATCAGCTCCGTAGATACCGCGCACCGTCGCTTGCTCATTCTCGATGACGACGACGCGGTTGGACAGACGATCGCATTGATTGCCGAGTCGATGGGATTCACGGTGCGATCATTTACAAGCCCCATTGCATTCTTGTCCGCGGTCGACGAATGGCACCCGACTCACATTGCCATCGATCTGGTGATGCCCGAGATGGACGGGGTCGAAACAATGCGACTTCTAGCAGAGTGCGGCTGCCAAGCGAACATCATCATCACCAGCGGTGTCGGCGGCAAGGTGCTTGACTCGGCACGTCGCGCAGCTGCAGCCCAAGGACTGCGCATTGTCGATGTACTGTCGAAGCCCTTTTCGCCGGCGACACTTCGCTTACTCTTGTCACGCCAATCCATTCCAATTGTCGCTCACGCCTCTCACACGGGGCATAAATCCAATCCATTCGAGGTAACCGAGCAGGGTTTGCGCAACGCCCTTGCACAGCGCCAATTCCAGTTGGCATACCAGCCCAAGATTAGCTGTGCCTCGCGGGCACTGGCGGGTTTCGAGGCGCTTGTCCGTTGGGCCCCCGACCCTTCTACTATCATCATGCCGGATCGCTTCATCCCGATGATGGAATCGCTTGGATTGATTGACGCGCTCACCGAGCAAGTGTTCGAGCAGGCACTGCGTTGGTTCGTGATGAACATTCCTTCACCTGATATAACGCTGTCGCTGAATATCTCTGCCAAGAGCCTCATCGATGTGCACGTGGCTGACCGACTCTTTGGGCTGTGTGATGCGTCAGGAGTGAACCCTGCTCGCGTGATTCTCGAGCTGACGGAAAGCAGCGCAATGGAAGATCCCGTCAATTCACTGGCTCTGCTGACGCGATTGCGCATGAAGGGTTGCCACTTGTCCATCGACGACTTTGGCACGGGCTTCTCTTCCATGGTCCAACTTGTTCGCTTGCCCTTTTCAGAGATCAAAGTCGACAAATCCTTCGTGGCAGTCTGCAGTACGTCATCAGAAGCGCGGGCGGTCACCAAATCCACCGTGGAGCTGGGCAAGAGCTTGGGGCTTCGCGTGGTCGCTGAAGGCGTCGAGGATCTCGAGACCTTGGAGTACATCACCTCGATCGGGTGCGATTTTGCGCAGGGCTACTTTATCTCCAAGCCACTGAGTGCTGAAGCGGCGTCTGATTGGACGATGCTTACTCAGCAGTCAGTAACATAGGAAACACTTGGTTGTCCGAAGAACGAACGGATCAGAGCCGGCTGGTCGGCCATGTCGGCGAGTTGGAGCTCCCGAGTATTGGCGCCGAAGCCGATTTGAGCCACATGCCGATCGGCGACTGAGCCATCGCAAACGAGTTGCGCACGGCGTCAGACTTGAATTTCTGCGCGATCCAACCGGCTCACCGCAAACCCGGCGCATGGCTCAAATCGGCGTCGGCGCACACAGTCGCGGTTGGCAATTCGAACACAGCGCCTGTTGCGTTGCGTTCCGGCGCTGGGGCTACAACCAGGTGCTCTGGGCCAGGCGGCAACTCGGTGGCGTGGTGCGCTGGTTTTGTGTAGACGTTTGTATATACAATACGCATGAAGGCCGCGGGCTTCGACTGGGATCACGGCAACTGGCCGAAGTGCCGCAAGCACGGCGTGTCCCGCGAGGCGATTGAACGGCTGTTTCTCGACGGGGGAGCCGTTGTCGTCCCCGACCTGAAACCCGCGACGTCAACCGAAAGCCGCCATATTGCGGCAGGCTGTGTCGATGGCCGCGCGCTGTTCGTGGCGTTCGCCATCCGTGGCGAACGCATCCGCCCAATCAGCGCCCGTTACATGCACCCGAAGGAGGCGAGCAACTATGAAGCGAGTACCTGAATTCAAGACTGACGCCGCCGCCGAAGCGTTTCTGGAGCAAGACCTGTCCGGTCTCGATTTCAAGCGGTTCAAGCCGATGCGTTTCGAGATCGAGCCGAAGGCGGCTGCACTGAACATGCGCCTACCATCATCCCTGCTGGATGCCCTGAAGGCCAAGGCCAAGGCGAGCGGCATCCCGTACACGCGGTACGTGCGGATGCTGCTGGAAAACGACGTGACTCGCCATCGGTGACCCGCAGGGCGCACGCAAGTGCGCTCCGGATTCGCACGGGTGCTGGCGCGCAGTCTCACAAACGACCGTTTTCGTAACACGTCCCGATCGCCCCGTCATCCTTATCTCTATCGCTTTCTGCGATGCGTTCGAGTGCCGAACGCGTCGACGGGCTCATTTCTCATGGTCCCGACGTCGTTCACGGCCGGGTTTGCGGACCAGCGCGAACAGACCGCCGAGGATCACGAATAGCGGCCACCATACCTGCCAATCGAGGTTGAGGAGGAACATCACCGCAACGAGGCCAATCGCCATCGCAACCAACAGGGAGTGCGTGGCTTCCGCACTCAGGCTCCCGCGTGCGCGGACGAGCCTGTAAGCGCGCATCAAGGGTTCCAATGCCGCCAACAGGATCAGCCAGGCCCACCAGTTGCCTCCAACGAGGAACGGAATCTCCAGCCCGAGGTTCTGCATCAGGAATATGCTGCCCACCGCTATCACGGCAATGGCCGGGAACAACCGATATCGGCACTGTTCCCCTGTTTCACGTTGCGGGTCTTGCATGGTCGCGATTCCGCTCATGGGTGTCGTGACCTTACGTCGCGGCGATCATTGACACCATGTACCGATGTCACCTTGCCAACGTGCATGTGGCCTGGATAAGGCCGAGGTGATCCACCGCAGGACCTGGAAGACCTGCGAGGCCGTCGAACTGGCCACCCCCAAAGGGGTCGACGGGTTCAACCATCGACGCCTGCTAGAGCCCATCGGCTACATTCCTCCGGCAGAAGCTGAGGCACGCTACTGGCAGCAGCAAGACCGTCAGGCCCTTCAAGCCGCCTGACTCAAACCAAACAGCCTCCGCGAAAGCCGGGGCGGTTCACACTGCCGGTCTTTGCCGAGGCGGTGCGCGTGAAGTCGGCGCTGGCTTCAGGCGCCGACTCTACGGCGGCAAAGACCCGCGCTGACCCGTCAGCAGGCCCAGCGCATAGATTGCCACGTACAGGCCACCGCCGAAATACAGCAGGAAGAAAAACCAGAAGCCGATGGGCTGGCTTGCGCGCGATACGCCCTCGCCAGGCCTGAAGCCGTTGCGGCCGTTTGGCAACCAACCGCGCGCCAAGCCCTGCACTGCAACAGCCACCAGGCCAATGCCCAATATCAACAGGAACCAGCCTTTGAACTGTGGCATGCGGAAACCTCAGTGTGGCAAAGCCCTTTCAGCATATTGGGAACAACAGGGCAAGGGTAGCCGACGAAGATGCACTCAAGAGCTCGTTTCGTGAGTGTCTGTGAAATCGGGGTAGAACCCCAGATTCGAATCCTTCAACTGGTACGCTTCGGCCTTCTGAAACGGTGAAGTGCGAAGTTCCTATGCCGAAGCCACCCAGTCCGCAGCCGGTAGCGCTCCGCATCGAGTTGCTCGATATCGACCCGCTGGTCTGGCGACGCGTGCTCGTGTCGAATCAATGGACCCTTGCCAGTCTGCACCATTACTTGCAGTGGATCATGGGATGGACGGACTCCCATGCGCACGAGTTCCAGGTTGGCGACATCGTCGTTGCGCCGGAGTGGTGGATCAGCGAGGTCGGGCTGGGTCCAGACGCCCGTACCTATAAAGACGAGCGCCGAGTATCGGTCGATTCGGTGGTCGGCGACGTCGGAGCCTCCGGCGAGTTCGGCTACGTCTATGACATGGGTGACAACTGGCGTCACCGGATTGTTGTGGAGCCACTGCCCGACAGGCGCCATCTTGCACACATGCACCTACCGACATGCCTTGCCGGCGAGAACGCATCCCCGCCCGAGGATGTGGGCGGTTCGGGAGGCTACGCGGAGTTCCTGGAAGCGCTCGGCGATCGGGAGCACGAGCAGCACGAGGATATGTTGAGGTGGCTTGGCGGGGTCTTCGATCCCAAGGGTTTCGACTTGAACAGGATCAACCGCGACTGGCGAGGTGCAAAAGCGCGACGCCGATGATGGCGCACAATCGCCCGGAATTGGTCAGTTGCGAGCGAGCAGCAACACTGAGAGATGTTAGCCCAAGCACGCGCAGGCCTTGCAACCGGCGATTAGCGCATATACAATAAATACATATAGGCCACGACCCTGCGAAGCGCCGCAAGAACCTGCGTAAGCATGGCATCGATCTACTCGGTTGCATGGAGGCGTTTGATAACCCCATGCTCACCCGCGAGGACGACCGCGAAGCCTACGGCGAGTAAAGACTGGTGAGCCTGGGCTGGGCGCATGGCCGAGTGGTCGTGCTTGTGTGGACCGACCGTGAGGATGGACCTCGACTGATTTCGTGCCGTGAGGCAGAACCCTATGAACGTGAAGCGTACTACTCAGCGTACCCCCCCATCTGACGTGCCTTACAACCCCAAGAGCAAAACGGCAACGTTGCACTACTGGGAAGGCGCGACTGCGCACCGAGGCGTGGCCGAGTTGCGCGCAAAGCGTGGGCGGCCAGCCAAGCTACCTGAAGAGCGCAAGGAACAAATTGCGCTACGCGTGGATAAAGAGGTATTGGAGTGGTACCGCGAGCAAGGCGCTGGCTGGCAGACCCGAATGAATGCGGTGCTGAAAGCCTTTCGGGATGCGGCAAGCTGATTGCAGGGACGAGACAGGATGACTTTCGCCTGGTGATGCACTGACCTTCCGGCGACCACGAGTTGGCCAGAAGCCAGAGCCGCAGGATCGTTGCCGGTTCGTGCCGTGCCGCTGGGTCTGTTGAAGGGGGCGGGAGCGGGGAGGATGACCTTCTATATGAGTGCTTCCTACTCAAGTAGGAGGCCACCACACGCGAAGTTCCCGTCACGGTCGAAAGGCTCCAGAAGGAATTCGATCTCGTCAAACCTCAGTTGAATGAGTGGCTCAAACGTGGCGTCCTGGAAGGCCGCGTCAAGAAGAACACGAAGCATGTGAGCTATCACGCCTCGCGCATCAGCACACTCTTGTGAGCAGGTCAATTTCGAATCGGCGGTCACAGAGTACGCCTACCTCTGTGGAGGCTTGTCAGAGGCCTTCAAGCTTTCCTTTGCGGCATCCGCTGCAGACTTCAGCTTGACCCACGCCGTCTGGGTCGCATCCGCGCTCTTTTGCGCAATCTTCGTAACTCCCTGCTTGACTCGGTCGCCTAGGGGAGGACGCTGTTTAAACACTTGGATCAGCGCATTCAACTCGGCTCGATACGTCACTGGGTGGAGCGGGGCTTCCCCCAGCCATTCAAGCAGCGTTCCGAACGCTATTTCTACGTTGGAAGTTGGCTCGCGCGCGATCGGATCCAATCGACACCAAGACTCGCGCAGGAAGGCCAGATCGTCTTCGGCACGCCAACGCAAATAGTTTGATACTTGTTCTTGCTCAAGGCATTCAATGCGTGTCTGCAGCACATTGGCCTTGGTCTTAAGCGTGATGCGCAATTTCGCGATCAGAGCGTGCATTGCGACATTGATGGTCGCTTGCCAGTCTCGATATGACTGGCTCGTCACCCAGCTGTCCAGCTTTCCCTGTAACTTTCGCGACTGCATCTGGCTGATGATGGGCGTTACTGAGCCGAACACCAGCGCACCGGCAGGACCGAACATGAATAGACCCACGGCTGGCCCGATCATGCCACCTACACTCGCGAGCGCCATCTTGGTGCCACCGTCCAGCACTATCTGATGCACAGCCTGTTCGCCGGTGATCTGCCCGCTGCTGTAGCGTCGGTAGTTGCGGTGTGCGCTCAACGCAAACGTAATCATCGGCACGTGCGGGTGATCGATGCTTGCACCAGCATCCAGCGATTGCTGCGTGATGTGCTGGACCAATTCGTTGCTGTAGCCGTCAACCACGTACAGATGGTCGGTCCACGCCTGATGCTGCTCGAGCCAGGCATGGTGGTGTTCAGCCAATGACTGCGCCATCTCACTGTTGATGATGACCGGATACTGCGTTCCGTAATGCTCGAAGTGCTGTTGCAGGTACGTAAGGCTGTCGGTGTCCTTGATCTGCACCTGCACGCCATCGACCGAAATATCCCAGCCGGCCTGGTTTGGGTCTGCTGGAAACTCCACCTGGTAACCCGCATGTGTTAGCTGCGATGCCACCACGCGTTCGGCGACATAGCCTCGTAAGCTGTCAACCGCTCCCACCTGAGCAGCGGTGTCCATCGCGGCGACCTGATCCGAGAAAGTCGCGAAGTCAATCGGGTTGCTGAGGTCCGCGATGTGCGAGAAATTCGCCGCATCCATAACGGCGGGATTGATTGCGAATATCTGCCACAGCACGTCCCCGACCGTCATGACCGAAAGCGCTACGGTATCGCGCAGCCCATCAGCGTCCGTGCCGAAGATGGAAGCGAAGCGTTTGCCTACGGTTCCAGCAGGCGGCTGCTCCAGTGTATCGATCACGGCTGGGGCATTCGGCAGACCGCGTTGTCTGACGCGTTGCAACAGTCGCCAATCCTGCTGGTATTTCTGGATGACCTTTGGGGCGAGATCGTTGAACGGACGCAGCATGTCCATCGCGCGAAACGCACTGGCCATCCCGCGCAGGCCGCCGCGTCCGCAGCTCAAGCCGTTCATGGCCAGCAATGCGATTACCCGCATGGCCACGGCCTGGCTGACATGTCGCTGTGCCCGCTTCGCGATCCACCAACCGCCTCCGCCAGCGATGGCGATCACGCTAATGGGATTGGACAGTACCGACACCAGCGAAACTAGTGCCGGGCCGCTGACCAGCGGGATAAATGCCGAAGCCTGTGCGGCAAGGATATACGCCGAGAACCCCGCCCATCCCACGCTGGCGCTGAACAAGGTTAGGCCGCCACCGCTCAGCAATATCTTGCTGATGGCTGCGTCGTTGAGTTGTTTTGCCCCTATCGCTCCGAGCAGCGCGTCGCGGTCGTTCGGGTCAAGTCTTTCGATGTGTTCGCGCACATCGGCCATCAACTTTTCGCGTTGGTGCACGGACTGCGGGTCGGTTCCGTCCAGCATCTTTTGCATCAACTCTCCGAGGGTCTGCCGTGCCACCGCATCCAGCGTCATTGGGTGCGCAGGCTTGCTCTCGCCCAACGTTGCTGCCTTCAGTTTCTGGAACCATCCCGGCGCAAGCGAATGCAGGAGGGCTGCGGTCAAGTCGTCGCAGGACCGACCCGCTGCGCGTGTGGACGCGCAGGTGCGCGCGGGCAGTTCGAATGCCTCGCGAAGGTACATCCACAGCACCAGACGGAGTTGTTCGGCAGGTAGGGCTGTATCTAGCCACTGCTGCGAGCGGCTCCGCACGGATTCGGCAACGTCGATGTGATCGTCTGGCGCCAACTTTGGCGCGCTCTCCCATGAGTCAGCGCTGCGTTTGGCCCAGTCCTTGAATTGATCAAACAGTTCGCCGATGCGGTGCCGTAGCGAGGCGTCCTCGAACAGCGCAATGCAAGTCGCCAGAAGTTCGCGATTGGCCGCGCCAAGTCCAGCCGCAATTTCAGTTGGTTGCAGCGTGGCCTGCTGGGCCAGCACTTTGCTCTCGTCTGTCATGGACGCTGCCCAAGGTCAAGCTCGCCGGTTGCAATCGTGCAAGGCCGACGCACGCAGTTCAAGCGTTCGATCGTTTCAAGCCAATCGCAGGCTCAGACTGCATGCACTCTGCAGCGTACGTACACTGGCATCGCATGCATGTGGTAAGTCCATGCGGATGCATCACACGGGACGTACTCCATCCGCTTACGTACAGACCTGAGTATGCTACTACTGACCTTGGCGCTGACAGGATGGACGCAGACGAGTGTTTACGCCGCTCTGAAGCTGAGCCGTTTCCGCCGATCCTGACGATCAAAGACTGACTTTGCAGCACTCCACGGAACCATGCGGTTGCTGGGGTCGAACCTCAATCGTGGTGGGTTAGTCCGAGAATCGGTGCCCGGACGGCTTCCGTTGGCTGATCGGGAAGTGGATGTACACCAGTGAGCGCGAGCGCGGCCGCATGCTGCTGGTCGACGACACCGAGATCGCGCGGGCCCGTCGCCTGGGGGACTCGGCGAGCGTCCGCATCGAGGTCAGTCAAAGCACGGTGGCGCTGCGGGATCTCGGCGGTGACACGAAGCCGGTACCGCGGATGCGCATCAAGTGCGTCGATGATTTGGGCAAGTCGATCACGCGCGACACCGTCGCGGTACGATGGGTGATGACGTACGTGGCGGCGCGGTGGGGGTTGCTGGCGGAGTGCCCGTCTTGATCGCGGAGCCGCGTTGGCGCGCGTGGAAGAATGACAACACTCCGCGTTGCAAATTGATCAGGTGGTGGTGTTGCAATTGCCGCAAGATACAAGTTCAGGTCTTTGATATGGCCTTGCTACTCGTGATCGTTTAAAACCGCAAAGCGGTCTCCGGCGCTTCTCGTCTGAATCGGCGACACCCGGCCATATACGGAAAATCGTTCGCCTGGCGTTATGTTGTTGAGATCGAGCCAGATCCGAAACCGAAGGGTGATCGATTCGTAGGTTCTATTGGCTTTGGAACAGGTTCGTGGCAAGCCTCTGTGAAGACTGGTGTCCTTATTCCGAGCTAATCAGCGTGAGTACGCGAAAGGCATAGGGGGGCAATTGCACATACTCGCCACGGTGATCGCGGGGCAGGGTCTTGATCGTCCCGACGGCAGGCCCCTTCACCGTTACCTGTGCTCATCCGCGACCTACACTGCGCTGACCACGGCGCTGCGCGACTGGCTGCGCACGGCCCAGTCTCTCGACGGCGTAGGTGCAGCATTTGTGATGTGGGCGACCGAACGTATTCGCACCCATTACGAGGGTGGGCCACTGTCGTGGCAGATGGTGTTCGATGGAGTCGGATTGCGAGCGGACGACACGCTCGCTCGGGATCTAGTGGATCGGGGAATGCGATGGTGGCGGCGTCCGGTACGCATCTCCGAGGGTGGCCACCATATGCGGCTGTACTCGCTCCTAGCTGAGGGCGGGCTGCCCGACCCCATGCTTCGCCAAGCGAATCGTTATCAGCGAGTAGTGAGGGGACTGCTGATGGCCATTGAGTGCGCAGGCCTATCGCAGGCGGCGGTTGTGCCGAACGCCTTACTTGCGCGTGCCCTCGGCGACCTCCCGCAGGCGTTGCGTAACGAAGACATCGCCCGCCTTCTAGGCGAACTCGCGTCTAGTCTCGCTCGACTTCGTGCTCTCGTACCCGACGAGGTCCCTGCCGACGCCATCGACCGCTGGCTTGACACACATCGCCCGGGCTGGATCGAGGAGCTCCCGCTGCGGTTGTCTGCCGAGACCGCCGAGGCGCTGGTGCGCGACACACTGCGAAGCGAACGTGAGCGGAGCGAGGCACTGCCACTTGGTACCCGGTTGCTGCGGCGTGATTTGCAGGGGCACTGGCACGGATACACACGGCTATCTGAGCGCAGCCACCTCGATGCCCAAAGGCTGCCTGCGAGCGCCCAGGGCCGACGCATGCGCCTGCTACCGACTGGTGTCTACGTAGAGGCTGCTGGTCCGCTGGCATTCGCTGCCACCCCTGAGCAGGAAGGCTGGTCCGTCGATCGCATGGGCGCACGTGGTCCAGCCATTCTCGCCATGGCCCCTACTGCACCACTTGTGCTTTCCGCCTATAGCGACGGCGCCCATCTTGGGGATGTCGAGGCGGTAGCGGCCACTATGCCAGCGGATGAGGAACCTACCTTCTGGGTCCCAGTTGGGACCGACGAAGCCGGCGATCCCTGCGAGCTCGAGTTGCTCGTCACCGAAGGCCAGACCCGCGCTCCGCGTTTGGCGGTGCTGCTGGGTGGGGACGAGATGCCCGCGGCGAGTGCTGGACTGTTGCTTGGCCCGTCAGCAAGAGCACCTGGAGGTCGGATTTGGTGGGTAGAGGGTGCCGGTGAGCTAGCCGTTGGAGGGCATTGCTTCGCAATTCGCACGGGAGAAGCACTCACTGAGCCGGACGCGCGCATATATGTCGCCGGCGAGGTGCTTCGCGGGTGGCGCGTTGCTCCCGGCGGCGGACTGGTATTGAGCGGTAGCCCCCAGATCTATGCGGCACAGGGCTCGCAGCCGGCAACTGCGGTGCACGCGCATCACCTACACTGGGTGAAGGCGCGTGCACTGTTTACGCACCGCGTGGAGTGGGTAATTGCAAACGCGACTCGGGCATGGCTGCGCGCCGTCGTCCTGCCACACGCGGCCCAATTGGTGCTGCGGGAGGTCGAGCAGAACAAGCTTGGGCTAAACGTCAGCGGCCTTGGGGCATGCCTTCGACTGGAACTCGCCGCAGCTGGCGCGATGACATGCGTCCAATTGCACGGCGGCGATGACAGCCTGGAACTCACCGTCCCCGGACGTCCGCCTGGGCAGGTGACTTTGCGTCTCGTCGACCCGTCCACCTTACGCGAGCTCACGCTCATCGCACCTTGGCCGGCTCAGCGCGGACTGGTCCTCACGCCCGATGGAGAGCGTCTGGAAAGGAATGCTCCGCTTGCCGTCGAGGATTTATATGGGTGGCGGGGCATCGTGCCCGGGCAATCACGCGGCGACTTGCAGTTGCGTCTGATCGAGGACCGCATCGGACTTGCGGTCAATGGCGAGGTCGCCCTTGGCGCGTACCTTCCCTATGTACGTGGCCTGCTGGCCCATGCCGGTCCTGATGGCGAAATCCGACTCCGCCTCGTCGTGAATGGCCATGAGGGTCACCGCCTCGAGGTGCGCCGCTATCAGGAGACAGCCGTCGTGCGCGACGGCTACCTCATTGTCGGGCAGCCGCGCGATGTCCGTGCAAGCCAGGTGGATCCTGCCGCCACAGTTACTATGGTGCCGGGCCGTCTGAAGGTGCATGCTGTCGACCTCGGTATTGCAGACACCGCCGAACACGCCGCTGCGGTACGTAGTTTCGAGGTTGAGGTGCATGGTGCGGTTGACCTTCGTGAGCATCTTCCCGACAGCAGTGGGCCCTGGCTGCTGCAGGCACGATTCAACGGTCGGACGCAGAGACCAGCATTGTGGCGGCCGCAGCCCAGCACTGAATCCACCCGTGAACAGCGCACTGCTCACCTTGCGGACAAGTGGCGACTCCTGCTCGAAGCCCCGTTGGATCCTGAGTGGCGGCGGCAAGCCTGGCTAATCCGGGAGGTAGCTGGTGGCGGCGACATGGGGGCGCTTGACCAAGTCCAGGCGCTCGCACACGTGCCGGCTGCAGCCGTCGCGCTGCTGCTGCGCGCCCGGCGCGAGGATCTCGCAGAGCTGGTCTCGCTCGACTTGACGGCGCCGCTGTTTTGGCCTGCGCTCCATATTGAAGCTTTCCGTCAGGCTCTACTGAGCGACCGTTGCTGGCGCGAAGCGGGCTACGCGCAGCTGCTGCCAGCCGACCAGGCACGACAGGCCGCCCATCATGCCCAACTGCGGCCCATCGGCAACATTCTCCAAGTTCGCCCCGAGTTGCGAGGGCATTTCGCCGCCGCACTCGAGGACCTCGGGATGCGGCCGCCCGCAGCGATCGACCCGGTCACCGACATAGCGAAACCGCTCGCCGAGGCGCAGCCGCTAGCCCACTGGATCAAGAGTGCACAGGCAGCTGCGCGCCGCTTCGAGCAGTTGCCGAGTGGGCTCCCACGCGGTGTGACGTGCCAGACACGGCCCACGGGCCTTGCCTTTGGCGAACAGGTCCAGCCGCTGATCGATGGTGTACTCGAGATCGGCGAGCACACGGTCGGTTTCCGCGACGCGCCAGAGCCTCGGACTCTGCAACGGTACCTTACCTTGCGTCAGGTCGATCCGGTCTACTTCGACGAGGCGTTACCTTTCGCTGTCATGTACCTCAGGACACTGAGATGCACACGAACCTGACTGAAACCCTTCAGCTTGCGGCAACTCGATCTGCTGGCGCGGTGGTAGGCCGCACCCGCATCGCCGGCAACGCCGTCAACGCCTTACTCGCACGACGGTTGGCCGCCCCTCCCGGTTCCAAGGACGCATTGCTTGCCGATCCGGTGTTCGAAGCGGCGCGGACGTGGAAGCCGGCTCCGCAGACCTTCGGCGACCTCAGCGGCACCCTCCTCGACCCACGCATGGTCGATGCGCTCGATATGGCACAGCGCGAGCGCATGCCGCGCGACCGCCATCCCTACGCCCACCAGGTCGAGGCCTGGGAAGCAGCACGCCAGGGGCTGTCCTACTTAGTCTGTTCCGGCACCGGTTCGGGCAAGACCGAATGCTTCATGGTGCCGCTGCTCGATGATCTGCTCCGTGACCACCGACCCGGCCAGCTTGTCGGAGTCCGCGCAATCATCCTGTACCCGCTCAATGCCCTGATTGAGTCCCAGCGCGAGCGCCTTGCAGCCTGGACCGAGGGGCTAGCTGACCGCATACATTTCGCGCTCTACAACGGCGAGACGCCTGAGCGGCCACGGGATGTGACGCGTCCGACTGGCGTGGCCGAGCTCGGCGACCGACGGAGCATTCGCGAGACTCCTCCGGCGATTCTGGTTACCAACATCACAATGTTGGAGTTCAGCTTGTTGCGTGCCCAGGACCGCAGTCTGCTGGAGGCCTCTCAAGGCCTGCTGCGCTGGATTGTGCTGGACGAGGCTCATGGCTACGTCGGCGCTCAGGCCGCCGAGCTGGCGCTGCTACTGCGTCGCGTGCGCGCGGCCTTCGGTGTCGCCCCGGAGCAGGTGCAGCTGGTGGCAACTTCCGCCACGATCAGCGAGGGCGAATCGACTCGGGAGAAACTGACGCAGTTCGTCGCCGATCTCGCCGGCCACGGCTGCAATCGGGTCTGCATCATTGAAGGGCAGACGGCAGAGCCGCTCCTACCGACCATCTCATCGGACGCCCCGCTTCCTCTTGAAGGCTTGGAGGCCTGCAACGACAACGAGGCTTGGCGCCGGCTCGCTTCGCACCCCCGCATCCAGGAGCTCAAGCGCCAGCTCTGCTCGCAACCGCTGCCCCTCGCTGCAATCGCAAGGAGCCTGTTCGACGACCCGGCACGTCGTGATGACGCTCAGCGTGTGCTGGACGCCGCTGGAAGGGCGCGCGCAACGGGTGCCCACGAACGCTTATTGCCATGGCGCGCGCACCTATTCCATCGCGCACTCGGAGGCATGTGGGTCTGTGTCGATCCTGAGTGTCCTCACCGTGACCCCGAACTGCTCGACGACCCGGAATGGCTTTACGGTGCTCTATGGCTACACCCACGCGACCATTGCGACTGCGGCGCGCTGACTTTCGAACTCAAGGTGTGCGGTGAATGCGGAGCACCGCACCTACTCGCCCACCGCAGCGCCGGCGAGACCGTTCGGCTGACTCCGTCACGTGCGGTCGAGCTCGACGAGTTTGCGGTGGATGAAGAGCCCGAGACCAGTGACGAGGGGACAGAGTCCACAAATGTGCGTGACGTTGTGTACTTGCGAGCCGTCGCTAGCGACACCGAAGTCCAGGTTCTAGATCTTGCCACCGGCACCCTCTACGACAACGCACCAGCCCCTAGTGCCCGCACTGTCGCAATCCGAGTCATCGAGGACCCAGCTGCGCGTGGCTGCTGCGATGGTGCCTGGCGATTGCCCCGACTCCTCGATCTGCACCTGGGACCTGCGTTCTTCATCGGCGCGATTGGATCTGACCTCCTTGAGGGCCTGGCGACGCCATTGGACGAACCCGGCTTGCCGCTGGGCGGTCGTCGCGCGCTCACTTTTTCTGACAGCCGCCAAGGTGTCGCGCGCCTCGCGGCCAAGCTCCAGCAGGAGGCTGAGCGCACTCTCACCCGATCATTCCTCTACCACAGCGTGCAGGCAGGACAGGATCTCAGCGAGCAGGCGCGGTATGACAACGAGGGCAAACTCGCCAAGCTGCGCCAGATCGACCCCGACGGGAGTCTGTTTGCATTTGAGATCGAAGCGATCGAGCGAGCATTAGCTAATGATGGCGGCCAGGTCGCTTGGGAGCCCCTTGTAGACAAGCTCTCGCGGCACGATGAGCTGGTGGCATTTGCAACTGATGTTTGGAAGGACCGTGGCTGGGGCGCTAACCGGCTTGGTGAAGACCCTGCGTTGCTTGCGCGCATGTTCTTGTTCCGTGAGCTGGCTCGCCGCCCACGTATCCAGAACAACGCCGAAACCCTCGGTCTTGTGCGCCTGATCTTCCCTGCCTTGCACGATGCAGCGCGGAACGAGGTTCCCGAGTTGTTACGAGCCGCGGGTGTCGACGGTGAGGGGTACGCCGGCCTCGCTCAGGCAGCTGTCGACCTGGTTTTCCGTGACACGTTGTCCGTGGAACTCCCTGACTCTCTCCTTATACGATGGGTCAGCCCGCGCCGCGCCAGGTTGCAGGCGATTGCTGCCCCCACGCTTGCCCGCCACGAGTGGTCTAGCAATACCCGACCGTGGCCGGAGGCGACGGCGGCAATGCCACGAGTGCCGCGCATGGTGGCACTGGTGGCTCGCTTGCTCCGCGCCGACCTGAGCGCGCCTGCAGGCCGCGATCGTGTTAATGGAGTGCTTGCGCATCTTTGGGAGTTAGTTCGTCGCTACGCCGCTACTGACAGTAGCGGCCGGAATTGCTGGCAACTGAACTTCAACATGGCCGCTGTAGCGCGTGTCGGCCCGAGTTGGCGTTGTCCGATTACGCGCCGTGTCTTTGGCTATAGTCCAGCCGGTATCTCACCTTATGCCGGAGCAACCGGTGGCGAGCTGACGTCACTGGAGATGCCGCGACTACCTCACGCCAATGCTCTCGGTTTGGCCGGGGCAGATAGGGAAGCAGTAGCCGACTGGTGCGCCAGTGACTCTCTGGTCGCCGATCTGCGTCGAAACGGTCTGTGGACCGACTTCCATGACCGAATAGCCACTTATCCCCGCTTCCTGCGCGCACAAGAACACTCTGCCCAGATCGATCGAGAGGTGTTACGCATTTATGAGGATAGTTTCAAGAAAGGCCGTATCAACTTCCTCAACTGCAGCACGACGATGGAAATGGGAATCGACTTGCCGAACGTCGGCCTAGTGGTGAACGCCAACCTGCCGCCATCGGTATCCAACTATCGTCAGCGGGTCGGTCGGGCAGGGCGCCGCGGCGAACCCTGGGCATTCGCTATGACTTTTTGCCGCGATCAGCCGCTAGACCAGGATGCCTTTCGCGCACCTCAGCGCTTCTTGGAGGCGTGTATTGTCGCGCCTTGCGTTCGGCTCGATAGCGCACCGATCGTAATGCGCCACGTCAATGCAGCCCTGCTCGCGGCTTTCGTCTCCGATCAACCGGAAGGGCTACGCATCAGCCAGACGATCGGTGACTTTTTCGGAGCCGCCGACGACCCCAACGAGCCGGTACTCGCCGGCAGTGCTGTTGACACCTTTGTTGCACGATTGCGGGAGGACAGCTTCGCCGAGCGGCAAGTGGAGGCGCTTACCAATCTACTGCGTGACACGGCCCTCGCGAAAGAGTGTCCAGCGGCTCTGTGTGTCGCGGCAGCCGATGCAATAGAGGATGTGGTGAGGCGATGGCGCGACGAGCACTTGACGCTCCTCCTTGGCTCGAACAGCTCCGAACAGGACGTTGCCGAGGCCTACCGCAAGCGTGCCCGCCGCATGCGTGGGGAGTTCCTGCTGTCGGAGATGGCCCGCCGAGGCTTTACTCCGGCCTACGGCTTCCCCGTCGATGTCGTGCGTTTCGACCATGCCGCCGAGCGCGATCGGCGACCGCTTCGCATGCAGGACGGGCGAGAAAGTGCCCGTCGCTTCGGCGCGGGATACTACGCAAGCGGGTCGGCGCGCACCCTTGATATAGCTCTTCGAGAGTATGCCCCGGGGGCCGAAGTAGTCATCGACGGCTTCGTACACCGATCGGAGGGCGTGCAACCCGCATGGGCCTCGAATGCAGATGCCTCACATCTTGAGGATCTGCAGACCTTCTGGCAGTGCGGCACCTGTGCTGCGTTTGGGCTCACTCGTGCCAGCATCACGGAATGCCCTCACTGTGGCACGGCGGTGCGGTCATTCGTGAATACTCTCCGGCCGACAGGGTTTCTTGGAAGACGCGAACCCCACACCGGATACGAGGTCATCGCACAGGCGCCCTACGAGATGCCCCATGTCTCGGCGGCAGGCGCGCCTTGGCGCGCGTTACCGGATCCAGAAACTGGGCGAGTACGTGTCAACGCCGCCGGCCAGATCGTAACCTTGAGTGCGAGTGCGAGCGGGTATGGCTATGCAGTCTGTCTTGCCTGTGGACGCGCGGCGCCTGAAAACGAACCCATGCCGAGCGCGATGCACCCGGCGATGCGTGAGCATGCGCCTCTCGCCCCTCTGCGTGGCGATGAGCGCATTGGTTCCCGATATTGTCCTGGTGGAACTGCCCGTCCGCAACGGGTCCAGCGCAACATACACCTAGTACACGCTACTACGACGGACGTCTTCGAGTGGCTGCTGCCACGCAGTGTCACGCGTGCCAAGGCCTTGGCGTTGGGTGCCGGCCTCCGAGAAGTCCTGGCGAATCGTCTCGGTGCGGAAGCACGCGAGCTTGGCGTGGCGCTCGCGGCGAGCGGAGATGGGCACATTGCACTGTTCCTATACGACCGTGCCGCGAGGGGTGCCGGCATGGCCACCCGTCTCGGTGAGCACGATGTGTTCGTGGACTGCCTTGTTGGCGCACGCGACAAGCTTGATTGCGCGGAGAAGTGCAGCCATGGGTGTTCGGCCTGCGTCCTGCGACCTGATCTGTGCTACAGCGACGAGCCCCTTGATCGCCGGGGGGGGCAAGCCCTCGCCGCCGACCTTGCGCGACGCCTCGATCTCCCACCAGCGCTTAGGGTGTTTGGAGAAGACACGCAGTACTTAGGGCAGCCCGTCGCCGAAGCCCTGCAGGCATTGGCTCGCCGCCAGCCCATTGATAACCTGACAGTCTACCTGTACGGGCAACCGCAGGATTGGGAGCTCGACGTCGGCCCTCTCGCTGCGCTGCTCGAAGACAGGCTCTCGGTCCGGCCGACCCTCGCCATCGCGACCTCTTCGCGTTTGCATGCGCGCTTTGGCTTGACCCATGCGCTCGCGCTGTTCAGGCACGCTGTTCACGCTGACATCGCCGAGGTGCCGGAGCTGACCCTCATTGACGGGTTTGCGATGCTCGTTACATTCAGGCAGGGCAGTCGTTTTCTCGCCATTGCGGCGCCAGAGGCGGCAGCGGTGGCCGGACCGAACTGGGGCAACGGTGTGGGCACACCGATCGTTCTCGGGCCCACGCCGCGTCCCGCCGACGTGACGCCACTAGACATCGCAGCTCTTGTCACCAGTCTTGCCGGCGGCGCAAAGCTTTACCGCATAACACGTGAACTCGATGGGCCGATCGACAGATTTGGTCAGCGATTCTGGGACCTTGTAGGCACACTTGCACCGGCCTTGGTCGATGCCATGGAAGCCCACGGCGTCGCGAAGGTGAGCTACCGCGACCGCTACCTCGTCACGCCACTTGCGATCAGGCTTGTCACGGAAACACTTCAGGCAACCCCGGGCCGACGCGCTACGACGGCCATGCGTGTTCTCACCATGAGAATCGAGCGCACGCGTGAGGGCCGAGAGCCGTGGCGGTTCGATCAATTCTTCCAGAGCGAAGATATCCGTACTCAAGTTCTCGAATCGCTGATCAGCCCGGGAACCGTCGAGTGCGGTCCCAGGCGCGAGCTTGCTCACGAGCGAGTCCTCGTCATCGAGCTAACCGACGGCCGCGTGGCCACGATAAATTTGGACCACGGCTTCGGTGCTTGGCGCATTCGCAGCGGTCTGACCCTTCGTCACCCATTCCACGCGACGGCTGTCGTCCAAGCCGATTGCATCCGCAATGCCAGATTCCATGTTGATCTGCCAGCCCAAGCTTCCACGCCAATGGTGATCAATGTGGAGTGTGCAACGTAGCTTAAGATGCGGCGATCTTCATCGGACAGAACTCCACGCTTGCACGAAAGGAGCTACGGCTGGACTGCTGCGCGGCGATGCCAGTGAGAAAGCGGTCGAGCCAGCTCCATGCCTTACGCTTGTGGGCGCCGATCCTGCATAGACCCGGGCGCGGATTCTCGGAGTAATCCATCGGCCGAAGATCGGCCGCAGTATTCGTGTCGCTTCGTGCAGTGCTGTAGGGTCAGTCGAAGATCGGCAGGATCGGAGAAAATGGCTCACCGGCAGTTCGGCGCCAACAATCGAAAGGCGGAAGAAGCCAGCGGGCTACATCGTCAAGCAATCCAGCCTATTCGAGTGACTGATGAATGATCTTGCCCCCGTTTAGCGGACACCCGCCTAAGCGGCCTGGGATTGCTCGAACTGCTCCGGGCTGAGATAGCCCAGGGTCGAGTGGAGCCGGGTTCGATTGTAGTCAACCTCAATGTACTCGAAGACGTGCGCCTGGGCCTGCTCGCGCGTGACGAAGCGTTCGCCATGGATGGCCTCGACCTTGAGGCTGTGGTTCCAACTCTCCATGGCGGCGTTGTCGTAGCAGTTGCCTCTGGCGCTCATGCTGGCGATAAGTCCGTGTGTTTCCAGCAACGCGCGATGCTCCCGCGAACAGTACTGGCTGCCGCGGTCGGTGTGCATGATCACGCCACGCGGCTTCTGGCGCCGGAACAACGCCATGCGCAACGCATCGCAGACCAGCGTCGCGGTCATGCGATCGGACATCGACCAGCCCACGACCTTGCGCGAATAAAGATCCAGAACCACGGCCAGATACAGCCAGCCTTCGTCAGTGGCGATGTAGGTGATATCGCCAGTCCACACT
>Ga0080006_1243796_pt1 | contig 24354 bp, 21 predicted proteins | sample RS3BMetagenome_FD_69209 | JGI IMG/M metagenome (GOLD analysis project Ga0080006, IMG submission 69209) | Ferric oxide microbial mat and aquatic microbial communities from Rainbow Spring, Yellowstone National Park, USA - RS3B (SPADES... ...
ACCGTCGTCGTCGGATCGATCAAGGACAAGCCAATGGAAGACCCCATCCTGACCGGAGTCGCTCACGACCGTAGCGAGGCTAAGGTGACCGTCGTCGGGATCCCCGACATCCCGGGCTACGCGGCGAGGGTCTTCCGGGCCGTCGCCGACGCCGAGGTCAACATCGACATGGTGCTGCAGAACATCTCCAAGGTGGAGGACGGCAGGACCGACATCACGTTCACCTGCTCCCGCGACAGCGGGCCCACCGCGGTGGCTAAGCTGGACGCGCTCAAAGACGAGATCGGGTTTAGTCAGCTGCTCTACGACGACCACATCGGCAAGGTGTCGCTGATCGGGGCCGGCATGCGCAGCCATCCCGGGGTTACCGCGACCTTCTGTGAGGCGCTCGCCGCCGTGGGCGTCAACATAGAGTTGATCTCTACCTCCGAGATCCGCATCTCGGTGCTCTGCCGTGACACCGAACTGGACAAGGCGGTCGTCGCGTTGCACGAGGCGTTCGGGCTGGGCGGCGAGGAGGCGGCGACGGTGTACGCCGGGACGGGACGCTAGATGGTCGCCATCGGGGTCGTTGGTGCCACCGGGCAGGTCGGCCAGGTGATGCGCTCGCTACTCGACGAGCGCGACTTCCCAGCCGGCACCGTGCGGTTTTTCGCATCTGCCCGATCCCGGGGCCGCAAGCTGAGCTTTCGCGGGCGGGAAATCGAAGTCGAAGACGCCGAGACGGCGGATCCCGGCGGGCTGGACATCGCGTTGTTCTCTGCCGGTTCGGCCATGTCGCGGGTGCAGGCGCCGCGTTTCGCCGCGGCCGGGGTGGTGGTGATCGACAATTCGTCGGCGTGGCGTAAGGACCCGGACGTGCCGTTGGTGGTGTCGGAGGTCAACTTCGCACGCGACGCCGGGCGTCGGCCGAAAGGCATCATCGCCAACCCCAACTGCACAACCATGGCCGCGATGCCGGTGCTCACGGTGCTGCACGACGAGGCGCAGCTGCTTCGGTTGGTGGTGTCGAGCTATCAGGCGGTGTCCGGCAGTGGGCTGGCCGGGGTTCGGGAACTGGCCACCCAGGTGCGCGCCGTCGTCGGCGACGCGGAGCAATTGGTCTGCGACGGCTCCGCGGCGCAGTTCCCGCCGCCGAAGACCTACGTCGCGCCCATCGCGTTCAACGTGGTGCCCCTGGCCGGATCGCTCGTGGACGACGGTTCCGGGGAGACCGACGAGGACCAGAAACTCCGCTTCGAGAGCCGTAAGATCCTCGGCATCCCCGATCTGCTGGTGAGCGGCACCTGCGTGCGGGTCCCGGTGTTCACCGGGCATTCGCTGTCGATCAACGCGGAATTCGCCCGGCCCCTGTCGCCCGGCCGCGCCCGTGAGCTGCTCGACGGCGCACCGGGGGTCAAGGTGGTCGACGTGCCGACGCCGCTGGCGGCCGCCGGCGGCGACGAATCACTGGTCGGACGCATCCGCCAGGATCCGGGCGTGCCCGACGGGCGCGGCCTGGCCTTGTTCATTTCGGGGGACAACCTGCGCAAGGGGGCGGCGCTGAACACGATTCAGATCGCCGAGCTGCTGGCTGCCGAGTTGTCGTCTGCGTTGTGAACCGCGGGTGAGTTCCGCCCACTCCACTCTGGTCGCGCGGTGCTCGCTGCTCGTTGCTTCTTTGCTCGCGCCGCAGTGCGTTTGGGGAGGGTCATTGGCCGCCTACGCCGATCCGCCGGCGCCGGCCCCCGAGCCCATCCTGCAGCCGCTGGCGCCGGGTCAGGTGCTGAGAATCGGCCCTACGGCGGGCACCGGTACGCCCACCAAGGATTTCAATATCGGTGCCACCGATCTGTGCGAATTCATGGAGTTTCCCAGCGAGGTGCTGCAGGTCTGCGGCGACAGTTTCCCGGGCCAGGGCGTCGGCTTCGGGCCGAGTTTCGCGCCCGTCGCACTGCGTGTCGACACGTCGTCGGTCGACGACCCGGCCGGCGTGCGCTATGCCGGAGTGCTGGGCGTCCGGGATCCGCTGCTGGCCGATCCGACGCCGGCGGGCGACTCGCAACTGCCCGCCGGTGTGGTGCAGATCAACCGGCGCAACTATCTGATGGTGACGACAACGAAAGACCTGGAGCCGCAGAGCTCGCGGCTGGTGTTGCCAGTACCGGAGCGTACGGGCTGGCAGACGATCGCCGGGTCAAAGCGTGCCGCCTCCTACCAGGGCGGCTCGCAGACCCAGATCAGCGGGTACTACGACCCGATCCCCACCCCGGATTCTCCCCGCGGCTGGGTGTACATCGTCTCCGACAGTTTCACCCGCAGAGATCCGGTGCTGCTCTACCGGGCCACTCCGCAAACGTTCATCGACCGGTCCCGCTGGCAGGGTTGGGCATCGGGACCCGGAGGCGGCTGGAACAAGCCGCCGACCCCGCTGTGGGCGGACAGGGTCGGCGAGATGTGCTTCCGGCAGATCGACGGCAAGGCGGTGCTGTCGTACTTCAACGCCAACACGGGCAACATGGAGGTTCGCGTGGCTAACGACCCCACGTCACTCGGCGAGGCGCCGGTGACCACGGTGGTACAGCACGACGAGTGGCCGATTCCGGCGGAAAGCCTGCCGCCCCCCGACGACAACCGGCTGGCACAGCCCTACGGCGGATACATCTCGCCCGGCTCCACCCTCGATGAGCTGCGCATCTTCGTCAGCCAATGGGACACCGGCGCCCGGGTGAGTGCTCCGTACCGGGTGATCCAGTTCGCCGTCAACCCGTTCAAGCCCGATTAGCGGCGGCGATGTGCAGGCCGGACTGCTCGGGGATGCGCAGCCGGAACGCTCGCAGCAAGCCCGCGAGCTACGGTCGCAGAGGGCACTTATTCGAGCCGACCACGGGATTTCCCGGGCTGGTAACGGTACGCGGCTCACAGCAATTACTTAAGCAGCGCATAGCCGCAACTATTGTTCACCCATGGATCATCTATCTCATGAGTGAAACATCTGACAACCCGACCGTGCGGACCTCCACCGCAACGGCACCCCCCCCGCCAGCGGAGGTGGCACCCCACCGAACCCCCAGGGTCTTCCAGATCGCGGCGTGGGTCGCCATCGTCGCGGGCATCGTCTTCGTCGTCGCCGTCATCTTCTTCACCGGATACATGCTCGGCAGGCATTCCGGCCATGGCGGCTTCCATCACGGCCACAAGCAACACGCGATGATGCATCACCACCGGATGGGTGGCCCGGGCGGACCCGGCGGCCCCGGGGCGACCGCCCCCGGCGGCGGACCCGCCAACGTGCGCCCCAGCGCCGGCGTCGGTCAGCTACCGCCTTCGGTCTTCCGTTCCGCGACGACGTCGTCGGGTGCGGCAGGAGAGGTACCGACAGTCATCGTCCTGACGGGTTAGAAGAACCCGGGTTCTTTCGGCAAACCGGCGGCCCGGCGCTCATGCGAGCGCCGGGCAGCCTTTGCACCAGGTGCCCGCAAAATCCAAATTCACAGCAACTTCGTCAAGAGGAAGCTGTTACAACCTTCGCAACCGCGGCAATATTCACGGTATGACCGAAACGCCCGCACCGACGCCACAGCCGACGCCCGTGGCCGCAACTCCTCCTGCTCCTCCTCCCCCTCCGCCGCCACGGCACGACCGGGTGGCGCCGCCGCGGCTTTACCTGGCCGCAGCGTGGGTGGTCATCGTCGCCGGGATCGTCTTCATCCTCGCGGCCATCTTCTTCGTTGGTGCCGCGTTCTTCGGATTCAACCACCACTGCTATTACCATCACCACCACGGCATGATGAACGGCCCCGGCGGGCCGGAAGGCCCGGGTGACGGGCCGTGGCAGTTCGGCCCGGGCGGCCCGGGGCTGGTAGTTCCCCCGTTCGGGCCGCCGCCGGGCTTCGGTCCCGGAGGTCCCGGAGGTTCGGGAGGCTGGGGAGGTCCGGGGAGCTGGGGTGGTCCGTTCGGTCCACCGCCGGGAATGGGACCGGGTGGCCCCTGGGGACCGGGTGGCCCGGCCGGTGGTCCGAGCCAGTCGCCGCCGCCGAGCCCTCCCAGTCCGACCTCCGGGCCCCCGGCGCCACGGCCCTAGCTTAGGTTAGCTTAGCTAGCTAGGATCGTGCTGGCCAATGCGCTCTGCCGCTTTCGCGAAATAGCCGAGGGAACGGCGTAAGGGCGCGGTTCCTCGAATCTGTCGGCATTCTCCTTTATCCTGGAATCGCTCACGAGCGGACGGCTGTTCGGGTACCTGGCTCGCCGTCCCGGCAACCGCGCGACCACCGCACGGTGCCCCAGGGGAAGAGCCGGCACGTGAAAACGTGCAAGTGGTGGACGCCCGAGGGCGGCGTTGCCAGGAATGGCGAAAAATGACCGAGCGAAATGTAAGTGCTAGCGACGCGGCGCTACGCGCGCGTATTACCGAGTTGTCTGTGCATATTCCTTGCGGCCGACTGCGTGGACCGGTGCCGACCACCTGCAAATGGCCGGAGCTGCACCGGCGTTGGCAGTCGTGCCTTGACGAAGACTCGCCCCAGAAATGGGAGGGCTGGGATGTCTCTCATGCGCTGGATTTGTGCATCATCTGCTTCAGAGCTACCGCGAGCGGCCCCACGCGGTGGTCATGGCTCGCGTGCGACAATTGCCGTGCCGTGAACACGGCACTGGAGACCAAGTGGGGCTTCCGCCCGTTCGCCCTCGGCCGACACAGCCTGATGAATGGGATCGGCGTCCGCGGGGGTGCTCCGCCGGAAGTCCAGGAAGAGCAAATCGCACGGCTGGTAGCGTTCACGAAAGGCGATAACCGCCTGCGCGAGTGGAGGACAAGGGAGTACCGGCAGCTGGCGAGCAGGTTCGACCCGCTCGCCGACATTCCCCTGAGAGTTTGGCAACAGGAATGGGAGCCCGGTCGAAGCGCATCGGTGGACGCGTTCTCGCGGCTGATCGGCGTCGAAATCTCTGGACGGTCGAATGACTGAATAGCAACCTATATTCGAGCTACAGTCGCCCCCGTGACGCGTGGCTAATCCTATTCCGTTTCAAGCGATTTGGACGGATTACTTCGGCCAGATCATCGACTATCACGACTACGGCATGCTGTTCGACCAGATTAGAAGTGCAGTCCTCGCAGGTCCGTGGTACGGCGTGTACGACCTGATCCAGTGGCTGGTGCAGAACACACACACACCAGATGACTACGGGAGATACGGATCACCGTCACATGACTTCAACAGGATTTTGGCCAGGAACCGCGCCGATCACCGACTCGTTGATCGGCACGTCGTTCCGATATCGGATGAGACCGAGTTGACCGCGATCACAACTACCTCGACGCCCGCTGGGAACCACATAAAGAACGCGTTGGTCCTATTCGCGAACCGGGACAATCCGAACTTCTGGAAGTCGATCCAAGAGTCGATATCTGCCGCAGAATCCGCCGCGCAGGAATTGGCCGGAGTGACCAAACCCCAGACGGCGCGATGCGGACCAAGGACATTTCCGATCCCGTATGTCCGAGGGTGTGAAGAAGAGCCTCTCTGCTTATCGGTCCCTATCGGTCCCACGACTCGATGCTCGCCAGGCCTGGCATGATCGGTTCCATGCGCATGTGGGTTGCCCCGGCGTGTTCGGTTTGCACGGTCGCGACCACGATCGGCCTGGTTATCGGGGGCGCGGTCGCGGCGCCTGCGGCGGCCGCCCACCCGTCGGATCCCGGAGTCGTCAATTACGCGGTCCTAGGCAAAGGGTCGGTCGGCAATATCGTCGGTGGCCCGATGGGGTTCGAGTCGACGTTCACCCCGCCGGTGCAGGACGATTGGGTCGATCTGCCGGTGTGCAACAACTGGGCCGACATCGGGCTGCCCGAGGTGTACGACGACCCCGACCTGGCGTCGTTCAACGCAGCGATCACCCAGACGTCGGCCACCGACCAAACCCACTTCGTCAAGCAGGCGGTCGGGGTATTCGCCGGCAACGACGCCGCGGGGCGGGCCTTCCATCGGGTCGTGGACCGCACCGTGGGGTGTTCGGGACAGACCACGGCGGTCCACCTCGACAACGGCACCACGCAGGACTGGTCGTTCGACGGCGGGCCGGCCGGTGCCACCGACGAGAACTGGACGAAGCAGGAAGTGGGCACCGATCGCCGGTGTTTCAATCAAACCAGGCTGCGCGAAAATGTGCTGCTACAGGCAAAGGTCTGCCAATCCGGCAACGCCGGGCCCGCGGTCAACGTGCTGGCCGGGGCAATGCAGAACGCGTTGGGTCAATGATCGGTGGATTGCGTATCCGTCCGAGCTGTGCAGCAAAAAATGCGGCAGCGGGAACGGGAATACGTCCGGGGCATCTGTTAGATGAAGTAGTGACGGCTATCGTTCCGCCGGCTGTGCAACAGGCGGTCCGCACGGCACGCTCGGGCCCGAAGGGATCGTGATATGACGCTCGCCGCCATCACCGGCCCGCGGGTGGGCGCCGAACTGGCCGACTCGTCGGCCGCCGCGCAGTATGTCGCCGACGGATGCCTGGTTGACGGTCCAGTGGGCCGCGTGGGTCTGGAGGTGGAGGCCCACTGCCACGACCCGGCCGAGCCGCATCGCCGGCCGGGCTGGGAGGAAATCGCCGATGCGCTCAAGTTGCTGCCCGCGTTGCCGGGCGGCAGCCGGCTCACCATGGAACCGGGCGGTGCCGTCGAACTCTCCGGCCCACCGGCCGGGGGAGTCGTACCCGCCGTCGAGGCGATGAACCGCGACCAGGCCGTGCTGCGGTCGGGCTTCGCCGACGCGGGCCTGGGGTTGGTTTTTCTGGGCGCGGACCCGCTACGGCCACCCGAGCGCATCAACCCGGGTGCGCGTTACGTCGCCATGGAACGGTTCTTCGCGGCCAGCCGGTCGGGCGAGGCGGGGGCGGCGATGATGACGTCGACCGCGTCGATCCAGGTCAACGTGGATGCCGGACCGCGGCAAGGGTGGGCCGCGCGAGTCCGGCTGGCGCATGCGCTGGGGCCGACGATGATCGCCATCACGGCGAACTCCCCGATGTTGTGCGGCGAGTTCACCGGCTGGGTCTCGAGCCGGCAGCGAGTTTGGGGACGGATGGACTCCGCGCGGTGCGGGCCGATCCTGGGTGCCAGCGGTGACGACCCGGCCAGCGACTGGGCGCGCTATGCGCTCAAGGCCCCCGTGATGATGGTGCATGATCACGGCGCGCGCGATGCCCCCGAGGTCTTGGCCGTCACGGAGTGGGTGCCGTTCGTCGACTGGGCCGACGGTCGGGCGCGGCTCTGCGGCCGCCTCCCGACCGTCCAAGACCTCGACTATCACCTGACCACGCTGTTCCCGCCGGTGCGGCCGCGGCAGTGGCTGGAAATCCGCTACCTCGACAGCGTTCCGGACACCGTGTGGCCTGCGGTCGTGTTCACGCTGGTGGCCCTGCTCGACGACCCGGCCGCCGCCCACGCCGCTGCTGAGGCCGTCGAACCGGTGGCCACCGCCTGGGACACCGCGGCCCGGGTGGGTCTGCGGGACCGGCGGCTTTATGCGGCGGCCAACACGTGTGTGGCTCTGGCCGCCGACAGGGCGCCGGCGGAGCTCGCCGACGCGATGCAACGTTTGGCGGGCAACGTCGAACGCGGCCGCTGCCCGGCGGACGATTTTTCCGACGACGTGATCGCAGATGGCCTCGCGGCCGCGGTCGCACGATTGGCCCGAGGGGGGCCGTGACTCTGCGGGAGCGACTTGCCGACGATCTGGCGCGGGCGCGGACACGCACGCTGTCTCTGGTCGACTTCGACGACGCCGAGCTTTGCCGGCAGTACGACCCGTTGATGAGCCCGCTGGTGTGGGACCTCGCGCACGTCGGCCAGCAGGAAGAGCTGTGGTTGTTGCGCGGCGGCGACCCGAATCGACCCGGAATCCTGCCGCCATCCGTTGAGGGCCTCTACGATGCCTTCCTGCACCCGCGCGCCGGCCGCGTCGACCTGCCGCTCCTGACTCCCGAGCAGGCGCGCTCGTATTGCCAAACGGTGCGGTCCGCCGCGCTGGATGCGCTGGACGCGCTCCCCAAAGACGACAGCGGATTCGCGTTCGGGATGGTGGTGAGCCACGAGAACCAGCACGACGAAACCATGCTGCAGGCGTTGAACCTCCGGGTTGGTGCGCCGCTGCTGCCCGCCGCGCCGAGCCCGCCGACCGGTCGGCCGGGACTGGCCGGCACGTCGGTGCTGGTGCCCGCCGGGCCGTTCGTGCTGGGCGTCGACGCCGCCACGGAGCCGTACTCGCTGGACAATGAACGACCCGCCCACGTGGTCGAACTGGCTGCGTTCCGGATCGGCCGGGTGCCGGTGACCAACGGTGAGTGGCGGCACTTCGTCGGCGACGGCGGCTACCAGGACTCCCGGTGGTGGTCCGAGCGCGGCTGGCGGCATCGTCAGCGCGCCGGTCTCACGGCGCCACTGTTCTGGAACCGCGACGGCACCACGCGCACCCGGTTCGGGTACGTCGAAGAGATTCCCGCCGACGAGCCGGTACAGCACGTCAGCTACTTCGAGGCGGAGGCCTACGCGGCCTGGGCGGGAGCCCGGCTGCCGACCGAACGGGAATGGGAGAAGGCCTGCGCGTGGGATCCGGTGACCAATACGCGACGTCGCTACCCCTGGGGGGAGCAGCCGCCCCGCGACGGTGCCAACGCCTTGGCTAACCTGGGCGGCGCCGCGCTGCGCCCGGCACCCGTCGGCGCATACCCGGCCGGCGCCTCGGCATACGGGGCCGAGCAGATGCTGGGCGACGTGTGGGAATGGACCTCCTCGCCGCTGCGCCCCTGGCCGGGGTTCGTCCCGATGATCTACGAGCGCTACACCCAGCCGTTCTTCTTTCGCGACTACCGAGTGCTGCGGGGTGGATCGTGGGCCGTGGAGGCGGGCATTCTGCGGCCGAGTTTTCGCAACTGGGATCACCCATACCGTCGTCAGATCTTCTCCGGTGTCAGGCTGGCGTGGGACGTTCCCGAGCGCGGCGAGGGCGCCTCCTGATGTGCCGGCACCTCGGTTGGCTGGGGTCCGAGGTCTCGGTCTCCTCGCTGGTGTTGGATCCGCCCTACGGTCTGCGGGTGCAGTCGTATGCCCCACGCCGGCAAAAGCACGGACTGATGAATGCCGATGGTTGGGGCGTCGGCTTCTTCGACGGTGAGGTGCCCCGCCGCTGGCGCAGCCAGGCGCCGCTGTGGGGCGCCGTGTCGTTCGACTCCGTCGCGCCGGCGCTGCGCAGCCACTGCGTGGTGGCCGCGGTGCGCTCGGCGACCGTCGGCATGCCGATCGAAGCCAGTGCGACGGCACCATTCACCGACGGCCAATGGTTGTTGTCGCACAACGGCGTCGTCGACCGCGCCGTCCTGCCGACCGCCCCCGATGCCGAATCCGTCTGCGACAGCGCGTTGCTCGCGGCAACTATCTTCGCGCATGGCCTCGACGCCCTGTGTGACACCATCGTCGAGGTGGCGACGGCCGACCCCGATGCCCGGCTCAACGTCCTGGCCGCCAACGGCTCTCGCTTGGTGGCTACTGCGTGGGGTGACTCGCTGTCCGTCCTGCGCCGCCCCGACGGGGTGGTGCTGGCCAGTGAGCCCTACGACAACGACTCCGACTGGGAGGATGTGCCGGACCGCCACCTTGTCGAAGTCACGTCCGCAGGTGTGAGGATGACCCCGCTGGATCTCCCGAAAGGACCCTGATGACGCTGTTGCTGTCCAACCACCTCGATGCCGAGTCGACGTATCACGCGTTGTGTCGCGACGTGTTCGGCGGCCTGCAGCAGACACCGAAGTCATTGCCGCCCAAATGGTTTTACGACGCGGTGGGCAGCGACTTATTCGACCAGATCACCCGGTTGCCCGAGTACTATCCGACTCGCGCCGAGGCGGAGATCCTGCGCGCCCGGGTGGCCGACGTCGCATCGGCGAGCCAGGCCGACACCCTCGTCGAACTCGGCAGCGGAACCTCGGAGAAGACCCGGATGCTGCTCGACGCGTTGCGCGACCGCGGAGCGCTGCGCAGGTTTGTGCCGTTTGATGTGGACGCCACCATGCTGTCCACCGCGGCGACGGCTATCCAGCAGGAGTATCCGGGCGTCGCGATCGAGGCCGTTTGCGGCGATTTCGAGGAGCACCTCAACGAGATCCCCGGCGGCGGACGACGCCTGTTCGCGTTTCTGGGATCGACGATCGGCAACCTCACGCCCGGACCGCGCGCACAGTTCCTTTCGGCCCTGGCCGGGCAGATGCGTCCCGGGGACGGCCTGCTGCTGGGCACTGACCTCGTCAAGGACGTCGATCGGCTGGTACGTGCCTACGACGACGAGGCCGGCGTGACGGCGGCGTTCAACCGCAACGTGCTCGCAGTGATCAACCGGCATCTCGACGGCGACTTCGACGCCGACGCCTACCAGCATGTCGCCCGCTGGAATGCGCAACAGGAACGCATCGAGATGTGGTTGCGCGCCGACCGGCGCCAGACGGTGCGGATCGGTGCGCTGCAGTTGACCGTCGATTTTGCGGCCGGCGAGGAAATGCTCACCGAGGTATCGTGCAAGTTCCGTCCGGACGGGGTGAATGCCGAGTTGGCGGGTGCAGGGCTGCGGCGCACCCGGTGGTGGACCGACAGGGCCGGTGATTTCGGGCTGTCGTTGGCCCTGAAGTGACCGACGCCGACGCACTGGCCGACCGGTGGCGGGCGGACCGCTTGCCGGCGGCCGGGCTGCACCTGGATAGCGCGGCCTGTTCACGGCAAAGCCTGGCGGTCATCGAGGCCGCCGCGCAGCACGCGCGGCACGAGTCGGAGGTCGGCGGGTATGTCGCGGCCGAGGCGGCCGCACCGGTGCTCGACGCCGGGCGGATCGCATTCGCGGCGCTGAGCGGCGTGCCCGACGCCGAGGTGGTGTATACCAGCGGCTCGCTGAACGCGCTTGATCTGCTGCTGGGCGGCTGGCCGTCAGGACTGGCGGACCGAAAAGTGCTGGCGTGCCTGCCCGGCGAATACGGTCCGAACTTGGCGATGATGGATGCCCACGGCTTCGAGCGCAGGCTGCTGCCGGCCCTCGAGGATGGCCGGATCGCGCTGGATGACGCGGCGTTGGCCCTGGAAAGCACCCCGCCCGACCTGGTCCACCTGACTGCTGTGGCCAGCCACAGCGGTGTGGTGCAACCACTGCCGATGATCGCGAAGCTCTGCGCGGAGTTGGGGGTGCCGCTGGTGGTGGATGCCGCCCAGGCATTGGGCCAGGCGGACTGCGCCGTGGGTGCCGACGCGACCTATTCGTCGTCGCGCAAGTGGATCGCCGGACCACGCGGCGTCGGGATGCTCGCGGTGCGTGGTGGTCTCATGGAGCGTTTGCGGCCGAGGCTGGCCGCACCGGGGTGGGCGGCCGATCTGACCGTGGCCAGACAGCTGGAATTCGGCGAAGCCAATATCGCAGCGCGGGTGGGGTTTTCACTGGCGCTGGGCGAACATCTGGCGTACGGGCCGCGGGCCGTCCGTGCGCGCCTGGGCGAGGTGGGCAGGATCAGCCGAACCACGCTGGCGGACGTGGCGGGGTGGGCGGTCATTGAGGAGGTCGGCGAGCCCAGCGCGATCACCACCCTCGTCGCGGTCGACGGCGCCGACCCGCAAGCGGTGCGCGATTGGCTGCTCGCCGAACGGCGGATCCTGACCACCTACGTCGGGTTGGCGAGGGCGCCCCTGGAACTGACCGCGCCGGTCCTGCGCATCTCGCCGCATGTCGACACCACGGCCTGCGACCTCGAGGTCTTCGCCGAGGCGCTGATCGCCGCGACGGCGGCGACCGCGACTCGGTGATCGCCTCAGCCCGCTTTGTGTGCCGTCAGCAGGTACGCCGGCAACTTCATCCGGCCCTTCGCGTCGCGGTCGTGCGGTGGCATGTGGAATGGCGCGTCGGCGGTATCCAGAACATTCGCGTGGATGTAGGCGGGCTGGATCTCGTCGATCTCCCAGTACCTGCTCACCGCGGCGCGTAACTCGTCTTCGTCGACCTCGTGGGGTTTGGCTGCCATTTCGCCGGGGAAGGCGCCCTTGGCGAACACCAGCACGAAATAGCCCGCCCCTGGGGCCGCCGCGTGGTGGACCGAGCGCAGGTAGCCGTCGCGCGCCTCGACGGGGATTGAGTGGAACAACGTCGAGTCGACCACGGTGTTGAACCTCCCGGCCGATCCCGCCGGGTAGCTTCCGAAGTCCGTGATGTCGGCCTGGACGAAGCTGGCCGTGGTCAGGCCCCGCTCGGCGGCCGCTTTGGTGGCTGCCGCGACGGCTGTGTGCGTCAGGTCGATGCCGAGCACGGTATAGCCCGCAGCGGCCAGCGCCAACGACAACTCGGCGAACCCGCAGCCGGCGTCGAGCACGTCGCTGCGAAATTTGCCGGCGGCGACCAGCGCGGCCAACTCCGGTTGCGGCTCACCGATGTTCCACGGCGGCGGGCCGGGAAATTCACCTTGCTCGCGGTAGATGCTGTCCCAGTCCATCACCTCATCAGCTGACATGTTTCCCGCCTCTCGCGTTCAGCAACTCCAGGCGTGCACCGGTTCGTTGGCGTGCATGTGCGCGCAATAGCGGCGCAGCATCTCGGCCAGCGCGGCGGGCCGGGTCATCCCACCGTCCTCCAGCCTACGCACGGTGGCGATCTGCCAACTGGCTCCGTTGCGGCCGGTTTCGGCCCGGCCCTCGATGACGCCGAGGAACCGGTCGCGGACCGCGGCGTCGACGCCCCAGCGGCGCAGCCCTTCGTGGGCCATCGGCAGCAGCGTGGTCAGCACCAGGTCCCGGGCCGCGACCTCGCCGCGGCCCGGCCAGTGCAGCCTGGCATCGATGCCGTTTCGCGCCCCGGCCAGGAAATTGGCTTGTGTCGCTGTGAAGTCCATTCCCGTCCACAGCGGGTTGTCGTCTTCGGAGACGCTGCGCAGCGTGCCGTAGAAGAAGGCCGAATTCGCCAGCATGTCGATGACGGTTGGGCCGGCCGGCAGAACCCGGTTCTCCAGCCGCAGGTGTGGACGCCAGACCCCCTCGGCTTGCATGACGTCGTATACGGGCCGGTTCCACCGGTAGACGGTGCCGTTGTGCAGGCGCAGTTCCGAGAGGTGCGGGGTGCGGCCGGCGGCCAGCTCGGTGACCGGGTCCTCGTCGGACAGCTCGGGCAGCAGAGACGGGAAGTACCGGACGTTCTCCCTGTACAGGTCGAGGACCGAGTCGATCCACCGTTCGCCGAACCACACCCGCGGCCGCACCCCCTGGGTCTTGAGCTCTTCGGGCCGGGTGTCGGTGGACTGCGCGAAGAGCTCGATGCGGGTTTCCGCCCACAGTTGGTGCCCGAAGAAATAGGGCGAGTTGGCACCCAGCGCCAGCTGCGGGCCCGCCAGCACCTGCGCCGCGTTCCAGTTTGCGGCGAAATCCTCCGGCGCTAATTGCAGGTGCAATTGCATACTGGTGCAGGCGGATTCCGGCGCAATCGATACGGCCTGCCAGCTCAGCGGCTCGGGACCGGAGATGTTGATCGGGATGTCCTCACCCCGTGCAGTGAAGATCGAGTCGTTGAGGGCGGCATATCGTCTGGATTCGCTCATCCAGCCGTCGGCCAGATGTTCGGGCATCAGCGTGGGCAGGATGCCGATCATCACGATGTGTGCTCCGCCGGCGCTGGCCTTGACCTCTGCGTCGTTCAGTCTGGCCCGCACGTCGGCCTCCAGGTCGAGCTCGGCGTGTCCGGGAAGCGGCCGGGGCGGCACGTTGAATTCGATGTTGTAAGCGCCTAATTCGCTCTGAAAAGCCGGGTCCCCGATGGCGTCCAGTACGGAGCGATTCGACATCGCCGGCTGATAGTCGGCGTCGACCAGATTGCACTCGATCTCCATGCCGGTGAGGGGGCGGAATCGAAGCGCGACTGCGCGAGCATCGTCTCGAAGACGTCGAGACACAGCTTCACCTTGCGCCGGTATTCCCGCCGATGTGCGCGGTTATACGTGGTGCGCCTGACCTCTTCGCCCACAACGCCGATGCAACAGGCTCACCGGCGTTAACGCAAGGCGGAACTTGCCGACGTGCGATCATGGACTCCTGACAGGACATGTGACGGCACGGGTGGAGGAGCACAGATGGCCAGGCTCGCCGAATTCATAGCCGCCATCGACCAGGGCACCACCAGCACCCGCTGCATGATCTTCGATCACAACGGTTCCGAAGTCGCCCGCCACCAGCTCGAGCACCAGCAAATCCTGCCCCGCGCCGGCTGGGTCGAGCACGATCCGGTCGAAATCTGGGAGCGCACCTCCTCGGTGCTCGTATCGGTGTTGAGCCGGTCCGACCTTTCCCCGAAAGATATTGCCGCATTAGGGATTACCAACCAGCGAGAAACCACGCTGGTATGGAATCGGCACACCGGGCGGCCCTATTACAACGCCATCGTCTGGCAGGACACCCGCACCGACAAGATCGCTTCGGCGCTGGACCGAGACGGCCGCGGCGAGGTGATCCGCCGCAAGGCGGGCCTGCCGCCGGCGACCTACTTCTCCGGCGGGAAATTGCAATGGATCCTGGAAAACGTCGACGGGGTGCGCGATGCTGCGGAGAACGGTGACGCCCTATTCGGGACTGTCGATAGCTGGGTGCTGTGGAACCTGACCGGGGGTCCACGGGGCGGCGTGCACGCCACCGACGTGACCAACGCCAGTCGGACCATGCTGATGAATTTGGAGACGCTGGACTGGGACGACGAGTTGCTGTCGTTCTTCTCCGTCCCGCGGTCAATGCTGCCGCCGATCTCCTCGTCGGCGCCGTCGCAACCCTACGGCGTCACCGTCGAGACCGGGCCCTTTGGTGGGGAAGTGCCGATCACCGGAGTTCTCGGAGACCAGCATGCGGCGATGGTGGGTCAGGTTTGTCTGGCCGTGGGAGAGGCGAAAAACACCTACGGGACCGGAAATTTCCTGCTGCTGAACACCGGCGAGAAGATCGTGCGATCCGGGAACGGGCTGCTGACCACGGTCTGCTACCAGTTCGGCGACGCCAAACCCGTTTACGCGCTCGAGGGTTCGATCGCCATCACCGGTGCGGCCGTGCAGTGGCTGCGCGACCAGCTCGGCATCATCAGCGGAGCAGCGCAAAGCGAGTCGCTGGCGCGTCAGGTCGCCGACAACGGCGGGGTATATTTCGTGCCGGCGTTCTCCGGATTGTTTGCCCCCTACTGGCGGCCCGACGCGCGCGGCGCGATCGTGGGTTTGTCCCGATTCAACACCAACGCGCATTTGGCCCGCGCGACGCTGGAGGCGATCTGCTACCAGAGCCGCGACGTGGTGGATGCGATGGCCGCGGATTCCGGTGTGCGCCTCGAGGTGCTGAAGGTCGACGGCGGCGTCACCGGCAACGACCTGTGCATGCAGATCCAGGCCGACGTGCTGGGCGTGGACGTGGTCCGGCCCGTCGTCGCCGAGACGACGGCGCTGGGTGCGGCCTACGCGGCCGGCCTGGCGTTGGGGTTTTGGGCCGGTCCGTCCGAGCTGAGGGCGAACTGGCAAGAGGACAGGCGCTGGGCGCCGACGTGGACCGATGACCAGCGTGCCGCGGGTTATGCGGGCTGGCGCAAGGCCGTGCAGCGGACCCTTGATTGGGTAGACGTGACCTGATCCAGGATCCGCCGCGACGGTTCCCTCCGCGAGCGCGCGTGTTTGCACGGCGACACGCCGTCGCGGCTGTACATTTGTGCGCGCTCGCGGACCAGGCGCTCAGTCCTCGCCGAGGATGCCGTAGATTTCGCGCCGCGCGGCGTTGAGGATCTCTACGACACGCTGCTGCTGCTCGGCGGTGGCGGTGTGTACGGATTGCGTGACCGCGCCGAACAACTGGCCCGTGGCCGCCCGCAGATTCATGTGCCCCGGGTCGGCGCCTTCGGCGATCTCCTCCCAAGGCGGGGTCGAGATCTTCTCGGCTTGCGCACGACCCTCGTCGGTCAGCTCGAAAAGCTTCTTGTTGCCCTCGGTTTCGCTCGCGGTGATCAGCCCCTCGTCGTCGAGCAGCTGCAAAGTCGGGTACCCCGAGCCGGGGCTGGGCCGCCAGAGTTCGTTACTACGTTCGGCGATCTGCTGGATCATCTCGTAGCCGTGCATCGGCCGCTCGGCCAGCAGGGCCAGAATGGCCGTGCGCACATCACCGCGGCGGCCTCGGCCGCCGCCGCCGCGGTGACCTCCGCCGCGCCGCCCGCCCGGACCGAAGCCCGGCCCGAAGCCCGGACCGAAGCCCGGCCCGAAGCCCGGACCGAAGCCCGGCCCGAAGGGTCCGTCATGGCTACCGGCGTGGTCGCGCAGGTGTTCGCGGAATTCTCGCCGGACTTGTCGCCTTGCGCCGTGCAGGGCGCGCCGTCCCCTGTGAGTGGGTGGGAACCCGACCGCGGGGCCGAATCCAAAGTCCGGCCGGGAGTCGAATGGCCCGTCATCAGATGTGAATGGGTTGCTCATTTCGTGTCCTTACGTGTCTTGCGTGTTGCGCCAATGGGAAGCACAACCGATACATCACGATATATCGTAATCTATCGTAATGCAATGTCGTCGGCATAGGCAGGAGCGGCATGCCGTTGACCGGCACCGATACGCCCATGGCGCGTTCCCGCACGTGCCCCGAGACGAGCGCAGAAGACTCCAGAGAATTGCAGAGCGGCGGCCGGCGGCGGAACTCCCGGTGCGGCGGAACCGGTGCCGGTGGCCGGGGCCATTTCGGGCCGACACGTCAGCGAGGCGGCGAAAAGCCGCCGATTTCCCCTGGTGGCGACCAGGTTGCGGGTGGCGCCGGTCCCGGCTCCGGCCACGGAGCCGCCTGCCTTTGCAGCCACAGCGGGGCGCCGGGTGACGGCGCGGGCCAGCCCGGCGGCGACGTCGCGGGCATGGTCGATCGAAGTCGGGCAAGTTCGCGGCGATGCCGTTCGGCAAGGATCGCAGCGAGCACCAGTTCCGGCGGGGCGCCGGGCGGGGGCGGCGGCGCGATGCGGGAAACGACGTCGCCGGCGATCCGGTAGGCCATCCGTTGGCGTAGCTGAGGATCGAGCTGTGCCGCCCGGGAGAGGAATTGGCGTGCAACTTCGGCTCGTCCGGCGTCCAGGCCGGACAGCTGCAGCGACGATGCCCACCACGCCAGCGCCGGCGGCATCACCGGCGGCGGCGCTAACCGGGGCGCACGTTCGCTGACGACGACGGTGCCGGCGAAGATGTCGCCGATGCGCTTGGCTTTCGGCGACAGCATGCTGCAGATGACGGCCGGGCTCCCGAAGAGCATCCAGATCTCCACCACCGAGGCCAGCGCACGAAACAGCGCTTGCCGGAAACGTTCGGGTCCACCGTCATCGGAAACCACCCGCAGGCCCATCACGATCTTGCCGACAGATCGGCCCCGCGTGGCGGTTTCGAGGACCAAGGGATAGCCGACGACCACCAGCACCGTGAAGATGATCAAGACGGCGGTGCTCAGCGCGCTGTCGAACTGAGGGAGGGTGACCGCCCACAACATCAGACCGAGCACGTAGCAGACGAAGATCACCGTGATGTCGATCAGCGCACTGGCGGCGCGCACCGGCAACTGGGCGATCTGCACGTCGAGCACCACGGCATCGCCCGTCACCACCTCCGACATGACACCGAACGTACAGGCTCCACCGCCGCAACCCGCGGGGTCGGCCACATCTGACGAGCGATTAGTCTGCCGAAGGTGGACGTCGACGCTTTCGTGCTGACGCATCGCGGAACGTGGGACCGGCTCGACCGGTTGGTCGGCAGGCGCCGGTCGTTGACCGGGGCCGAAGTCGACGAGCTTGTCGAGCTCTACCAGCGGGTGTCCACCCATTTGTCGATATTGCGTTCGACGTCCTCGGATTCCGTCCTGATCGGACGGCTCTCGAGTCTGGTGGCCCGCGCGCGCTCGGTGGTGACCGGCGCCCACGCCCCGCTGAGCAGTACGTTCATCCGGTTCTGGACGGTGTCGTTCCCGGTGGTGGCGTTCCGAACCTGGCGTTGGTGGGTGGGTACGGCGGCCGTGTTCGTCACCGTCGTGGCGGTCATCGCGATCTGGGTGGCCGGTAATCCGGAGGTGCAGTCCGCCGTCGGAACACCAAGTGACATCGACCAATTGGTGAACCACGACGTGGCGTCGTACTACAGCGAACACCCCGCCGCGGCTTTCGCCCTGCAAGTCTGGGTCAACAACTCCTGGGTTTCCGCTCAGTGCATCGCGTCATCGGTGGTACTGGGCCTGCCGATCCCGATCATCTTGTTCCAGAACGCCGCCAACGTGGGGCTGATCGCCGGGTTGATGTTCCAGGCCGGTAAGGGCGGCCTGCTGCTGGGTTTACTTGCTCCGCACGGGCTGCTGGAGCTGACCGCCGTATTCCTCGCCGGTGCAACGGGAATGCGGTTGGGGTGGTTGGTGATATCGCCCGGGGATCGGCCGCGCGGACAAGTGCTCGCCGAGCAAGGGCGGGCAGTCGTGTCGGTCGCCGTCGGGCTGGCCGCCGTACTATTGGTCTCCGGACTGATCGAAGCACTCGTGACGCCCGCGCCGTTGCCGACGGCGCTTCGAGTCGGCATCGGAGTCATCGCCGAGGCGGCATTCCTTTCCTACATCGGATATTTCGGGCGGCGCGCAATGAAGTCCGGGGAGACCGGAGATATGGAGGATGCGCCCGATGTGGTGCCGACGCGCTAGGCCCACCGGCTGCCGCGATTGAAAGTCAAAGCCGTCCCGTCGCTTTCATCGCCAGATACCTGTCGGCAAGGGCGGGCGCAACTTCTGCGGGTGCGGCATCGACCACCTCGACTCCGCCGCGGCGAAGACGCGTGGCGATCGCGCGCCGTTCATTGCGGGCTTTCTCGGCAGCCGCCGCGTCGTAGACCGCGGCCGCGTCCGTACGCCCGGCCGCCATGTGGTCGACACGCGGGTCGGTGACCGCGGCGACGAGCAAGTGGTGTTTGGCCGACAACCGCGGTAGCACCGGCAGCAATCCCTCGTCGAGCGCCGTCGCGTTGAGATCGGTCAGCAGCACCACCAGCGACCGCCGCCGGGTGCGCCGCCCGATGGCGGCAACTATTGCGCGCCAATCGGCTTCGATCAACGTCGGTTGCAGCGGTGCCATCGCATCCACCAGTTGGGCGAGCAGTTCGGTGCGCGATGCGCCGAAGACGGCTGCCCGGCTGACCCGGTCGTGGGCAAGGAAGTCGACATGGTCGCCGGCCCGCGACGCAAGCGCCGCCAAGAGCAGGGCGGCATCCATCGACCAATCCAGCCGGGGCCATCCCGCAGGATCGGCTTGGTCCTGCGTCGAACTCGGGTCGACGCCGATCCGGCCTGCCGCGGTGCGCCCGGTGTCGAGCACGATCACCACGCGCCGGTCACGTTCGGGCCGCCAGGTGCGGACGACGACGTCGCCACCCCGCGCGGTAGCGCGCCAGTCGATCGACCGCACGTCGTCGCCGACGACGTACTCGCGCAGCGAGTCGAATTCAGTTCCCTGCCCGCGTATCAGTGTCGGCAGCAGCCCATCGATCTCCCGCAGCTTGGCGAGTCGGGACGGCAGGTGCTTGCGCGACAGGAACGGCGGCAGCACCTGAAGCAGCCCCGGCGCGGACCGCGAACCCTGCCGTCCCGCCAACCCGAGCGGTCCGATCGATCGGGCCGTGACCACCGCCGCCCGCTGGTCGCCGCGGCGAACGGGTCGTAGCTGCGTTTGGACCTGCCGATCTTGCCCGGCGGGGATATCAAGCCGATGGGTGCGTGGCTCGGCGCGGGCGCTGGGGGGCCAGGCGTCGCGGATCTGCCCGCGGAACCGGCGGCGGCCGTCGTTGTGGATCAGCAGCCCGACGTGCACCGGCTGGGCGAGCCGCGCCGACCGGTCCAGGGAGCGGGTGTAGCGCAATTGGCGAGTGGTGGCCGCCAACCCGACATCCACCGCCACCGCTACCGCCAGAGCTGCCACCAGAACTGCGAAAGTCATTGCCGGCGAGGGCGAAAGCGCGATGGGCAGAACGCAGATGAGTGCCACCAGGCCGGTGCGTCCGGTCAAGATCACTAGCGGGGTACCGGAACCGACGCAAGGATTCCCTCGAGGACGCCGTCGGGTGTGGCGCCTTCGAGCTCGGCCTCCGGCCGCAGCATCATGCGGTGTCTCAGCGTCGGATGGGTCATGGCCTTCACGTCGTCGGGGGTGACGTAGTTGCGGCCGGACAGCCACGACCACGAACGTGCCGCCGCGAGGAGCCCGGTCGCCGCGCGGGGTGAGGCCCCCAACTGGAGGGCTGGGGAGCTACGCGTGGCGCCGACGATGTCGACGATGTAGCCCAGGACCTCGTCGGCGACCAGGACGCGTTGTACGGCTTCGCGGCCGGCCGCGAGCTCGGCGGGGCCGGCCACCGGTTCGATTGCGAACAGGTCGCGGGGATCGAAGCCGTGCGCGTGCCGGCTGAGGATGGTGATCTCGGAGTCGCGCTGCGGAAGCGTGACGTTGAGTTTGAGAAGGAAGCGGTCCAGTTGGGCTTCCGGCAGTTGGTAGGTGCCCTCGTATTCGATCGGGTTCTGGGTAGCGGCCACGATGAACGGATCAGGCAGCGGTTTGGGTTCGCCTTCCACGCTGACCTGACGCTCTTCCATCGCCTCGAGGAGCGCGGCCTGGGTCTTGGGCGGGGTGCGGTTGATCTCGTCGGCCAGCAGCAGGTTGGTGAACACCGGACCCGGCCGGAAGACGAACGCGGCGGTGCGCGCGTCGTACACCAGCGAGCCGGTAACGTCGCCGGGCATCAGGTCGGGGGTGAACTGCACCCGCTTGAACTCCAGGCGCAACGCCGCGGCCAGTGCCCGGACCAGCAGTGTCTTCGCCACTCCCGGAACGCCTTCCAGCAATACGTGGCCGCGGCACAGCAGCGCGATCACCAGGCCACTGACGACGCCCTCCTGTCCGACGACGGCCTTGGCGAGTTCGGCGCGTAACGCCAGCAGAGCATCGCGTGCCGAGTCAGCATCGGGAATCTGGGCGGTAGCGGGTTGTGTCACGTGTGTGTGACCTGCCTTTCGATGTCGTCGAGCGCACGGGCAAGTTGTAGCAGGTCGTCGTCGGTTGCCGGAGGTGGCCCGAACAGGTGGTAGGACACGAATACCGGGTCGGCCGCGGCGCGCCGGGCCACGGTCGCCGCAACCGCGGGCGGCGGCGTGTCGGGCCCGAGGCCGAGCCGGGGCGCCAGCCGTTGCAGTGTGGCGGTGCGCAATGCCGCCGCCGCGCGATCGCGCGCCCGGCGCGACCGGTAAAGCCGGCCGCGACCCTCTACGGTCTCCGACGCGCGCACCACGACGGGCAGTTCCTCGGCCACCAACGGTCCGGGCCGGCGGGCTTTCCACATCGCCGTCAGCAGCACGGCCAGGCACAGCTGCACGACTATCCAGCTCACGTTGTCGGGAATCAGATCGAAAAGAGATGTCGTCGAGAAATTTTCGCCCTCGAGGCGATGCGGCGCATACCAGATCAGGCGCGGCCGGTCCCCGGCGAGGTTCATCGCCAGCGCGGCGTTGCCCGCCTGCAGCAGGCCGGAGTTGGTCATGAAGTCGGTGGCGCCGACCGCGGTGACCGTCCGCCCGTGGTCGCGGAAGCGGATCAGCACGCCGTCGTAGCAACTGGCCATGGTCCGGCCGTCGTCGCCCTTGTAGGTGTCGCTTGCGCCGAATCGAACGGGCCCGGCCCGATCGGCTTCGCGCAGCCTGCAATTGGGATTGCTGTCGAAGGTGCCGGCACCCGAGACCCGGATGCCCGGCAGCAGTGCTTCGCGGGCCCGTGCGGTCGGTTCCACCAGGAGCAGGTCGCCGGAGACTTGCGTCAGGGTGTCCAGCGAGGTGTCGGCCAGGTACTGACTCTGCGCAACGAGAATCAGCGTGTCGGGGCGCGCCGCCCGTTCGACGTCGGCGATGCCGTCCGCCACGACAACCTCGACGCCGCCGTCCCGCAGCAGTGCCACCAGCGCGTGGGCGCCGTCGGGACCGGTCGAGGCCGGGTCCATCCGGGCGCCCGGCCGTGGCGCGGTCAGGTAGGCGTCGAGGCCGGCCAGGACGGCGAGCGTCACCAGGATCAGGGCCGCCCAGCGCCACGACCGCCGTTGCCGCCGCGCGGCGGTCGCGGTTTCGGGACGTACCCCGGCGGTTGCCATCAATGGGCCTGCGCCCGGGATTCGCGTGCGGCGGGCGGCCCCGCGGCCGACGTGGCGGGGGGAGATGGGAACCGCAGATGGTCGTCGAGGTCGGCGATCATTCGGTAGGCATCCGGCGTTCCGGGCCGCTCACCATAGGTGACGTCATTGAAAGCCATGGCGGCTTTCGACAACTCGCCGCTCAGGTGCGGCAACACCGTGCCCGCGTCGCGGGCCAGCTCGTTCGCCGTCCGCCCGGGAGCCGATTCCAGTACACCGGTTTCCTCGAGCTGGCGGGCGACCGCGCGCAGCCGATGGCGAATCGCCGACGCCCAGTCCGCCTTCGCCGCATAGTTTTCCGCCGTAGTGCGGTGCTGGGCGGCGGCTAGCTGACCGGCTCCGAACAACTCCCCGCCGCGGTGGGTGCGCACAGTGCGGCGTGCGGCGTGGACGGTGACGACGATCGCAACCGCGAGGAGGACGAAAAGCACCAGGCTGGTCAACCAGCCGCCCGGTACCGTGGCGGCCTTCTGCAAGAGCCGGTAGAGCAACTCGTTGAGCCAGTCGCTGAATTGCTCTCCCGCCGAGGCCTTGCGGTAGACCGCTTTGTTGAGTTCGCTTTGTGCGGCCCGGTGGGCGGCATCTCGATCGATGTCGATGGAAGGCACGGTCAGCCCGTCCTCAGGCGGGCCTGGTCAGCCAGAGGCTGTCGGTGGATGTGACCGCGTAAGGCCCGCCGGCGGCACCGGTCTGCAGCACCAGGTCAAACGCCTCGGCACGGATCCGGCGGTCGGTGTAGAGCAGCACGATCACTCCCGCGGTGAAGGGAACGGTGACGATCTGCCCGATCGCCCCCCCGATCGACGCCAACGCGGTGCCGGCAAGGACGACCCCGACGGACGTATTTCCGGCCAAGAGCACCTGGTCGATGATATTGAAGGGCGCACCAACCGCGGCGGCGACCACCGATGCGACCAGAAAGGTCAACGCCCGTATCCCCAGCACCCGCCAGAAGCCGTTACGGACCAGGGCGAAGGATCGGGTGATCGCGTCGACGACTGGCAGGCGCTCCAGCACGATCAGCACCGGCGCGAACAGCACCACCGTGTACAGGTACACCGTCAGCGCGAAGACGACGAGCACCAGTGGGAAGCCCAACAGCACCGCGGCCGGTGCGCTGCCGACGGCCGACAGCACCGCGATGATCACCACGACGAGCCCGACCAGGGCCGCCAGCACGGCGGCCTCCAGCAGGGCTAGGCCGAGCAACGGCAGCAGCCGCCCCCGGATCCTGGCCCACGTTTCGCCCGTCGTGATCGGCGACCCGAACACCGCGCGGCCGACGATGACGGTGAGCATCCCGGACAGCAGCATGCTGCCCAGCCAACTGACCAGCAGGCCGCCTCCCAACGACGCCAGCGACGCGCCCATGATGCCCGGGGATATCTCGCCCGTGCGATCGGTGTCGAACCGGCCGTAGGCAGCCAGGGGACCGAGCACGGCGGCCATCGTGATGAGGTGCATGACCACGACCACCACGGCGGTCAGCCCCAGCGTTGCCCGCGGGTTGCTGCGGATATAACCCACCGCCCCATTGAAGATTTCGCTCAGCGTCAGGGGGCGGAGGGGGATGATCCCCGGCTTGACCAACTGGCCGTACGGCAGCGGGCCGTAGCCGGGCAGTGCACCCGGTGGGCCGTAGCCGGGCTGTGCACCCGGTGGGGGGCCGATCGGGTAGTCGGGCGGCGGCGCGCTCACCGTGCGCCGGGCGGTCTGCGCGATTTGCTCGATGTGCGCGGTCTTCTCGATCCGCGCGATCTACCTAAGCCCTGCGAACCAGCTTTGCAGCCGGGTCCGAGTTTGGTCATGGGATCCATCCTGTCGGCGGTCTTGGCATTTCTCAATCTTGTCTGACGCCCCGGCGCGTAGCGTCGCAGGCATGGCGGAACTCAAAACCCGGCTCCGGGCGGACTTGACCCGGGCGATGAAGGAGCGCGACAAGTTACGAACAGCGACCTTGCGTATGCTGCTGGCGGCGATCCAGACGGAGGAAGTCTCCGGCAAGCAGGCCAGGGAGCTCTCCGACGACGACGTCATCAAGGTCTTGGCCCGCGAAGCGAGAAAGCGTGCCGAGTCCGCCGAGATCTACACCCAGAACGGCCGCGGTGATCTGGCCGCAAACGAGCACGCCGAGGC
>Ga0080006_1141537_pt1 | contig 24353 bp, 26 predicted proteins | sample RS3BMetagenome_FD_69209 | JGI IMG/M metagenome (GOLD analysis project Ga0080006, IMG submission 69209) | Ferric oxide microbial mat and aquatic microbial communities from Rainbow Spring, Yellowstone National Park, USA - RS3B (SPADES... ...
CAGAGTCTATCAAAACCTCAACACCCTCATCGGAGAGCTTGCCCTGGCTAAATCTGGTCAGTTATCTCCAGGAATCCCCTGCCTTTAGGCATGGGGAGGATGTCAATTAGAATGACTATGTATATAGAGGACTATGCGAGGAAAAAAATATAAATAAGGTAGAAACTAGAAACGATGGCTAAAACGAATTCCTATCTCATAGTAGAGCCGGCTGCTTTTATTAAAGGTGAAGTAACAGTACCTGGCGATAAAAGCATTAGTCACAGAGCTGTGATGCTTGCCTCTTTAGCTAGAGGCAGAAGTTCAATCCGTAATTTTCTTCCTTCTGAAGACTGCTTATGCACTCTAAGAGCCTTTGAGGCGATGGGTGTAAGTGTAGAAAAACAAGGGAAGACACATCTGACCATTGAGGGAAAATCTGGAGTCCTTTTTCCTCCTTTTGAAGCCATTGATTGTGGTAATTCTGGAACGATGATGAGACTGCTTGCTGGCATTCTCTCGGCTCAGCCTTTTTACTCTAAACTTATAGGAGACTACTCTCTTTCTAAGAGGCCTATGAGCAGGATCATAGATCCCCTCCGAATGATGGGAGCGAAAATTCGAGCCGATGGGCCTAAGGATACCCCGCCACTTATCATAGAACCATCCACTCTCAAAGGCATTGAGTATCGATTACCCATACCAAGTGCTCAGGTCAAATCTTGTATCTTACTTGCTGGCCTTTTTGCTTCAGGAATTACTCGGATTATTGAACCGGTAGCAAGTAGGGACCATACCGAAAGATTGCTTGAGCAATTCGGAGTGCGAACAATTAGGGAAAAAGGAGAGATTATTCTCCATGGAGGAATGAAATTAGAGGCTACCGACATAGAGGTGCCTGGAGATTTTTCATCAGCCGCTTTCTGGATTGGTGCTGCTGCGGCTATCCCTCATTCCGAGCTGAGAGTGCGCTCTATTGGGTTGAATCCAACCCGAACAGGATTATTGAATATTCTTCTTAGAATGGGAGCGCAAATTGAAGAATCTATAGAATCTTATTCGAAGGGAGAGCCTATAGGCAGCCTTTGGGTACGTGGCAATAAATTGAGGGCAACAGTTATTCAAGGAGAAGAGATTGTTGGGGTAATCGATGAAATTCCCATTTTAGCAGTGGTTGGAGCTTTGGCTGATGGAGTAACGGAAATTCGAAATGCTCAGGAATTAAGGGTTAAAGAATCAGACAGAATCAAAGCAATTGTTACCAATCTAAGAGCCTTTGGAGTCGAGGTAGAGGAGTTAGTAGATGGGATGAGGATTAAAGGGAAAAATACGGTGCAGGCAGCAAGAGTAGAAAGTTTTGGAGATCATCGGATTGCCATGGCTTTTTCCATTCTTGCCTTGAGAGCAAACAAGGCTTCCAGGATAGATGACGTTGACTGTATTGCTACTTCCTATCCAGGCTTTCAGGAAGATTTACGGGCCTTGACCCAATCTTCTACAGAAGGCTGGGTGGGAGAAACTAAAAAAATCAAAAAATTCGTTATGAGATCCCAACAATTCGCCAGAGCTACGGAGCTTGGAAAAAAAGAACTCCCTTATCCTGTCATTACTATTGACGGGACAACGGCTTCCGGTAAAAGCACGGTTGCCAAAGAAATAGCCAAGGTGCTGGGATTTACCTATTTTAACACGGGGGCCCTTTACCGTTCAGTAACCTGGAAAATTCTGGCTTTGGGATATGATGTTCATGACGAGGAGAAGGTCATCGAAGCTTGCCGAAGGGTAAACTTACGATGTGTTATTCGAAAAGAGGACTCCTTTTCCCAAGCTTCTATACTCGTAGATGACCAACAACCCGTAGAGAAAGAGCTTCGGAGCCCAGAAGTAAATGAAGCTGTTTCGATTGTTGCTTCTTATAGGAAAGTAAGAGAATGGCTATTGCCTTTTCAAAGAGAACTTGCTTTTAAGGAGCCATTGGTGGTGGAGGGCAGGGATATTGGTACGGTAGTTTTCCCTGAGAGCCCTTATAAGTTTTTCCTCGATGCTAATTTGGAAGAAAGAGAAAAGAGGAGAGAAGAACAAGGTGAAAGAGATAATGTGGCCCAAAGAGATAGGTTGGATATATCAAGAAGTTCCGCTCCATTACTCTGCCCTGTGGATGCGGTGAAATTAGATACTACAAAGCTTTCTGCTCAGAAAGTGGTTGAAAAGATTCTCGATATTCTCTGGAAAAAAGGATTAACTATTTCCAGAGTGAAAATGGATTGAGCGAGATCAAAAGGGTGTTTCATTAAAGAATTTTTTAAAAAACGAATTTAGGGCAAATCTGTGAAAAAAGGCTATGCTCTTGCCCGTCTTCTGACTTTAGGTTTTTTAAAACTTTTTTTTGATTTTAAAGTCTATGGACAGGAAAATATTCCTTCTTTTCCAGTATTGATTGTAGCAAATCATTGTAGCTATCTTGACCCACCCATTGTAGGCTGCGCGTTTCAAAAAGAAATTTATTTTGTTGCTAGGAAAACTTTATTTGACAGCTTCTTACTTGGGAAACTTATTGGCTATTTGAACACAATACCTCTTGATCGAGATAAACCTGAAGTTGGTTCATTTCGGCTCATTCTAGATCTTTTTGAAAAAGAAAAGTCGATCCTTATTTTTCCAGAAGGAACGAGGAGCCCTTCAGGAGCTTTGCAAAAAGCTGCTCCAGGGGTTGGATATATCGCCGCAAAAGCGAAAGTGGCTGTGTTGCCCATAAGGATATTTGGTTCTTTTGAGGCCTTTCCAAGGACAGCTAAAATTCCAAAGCCTCATCCGATCAGGGTAGTCATAGGTAAGCCTTATTGGCCTCTGCCTTGCCCTCCTGGACTTTCTAAGAAATTATACTACCAGAACGTCGCTGATGAAATGATGGAAAAAATAGCATCACTCCATTTCGATGTTAAAATGGATTCTGTGCAAAAGGATTTGCTTGTCTAAGGGAAATTTTACAATATTAGTAAAACTATACTTAGATGATTGAAAAAGAAAGGAAAGCTAACAGCAATAGGAAAAATACTATTTCTCTAGCCGAAGCGGATATTGGCTCTATCTTTTATGTTCATTCGATAGAGGGAAACGCCGTCGAATGTCATCGGCTTAGGGAGTTGGGATTTTGCGAAAAGGCAGAAGTTGTGAAGATTGCGCATGGAGCGATGACGGTTTGTTTGGTTTGTGGCTCGAAGGTAGGACTAAACAAGTTGTTAGCAAAAAGAATTTTTGTTACTTCTGCCAAAAAAGATTCGGCCATTTAATAGCAACAGCTTGTCTATTTTTTTGTTTTAAGTGAAGGAGTTTTTAAAGCGTTCTTTTTGTTTTATTAGCTCGTTATTATGGCATTGTTAAAAAAAGATGAGCGGGTTTTCAAATCAGAGGTAGCCAGTAAGCTTTTCACTTTTGCTCTTGTAGGCAATCCAAATAGTGGAAAAACCACTTTATTTAATGCCCTGACGGGCTTAAGGCAAAAGATTGCAAATTATCCGGGAGTCACCATTGAAAAAAAAGTGGGGATTTTTTACACTCTTTATGGAGAAAAATGCCAACTGATCGATCTGCCTGGAACTTATAGCCTCCTCCCTAATTCCCCTGACGAGAAAATCACGACTGAAGTGCTCTTAGGCTTGAGAGAAGACACTCCTAAACCTGACGGCATTATCTGTATTGTTGATGCTTCAAATTTGGAAAGGAGCTTGTATCTTGTTAGCCAAATTCTGGAATTGGACAGGCCTGTAGTAATCGTCCTCAATATGATCGATGAACTTGCGGCCAAAGGCTGGGAAGTGGACTGTCGGATCCTTTCCCAAAAGTTTAACTGTCCTGTGGTTCCCTGCCAGGCAAATAAAAAGAGTGGTGTAGTTCAGTTAAAAACGGTGTTGAGTAAAGAAATCGCTCGATCGAAACCTTTTGTTTTGAATTATCCAGATTTTATAGATGAAGAAATTACGGCTATTGAAAATCAGAGTGAAATTCAGGGAATAGGCCCAATTAGTAGAATAATGCTTCTTCTTCTTTTACTTTCTCCAGATCCTGAAACAACAGCGAAGTTGTTTCGTATGGATTTTCTCATTCAGCCAATACAACGGGCTCAGGAAAAAATCGGGAAATTAAAGCCTAACTGGAGGGATGCCGTGGTTAGGGAAAGATTTTTAACTTTGCAATATCTTGTGAAAGGCGCTGTCAAAAAAGGGGGGCATCTTTCTAGAGGCCTAAGTGATTTGATCGACCGTTATGTGGCACACCCCGTTTGGGGATGGTTGATCTTTTCTATGGCGATGGCATTGATGTTCCTAGCGGTTTTTGGGATGGGATCTTATCCAAAAGACTTAATAGATGAAGGAATGAGAGCTATTTCTGAAAAGTTTCAAGCGGTTTTCCCTCCTGGAGAGCTAAGGGATCTTATATGTCAGGGAATCATTGGAGGAGCTGGCAATGTAGTTGTCTTTTTGCCTCAGATCCTTGTGCTATTTTTTTTCATTGGCTTATTAGAAGATACAGGCTATATGGCTAGAGCGGCCTTTTTAATGGATAAACTCATGAATGCGGTAGGTCTTCATGGAAAATCTTTTTTACCTTTACTTAGCAGTCATGCCTGTGCGATTCCAGGGATCCTTGCTGCTAGGACAATAGACAATCCTAAAGATAGGCTTTTGACTATCCTCATAGCTCCTTTTGCTAGTTGTTCAGCTCGCCTTCCTGTTTATGTTCTTATGTGTGGCGTGCTCTTTTCTCAACATTCCCATCCAGTTTTATGGAGTTCCTTTACTATTTTCTTTCTATATATTTTGGGAATAGGTGGTGCTTTTTTCTTTGCCTGGCTCTTTAAAAAGACTCTTTTTAAAGGCAAACAATCCTTTCTACTTTTGGAATTGCCCCCCTATCGTCGTCCATCAATAAAGTCGATTGGCTTGCAAATGTATGAAAGAGCCTTAGCATTTCTCAAAAGGGCTGGAACGATCATTGTTTCGGTTTCTATTTTGTTGTGGTTTTTAACTTCTCATCCAAAATTGCCAGGAGAGTCTTCTTCTCAAGCACTTTCTCATAGCTTTGCTGGAAGAATAGGGCATTTTATTGAGCCGATCATTAAACCTCTAGGTTTTAATTGGAAAATCGGCGTGGGGCTCTTAAGTGCTCAGGCTGCCAGGGAAATGTTCGTCAGCACTATGGGGGTAATTTATACAGGAGAGGAAACCAAGGAGAATATTCTTCCTTTGGCTCAAGCTATGCGCAAGGATAAATGGCCAGATGGAAAAGAAGTGTTCAGTCCCTTATGCTGTTTTTCGTTGATGATCTATTTTGCTTTTTCTTTGCAATGTTTAAGTACTGTTGCTGTGGTGAGACGAGAAACCGGTTCATGGAAATGGGCGCTTTTTCAGTTTGCCTATATGACTTCCTTTGCTTATTTTTGTGCTTTCCTATTTTATCAAATTGGGTTATTATTAGGTTTTAGTTAATTAGATGAATTTAGGGAAATATTAAATGAAATGGCAGAGTATTATTAGTGGGATCCTTGTCTGCATGGCCTTGATTTATCTAATATGGATATACAGGAAAAAGGGCAGTGGTTCATGTGGCTGTGACAAATGTATAAAAGAAAAAAAGGTAGATCCATTCTCTTGAGATCGAGCCTAACCGTGACAGCTCTTGATTTTTTCTTTATTCCTAATTTTTTCTAATAAGAGGCATTTTTTTTAAAGAGCATTGAAAAAAGGATAAGTTATAAAAGTGATAATAAGAGAGGATAAAAATGGTAGAAATGACTTTAGCGTCGATTCCTGATTTTGTAGAAGGAAGCATTGTCAAGGGAAGGGTTGTAGACAAAAATTCTAAGGAAGTGGTCGTAGACATTGGCTACAAGTCCGAAGGTATCATTCCCCTAAGTGAATTTGAAGAGCCTGAATCGATACAGGTTGGACAAGAAATAGAAGTTTTATTGGAGAGCTTGGAGAATGAAGAGGGGATGGTCGTTCTCTCTAGGCAAAAAGCAGCACAAAAACAGAATTGGGATAAAATCTTAAAAACATTTGAAGAAAATGGGACGATTACTGGAAAAGTCAAACAGGTTGTTAAGGGAGGATTAATGTTGAACATTGGAGTGGAGGCCTTTTTGCCTGCTTCTCAGATCGATGTGGTCCCTCCCAAAAATTTGAAGGAATATGAAGGAGCTACTCTGACCTGTAAAATCGTCAAAATTAGCGAAGAAAGGAAAAATGTCGTTTTATCAAGAAGGGAAATTGTAGAAGCAGAGAGAAATCAAAAAAGACTTCAATTTTTGGAAAAAGTCCATGTGGGGGATCTTGTTAAAGGGGTAGTCAAAAACGTTACGGATTTTGGAGCTTTTATCGATTTGGATGGCATTGATGGGCTTATTCATATTACGGATATGAGCTGGGGTCGAATCAATCACCCTTCTGAAATTCTTAAAGTGGGTCAAGAAATCGAAGTGGTTGTCATCGATGTGGATAGGGAAAAAGAAAGGGTTTCTCTTGGACTAAAACAGAAAACGCCAAATCCCTGGGAAAATATTGAGGAAAAATATCCTGTAGGCACAAAGGTAAAAGGAAAAGTAGTCAATCTTGCTCCTTATGGAGCGTTTATAGAACTTGAACCTGGAATCGAAGGATTGGTGCATATTTCAGAAATATCTTGGACGCAAAAGATAACAAAACCAAGTGAAGTTCTTTCTATGGGGCAGGAAGTAGAAGCGATCGTTCTTGATATCAACAAAGCAGAACAGAAGCTTTCTTTAAGTCTAAAGGCTTTGGAAGTAAATCCGTGGGAGAAAGCCTCTGAACTTTATCCTCCTGGTACTATCGTCAAAGGTAAAGTGAAGAACTTTTCAGCCTATGGTGCCTATGTTGAATTAGAAAATGCTTTAGATGGTTTCATTCATGTCAATGACTTGTCTTGGACACGAAAAATCAACCATCCTTCAGAAGTCCTTAAAAAAGGAGAAGAAATAGAGGCGAAGGTACTAGAGATTGATAAAACCAATCAGAAAATTCTTCTTGGAATCAAGCAGTTGACAGAAGATCCATGGAAAGAGATTGAAAAGAAATACAAAGTAGGAGAAATAGTTAGCGGAAAAGTGAGTAAAATTGCCAGTTTTGGTGCATTTATTCAACTTGCTGATGAGATCGATGGGCTAGTACATATCTCTCAGATAAGTGCGGATCGGGTGGCTAAAGTGAAAGACGTGCTGAAGGTTGGTCAGGAGGTGAGTGCTAGAATCATTAAAATTGATAAAGAGGAACGTCGCATTGGCCTTTCTATTAAAGCTCTTCATTATACACCCGAACAGCTTGAAAAAGAGAGAGAAAAGATGGAGTTTAGTAGGCCAGCAGAAGAGCTTGGATCATTAGAAGATGCATTCAGCAAAGCAGAAGAAGATTATCGGCCTGGAGAATCCAAAAAGAAAAGCTAACAGAGTTCTCGTAGGGCCTAAGTTGGTTAAAAATAGGCATACAAAGAAGGTTTCTTGGGCTTGTCTACACGCTTGCTACTAAACACCCTTATTCTTAAACAACTGGGTGTAAGACTTTTAGACAAGGCTAAGAAGAAGAGATCCACAACAGGATTTTCCTATTGATCTGAAAAGATCTGAAAAAAAACGCGCCGCATACAACCTCTTCCTTTAGGAAGAGGATACGGCGCATCATTCAGGTGTTCTCTGACTCTCGATAAACTGTTGGATAAAGGACAGATGGGCGCCGCCACATCTCCCGGCAAAATAACTTGAAGACCAGAGATGTCCACTCCATAGTTTTCGGCGAATTTGCGTATAGTTTTTCTTTTGGATCAGGCGGCTAGAGACGCCTTTCAGACTGTTCACTAGAGTGGAAATAGCCACTTTGGGTGGATAAGTCACCAAAAGGTGCGCGTGGTCATCCTGAGGGTCAAATTCCAACAATTCAGCTTCGAAAGCTTTACAAACCGAGGCCATAATCTCCTGCAGGTCTTCCAAAATCTCTTTCTTCCAAAATCTCTTTAGTGAAGACTCCGCGCCGATATTTAGTCGCAAAGACCAAATGTAGATGGAGATTATATACACAATGTCAACCTGTACGGGTCTCGTTTGACTTTATCATAGACCAAGTATTTCCTAAAAACATGGAAATTCTCCAGTCCTTTCGATTCCGCTTGGAACCGACAACGGACAATCCCAGTATCTCATCCGTTACCGGGGATGTGCGCGGTTGGTTTGGGACAAAGCGCTGGCCTTGCAAAAGGGGCGGCTGGAGCCCGGGTCCCCTTTGCTCTCGTATGAGGAGCTTGCCCGGCTCCTGACACAGTGGAGACACAGCGAGGACTACGGGTTTTTGGCTCAGGTGCCCGTTCACCCTTTGCAATGGACGCTCAAGTTTCTGGATCGGGCAATCCGGGCGGCGTTTGACAAGTCCAACCCGGCGCGGTTGCCGACCTTCAAGAAAAAGAACCGGGACGAGGCCGGCCTGCGCTTTGCGGACCCCAAACCGATCAAGCACGACCTGTCGACCAAGGACGCAGATGGGCGGTGTGTCTTGCCGAAGGTTTTCCTGCCCAAGATCGGCTGGGTGAAGTTCCGCAAGTCCCGGCCCATCGATGGAACGATTCGGAATGCCACGGTAACATGGCAAGCCGGGCACTGGTACATCTCTTTCCAGAGGGAGAACGACGTGCCGGAGCCGGTCCATCCGTCGGACTCGATTGTGGGAGTCGACCGGGGGATTGTGCATTTTGCGGCGTTGTCGGACGGCACGTTTGTGGATGCGCCAGGATGGTTCCGGCGGCATGAAAAGAAACTGGCTTGGGAAATACGGAAGCTGTCGCGGAAGAAACGGTTCTGGCGAAACTGGCAGAAACAGGAGGCCAGGATAGAACGGCTTCATGCGCATATTGCGAATGCCCGGCGGGATTTTTTTGCACAAGACCTCCACGGCCATCAGCAAAACCCACGCGATGGTGTTTGTGGAGGATTTGATCCAGAACATGAGCCGGTCGGCCAAGGGGACGAGGGAGAATCCGGGGAAGAAGGTGCGGGCGAAGAGCGGGCTGAACAAAGCGATTCTGGACCAAGGGTGGTCAATGTTCCAGAAGTTTTTGGAGTACAAGCTCCATTGGTCGGGAGGCTGGCTGGGGACCGTACCGACCCCATAGACGAGCCAGACTTGTCCGGAGCCGGAATGTGGACATGTGAGTCAAGCGAATCGGCCGAGGCAAACGACATTCCGCTGCGAGAGGTGCAGGTATGAGGGCAATGCCGACTCAGTGGGAGCGATGAACATATTAAGGGCTGGACTGGCCCGGCTCGCCTGTTCTCCGGTGTAGTGCCAGGGAGTCGGTTGTTCGACTGATCCAAGGGGTGCAACAAGGCCCCTGGTGGCAGGAAAGAATTCCCTGACTGAAGGCGGAGGAGGGGGCAAGCGTTGAAAATGCTTTTATCTTGCAACATGGTGATGTAATTTGATAGCAAAAAGGATTAATACAATGTCAGAATCAGAAAAAGTATATAAGATCGTCCATGTCATTGGCACTTCCAGCGAAAGCATCCAACAGGCGGTTCGCAATGCTATAGAAAGAGCAAATAAAACACTTCGTAATTTGGATTGGTTCGAGGTCAAAGAGATTAGAGGATCGGTTAATAAAGATGGAAAACCTCTCTTTCAAGTAGAGGTTAGAATAGGCTTTAGGCTAGAAGACTGATAAGAGTTATTTTTCAATATTCCTTGACCTAATAAGCCTTTTGTGTTTGAACATAGGGTCAATAAATGACTTTTAGAGGGGACTCTTCCCAGCTTTTCAAAATAGATAGTCCTTCCTCTCTTAAGAGTTGAATAGATTGCAGTTGTCTTTGATTGGATGGTTTTTTAAGTTCTTCGTATAAGAAAACATCTCGAAAACCAATTTTTTGAGCATCTTCTGCAGAACAACCAAAATATATTTTGTTGATCCCAGCCCAATAAATTGCCGAAAGGCACATTGGACAGGGTTCACAACTACAGTAGAGGATAGCCCCATTCAAATTGAATTTATAAAGTTTGTTGGCAGCCCGACGAATTGCTAGAATTTCAGCATGTGCAGTTGGATCTTGAGTTGAAAGCACCTCGTTATGAGCTAAGCCAATCGCTTCTCCTTGAAGCACCACAACTGCTCCAAATGGACCACCTTCTCCTTGTTCCGAACCATATTTTGCTAGTTTAAATGCGAGTCTCAGCCAAAACTCAGGACTATCACCGTTCATTGGCGGTTCGAAGATATCTGCCATAGTTCGCTTAGTTTAGTTGTTTTCTTTAAAAACGGAAAGAATTCACAATGAAAAATATCTAATCCTCCATTCTTCCTGTTTACTACTCTCTGCTGAGAGTATCAGTCCGAAAAGGAATCTTGACTTTTTTTGTCTGTTTTGTATGCTCCTTTCTTATGAAATTTGGGTGGTTAGAAATCACTCTTTTTTCGATTGTCCTTGTCGTAGTGATCTCAGCCATATTTGTTAGAGGGAAAAATTGGTTGGAACCAGGTTTTTGGGGAGTGTTTGCTATCGTGAGTTCTTTGGTAATGTTTTCTATTCTTTGGCTTTTAACTTTTGATACCTTAAAGAAAATTTCATTTGGTTCAGCTCGAGTACCGTCTCCAACCGTTATCAATCATAAAATTGGATTTGAATACGATCCAGATAAAAAGCGCTATATGCCAACAATAGGGGAAGAAGAATTATTTTTCGGGAAAAAATGGTCAGAACAAGAAGCGACTCAACTGTTAACCAAAGGCAAGTTAGTGATTCAGAGTAGAAATTGCATGGACTGTCATACTCTCTTAGGCAATGGAGCCTATTTTGCACCTGATCTTACGAAATCTTGGCTTGATCCAAAATGGCAGACTATGATCCAACCAATGATAGGTGTGGCTACAAAAGAAGAAACTATGGCTAAGTGGCTGCAAAACCCTGAGTATTATGGAACATGGCAAAGAAGAATGCCCAATTTGAAATTGACAGAAGAGGAGGCCAAGGCCGTCGTTGGCTATCTAAAATTTATGTCTGCTATCGATACAAACGGGTTTCCGGATCATTTTGGCAAATCACCCGCTATTTTTTGATTCCCAAAGTTAAAAATGAAAGAAAGTAAAGATCTTTATGAATCACAAAAATTAGCCATTGGCTATTGGATCGTAGCTATATGTCTTTTTGGAGCCCAACTTGTCTTTGGACTGATTATTTCCTATCAGTATATCCAGCCTGAATTTCTCCATAAATTCCTTAATTTCTCTATTTGTCGGCTGCTTCATATTAACTCAATGATTCTTTGGTTGCTTTTTGGTTTTATTGGGGGAATCTATTGGTTTTTACCTTTAGAAACAGAAAGAGAGGTTGTAGGCATTTTTCTAGGCAAAATCGCTTTTATAGTTCTGACAGCAGCTGTCAGTATTGTTGTGCTGGTTTTTTTGCTTGTCCAAATAGGCAAAGGAGAAATGCTGACGCTTTGGCTTGTTACTGAAGGCAGAGAGTATATTGAAGCGCCAAGATGGGCTGATATTGGTATAGTGGCTGTTTTTTCGATAATATTTTTTAATGTTTTTGCATCTATCTGGAAAGCCAAGAAACTAAAGGGAATACTTTGGGTATTAATAGTGGATTTGCTTGCCATTATTGGATTTTACATTGCTGGCATGTTTTTCAGTCCCAATATCTCGGTAGATCAATTTTGGTGGTGGTGGGTGGTGCATCTTTGGGTTGAAGCAACCTGGGAAGTGCTAGTTGGCGTACTTGTTGGATGGGTGCTAATGGCTGTTTTGGGAACCTCAAGAAAAATTGTTGAAGGATGGCTTTACTTAGAAGTTTTCCTTATTTTTGGAACTGGAATTTTAGGGCTAGGACATCATTATTTCTGGATAGGTGCTCCAGAATATTGGTTAGGCATTGGAGGCTTTTTTTCTGCCCTAGAGCCTTTGCCTCTTGTCGCAATGATTGTTCATGCGGTCTATGATGCAGGAGTCCATAGGTTGAAAACAATTAATAAACCAGCTTTTTTTTGGATTGTGGCACAAGCCTTTGGCAATTTCATCGGAGCAGGGGTATGGGGCTTTATGCATACATTGCCTCAAATCAATCTTTATAGTCATGGCACACAGTTGACAGCAGCCCATGGACATCTTGCTTTTTTTGGTGCGTATGTTAATATGAATCTTGCCTTAATTTATACGGCTCTTCAAAGAATTCGGTTGCATGAGGGATCCATTCTTGATGGAACCCTTTGGAAATGGGTTTTTATTGGTTTGAATCTGGCAATGTTGGGTATTACTGCTCCATTAACTGTGGCTGGGTTTACTCAAACATTTGTTGAACGAGCCGTTGGTGGTTCGACATGGCAAGCCTACATCGATGCCCAGTCGCATCCCTGGTTTAAAGAGTCTATGATCTGGCGCATGGGATTTGGAATTATGTTTTTTGTTTGTTATGTCTTACTTGTTGCTGATTTGTTAACTATTGGGAAAACAAAGGCCACTCATCAACAATAGGACCATTTCTTATGAGTGCTGACTCCGTTTTAAAGATGCTCTTAGCCAGCTTGAGTTTTGTTCTTACGGCTGGCTTGTATGCATTTTTTTATGCGTTTGGAAGATTGAAAGGATCTTTCTTTTGGGAACTCTTTTCTTTTGTTTTTGCCTTAATGATGATGCTTAGCGGGTTTTTTCTTGTTTCATGTCCTGCATTTACTCTTTTTTGGAAACTGCTTCTGATTTTTTCTATTTTTAGCTATTTGATCATTCCAAAAGCAATGTTTTGGATTGTCGAAAAAATTCATCAAAAAGAAGGGGAAGAAGAAGGAAGACTAAAGACACTGAAATAGATTAAAAAAAGCTTGTTTTAATTTATAAGAGATTTTAAAGAAATTATGCATGGCTGATGTCTCACTGAGTGCTGTCTATACTTCGTTGGAGGATGCTGAAAAGGCTCTAAAGAGCCTGGAGCAAAATCAATTCCCTCTTACAAGAGTTTCTATTCTTGCTCAGGATCTATCCAGTGAAAGAAAAGTTCATGGATATATCACTGCTGGAGATATCGCCAAAACGGGTGCCACTATTGGGGGATGGGTTGGCGGGCTTTTTGGGATCCTTGTAGGTGCAGCCTTTGTTTGGGTTCCAGGGTTTGGTCCATTGATTGTTGCTGGTCCTCTTTCAGCAGCTTTGCTTGGTGGGTTGGAGGGATTGGTTGCCGGTGGAGTTGCTGGAGCAGCTCTTGGATTTTTGTCTGGCTTGGGGATACAAAAACAACATATTTTAAAATTTGAAGAACATCTCAAAGCAGGAAAATATCTTCTTGTTATTCGAGGCACTGAAGAAGAGATCGAAGGGGCTAAAAAGATTCTTGAAGCAACACAACCGCTTGAAATGCAGGTTCATAAAGAAAGCCCATAGTCAGAGTTTTTTTGGAGATGCTTTCTTTTTTCCCCTTGAGGTGCCTTGACAAAGTTTTTTTCCCAAAACGATGAGTCTTATGTTTGTCAAATAACTAATCAAAACGTGCTATAAAATTACATTATAGGCAGATTCTTTTCTATCTCCTTCCAGTCAAGGGCGTTAAAAAATTCTTCAATGTAACCTTCTTTGTCTGAACCAAAGTCTGACTCATAGGCATGTTCGACAAGATCAATAGCTAGCAGAGGACTCATCCCTGAAAAAGGAAAAGCATCTTCCCTATTAGAAGATAGGTTAAAGAGTTTACCAGTATAATGATCCAAAACCAACCAGACCCAGCCTGTAGAATAAAGTGCCTTAATTTTAAAATCTAGCTTGAATCGCACGACGGAATCAAAATTGATTTCTAGGAGTTCTTTGATTTTCCCTTCGCAATTTCCATTTCTGCCTAAAGAAGAGAAATACAATTCATGGCTTGCAATCTTACCATAAAGGGAAAACCATTGACCTATCTTTGAGGTGACAAGCTCTTTTTTAGAAGGTTCTTCCTCTGTGTTTTGAAAAGAAGGCCAGTTGTCAAGATATTGAGAAAATTCATTGGCTATGGAATTAGCCTCTTGCAAAAGATGACTGTATAAAGCCACATGCTTATTTAAAGCGTTCGCAGAAAATTTCCCAATTCCATTTTCAAATTTTTTTAAAAAAATCTCAGACTTGTCCGTTAAAACTTTCAATGAATCAGTAGCCATCTTGCATATAATAATAGGAAAATTCTTAGGTTCATGGCAAGGATTCGTTTTTTTCTCTTCCTATTGGAATAATTTTTCTAGGCTCTTTTCTTCTTTGTTCCCCTTGGCTACGGAAAGTAGTTTGCGAGCTAGTCTTATTGCTTCTTTGCTTTCTCCTCCAAGCATTCTTGCAATTTCCTTCAAACGGTCTTCTTCAACAATTTTCTTCAATAGAACTCGTGTGACATTTTCTTCCGATTCTTTCATAACCTTGAAATGAGCGTCCCCTCCAGCAGCCATGGATGGAAGATGGGTTATGCAGAGTACTTGATGGTTTATTGAAAGTTCCTTCAATAAAGAACTTACCTTCCAGGCTATCTCCCCACCAATGTTAGCGTCTATTTCGTCGAAAACAAGTATTGGGATAGGATCGACTCGGACAAAGACCGCTTTTAAGGCCAGCATGACTCTGGCTGCTTCTCCACTTGAAGCAATTTCTTTCAATGGTTTGAGTGGAATGCCTGGATTAGGAGAAAAAAGAAATTCTATTTCGTCCTGACCAGAAGAACCAACCTTTTCTTTATTATCAATACTTATGGAAAACCCTGATTGGGCAAAACCCAATGATTGGAGCACAGTTTGAATAGAAATGATTAATGCTTCGGCTGTTTTTTTTCTTTTGGAACTTAAATGCAAGGCCTCTTTTTGAAGTGCTTCCAAAAGTTCGAGTTCTTCTTTAGCGATATTTCGGACTATATCTTCTTCTTCCTTTATTTTGGCTAATTGTTCGCTAATTTTAGATTTATAATCGATTAATTCCTCTATCTGCAAAGCATATTTTCTTTTTAAATTCTCGAGGAAATTTTTTCTTTGTTCTAATTTTTCGAGAGCTTCTGGATCTATTTCTATTTTAGAAAAATAATCTTCGATCAATCTATCGAGTTCTAGCAAATCATGAGCTGCGGACTGTTCCAAGGCTATTGCCTGAGAGCCTTTTTGAGGATCAAATTTCTCCAATAGGCAAAGGTGCCTATGCAGAGAAGACAATAAAGAAAGAATAGAGGGATTGTTCTGGGAAAGCAAACCACGAATTGCTCCAAGACAATCGTAAATTTTCCAGCCGGTTCTAGCTAAATTTAGCTTTTGGTCGATTGCTTCTTCTTCTCCTGGAATAAGATCGGCAGCGACAATCTCCTGCAGTTGCTCGTTAAGTCTCTGTTTCTTTTTGAGCAGCTCTTCTAAAGAAAGAGAATTTTTTTTCTTCAGCAGTTTTTGATGAGTCTCATAAAGGGATTTTACTCGATGGGATAACTCATTTAAAGAGCCAAAAGCATCGAGGAGCTTTAATTGGATTTTTTTGTCAACAAGGGATTGATGATCGTGAGGACCAAGCACATCGATCAGATTATCTCCAAGTTCTTTTAAAAGGGAAATCGGAATGAGTTCACCATTAATGAATTGGCGACTCGATCCTGAAGGCCGCATTTCCCTTCTCAAAATAAAAGAAGAGCTATCTAATGTATCCAATCCTTTTTCTTTGAAAAGATCAGAAACCCTGGTCCAGAAAGTCTCTGATAATTGAAATTCTCCTTCGACTATGCCTGGCTTTTCTTTATTTTTTAGAAATGACGGAGAAGCTCTTTCTCCCAACAGAAACTTTAAGGAGTCGATGACTATCGATTTGCCTGCACCGGTTTCTCCAGTTAAAACATTGAGTCCCGGGACAAGGTCCCATTCTAGCTCTTCAATAAGGGCGAGGTTTTCAATCCTTAACTTGAGTAACATGAAAAATCTGTATCATTTTAAAATAATCGAAACGGTGTTCAAGTTTCCTCTATTTCTCTTTCTTCTTGATCCTTCTTTTTCCCTAGCAAATACGCCCAGATAAAAGAATCAAGATCTCCGTCAAGAACTTCCTCTACCTGAGATCTGTTTTCTCCAGTTCTCAAATCTTTAACCATCTTATAAGGTTGTAGGACATAAGATCGAATCTGCCTTCCCCAACCTATTTCTCCTTTTTGTCCGTAAATTCTTTCCATTTCGGCTCTTTTTTTGTCTTTTTCTAATTCATAAAGCCGCGAACGAAGGATCTTCAACGCGGTGGCTTTATTTTGTAATTGGCTGCGTTCATTCTGACATACCACAACTAATCCAGTAGGTAAATGGGTAATACGAACAGCCGAATCCGTTGTATTGACACCTTGGCCTCCATGACCGCTAGAGCGGAACACATCTATCTTTAAATCACTTTCTTTAATTTCTATGTCGATGGTTTCGTCAACTTCTGCAACAACATCGACCGAAGCAAAGGAAGTTTGTCTTTTCCCCTGAGCGTTAAAAGGAGAAATTCTGACAAGACGGTGCACGCCACGCTCTGCTTTTAAATAACCATAGGCATTGTTCCCTGAAACTAGGATGCTTGCGGATTTGATCCCTGCTTCTTCTCCAGGGAGAATATCGACAAGACTCACCTTATAGCCATGCCTTTCTGCATAGCGCTGATACATTCGCAAAAGCATTGCAGCCCAATCGCACGCTTCTGTCCCTCCTGCTCCAGCATGGATCGATAAAATAGCGTTCTTCTGATCCAATGGATCAGAAAGAATGAGTTTGACTTCCACTGAATCGAGCAACTCAGAATAATTTTTTATTTCCCTCTCTAATTCTTCTATAAGGGATACATCTCCGCTTTCCTTTAAAAGATCAAAGAGAGCTTCTAGATCTTTGAATCTGCTGAGGATAGTGTAATAATCGGATAGTTTTGCTTTAAGCTCTTTTGATTTAGATATCGCTTTTTCTGATTTTTCGCTTGATTGCCAAAAACCTGGATCGGCCATTTCTTTTTCTATCGCTTGAAGTTCTGCTTCAAGCTGCGTAGGGTCAAAGAAACCCCCGTACGGAAAATAATCTCTGTTTGAGTTCGCTAAGTTGATTAGAGAGAATATGTAAGTCGGTCATGTTTAAAATGTACGAAATTTCTCTTTAAAAAACAAGCCTTCTTTCTCTTCTATCCTACTATTAGGCGTAGCTCTTTATGGGTCCCAGAACGCAATTTTAGTCTTTTTCTATATCCTAAGAAGCAGGTCTGCCTTTTTTAGCCAGGCAATTTTTCTAGGAGCTAAAGAAAAGCTCATCGGTCCCAAGCCACACTAAAACTTGCTCGAGCGATTGCGGAGACTCTCTAGAAGTCTCTTGCGCAAGAAAAAGGGGTCGGCCAATCGGACCAAAGCCAAGGCTTAGGCTTGCAAGGCTGCATGCCAGGATTGCCAATATCCGGCAGGAAGGCTTACACAAGCTCACGACAAAGCTCAGGCGACGATTTCACCCCCGTCGTTGTCGAAGAGCTGAAGGCGGGCAGCATGGTGAAGAACCGGTAATCTTGCCGGCTCCCTATCCGACATGGGTTTCTTCGAGTTTTGGCGGCAACTGGCATACAAGGCAAAGTGGGGTGGTGGAATGGTGGTGGAGGCCGACCGCTGGTTTCCGTCCAGCGAGAGCTGTATGACTGGCAGGACGGTGCAGGAAAAATGCCTCTGGCTGTTTGCAGGTGACGATGTCCGGACTGTGGGAGGTGAATGCGGCTAGCAATCTTCTGGGGTATGGATTGGACGTCCTAAGCGGTCCTACGGCGAGGGCCGGCTGTATGTGAAGCCTGTGGAGAGGAAGGCACTGGCTCTGGCCTCAAAGCCCGAGTGAAACCAGCTTCGGTGAAGCAGGAAGTCAACTTCGAACCTGTGTTAGTAGAAATGAGTAAGTCTGACGGAACGGTATAGGATCAAGTGGAGGAGTTGGCAAAGCGGTTTTTTTCCCTTTCTAGTCTTTGGATCGCTTTGTGAATTCTATTTAGAGTCAGTTCAATGTTATCGAGATTTTTTTCGACTTGATAAAGGTTTCCCGACTTATCATAGATTAAGATTTGAGTGGTGTTTTTAGGAACTCCCAACTCATGGGTTAATGTGCCATTCATGTCGAGCACAGGGAAGGGACGAGAGTTTTCATTAAAATTTTTTTTTATGTGGGAAAGAGCCAATCCTTTAAAAAACCCTGCGTGAGAAATGTCTTCAACTAAAATCAGTGCCACATCATCAGGCAGTTTTGTTTTAGGATCCTCTCCAAGCAGTCGAGCCCATTTTTCTTGCTTTTTACCCTGAGTCATGTTGGGTACGGAAACGATAAAAACAGTGATTTTTCCTAGAAACTGATTTATGGAATGCTTTTTACCTAAGGGATCGATCAAGGGATAGAAGGGAAAATGACGAGCGTATCCATCGTAGTGAATGGAATAATTGGGGGAAGTTTTTTCAGCTGCTTTTAACAAGGAAGAACTACATAAAAAAAGCAAGAGGAATAGAACCATAGTTGGAATAATACGAAGGGGATAGAATTTCTCTTTGCTCTTTATTTCTGGGATAGACCCAATAGCCAACAGTTTCTTTTTGCATAAAATAAGCATAATGCATATTCGAAGGGAAAATTTCTATTTAACTAAAAACATTTTTAGGGGTTTTGTTCTATTTAAAATAACTGAATATGTTGTAATTTCTTTCATTTACTGAAAAACAATCAGCCTGATTTTATGGAGCTAGCAAGCCAGCAAAGTAGAGAGTCGAGCTTTTCCCATCTCTCTCCATCAGGAGAGGCAAGAATGGTTAATGTGACGGATAAAGCTGTGCAAAAAAGAACGGCCATTGCTGAAGGCTTTATAACGCTTTCTCAAGAAACGATTGGCCTTTTGCAGGCTAAGGCTATGCCTAAAGGAGATGTGCTCACCGTTGCGAAGATTGCCTCGATTATGGCGGCTAAAAAAACAGGGGAACTCATACCTTTAGCCCATGCTGTTGGCCTTTCTTATGCTGATACCCATTTTGAAATCGAGGAAACTGGAATAAGAGTAGTCGCAAGGGCCGAATCAGTGGCGAAGACAGGGGTGGAGATGGAAGCCCTTGTTATGGTCTCAGTAGCCCTTTTGACTCTCTACGATATGTGTAAGGCGGTTGACAAATCGATGGTCATCGGTCAAATCAGACTTATAGAGAAAAAAAAGGAATGAAAATTGGTCGTATTACTTTAAGCGACAGAGCCTATGCGGGTATTTACAAGGATCAGAGTGGTCCTGAAATCGAAAAAGTTATCATGCATCTATTTGCTGAACCTGTTGAATTCATTTCTGTATTGATTCCTGATGAAAAAAATTTGCTTGTTTCCGAATTTTTGAGGCTTGTTGATGAACTTGACTGTCCTCTTGTTCTCACAACTGGAGGCACAGGGCCATCTTCAAGAGATGTTACCCCTGAAGCAACAAGGCTTGTCTTAGAGAAGGAATTGCCGGGCTTTGGCGAAATCATGAGAATGGAGTCGTATAAGAAAGTAAAGACGGCAATATTATCAAGAGCAGTTGCTGGAATTAGAAAACGCTCGCTTATCATTAATTTACCGGGCAAACCCTCTGCCATAGCCGACTGTTTAATGCTGCTGGGAGAAGCTATAGCCGAATGTTTGGATCATCTACGTGGGTATAGGCCTCTTCTAGCAATTAAAGACAAAAAATAGAATCGGTAGCAGCGGTAGACGAGTAGAGTTTGCAGAGAAACCAAATAGAAAACCAGTTGATCTGCAAAAACTGTGGAAATTATGGTACAAAAAAAGACATAGGAGTAGAAACTTCGACAAAGAAGTTTTTTTGCGTTAAGATTTTTTGAATAGAGTTACAAAGAATGTCAGTTTTAATGTAAAACTTATAAAAGCGGAGTCAGTTATTCTATGAAGCCAACGGTTTACGAAATTGAAGAAGGGAATAAATTATTACCACGATTTGATCTCCATGAGTATTTACCTTGTATCACTCTGGATGCGGATACTGGAGAGGTGCTTATGTTAGGCTACATGAATAAAGAGGCTTTGGATAGAACCATAGAAACAGGATTGGCGACTTATTATAGCCGATCGCGAAAAAAAATTTGGGTGAAGGGAGAGCAATCAGGGTTTTTTCAACACGTTAAGGATATTTTTATCGATGATGATCAAGATACCTTACTTTTAAAAGTGAAAGTCGATGGCGGTGCCTCCTGCCATGTTGGTTATAGGAGTTGTTTTTATAGAAAGCTAAAAGCAGGAAGCAAAGAAGAGCTTGAATTTACTGAACAAAATAAAGTTTTTGATCCAAAAATTGTTTATAAACTTAGCTCATGACTTTACATCCTGATTCTGGATTTCCCAGTCCACCCATCTCACTAAATCCTCGATCCTATTCCTTCCGTCATGATGCCAAAATGCTGAAGGCTGTTGCATTTCTCCTACAGAACAAAATCTTGTGGCCCCAGCATTAATAAAGAGCCTAACAATATCATCTGGAATTGTTTCGAAAACACCTACCGTACTTATCATACCCTGGATAGGTTTTAGCCATTCCTTTAGCTTTGTTTTGTCCACGCTGTCAACGTAAATGGTGCGATAGCCACAAGTGGGTTCAAAACTGTTGGATCTTCTATGGATTACAGTCCAGGGATTAATCTCCGTGAGACTACTTTCCCATACAGTCCAGCCCAGGGCCTTTGCACAATCCCGGAGTTGTTTAATGGCTGCGAGTTCTTCAATATTAATATCAAAGCCTTTTTCTGAGCTTCTCTTGCTCAGACTCTCCGCAAGAGCTTCGCAAAAAGAGAGGATGATGGTGCTAGGTGTGCTCTCTTCGATGAGCATTGATTGAGGAGAAAGACATCCTAATTGGTTAAAAAGACTGATATCTTTAGCGCTTAGGGTTATTTTTTCTCTGTTTATATTTTCGATTGTGCCTACCCAAATTAAGCTCACTTTATGGCCATGGCCGACAAATCGTTTGTCAGAAGGGGTCAGAGCTTTGAAATGCTCAATTGTCCTATTCCCACCAAAAACTACAATACAATCGGACTGTTCAAAGGCTTCTTGGTTGAATTCAAAACAAAGTTTGACTTGATTTTTCAATTTTTTTGGAAGTAAAGAAATAAATCTTAAGAGTGGTTCGGTGACCGGCTGGGGACACTGAACAACATTGAAAGAGCCTACCAGTAGCCCAAGTAAAACGCTTTGAAAACCAGCTACATATAAGTTGGCTGCCAATACATGGTATATTTGTCGTGGAGCGATAGCCTTGGTTTTCGCTCCTCCGTAATCAAAGAAGTCATCCAAAGCAGTTAAACTTTTTAATTCCAGTTCCACAAGACGGATGAGGTCCTCTTTTCCCCTGAAGCCAATTTCTGGGAAAAGCTTGCAAATTGCATCAAGCATTTCAATTCTTTCCAAAGTTTGCATCTGCTAACGGTGGGTGTTTTCAAAAAAGGCTATTTCTTCAATGCTTAAAGAACAACCCCTTGGGGGAGCATGATTAGATCTTCCTATAAGATAAAATCCTTCTTGAGTTTTTATGGCTATATCGAGAGTTTGTATGCAAAGAACAGAATCGACATTGGCAAGATCTATCCAACGGACCAATCCTTTTTGGCCGACTTGACATTCTTTTTCTGTTCTAGGATCGATAACTAAAACTTTGGCCCAAGGAGGGACTAAAAATGTCCCATCAGTGCCTTTGGAATAAGCCTGACTAGATAATTCCGTCATCCCATACTCGCTGAAGATACAGTCTTGTGTTATCCCAAAGTAAGAAGATAATTTTTGATAAAATTCTTTTTTGTCGATCTCTTTATGCTTTCCTTTCATCCCTCCGGTTTCAAGGATAAAAGAGCCTTGAGGAAGCGATAAAGATTTAGGGTGTTTTTCCATAAGTAAAACGAAGCTGAAAGCCGTTCCACATATTCCAACGTTTCTGCCGGCTGAAATGTCCAAATTGAGTTTTTGGATAAAGGGATCAATACAAAATGTTTTGTTTTGAATCCAAAAATAGGACGGGAAAGGGTTTGATTCTGCCCAAAAAGAAAACATTGCAGAAAGGGAACTATGTGGATTTTCATTAGGAGACTCTGTTAGAAAATGAAGACATGCTCTATGGATAGGGATAGCAGCTTCGTTAGCCCCCTGCAAAGACACAGCCTTATAGATCAATGGATCTAAAAAATAGTGTCTTCCTTGGATTCCAGAGGTGGTGCCACTGGTAAGGTAATGGCCTGCTGCCTGTTCAATGGTGTAACAAAAGATGGTTTCTTTTTTGAAAAGTTCTTGTGGAATGGCAGGAATTTCTTTCCAAGAAGAAAGGCGATTTGCAATAGTTTCCGTCAAAGTTTTATAAGCAGGGCAATGTTTTCTTTGAAAATCATATAATCTAAAAGCTAAGGATTCGAAATTTTGTGGATTTTCTCGAAGGCTTAATAATTGATCTATCCACCACTGCCTGTTAGCTGGATCTTGAAAAAAACTTCTTTGGCCTTCCATAGCTTTTTCTTTCCTTTTTATCATAGCGAAATAAACTACATTAAAAATATAGCGAGTTTAGAAAAAAATCCCTTTGGAATGGGAGCATAAGATGCAGAACAAAGATGAGGTGACCATTTTGTCTCCATACATTTCGCTGGAAGGAGAATTGTGGGTGAGGGATAAGGCGATTGTCAATTGTCATATTCAAGGGAAAATAAGAGTGGGAGGAAAGTTGGAAATACTTTCTGAAGCGGTCATCGAAGGGGAAGTCTATGCGCAAGCCATTGAGATAGATTCGGGAGCTACAATAAATGGAAGAATAGTGATCGGTAAAAACAAGCTAAATAGTTAATGCAACCAATCAGTTCCAAGCGATTAGATAGTAAAACACAACTTATTAGATGTCCTGCTTGTGGGCATTCTCAAGTTGAATCCAGATGGGCTCTGTCGACTATTTGTAAGAAATGCTTTCATTATATTGGGCTTGCTACAAAAAAAAACCCCGTTCCATGTCTTCCTTCTTTGCCCTCCAAGACGCGTGAAATTACCTGCCCCTACTGCCACAATTCTCAAAAAATTTATCCTCAAGCCCTTTCTGTCGGTTGTGCTTTCTGTGGGGCCTATCTTTATGTGGAAAATCTTTGCCTAAAAGGAAAGATCAGAGGAAAAATTTCGACTCTTGGAGATATTGATTTTGAGGCTGGATCGGAATATGTGGGCGCTACTGTACAGGGAAGAAGAATAAGAATCAGGGGAATAATGCAATGTTCTTTTAAAGCCACGGAAGAAGTGGAATTTTGCTCGCAGAGTGTTGTAAAAGGGATAGTGGTCGCCCCGCGGGTAATTGTGAATCGATTTTCTTCTGCCAAAGTAAAGGAAGTGATTACTTACGAGCTTATAGTGAAAGGTCAACTTGAGTGTGAGACCATTATTGCCAGAGATTTTTTAAAAATTGAATCTTTCGGTAAGATTACGACAAAAAAAATGTTAACCAATAGGCTTGTGGCTGAGCTTTTTTCTCGGCTAGAAGCGGATTTCGAAACTTATTCGTTACTTACTCGAGATATCCAGAAAAATGGAATAGAGCTAGGAGAAGAGAGGCTCTTTTTAACTTAAGTATTTTTAGTTAGCTAATTGGCATTATTAAGAATTTGACTTTTCTTTATCCCAGATGATGGTTTTTTTTAGAATTCTTCACAAGCGATCTCTTCATGGTTATTTCTTGACAAAATTGATACCCTTATTATGATAAGCTTTCTGATTAGGATTCCACTGGGTCTTCGACGGGATCAGAAATCTAAGAGATTGAGAAGGGTGGGGGAAGAACGAGAAAATTTTTTAAGGAGGATGTAAATCAAAAAGCAGGCCTTCCGTGGTCACACAAGAAGAAATTCTTTAATTTATAAAAAGTATAGTGGGAGGGTAAGATGTCTCAACATAGAAGCTACCGAAGTGGTTCCATGTTAGCCGCCAAAAGAAACGTGCTTAAAAGATATGAGCGAATTAATATTTTGAAAAAGCAAGGAAAATGGAAGGAAGGGGATAAGGTTCTTGGCCTACCAAAGACCAAGCCAGTTTAAAGATTCCAGTATTTAAAAAATTTCTTTCTTTCTTCAGAGCATTCTAAGGGTGCCTGAAGGCCTCAGGAAAGAATCATTTCCTCATTGGGCTTGTTATCTCTCTTGTTGCTCTGCTGCTTTTCAACAAATTTGCGCGGGAGTCCCCGCCTTTCAAGGCGGAGAGGGATAGCGCCGCCGCGCAGCGGCGATGCTTTACAACTGAAACATAATACTCGTAAACCTGAATGAATTGCCAGCCACCCAATCGCTGAGGTGCAAACTGAAGCTCCTGCTCACTAAAGAGCAGGAGGAGGCGGTG
>Ga0080006_1176560_pt1 | contig 24337 bp, 21 predicted proteins | sample RS3BMetagenome_FD_69209 | JGI IMG/M metagenome (GOLD analysis project Ga0080006, IMG submission 69209) | Ferric oxide microbial mat and aquatic microbial communities from Rainbow Spring, Yellowstone National Park, USA - RS3B (SPADES... ...
GTTCCTGCACTTCACGGACACTGCGGCGGCGATACGTTCAATGGCCCGCGTCACAAAGCCAGGTGGACGCGTAGCGGTGTCCGCCGGACTGCGACTCGAGTATGGGGGCGCTTGGCGCCGGGCGTTGGAACCTGTTCGGCGCGTCTTACAGCAGCACGGACTTCCCTACCGTGACCCGTTTCTACCCGAGGAGGACCTCACGAGTCTGTTCGCCAACGCCGGACTCACCATTGAGCGGAGTCACATGCTACCAGTCGAACGCCTCCTCTTTCCCCATGCGGATATTGCTATCGCGGTTCCCACGCAGGCCCGCTGGATCCCCTTGCTGCTACGGGAGGCTCCTGAGAACCTGCATGAATCTGTGCAAATGGAGTTCACCGCCGAACTCCGGCGGGCCATCGATGATATGGGCCTGGAAGCGGCCAGCCTTGGTGTTCCCATGATCCATCTGTTGGCCCGGAAACCTTCTTGAGCATGCCAGTTCGGATAGACACCTCCTGGCAGACATGGAAGGGCCCCGGCCCGGCATGTGTGCGTGTCGGGGGGGAACTTCATGCACCACTGCCCGGCCGTATGCGGCTTCAAGGGTAGAAAACGGTATCCGCTCCGTTCGGCGCGGAGGTCAGTGGGTCTTCACGTGGCTCCTCCGGGGCTGGGCCACATCCGCGCCGGCATTGGTCTCGCGGTGTACCCCAGGGTCGCGCCGCTGCGTCAGCCCCGCAGGCCCGGATGGCTCCCGAGGGAAACAACCTGCAGCGGAGACGTGAACACCAGAAGCACCTCGGTAACCGGGTCGCTCTCCAGTTCCGACCATGCCCTCGCGCCGGCTCGAGATGGATCTTGAGTCTCCAGTCGGGCGGATCGAGCTTCAGGGTGTTGGCGGGAGGCAGATCGCCCCCAATATGTCGGCTCGATCGGCTGGCCATCGGAGCGGTCATCCTGCCGCACCACGAGGTGGTAGTCGCCGAGGTGCCGCCCGTACTGCGTGTGCACGGCCTACTCGGGCTCGACGTGCTGCGCCGGTTCCGCGTGACGTTCGAGTTCGACACCCGGACCCTGGTGCTGCGCAGCCTGGCGTAGAACGCGCTCCACAAGACGAGAGCGCGGGCATGGCGTCCCCTGGACGCACAGGGAGCAAGCCGAGTGAGTACGCCCGGCTGTGGGCCCTGCAGAGTCAAGGGTATCGGTAGAGGGAGAGGGCGCGGGTGCTGCCGTCGCGTCCCGGATGGGGGTGCCCCGTGCATACGGACGCCGTTCACGATTGGCGTGCAGTGCGAGTAGGGGAGTGCTGGTGCGTCAAGTCGGAGAGGCGAAAGGGGCCGGGGTGCGGACGCGTAGGCTGCCGCCCACTATTCACGGCTGCGCACCGGCCCGGTCGACTATGATCTGTTGGCAAGCCGCCAGCAGGGTCGCTGCGGCAGCCACGGCGTCCTCTGCATCCTCGGTCGTGAAGTAGGTGGTCACCTCGTAATCGCTGCGCCGGCGCCGGTCGTACAGATCTTCGAGGGCGCGGCCGGCATCGCGTCCGGCCAGTCCTGCCTGGACCACGTGCAGCCCGAACAACGCCCGCAGCCCTCCGTGTGTTTTCGCCTCGAACCCGAGCGCCAGCAGTGCCGCGGTGGCGGCGTGGAACGCCGCGTAGTACGCCCGCGAGATGGCGTCCTCCGCATGATCGGCATAGAGCAATTCTCGGGCGACGCCCAGGCGCTCCTCGGCCTTCAGCCAATGGGCTTGGACGCGGCCGTCGCCGGCCACAACGGCACCCCCTCGCGCTCGACGTCGCGCAGCACCGGCGAGCCAATCCGCAACGCCTGCTCCAACCGGTCCGGCGTATAGATGTGAAAGTTGAAATCCATGGGGAAATAGTCGTAGGCGACGTCGTAGACGATGCGTCGCGCTGCGGGGTCTTCACGGTCGATCAGTAGGAAGATGTCGTAGTCCGAGCCCGACCACGCCATGCCGCGGGCCCGGGAGCCGAACAGCGTCGCGCCGAGCAGGCGGGATCCCAGTCGCCGGGCCAGACCGCGGACCAGCCGTTCGGCGACCTCCAGGTCCTCTGGGGCCGCGGGCGCGTGCACCCTGTTCACCCCCGCAATTCAGTGTACCATCCACCGCACCCACGTGCCGCCCGGCGGCGGGGCCATCCCCCGCCGTAGACGCCGACCCATGGAACGCCGGCAGCGGCCCAAGGACGCGCTTGTCGTAGTGCGGGCAGTGGACGCGGCGCTGGTCGACCTGCGTGACTTCGCGTACCACCTGGATGTCCTGGACCTGATAGCCCAGTGGCGGGCCGTCCTCGCCGCGCTCGCCCGGCCCCGGCAAGGCCGCGTGGCGGTGCGAGAACGCCTCTGGCCAACAATCGACGAAGTTCGCGGTCGACGACCTGGTCGGGATCGAGTCGCCGCGAGGTCGCGGCGTACCTGCGGGCGATGCTGGTCCGGCGGATGGCCGGGGTGGGGGAGGCGGCACCGGAGGTGGAGGAGGCGCCCGCCGGACCGTACCGGGTGCGCATCGGAGGATGCGCGCCTGTAGGGCACCACCGGGTGCGGCAGCGGAAGGGGGCGCAGTCCGGCCCGTCGCGGCAGAAGGTGGTCCGGCCGGGGAGCACCGGATCTGCGGCGGCCCGGCGCGCGTGGCGCCGGGTCGCCGCGATCGGTCTGCGTGTCATTCCGTGCGCTACTGGTGGACGGTGATGAACTCATGCAGGATCTTGAGGGCCTCGATCTTCAGTTGGCGATTGGCCTCCATGATCCGGCCGATCGCGTGGGCCGGGGCATCCGCCTGGGACACGCCCTGTTTGCACGCCTCAACGATGCCTGCGATCGCCTGATTGGTCAAGTCGTCGTCCGAAACGACCTTGTCCACTAGCTGCTTGAAGTGCGCGATCGCCTCGTCGGATCCGTACGCCGTCTCCGTGTTCTCCGCCCTCTTTCCGGGCGAGCCCAGGTGCAGACGGACCGTGGTCGCGTCCAGCCACTCGGCCCGCCCGTGTCTCACGAGTTGCCGGGCGCGCCTCGGATAGGTCGCGCCGTCGGGAAGGCCGGTGCCGCGGACGACCCGGATGTTTTTTGCGATGGGTGTCACCCCCCGGCCGTCACGCCGCTGCCTGCGCCTGCGTTATTTGGTGATGGGTGTCTCCCCCGGCGCGGGCTGTCGGGCGATTCGCCCTGTCCGGTCGGATCCCTCCGGTAAGGTGGGGTTGGGCCACCAACGGGGAGGCTCGGACCGATCGCCATCGGGGTTGTCACCCAGGCGGGTGCGCGCGGCGGGCAGGAGGTCACTTGGGGTCCGCGGAAATGAACATTCGATAACCGGTGGGCTCCACGTGGGGGTGGCCACGATCGTCCGTAGGTGGTGGTGGGCGGTCGCGGTGATGCTTCTGGGCCTCCCTCCCGCCTGTGTCCTGGCGGTCGAGGCCGGAGGGAAATGGCAGGCGGTTCTGGAGCAGGCGAAGTCCGGCCCCTTCGCGGCGTCCCCCGACGCGGTGCCGGGCATGGTCAAGCCGGGGGATGTCGTCGTCTTCGCGACGGCGGTCGCCTGCCTGATCCTGCTCAAATGGTGCGTGAACGCCGGTGACGCCGGGGTGCGCAACCGGCGCGGCATCCCGGCGCTGCCCATCCTGGCCGCGTGCACCGTGATCGCCTTTACCGCCGGTGTGGCGGCGGGAGTCGGGGTCTTGTTCGCCAGCGCGCTCCTCTGCATGGGCGCCTACCGTTCCGTGCTGAGGATGGCGTCGGGCGGCTACACCGACGACGGGTCCATGTCCGGGCCGGAACCCTCGGGCCGGGACGCGCCCGCGCCGACGCCGCCACCGGGGGGCGGCCCGCGTATTCCGGCCGGACGGTAGGCGCCGTGCAGCGACGCCGTGCCTGCTCTGGCGGTAAACGACTCAGCAGCCGCAGTCCTGGGGGTGTGGCGTCGTTACCGTTCCGGTGCACGGGCCGTCGGCGTTCTCGGATCGGCGGCGCGGCCGGCGCGCACCGGCCACCGCGTGGCAGAGGGTCTGCGTGCCGTGGCGCGGGACGGCGCCAAGCCGTCGCAGCGCCGCGGATCTATCGGGCTGTGGCCGCCGAAGATTCGCCCCCACCCAAACCCTACCTTGACACTCGGTCTTAGTCAGGCCTAACATCGGTGTGTGATCTCCGATGTAACCAGTCGGCAATAAGCCGGATTGCCGGTCGGGCGGGGGCCCGGGAGGCGTGGCGACGTGTTTCGCCCGAGGCGCACAGGGCGTTCGATGTCGGGGACACACGCTTCCAGGGGGTGCGGACGATGGTGTTCTATCGGCGGGCGGCATCAGAGCGGACGAGCGCGGCGATCGCGCGGCGGACGCAGGGCCTGGTCCCGATGCCGCTCGGGGCCGCCAAGTTCGCCCCGCGCGTCTGCGGCGCCTGCCGCGGGGTCGGCTGCGACGCGCCCGGGCGCATCTGCCGTCTCTGCGACGGCGCCTGCACGACGCGGCGGTTCGTGGCCGACGATCCGACCCTCACGGTCGTCGTCCAGGGACCCTGCGGCCTCGGCCGCCAGCGCCTGGTCGCGGTCGCGCTGGCCGACGGGCAGCCGGCCTACGTCCACATCGTGAGCGAGGGCGTCACCGACGTGCGCCTGTACACCCTGCCCTCGGCCGTCCGGCGATCCCACGGGCGGCTCAGGCTCGCGGCGGCCCGCTGAGCCTGGATCTCGCCGGGCCGGGGCCGCCGGCGGCGGACCGACCACAGCGCATCGAGCAGGGCCAGCGACACCGCGTCGAGGCTTCGAGTTGGCTCGCCACGGTCCTTGTTGCCGGGTGGCTACTGTGCGGCCCCGCTTCTGGGGGTGCCCAGTAGTTACGCCCAGGGCTGGATGCCGGAAGCCGACGCGCCGGCGGTCCCCGCTAACACCCGAGCGGGGACCCAGGGTTTTGTGCCCGCGGGCGTCGCGCACGGGCCGAAGCGTCCCCACGTCTGATCGACCCGGCCACCGGCCCTCTGGGACGACGCGGCAAAACCCCGTCCTGCGCCACCGGGGGCGTTGAGCGACAAGGAACCGGAGCCTGAGGTGCTGCGAATGCGGACTTTCGCCGCACCCTCCTAGCCGCCGCCACCCCCCGGCCCCTCCGCTTCCGGATCCACCCACACCTTGCCTGCCATGGCCATGGGCAGATCCGCCTCCCCGCGGCCGGCGTCGAAGCGGGTCTGTCCACCGCTCTGCCGGCCGAGGACGTGCAGCCGCCGGCCCGGGCGCAGCCCCAGGCGGTCAAGCGCGGCCAGGCTGTCGGCGTTCTCCTCCGCATCCTCGGCGATGCGGGCGATCCGCACCCACGCCCCCGTCGGCGCCTGGTCCAGCGTCAGGCTCCCGGCATAGGGCGGCAGGCCCTGCGCCCCGGGGATCGGATTGCCGTGGGGACAGGCCGCCGGCCGTCCGAGGGCCTCGTAGAGCCGGTCCACCACCTCGGATGACACCGCGTGCTCCATGCGCTGCGCCTCGCTGTGGGCGCGCGCCCAGTCGAGCCCGAGGCCCTCGACGAGCCAGCGCTCCAGCACGCGGTGGCGGCGCATGATCTGCTCGGCCAGGCGCTCGCCCTCCGGGCTCAGGACCAGCCGCCGGTCGGGCGCCGTCCGCAGGAGACCGAGGCCCTCCAGCCGGCGCAGGGCGACCGAGACGCTGGGCGCACGCACGCCGAGCCGCTCGGCCACGCGGGCCGCGATGGCCCCACCGGTGTGCTCGAGGATGTAGACCGCTTCCAGATAGCGCTCCAGGGCTTCGGATACGGGATCCGCCTGCGCCAGGGCGGGACCTCCTCCACACCTGCCGCCCCCGAGCCTCACGCCCCCCTGAGGGGCGCGCCGCCCGCCGACGAGCGCCGCCGTGTCGCTCCGTGGGCGCACGCACCCCAGCCGCACGGCGGGACGGCAGTCGCCCCATGCTACCACGCCCGGGCCCCGGGGACGGGGTGCTCGGCCCCCCGCTGGAAATGGAAACCGGGGCCTTGCGGCGGACCGCGGCGTCCTACCCCGCGGTCCGATCCCGGAGCACCCGCGACGATTCGAGGTGCCGGCGCCACGTCGCGCCGGTCCAGATGCGCCGCATGACCTCCCAGTAGGCGGGACCGAGCGGGGACGGCTCCGGGATCCATGCGTCGAGGTCGGGAAGGCGCTCGGGCAGGGTGTGCTCCTTCCACTCCTCCAGCCAGGCGTCGAGTTGCTGTGGGAGATCGGTCATCCCTCATCCCTCCCCGGGTGGGCCGCCGCTGGGGCGATGGCCTGCTGCAGGCGCCGCCGGGCCTGCAGCAGGCGGTAGCGCACCGTGCCGGCCGGGAGGCCCAGGGCGATGCCGATCTCGGCGCTGGTCGAACCGCCCAGGACGCTCAGCGCCAGCACCTCGCGCAAGGCGGCCGGGAGGGCCCGGATGGCCCCGTCGAGGACGCGCCACGTCTCCGCCGCCTCCAGGCGGCGGCCGGGGGCGCCGTCGCCCGGGTCCGGCGGATCCGCCGGCGGCGCCCCCTCCCTCCGCGCCACCACCTGCCGGTGGCGGTGGTGGTCGATGCCGAGCCGCCGCGCGCAGGCGAAGAGCCAGTACAGCCGCCGCTCCTCCGGCAGTTCGGCGAGGGTGCCGATGTGCCTCCAGGCGCGCAGGTACACCTCCTGCAGGAGGTCGAGGGCGTCCTCCCGCGTCCCCGTGCGGGCCCAGAGGAAGGCATACAGCCGCCGCCCATGCGCGTGGTAGAGGGCGTCCAGGAGCGCACGCTCCCCGACAGGCGGCGGCCCCTGGCTCACGAGCCCTCCCCGTCCTCCCCGCCGTCGCCGGCGGCCACCTTCACGCTGCCGACCGCCGGCCTGGCGAGGAACTGGACCAGGGGCTGCAGCGTGGGGGCCTCCACCGTCGCGTCCCCGAGGAGGGCGATGCTCTGCACCCTCTGCCGCAGCAACGCGGCGGGCACATCCGCGGCGAACGTGCTGTCCCCGACGAGCAGCAGCGTCGTGTGATCCTCCAACAGTTCGAGGAAGCCCCTGGTGATGCGGACGTCCTCGAAGAAGACCCGCGGGTTGCCGCCCTCGTAGTACAGGATCTGGCCCGTCTGGTTGATGATCTTCGTGGCCAGCGGACCCTGGGCGCTCTTCGGCAGGAGCACCTGGCCGACCAGGATCACGCCCCGGTACCCGACGCTCTGCACCTCCGGGGTGACGACGACCTGGCCGATCAGCATGAGGATCGTGCGCTCGTCCCCGGCTGCTAGGGCGTCGCCGGGCATCTCCACCTGCCCCATCCGCTGGTCCACGCGGGTCCCCTGGGGCAGGGGCACGACGGCCCCGACATTGGTGCACTCGGCCTCCGCGAGCAGGTCGGGCAGGTCCTCGGGGACGAGCACGGCGCCGATGTTCTTCAAGCGCAGGCCGGCGGCCGCCTCGCGGCTGCGGAGTCCGGTCAGGTCGACGACGGGCATGTTTTCCATGGCGCGGGCGGGCCGGGCGTTGTCCGGTTCCACGGCGGATCCTCCCCCTTCGGTGCCGGCATCCATTGTGCGCCGGCATCCGTGGAGTAAGACGGCCAAGGGGGCCCGCTATTGGTTCGGGGGCGCCTGCCGCCGGGAATGGCCGGATTGGAGCATCGCCGGCCCCGGCCTGGCGCCGCCCGGAATCACCCCTTCGCCCGCTCCGCCGCGCGCCACAGGTACCAGCTCGCCACGCTGCGGTAGGGCCGCCAGGCCTCGCCGCGCGCCTGCACCTCCCGCGGCTCTGGCAGTGCGGGCAGCCCGAAGGCGGCGGCGAAGCCGCGGCGCAGCCCGTAGTCGTCCGCCGGCAACACGTCGGGGCGGCCGAGCCGGAAGATGAGGAACATCTGCGCCGTCCAGCGGCCGATGCCCCGCACCGCGGTGAGCCGCGCCAAAAGCTCCTCCTCCGCCAGGCCGCCCGCCTCGGCGGGCGTGGGGAGTTCGCCGCCGGCGGCCCGGCGGGCGAGGTCGCGCAGGGCGAAGGCTTTGGCGGCCGACAGGCCCGCGGCGCGCAGGGCCTCGTCGGGGACGGAGAGGATCTGCTCGGGTGTCGGGGCGTCCCGGCCGGGCGGGAAGATCGCGCACACGCGGGCGAAGATCGTTCCCGCGGCTTTCGGCGTCAACTGCTGGTAGACGATCGCCTCTGTGAGCGCGGCGAAGGTGCTCGATGCCGACTCGACCCGGAGCCGGCAGGGCCCGACGGCGTCGATGAGCCCTCCCAGGGCCGGATCCGCGGCCCGCAGGTGGCGCAGGGCGGCCGGCCCGTCGATGCCCGGCCACCCGTCCGTCTCCGGCACCCCCGGCACCCCGGTCGGCGCGGTGCCTGCGGATCCCGGGGCCGTACCCGTGGACGGAGGCCCGTCCGGTGCCGGGACCCCGCCGGACACCGGGGTCCCGGCGAATGCCTCGGTCGGGTCGGGCGACGGAGCGCCGTCGCGGCCGGGGACTCCTTCGGGCGCTGCGGCCCCTTCCAGGGCCAGGAGGCGGCGCTTTGTGGCCACCCCGCCGTGCGCCGAGAAGCCGCCGTCCCTGCCGCCGGCGGCCACGACGCGGTGGCAGGGGACGATGATGGCAAAGGGGTTGCGGCCCAGCGCCTGGCCCACGGCGCGCGCCGAGCCGGGTGCACCCAGCCGGGCCGCCACCTCGCCGTAGGTGAGGGTGGTGCCCGGCGGGATGGCGCGGGCGGCGGCGTAGACCCGGCGGTGAAACGGCGGCACGCCGTCCAGGTCGAGCGCGACGGTCGAGAGGTCGGCCGCCTCCCCGCGCAGCAGGGCGGCGATGGCCGCGATGGCCTGCCGCACGGCGGGCGGGGGCGGTGCCTCGCGCGCCTCCGGGAGGCGCCGCAGCGCCCGTGCGCACGTCTCGGACTCCGTGGCCTCCGGCAGTTGCAGCGCGGCGATGCCGCGCCCACTCCAGGCGACGGCGCAGCGGCCGAGCGGGGTGTCCAAGAGGGTGAGGCCGGGGGAACTCCATGCCTGCGGTGCGGGCGTTTCGCCGTCCGTAGGGCACACCTCCCGATTCCTGCCGGCGGGCCGGACCCTTTTGGGGCCCCGGCGCCTGTGCGGGCGAGTATAGCACAGGTGTTCGCTTTCGAGGAGGGGTGCGGCCACGCCGCCGCCGGGAGGGCATGGGTCATGGCGGCCGGGCTCCGCTCCGGCGGGTCCGCACGGGTCAGGCCACGGCCTCTGCGGTCAGTTGCAGCGAGGCGAGCATGCCGTTGGCGGCGTCCTGGCCGGTCTGGAAGGCGAGGGCGACGGTGGAGCCCATGCCGGGCGAGAGGGCGGCGACGGTCGCCTGCCCGAGGGTCTGGAGGATCTGGGGGTGCCAGAAGGCCTGCGGCAGCACCAGCGCGGGCGCGGGGCGCAGCAGGGGGGCCGACGGGTCGCCGGAGGGCAGCGTGGGCAGCCAGCCCCCGTCGGCCGCCAGGTCCGTGCGCGCCGACGGGGAGCCGTGGGCGATGAGCCACTGCTGCGCGGCCGTCCCGGCGAGCCAAGAGAGGAATGCGGCCGCGCCCTCCGGGTCGCGGCACAGCCGATGGTGAGCGCGGGGGACACGGGCCGCGGCAACTGCAGGAAGGGCAGGAGTCCCATGGGGGAGTGGGTCGCCTGGGCGTAGGCCGGGGCGTTGCCGTTGCCGAAGGTGAAGGAGAGCAGGGCGCGCCCCAGGGGGAAGAGGTTCACGCCGCCATAGGCGCGGCAGATGCTCCCCAGGGCGGTGAGGGCGGTGAGGGACGCCCCCGAGGCAAAGGTGAAGCGGCCGCCGGCCGTCAGGGTGCCGCCCTGCCCATAGGCGATCGCCGTCCACTCCGGGACGCCGACCTCCGAGAGTTCGAGGCCCGCGCTCCCCGGCGGCAGCCGCGGGGAGGCCTCGGCCAGCGCCTGCCCGAGCCGCGAGAGGTCGAGGCCGGCGGCGGGCACCTGGAAGCCGGACGCGGCGGCGAGTCCGATGCTGAGGGCGATCTCGCTGTGCGCCAAGGTGATCGGTACGCCCCACAGGCTGCCGCCCAGGGTGAGCGCCCGCAGGGCGTGCGCATCGAGTACGTCCCGAGGGAAGGCCGCCGGGAGCAGACCGTCGAGCGCCTGCAGGTACGGGCCCTGCTGGCTGAGGCCGCGGGCGCCGAGCCAGATGTTCTGCTGCGTCACATCGACGATGTCGGGCAGTTGCGCCGGCACGGGCGGCTGGCCGCCGGCGAGCTGGCTCGGGGGGGTGACGGCCTTCACGCGGGCGATGGGGCCGGTCGCGTTGTACAGGGCGAGCAGGGCGGGCGCCTGGGCCAACGAGGAGCCCACGGAGAGGGGCGGGTGCAGGGCGGCACAGGCGGAGAGCCCGGCGCCGCCGACGCCCAGGGCGCCGATGCCGGCGGCGAGGCGGAGTCCCGCGGCCAGGAGGCGCCGCCGGCCATAGGGCGCCACGGGCCTGTCGGGTGCGTCGAGCGTGGCAGGCACCCCCGTCCGTCCGCCGGTGGGACCGGCCGGACGCCCATGATGGTAGCCGATTCCGCGCCTATGGGAACCGAACACATGGGCGGGGCGGGCGGGCGCGCCGGGCGGAAGGGGGGCGTACCGCCGCCGGCACGGCGGCTGTGCCGCACCCCGGGGGGACGTGGACGGGGGGCGGGGGACCGGACCGCCGCCGGTGGCGGCATGTGCCGCCGATGCCTTCGGCCGCGGGGCCTCCCGCCCCCCGGGTGCACCGGGACGGCCGGGCCCGCGCCCCCCTCCGGCGGGTCGGTGGCCGCCGTGCGCCTGTCTGGGTGACCATCCGCCCGCGGGCGGCGCCCGCTTTCTATGGGCTTCATGAAATCGTAACCACTGTGCAGCCCCAGTCCTGGGGGTGTGGAGTGGTCACCGTTCCGGTTCACCTGCCGCCGCCGTTCTCGGATCCGTTCCCGCCCCTTCGCCACCGGTCGCCGTGACGCATGACGGGCGCCGCGACCCGCCCGGCCGCGGCGGCACACGCCGACGCGCGCCCTTCCCAGGTTGGCCGCTGCCATGCGTCGGCGTACGTACCTTCATCCGCCAGCCGGCGGGGTTCCCGACCAAGGCCCCCCACGCCCACCCAAGCGGTCCAGCCCCGCTCTTGAGCGCTGCTGAGTCGTGACGAGCGGTGCGAGTAGTCACTTGAAATCCAGGCAGCGTCTGCATACCGTCGCGTATCCGCATGGGTGAGGACGGAAGGGGCCACGCGGGCCTGCAGAACCGTGCGCGTGCCGTAGGGAGGGAGGCGGATAGGGCCGAGGCCCGCAGTGTCTTCCCCGCCGCCACGCCGTCCACCATCGAGGCCCTGGCCTCCGTCCGGCCCCCGCCTGGTGCGGCAGGAATGGGCTGTTTACTTCCGAAAATTGCTTCAATACCGCGCTCAAGGTGTGGGGTCCGGGTGAGGTCTCCGATGTGTTCGGCTGCCCATCCCTGCGCCCATCAGGGCACGCCGCCGGGCGGGGACGCCTGGCCCTCCGTTCCGCGCCGGCCGCCGAGCCGCAGGGTGTCGGCCGTGACCGGTCGTGCGCCCTGCAGGACCGCGGGGATCCGGGACGAATCGCGGGCGTTCGCGCCGGCATCAGCGGGGACGATCCCGCGCGGGCCGTGGGGCGGTCGGGTGAGCCCTGAGCGGCCGCCGGCCGCTTGACCGACCGTCGGGGTCCGAGGGCGATCCGTGTGCCGCATCGCGGGCGGCGGAGCAGGGCGGATGCGGATTCTGAAGGGATGTTGCCGGGTGGCGAACGGGGATCGGGACAGGGCGAGCGCGCGATACCGCCGCGGGGGCGGGTCCTGGTGGCCCGCCCTCGCCGTGCTCGCGGTGGGGGCCGTCCTGATCCTGTTCCTGACGCGGCAGCGGGCGGCGGCCGGCATCCCCCTGGTGCAGGCGACCACCGTGGGCGCGGCGGTGTTTCCCGATGGGGACACGCCGCAGGGCGGGAACGGGCAGACGGTGGACGGGGTCTCCTGCAGCACCTCGGAGCAACTGGTCTACCACATCCACGCGCACCTGAGTCTGTTCATCGGCGGGCGCCAGGTCGCCGTGCCCCGCGGCATCGGCATCCAGCCGCCCCGGCAGGTGCAGCAGAACTTCGTCGTCGGCGGCGCCTGCTTCTACTGGCTGCACACGCACGACGCGACGGGGATCATCCACATCGAGTCGCCGCTGCAGAAGACCTACACGCTCGGCGACTTCTTCGACATCTGGGGGGAATCCCTCTCGACCACCGACCTCGCGGGCACGACGGGTACGGTTTACGCCTACGTGGACGGAAAGCCTTGGACGGGGGATCCCCGGTCGATCCCGCTCACCGCCCACCAGGAGATCACGCTCTCGGTGGGGGCCCCGGTGGCCCATCCGCCGGTGTATCAGTTCCCGCAGGGGCTCTGACGGCGGGGGAATGTCGAGGGTCGGTGGCGGAGATGGCCGAGATGGCGGAGATGGCGCGGCCAGCGTGACGGGGTGGTAAATGCCACGCAAGGAGGGGGGAGGCGGACAGGGTTTCGCTCTGGGAGGACATGGGGGACCCTCTTGAGCAGGCGCCCCGAGGCGATCGGGGCAGAAGTACGCGGGGGTCTTCCGAACCAGGAGCGACATCGGTCCAGGTACGCCCGCCGTCTGCGCTCTCTGCCAGGCCAAGGCCGCTGCCGGCAAACACCCTGCCGCCGGCCCGCGGCGCCGCATCCACCGGGACATCCGGCCGCGTCGGGCCGGAGGCCCACCCCGGCTACGGGATGGGAAGGAATATGGGCGCCGCACCCCGCCGACGCCGCCCGCCCGCACCCCTGTCCGGCCGGGGCGTATACGACGTACACGCCCCGGGCCGGTCCCGGCACCCGGCACCCGGCACCCGTCTCCAGATGGTGCCGCCGTCCAAGGCTGCGCCAGGGGACGCCCGCGGGGGACGGGCCCGCCCGTCCCCCGCGGGCCCCATGATCTCCGGGGGGGCCATCCCTACTTGCCGGCCATGGTGGCCCAGGCCTTCGGTACCGGGCCCGCCGCCGGCGGTACGCCCTGGTCGCCCAGTTGGACCAAGTCCGTCGGTTTGAAGCTGAGGTTGTCGAAGGTCGCTCGGGCGTACCCGGTGTCGTTGAAGCTGCCGTTGTGCGCGCAGGCGATGATCCCCACCCAGCAGCCGCCCATCTCCGGGACCAGTTGCGGGGAGCCCGTCTGCACCCATGTCGTGCCGTCCCAGGAGGCCCACGGCGTCCAGCTCGTCCCCTTGCGCTGCAGCCGCAGCCACACCGGCCGGATCAGGTAGTTGCTGAAGGACTTGGTGTTCGGCTGCATCACCGGTGTATTGCCGGACTTGCTGCCCGGGGGTGGGAGCGACAGCCCCGACTGGCCGCCCGGGGTGATGCCGGCGATGCCGCGATACTGCCACTCGATGCTGTGGCCGCCGTCGACGTGCAGGGTGCACATGGGGGCGTCGTCGGAGAGATCGCCCCGCGCCATGATACCGAACTTGGACCACTGGCTGAGGTGGGGGCAGGTGAGGTTGGAGATGCCGGTGATGCGGCACTGCCAGTATCCCTCGGTTTCCGTCGCGGCGACTGCGGCGAAGCTGCCGTTGTCCGAGGAGAGCCACACGTCCCAGCCGTCGCCCAGCAGCGTATAGGCGCCGGTCTTGGCGTCGCTGAGGATGTACGGGTTCTTGCTGTATGGGGCGCCCTGGCCGGCGCGCGCCGGGCTCGGGTAATTGGTGTTGGCGCCGACCGTCGTCGACTTGATGCCCTGGATCAGTGCGGCCGGGTTGGCGTTGGACGCGGCGCCGATCTTCTGGATGGCCTCGATCTGCGCCGCGGCCTGCGGCAGCGCCAGTGCAACGTCCACCTTGCCGCTCATGACCTGTGTGGACATGTTGTTCAGGACCGTCCGCACGCCGGAATCGTTGTAACGGAACAGATAGCCGGGATAGGTCCAATCGTTGACGGGGCCCTGGGCCAGGGCCTGTAGGTTGGTGGCCGCCAGCGGCGGCGCGGCCGCCGAGACCTCGGTCACCCAGTTGTCCCACAGGTTGAGCTGGGCGGGCCCGCGGAGTTGCAGTTTGATCATGAATTGGGCATAGGTCGGTTCGACGGTCAGCCACTTGAAGAACGACCAGGCCGCCTCGACGTGCTTCGTCCCGGCCCAGATGCCGTAGGCGTCGGTGGCCGAGTACGCCGTGCGCTTGTTCGGGAAGATGGGCGGCGGGAAGAACCGCCACTTGAAGCCCCGCCACTGTGTGGCGGCCTGCACGAGGCCGCTGCCGCTGCCGCGGATCGAACTCACCGCCCGGCCGGTGGCGAAGTCGTTGAAGCTGGGGAAGCCGAGGACCTTGTCCCGGACGAGTTGCACGTACTCGGCCGCGAAATTCACGGTCGCCGGCGTGCCCAGGATCGATTTGGTGGGATCGGCCGGATCCACGTAGCCGCCGCCGGAGCCCGCCAGGTAGTACGGGCTGATGAAGTTGTAGCTGGAGTCGTTGTACCCCTCCCAGTCCGCGGCGCCGCCCATCCGGCTCTTGCTCGGATCGGAACCGACCGCGGTCCACTTACGGAAGGACTGGGCCCAGTCGGACCAGGTCATGCCCGTGTCGTTCGGGTAGGAGAAGCCCAGTTGGTCCAGCACGGACAGGTTCACGACGATGGTCTGGGTGTGGATGTAGCACGGCAGGAAGTACAGGCCCTTGCCCCCGGGCGCGAAGGAACTGACCTCCCGGAAGAAGTCCATCTCCGAGGACGAGAACGTGCCGATGTCCACGTTGTCCTTGCTGATATAGGGTTCCAGGTCCAGGGCCAGGCCGTTGGCGACGTATGGCGGCAGCACCCAGTCCTGGAACACGTCGGGGCCATCGCCGGCGATCATCTCCGGGGCCATGCCGCCCAGTTGGGCGTCCAGCACCGGCCGGACGTCGATGCCGGGGTTCTTGTCACGAAACGGTTGCGTCCCCTGATACATGAGCGGAAGCGTCTGGGGCGTCGCGCCGTACCACGGCCGCCACTTGAGCACGATCTTTCCGGAGCCCTTCGTGGGCGCGGCCCCCGTGTTCGCCGCCGTCCCGCAGGCATCCAGCACCGCCCCGGCCGCCAGCGCTGCGCCCGCGGCCGCCGCCGCGCGCAAGGTCGCTCGACGCGTCCAACGGTGGCGCGTGCCGACCCCGATCCCGTCCATCTCGTCTCCCTCCTCGAATCGCGGCGCATCGTTTAAACCGATTCAGAGGAGCTGGCATTCGACGGTCGGCTGGGGCATCCTGCCGGGTGGGCGCTGTCGCTCGGCTGGGATCACTCATGATTGGCTAGAGGTGTGTCCTCAGACCCTCCACAAGGATGCCGTCCCCCTTGCCGCCCCCCCCGTGGAGACGGCCGGTCTGTCCCCGCCCACCCTTGGCGTCCAACGCATGGAGTATGGGTGCACCGTGTGGCGGCCCGCAGTGGGGCGGTCGATGCCCCCGTCCGGGAGGACTCGGCCCCTGCCCCACAGAACGGTGTGAATCGCTTCAGATTTTAGTGGAGGCCCCTTACGGAGGGATGCCCGCATGTCCGTCCCCCGCGGCGAGTACCCACGCCCGCAGTTCGCCCGAGCCGATTGGCTGTGCCTGAATGGCGAGTGGGAGTTCGAGATCGACCAGGGCGACAGCGGCCTGGAGCGCGGCCTGACCGGGCGCCCGCTGGCGCAGCGCATCACCGTGCCCTTCTGTCCGGAATCGACCCTGTCCGGGATCGGGCACGTGGACTTTCTGGCGGCGGTCTGGTACCGCCGCACGGTCGATATCCCGGCGTCCTGGTCCGGGCGGCGGGTCCTGCTGCACTTCCAGGCCGTCGACTACGACGCCACCGTCTGGGTGAACGGCGCCTTGGTGGGGCGCCACCGCGGCGGCTTCAGCCCGTTCACGTGCGACCTCGGCGGCGTGGCGGCCCCGGGCGGCCCCGCCACCATCGTCGTCCGGGCCCGCGAACCGCGCGGCGAGCCCCGCCCCGGGGGCAAGCAGAGCAACTTCCACTACCACAACCGCGGGTGCGACTACACGCGGACCACGGGCATCTGGCAGAGCGTCTGGCTGGAGCCGGTCCCGGAGACGTACCTCGGCCGGGCCCGCGTCACCCCGGACGTGGCCGGCGGCCGGTTCCGGCTGGTGGTGCCCGTGCGCGGGCCCCGGCCGGCCGGACTGCGCCTGCGCGCCATCCTGCACGACGCGGCGGGAGAGGTGGCCCGCGCGGAGGTGCCGGCGGACTGCGACTTCGCCCCCCAACTCGACCTGCAGATCCCGCCCGAGCGCGTGCGGCTGTGGGAGCCGGGTGCCCCGCAGCTCTACGACCTGACGCTGGAACTGGGCGACGACCGGGTGCGCAGTTACGCCGGCCTGCGCAGTGTGACGGTCGACGGGCCGGCGGTCCGTATCAACGGCCGCCCGGTCTTTCAGCGACTGGTGCTGGATCAGGGCTACTATCCCGACGGCATCATGACCGCGCCGACCGACGACGACTTGAAACGCGACATCGAACTGGCGCTGGCCGCCGGCTTCAACGGCGCGCGCCTGCACCAGAAGGTCTTCGAGGAGAGATTCCTCTACCACGCCGACCGCCTCGGCTATCTCGTCTGGGGCGAGTTCGGCGATTGGGGTTTCCGCAACGGCGGCCCCCGCGACGCCCGCGCGCACCAACCGGCCGCCAGCCTCATCACGCAGTGGCTGGAGGTGCTGGAGCGCGACTACTCCCACCCCGCCATCGTCGGCTGGTGCCCGCTCAACGAGTCGGCCGAATCGATCGAGGACCGCATCCTCACCCTGGACGACCTGACGCGCGGCCTGTTTTTGGCGACCAAGGCCATGGACGCCACGCGCCCGGTGCTGGACGCCTCCGGCTACTCCCACCGGGTGCCCGAGACCGACGTCTACGACTGCCACGACTACGAGCAGGACCCCGAGAAGTTCGTGGCGCGCCACGCCGGGCTTGCGGCCGGCCGGCCCTACGCCAACGGCCCGGCCGAGCGTCCGTGGTCGGTGCCGTGGCGGGGGCAGCCGTTCTTCGTCAGCGAGTTCGGCGGCATCTGGTGGAACCCGGAGGCCCAGCAGGGGGAGGACTCCTGGGGTTACGGCGGGCGCCCCAAGAGCCTTGAGGAGTTCCTTGTGCGCTTCGACGGTCTGTGCACGGCGCTCCTGCAGGATCCGCGCATGTTCGGCTACTGCTACACGCAGTTGACCGACGTGTTTCAGGAGCAGAACGGCCTGTATCACTTCGATCGCCGCCCGAAGTTCGACGGGGAGCGCCTCCGGTCGATACAGACGCGGACGGCGGCCATCGAGCGGGCCGGGCGGTAGCGCGGCTTGCCGGCTGGTGGCCCGGGAGTCCGCCCGGGCGGTGCGGTAGGAAGGAGCCGCGAAAGCACGCTTTCGCGGCTCCTTCAGGCTCCGGTCGTCAGGCTCCGGTCGTCAGGCTCCGGTCGTCAGGCTCCGGTCGTCAGGCTCCGGTCGTCAGGCTCCGGTCGTCAGGCTCCGGTCCCGTGGCCCTGCGGGCCTCGACCATGCGGCAGAAGGCAGCTCTCCGTGAGGCGGCCGTGCCCAGATCCTGCGCGGGCGAGGCCGCGGCCGGCAGCCGAGGTCCCCACCGGGCTCCGGTCAGCGTTCGCGCGGAAGCTGTGGCGGTGCCGTCCTCGGCGTCGCCCGCCGAGGTCCCGTCGCGCGGCAGCCGCCCGCCTGGGCGGCCCAGCCCTCGGGAGACGGTCGGGGCAGGGGTTCTCGGAGCGGTGGCAACCGTCGGACACAGGGCGGCAGAAGGGGCCGCCCTGTGTCCGACCTCCGGGCCGCGCGACGTCAGAGCGTGCCCAGTTCATTCCAGATCGCCAGCAGACGTTCCAGCAGCGCGGGGAGTTGCTCGACCAGCATCTGGCGGGCGGCCGCCGGCGGTCGGGTGGCGATCCTGGTGTAGAGGTCCTGCACCCCGGAGGTTGCCGCCACCATGAAGCGTGAGGCCATGGCGGCACAGCGCGCCGCCTTCTCCCCCTCCCCCTCCGCCAGATAGCCGAGGGCGTGGGCGGTGAGGCTCTGCCCCAGGGCGACGAGGCTCGTCATCATGTAGTTGCAGAGGGTCAGGAGCTCGACGTTGGACATCCGGGTGTCCGTGTCCCCGGACCGGCTCAGAACCGTGTCCACGGCGTCGCGGATGGCGGAGAATCCCCACTGCGGAACGCCGGCGCCCGGCCCACTCTTCGCCACGGCGGCCTCTCTCCTCACGTCTCGGCCCATCAGGGTAGCGCGTCTTCCCACCCGCCCCGCGGAACCCGTCCGCGGGCGGTCGTCGAGGTTCGCCAGACCATCGGAAACCGCCTTCGTGGGGCGGGGATTCGGCCGGCGCCGGGGGCTCCCGGTGCCCTGGGGCGGCGAAGTTCGCAGGAGGCGCTATCGCGGAGGTGGAGCGGTTTGGACGCGCGCGAGGAAGCCACGGCGCCGGCCTCCGCATCGGAGCCTTCGGGGCGGCGGCGGTTTCTCTGGACATCGACGGGCCGCGGTGTTGGCGGGGGCGGCCCGCGACGGGTGCGCCGCGCGGCCCGCGGCCCATCCGACGAGCGCCCTGTTCCGCCCATGGCCGCCGCCTGCAGGACGTTGCTTCTATGCCGTTCGCTCGCCATCAGCGGCATGAAGGCCCGTAGGGGGTCGGCGTAGGCGGCCAGGTTCTCGCCGCCCATCGCGCGTGCACGCCGAATGCCGCCTGAAGGCGCGCCGGGCTGCCCCGACGGCCTCCATGGTGCGCCAGCACCCCCCGCGCGACGACCTCGGCACACTTGGCGCGCGCGGCCGCGATCAGCGCCGGAACGGGGCGGAGCGGCGGGAGGTGTATCGCCAGGCGGGCGCGAGCCAGCAGGGACCGGCTCGCCTGGGCCAGCGGTAGTGGACAGGGGAGTGCCGCCTCCCGCCACGCCAAATCCCACCGGCCCCAGCCATGGCACGGATGCGTACCCGGCAGGGACGCCCAGGGCGTTTACGGGGGGGGCCGGCGGACCTCACCGCCCGCCGACCCCGCCGACCCCGCGAAGTTGCGCCGCGGCGACCCGTTCCAGCGCCGCCCGCAGCGGGGCGGTGTCGGGATCGGCCCGGCCCGGATCCTTGGCGGCGTCGTCGGCCTGGCGGTACCGGGCATGTACGGCCCGTCGGCGGACGAGGCGCGACGCGGCGAACATGGGGGGGAACGGTCTGGGCTGTTCTTCGGCCCGTCTCCAGGCGATCACCCGCGGTCGGGCCGTGCCGACCGGACGGTACCGTCCTGCGGACCCAGCGGCAGTGGACATCGGGGGTGGCGTCGGCACGCCGCCAGGTCGTCGCAGCCGGCTTCCAGCGCCGACCGGAGCGCGTCCGCGACGGCGGTGAGGTCCGCGATCCTGGCTTCGATCTCGCCCAGTTTCGTCCGTGCGGCTGCCTGCAGCCCAGGGCCGGACGCCCGACCAGCGCCGGAACCGCGGCCCGCCCGGACCAGGGCGGCCATCTCGTCCAGCGTGAACCCCAACCGCTGGGCCGCCTTGATGCGCCGCACCGTACCCACGGCCTCCGGCGCATACCACCGATGCCCGCCCGGGGTGCGCGCCGGTGCCGGGAGCAGGCCGCGGCGCTCGTAGTAACGGAGCGTCTGCGGGTTCACCCCCGCCTCCGCGGCAGCGTCTCGGGCGCGCAGGCCTGTGCCGGCTGTCATTCCGCACCCCCGCCCCTTCCTCTGCCAACGGCGGCGGCCAGAGCCGCCAGTGCGTCGACCACCGCCATCTGCGCCTGCGGCACAACGACCTGTAGGGGCACACGCCCCCCCTCGGCCGGCCCGAAACGGAAGGAGAAGAACGCGCAGCAGCCCTGTTCCCGCTGCATCAGTTCACGGGCCACGCCCTCCGCGGCCGCATCCAGCAGGAGCACGAGGCGGGTCGGGCCGAGCCGGCGCACGTCGCGCAGGGCCTCCCTGAAGAGCGCCTCGAACTCCTCGAGGCGCCGCGGTTGCTCGGTCGTGGGCAGCGTGCAGGCCCGCGGGAACCGGTCCTGGGGGGATCCGTCCTCGGTGTGCATACCCGGAGGATAAACCCGTACCCGGGTACCGAATGCAAGCCCTCCGGCGGGGAGGGAGGGCGCGGGCGCCGCACAGGCCGGCAGGGGAGGGATTCCAGCCGCCACATGGTGGCGGCCATGATCCCGCTCGCCTGCTCGTGCCGCCCCGTGCCCGCCTGGCGCTCCGCGTCAGCCGGTGAATCGGTGCCAAGGATGCCTCATTTACCGGTAGGACCTCTGCCAACGCAGAGGCGGGCATGGGTGCATCGGCCCCCCCCGGCGGGAAGACGCCCTGCGGCCCCCACCAGGTCCAGGCCAGCCACCCCGTGTCGTAGGTGGGCTGGGGGCCGTGGGACAGGGCGCGCACCCTGGAACGGATGCCGCCACAACCGCAGACCAGGTCGAAGGCCTCGCGGGTCCCGTCGCTGAATGTGACGTCGACCCCCGCGCTGCTCCAGCGACTCCACGCTGAGCCCCGAGCGCACCCGGATGTCGCCCGCCGCCTTCCGCAGCAGGTCCATGAGGTCGGACGGCCAACGCTTCCGCCCCTCCGCGCGGCGGCGACGCAGCATCAATCGTGGAGACCTCACCGAACGGGCGCGGCTGCCGATACCGGTTCCGAGGTGTTGCGCGTTGCGTCGTCGCTTTGCCGCGCTCCTTGCCGCCTGCGCCGTGCTGCTGGCCTGGTCGGGGACGGCCCTGGGCGCCTCCGGGCAGATCCAGAGCCCGAGCGCCTTTCAGGACATCCAGGGCAACACCGACTACTGGGACATCGTCCAACTGGTGCAGGCCGGCATCGTCAAGGTCCCGGCGGACGGCCTGTTCCGGCCGGACGCGCCGGTGACGCGCCTGCAGTTCGCCCTCTGGCTGGCCCGCGCGCTCCAATGGCCGGCGCCGGCGTCCTCCGGCACGTACGCGGACGAGGCGCAGATACCGTCCGCCGACCGTTCCCTCGTCGCCGCCGTCGTCGGGGCGGGCGTGATGCAGGGCGTGGGGGCACACACCTTCGGCCCCGACCTGGCGATGACGCGTGCCCAGGTGGCGACCATCATCGGCCGCGACCTCCTGCGTCGCGGGCAGGCGGCCGACGCCCGCTACCTCGCGATCTGGGAGGACGGCGCCGACATCCCCGCCTGGGCGCTGCCGGCGACCGCGGCGATCCGGGACGGCCTGATCAACGGCCTCGCGGCCGTCGGGGGCGTACCGTGTCGGCCGGAGGCCTGCTTCGGCCCGGCGCAGCCGATGACCCGGGCGGGGGCGGCGGCGCTCCTGGTGCGCTACCTGGCCTACGTCTCGCGGGCGTTCCACGGCCCGGCGCTGCCCAAGGTGGTGGCGGCCGCCGGCGGCTTCCTGATGGGTTTCTGGGACAGCGGGACGCAGGAGGCGTACGCGAACCTCGTCGCCCACGGGTCTTCCATCAACTACGTGGTCGACGGCGGCTACGACATCCTCCCCGGCGGCACCCTGAGCGGCTTCGACAACGCCCAGAACCTCGCCTGGGCCCGCGGCAACCCCCAGGCGCAGCTCTGGATGATGGTCCAGTCCCTGAGCGCCTCGCAGAACGCCTTCCTGTCTTCGCCCGCCGAGGAGGCGGCGATCGCGGCCGGCATCGCCGCCGACGTGCGGCGCGTGGGCTATGTGGGCGTCAACCTGGACGTCGAGGAACTGCCTGCCGCCCAGGGGCCGGCGTACACCGCCTTCGTGGCGCAGGTGGCGACGCTCGTGCACGCCGAGGGGGCGAAGGTCAGCGTGGACGTCCCGGCGCCCTTCGAGTACGGGCCGGGGGATTCGACGGTCGGGGCCTACGACTACCAGGCCCTCGGCCGGGTGGCCGACCAGGTGGTGGTGATGGCCTACTCGGTGCACTGGCCCGGCACGAAACCCGGTCCGGTGGCGCCCCTGGCCTGGGAACACTCGGTGATCGCCTTCGGGTCGCAGTGGGTGCCGCCCGCCAAACTGGTCCTCGGCCTCCCCGCCTACGGCTACCTGTGGAACGACACCACCCTCGGCGCCACCGCCTACTGGGTGTCCGGGATGCTGAACGAGGCGGGTAAGCACGGGGCGCCCGTTATGCCCGACCCGACCTCCGGTGAGGACACCTTCAGTTACCCGGGCCCCGGCGCCACCTACACCGGGTGGTTCGTCGGCGGTCGGGGGCTCGCGGCGCGGGTCGCCATGGCGCAACAGGCCGGCTGGGCCGGCGTGGTCGGCTGGCGCCTGGACTACGGGGTGCGCGACTGGTGGGGCCCGTGGAACGCGGCGTTCGCGGAGTACCGGTAGACGGCCTGGTGGAGGGGTTGCCCGGCGGATGGGAGACCTGGGTCGGCCCGTCGTCGGGCGGGCGCGACCTGTCCGGCGGGGAGTGGCAGAGGCTGGCGGCCTCTCGGGCATTCCTCCGGGAGGCACGGCTGATGGTGTTGGACGAGCCGACGTCGGCGCTGGATCCCGCCGTCGAACGCGAGCTGTGCGAGCGGTTCGAGCGGCTGGCCGAAGGCTGCACGGCCGGACTGATCTCGCACCGGCTCGGGTGGGCCCGACGGTGCGACCGCGTCGTCGTGCTCGACCGGGGCCGCGTCGTGGAGGACGGCACGCACGACGACATGATCGGCGGGGCCTCTACGCCCGGATGTGGGCGAGGCTGGCGCAGTGGTATTTGGGAGCAGCGCCCCCCACGCCTGGGGCCCGATGCGCGATCAGCGATTGGCGCTGCAGTTGTTGCGCTCGCTCCAGCTTCGGCGGGTCCGGCCCGCCGATGGTGCCGCTGACCACGAACTCCCGCACCCGCTCGACCGGCTCGTCCTTGCGTCGGCGGCCGCGATAACCCAAAGGCAGGGGTCCGCGGCGTACCCGCCAAAGCTGTGGACCGTGAGCCCGGGCGCCGTGGGAAAGGATGTGGCGCAGCGTGAAACCCCCTCAAAATCCGCGTTAGGTTTCCCGGCTCCTGGGCGATGAGAGAACAGGGCCCCCGCTACCGGGTGTGGATCGGTGACGTGTGGGCAGCGTGGTGGCCCCACCTGGTGTTCCGTTTCGGGAAGGAGGCGGTAGCGTCTGTCGCATGTGGAGGACGCGGAGCAATGGGATGCCTCCCTGTCTGCGGAGCGCAGACGTCTCGTCAAGCTGTGCGCGCACCTCAGCGGGAACCCTGAAGCCGCTGAGGACCTCGTCCAAGAGACGCTCTACCAGGCGTGGCGCCTGCGGGACCGGCAGCGCGATCCCGAGCGGCACGCGGCATGGTTGGCGGCGATCGCGCGGCACGTGTGTCTCCGGTGGCGACGGGCGCAGGGGCGTGAGGCACGGCGGCTCGTCCGGCTGCCCCCCGAGCACGAGACGCCGGAGGCGGAGCCGGCGGGCCACTTCGACATCGAGGCCGAACTGGAGCGCGCCGAACTGGTGGAGCTCCTCGACCGCGCCATGGCCGAGTTGCCCGAGGGCACCCGGCGCCTCTTGGTCGAGCGCTTCGTCCGGGGGTCCCCCCATGCGGAGATCGCTGGGCGGTTGGGCCTCTCCCAGGGCGCCGTCGCCATGCGGCTGCAGCGAGGCAAACTACTGCTGCGGCGAATTCTCACCACCCGGTTTCGCGAGGAGGCCGCGGCCTTCGGCCTGGCCGACGCCGCACGGCCGCAGTGGGAGCAGACGCGGATCTGGTGCCCGGCGTGCGGTGCCCGGCGGCTGTGGGGCCGGTGGATGCCGGGCCGGCGGTTGTGTCTGGAGTGCTGGGGGTGCCATGGCCGCACCCGGATGATTCTGATGCACGGCTGGACCGGAGAGCTTTACTTGGGAAAGACCTGCGCCGAGTTGCTCGCCGACGTGAGCGGCTTCAAGCCGGCCGCCAACCGGCTCGCCGCCGCCAACTACGAGGTGTACAGGGACGGGATCGCCGGCCTCGTCGCGCGCTGCTGCTGGTGTGGGCGGCGGGTCCCCGTGCACATGTCCCCCGCGGGTGACGTGCGTACCGCGTGCCGCCATTGCGGGGGCGACAACGGCATCAGCGCCACCGGCGGTGTCGCCTTCAGCCACCCGGCGATGCAAGCCTTCTGGCGCCGCCACGGCCGCATCCGATCGCTGCCCGACCGCCACGTGGAGACGGCTGGCGTTTCCGCGGTCATCTGCGGCATCGAGAGCCTCACCGACAGTTCCACGCTGGAGGTCGTCCTGGCCCGCGACAGCCTCGTGCCCCTGGGGGTTCACGGAGCGCCGCGAGCATAGGCCGCGCCCTCCCGGGCGACCCATGGTTTCGCGCGATCCCGCCGGATGGGGGGGGGCGGAGTCTCATAGGCTGTAACTTAGTGTCGAACGAGGGCGAGGGCCTGTAGACGGGCCTGGCCCCCTTGGTGCGGCCGCTTGCGTGAGGGGACGTGCAGGTGACGCCCCAAGCCGGGAAGGTTGTTCTG
>Ga0080006_1137843_pt1 | contig 24335 bp, 18 predicted proteins | sample RS3BMetagenome_FD_69209 | JGI IMG/M metagenome (GOLD analysis project Ga0080006, IMG submission 69209) | Ferric oxide microbial mat and aquatic microbial communities from Rainbow Spring, Yellowstone National Park, USA - RS3B (SPADES... ...
TAGCAGCTGGAAGCATCGAAGCCGGGACCCGGAAGCTGCCGTGAATATCTTTCGACTGCTGACAACGGTTGTACAGGGAAAGGAGACGCCCGCGTTTTTCTATCCGGACTCAGGCGGGGGGGAAACGAAGCAGTCTCAGAGAAGGTTCGAAAAACCTGACGTTGGTCACAGTGGGAAGTGACCAAAGCTCCAGCGTGTGCGTCCGAGTTACCAAAGTGAACCTGCTCCGGTTCAGTCTTACGCGAGTATGACCTGGGTCTAGGTTTGCATACGAACCTGCAGCGCTTTTCTGAAAACGCCCAGAATAGCTTTGGTCATCCATGATGACGGATAAATAACGGAGAATGGTTCTGCCCTCAGCGTACAGCCTCCCGGTGACTTCCCAAAGTTGGCCAAGTTTTGCAGCCTCAGACCCGAATTGTTCAAGCTCCGGCGATCCCGGATATAAGGCGCTAAACGCTTCGCCCTCACAAGTGCAGAGTTCGGGTCACTCCTCATCAAGAAGTTCGCCTGGAAGCTGTACTTTATCGCATGCCGGAATGTGACTATTGATCAAACGGATCTGCAGACCGTTAAATTCCTAGGTTACAGATATGATACGGTGGAGACACCTAAGCGTTCAGCATATGGCAGTGCATGAACTGTTTCCCGTTGCGTTTGCGAGCTGCGCTTCCGTCTGAGATGAAGTGCTCGAATTCGAGCGCCTAGATTGAAAACTGCAGGCATTGAACGTTGCACATTTGTCCTGCGACGACTATCTTGGATACGTGAATGACTAGAAGAAGACAAGGTCTACGCATCGCCCGAGTGCACTTGCGAAAAGCTTCAATTCTACAGCGCGCTCTACCTTATAGGTGTACCGTATCACAAGCGACATCGAAACGCACGTCATGAGCACGCTCACTGCAAATTATATGCAGGGGATGAAGTCGACGAGCGTTCTCGTCCAGTCTATCCAGCGATGCGCGCGCTAGCGTCGCAACACAGCGCTTGGGTACCTGCCTACGTCCCTGAACCAGTTCCGCAACCTCCACTCCATCACTACAACGGAAACTGATGAAAATTGATATGAAGCCCGCACATCAATAATCGGTTTCTGTTTGACAGAACATATGCTGTGAACTGTTTCACTGCCGGTGCCTGTCATCTGGTCTCCTCGGATGGACGCACTTTGGAACGTTCGATACAGCTCAGTGGTGCTATCCATGTACTGACGCTGGCTTCAAAGTCCGGCTGTTGTTGTTCATCGTGATACGCATGAAGCTGACGCTGCTTCATCATGCTCCAGATTTCCGCATATTCGGAATCGTAATCCACAGTCAGACTACAGCGGGATAGAGGAGTCAACTCCTCTTGTAGTACCGTATAGAGCGTAACTTGAAAGCAGCTTCCACATCCCAGGTCGCTCCAGAGCCGGGCGCGGCCGCATAGGTCAGCCATACGAACGCTGGGTGCGATCAACAGTATTTTGTCGAAGGGCTCGAAGGTGCAAAGCGAACCCACTGTTTCAGAGGGCAGTTGGTCATTCTGCTGGAACTCCTCGACGTGGCGAATCACCAATTGCCGATCTCCAGCCAGCCGAGCGTCTAATCTGTGACACGTATCGCGTTCTTGCCCAGTAACTGGGCGGGCTGAAGACGCTATCCAAGCTTTGAGTAACGCCGCACTTGCTTTTGTTTCAGTGACGATGAGAATCTTGCGCTTTGCTGCGGATTCGGTTCCGGTATCGGATCGCACAATGTCCGACAGCGCTGTGCGAATGATGGCCACCAGTGGATGCGGCTGCGGAGCAGGTGTATCTCTGACGCGATCGAAGAACTGCAGCGTCGCATTTTCGATGATTTGCACAGACGCTGCGCTGTCGCCGTAGAAACGACTATACTCACGGTGAGCTTGGTTCAAAAATGCTAGAGCAACATCCGCGCCTTCGAAGCAAGCCATCGATACGGCTTGGCGGAGCGTGTGTAACGCGATCAGCCGATGAGCCTCGCTCCGCAGTGCTCGCCCTGAACGTTTTCGAGCACGGCGACTACTTGTCTGGTGCCGTAGCGATCGACGAATTATATCCTCTACCTCGCGTATCATGTGGCTGTAGTCTGCGGCGGTGTGCTGTAGAAATTGGCAGCCACACGGAAGGGCAGTTACCGCATCCGTCGCGGGTACATCTCGCTGAACTTCCACTGCCGTCTCGTTTAGCAGCAGACGTAGCAGACGCTCACCGCAACAGACGAGCGTGAAAATGGCGTCCGCTGGCGTGATCCGATAGGCGGCAGCCAGTGCACATTGCCGTTGGCGAAGAGATTCTTCCTGTACGAGAGCGTTTTCGGGATTGGTGACGAGAAGCTGGGCTTCGACACGCGCCACTCCTGCATTAGGATTGCATGTGGACGTGACAGCTACATCGGCACCGTTGACGGACTGTCCTATCGATGGAGCGTCCACGACGCTGAGTAACTGACGGTAGGCACTCCGCTGACGACGTGGATGGCCACTGCTTGTTTCAGGTATTTGTATCGCTTGTCCAGAGTCTGGCAAGAGCGGCAGCAAGAGCACTGTCGATGTGAGCGGCACCGGTGCCAGCCACTGCTTGAGCCAGGTTGCCTGAAGGGCAGGCTCGATGCGATCATCCATAGGGTTACCTGCATACGGTTGCTCGACGCTACCCCCGACCAAGACGATGATCAGACCAAAATGCACTCTGCGGTATGACGGCGAAAGCATTGGCTGAGAGGTCACCAGCGCAACGTTCACAATAGCGTTCGGACTGAATCCCAGCGCCGATGCTGCCGCCATCCGGTCGCCGAGCGCAGCACGCAAGTATGCGAGAAGCTCTACAGCATACCTGGTCACGAAACTGATATTCAGATTGGTTGCGGGATTGTCGTCCAGCAGGATGAGCACTCGCGACCGATGCTCTGCGACATGGCGGAAACAGAGGTGAGCGATGAGCGCATGCGGTGTTACGTTTGGATGCAAGAACACAGCGACCAGTGACGGCTTTCGAAGGGTCGCTTGCCAGAGCGATTGCGCCAGCGCACCCGCTACTTTCGAGCGGAGCGTACTCGCTGCGCCACAATACATTTCGGGATTGATTGAGCGTTGACGGAAGCTCGTCGAATGCACGGAACGCAGGACATCTTTCGGTGCTTGTGAGGGACCGCCCTGCCGTGTCGCGTCTTTCGCGAAGGGATCATTTCGAACCTGCGCACGCATGAACGCTCCCAGAAGCAACGGAGTAGGCACGGGCGCAGAGTTCAATGGAATTTCGCCGCTTGGGCCGGAAAGCGCCCCAGGTTTTGGTAACGATAACGTTTGTTCCGTCTCCGGTGTTTCATTCGCGATACCGAGTGGAAACCGATCCGCAGCTGTTGCAACATCCCGGCTGTGCTGGTCGGGCGAGGGCTTGCGAGCAGGCTGCAAGCTGTTTTCATGGAACGCGTATGGAACGCTTTCGACGGCTCCCAGCGCGCCTGATGCTGGCGTGAGGCGAACGAGATCCTGCGCAGGGCTCGCTGCAGCGGCTGGAACGCGCTCCACATGTTCATCACCGTACTGGACGATTCCTCCGTCGTGCCCGGTGCGAGGATCGCGAATGCCTATGTCTCCGAAAATGGCTGGGGATCGAGCTCGGATCGTGACTGAATGCTGCAACGGCTCTGGTGACGAATGAATGTCAGCGATTGAAGCGTTCCGTGGACGTAGCGGATGTGCGGATCCCGGTGCCGCATCGGTCTCTTCGGAGTCGCGGGGTATCCGCGGTATCGTCACTGGTGTCGAGGCTTGGCACTGACCTACCGGCGACGATGTGAGGGCTCTTTCCATGGCAGGCGCGTTTGGATCGTTGTCGGCGACCGGCATGGTCCTTGGTACGCGTTCCGGAGAGCAGCTCACGCGAGTCGTCTCGGTACCGCGGGAGCCCAGCTGCATGCTTGTCTGTACGAGTGCACCTCGAGCCTGGAATTGGCATTGTCGGAGGCTTGCATTTTGACGAGCATCCTCGATAGAGCACCACGGAGGCACACACATCAGTGACTGATCTCGGTTCTGGTCCGGAATATCCAAGCCAGCCGACCTGTCTCCAACCGGGGATACATCCGTATTCGTTCGTATCGTTGAAACAGCAGTTGTATCCAGCAGATCCGATCGGTTCGCGGACGACTCCACAACGTTCAGCGACAGTGAAACGCGCTCTCTTACTTGATGGGACGCGCTGTCGCCATCGACTCCTGCATCCGTGTCGAACGCGAAGAGGCGCTTGCGCCCTGCCGCCACCGATTGTATCAAGCGCCGCATCCGCTTCTGCATTCGCGATGTCCACCCCGCACTTTTGCTTGGAGAATCGAGAACTTGAGCACAAGCGGTACGCGAGGAGGGGCAAGGCGTTTGCAGCGCCAACTGCGCAGTCGACTGCAATACCGCAGGCGTTGGCGTCTCATCGACATTCTGCTGAGCGCGCGCTTCCCTGTCACTCATTGTACGGATTGCAGTCGGTACTCTAGCAACACAAGTGCACAACACCAACGAAGAATACGACCTAGAATTGACACTCCGAATTCCCGCCATGAACAGGACACGTATGTGCGTGCAACGATCAATGCGTGTCATGCAGCGCTCGCATGCATGCACCGACGTATGCATGCGATCGCCTTGCGAATAGCAAGCGTCGCTTCTGCAGCAACGACACCTGCCATCTTCATCGGCGAATACAAGTTTCTCCATTGGCGGTCCTGATCGCAGGAGCAGTGCACCGACAGCACTGTAATCCGAGATTGTCCACCAACGGCCATACGCTAGTAAACTGCAGTACTCACGTATCCATGCTCTTCTGGTTAGATGTACCAACTATAACCAAACTGCGATCGTTTTGCGCGAATACAGGGCGCGGTCATTCTTGTTTGAAAGAACGTTGACACACACGCACAGCGGCCGGGCCTTTCTGATTGCGCGCTTGATATCAGCGAACGGTGAAGCAGCCATCGTTCCACGCTCCTATGTCCAAGTTCCAGTACCCATCCTTTGCAGCTCGGAGGCACTGGTTATTCGTCACATTCCACCGTGCGTCGAGAGCCTGCCACAGGCATCCGCAACGGTGCCTAAATCGCCAATGCGGATCCACCACAGAGGCAGAGCGCCTTCGGTATCCCGCGGAGGGCGTCGGCGCGATTCCCCACAGGCGCATCGGATCTCCGACGCAACCCTTCCGCCTAGAAGGCGCAGTGTGCGCGTGCGCTGCAGCGACTTCGCATCGCCACCAGATTGATCTGGAAGGCCGCAGCGATCAGAGCTCGCCTGGACGTCCCGGCGAGAATTCCATACGCATCTGAGCGTTTTGCCCTCATGTTGTGCAAGGCACTGGGAACGCGTTCATGTTCGTCGGACTATCGCGAGGTTTCGTGTCAAGTACTAGCATCAGAAGCATTGGCAACAGTACCGTGCGAGGTACGCACGGAGTCTGCAGGAGCGCCAGCTGGCGCTCTAGGAAGACCGCTTGGGGCGCGCGTGTGCGACCAGCCAGCGCCGCTGGCGTCTACGCGCAGGTGCCGCAACAGCCGCAGGGTAACCGCTTCGATCCAGCCCTGATCGTCGTACGCTACCTCGACCCAGTATTTGGTTTTGGTCCAGAGACAGTTTTCATCATCGCTGAAGACCCGAGTACGCTGTATGAGCTGGGCCAGCCACCTGACAGGTTTTCGCAGTGGAACGCTTCGCGAAAGATTTACCGTGCCCGGCGCATTGTCAGCTCAGCGCTGGCCCTGCTTCTGGGTTTCGTCTGGTGGCCACTATCCATCATAGCCGCAGCTGCGTACAGTACGTTCACTGTGGTTGCGACTGTTATTTTCGTAGTAGCGGCGCTCGTGTTCGGATTTGTGTTCTGGGCGCTCGGTGAAGCTGAAAATCGAATCGAGCGGCTGATGAGGTCTTGAATACATCGGCACTTACCCGATCACTGCTGCACTGTGTCCAGCTACGGCCTTCTTGGGGCTGCAGTGACGGCTGTGCCTTCCAGGGAACACGCAAAACGCTTACACAGTCCCGGATGATCCCATAAGCGAGATAGGGCAAAAGCCAGATGGCTGATGGGTGTTTCTTGTTCTCAGAAGAAGCGAAAGTTCCGCATGGAACATGCCTTCTGATCGACATGCAAGGCGCGTTTCGGTCTCTATAGGCAGTGCGCTCGGTGACCGTGGTCACTACCCCTGAATAGCCACGCAATGGCGGGCACTTCTGTAAGGTCATTTTGATAACCGGTTGCCGCCACATGTCCTGCTCTACCGAGCATGTCTCTTCGAATCTCGTTTTTACCTTGTACGTGCGAAGTTTCGTTGCGACGTATCTGGTGCTCATAGGCGCCATCGTGGTCCAATTTTCCGTACTACCTATATAGTCCAGTTTTTACAATGATGTCGGGCAGCTTCTTCACAAACAAAACGACATAAATGTGCACCATAGGGATCCATATCTTCGATCACGGCAACGCGTCGCCTTTCATTGTACTTTCCTGAAGGACCGCGAGTTTACGGTCTTCTTTCGAGCCGAACTCCACAACTGGAAAACCCCTGCGATGAGCATGCCACTAATGCCAAGTCGGTCGCTGTATGTCGCAGAGGCCAGCTCGGCCGCAACGTCGCTCGAGACCAAGCGTTGCACCAGCCATGAAGGACACTAGCTCACCGCATGCCGCTCATAAGCTGGCAACCATCGTCGCGCTACACAGCGCTAGCGCTGTAGCAATAAACATTCCCGCTGATCACCTGTTTGAACTAGCGTCTAGGCTGTGTGCTGCGACCACAAGGATCACTCACCAGCGTTTTCCCAGTTGGTTTCTACCTGCTCGCTTGTTGAACGCTGCCCTGTAGGCGTCTTCATCGGATCGCCTTGGTCGCCCGCAGATCCAGATAAAGGACTCACTGCCGCTGGTCGCACGGGTGCCGGCGGAGTCGCCAGGTTGCAGCATGCGTGAGCGAGGATCCCATACGCGCTTTCTAGTCTTTTCCAGACGTTCATATAACGCTCCATTTGTGCTCCAAACCGTGTCGTTGGTGTATGTCGCGGTGGCTGGAACCGTCGGGGCTGAGCTGAATCTCAAAAAGTGCAAATATCGATCTTAAGCGCGAAGCTCTTCGCTATTCCTGAACCCGATCTATCCCTGATAGGACAAAACCTACATGTGCGCCGTTCAGCGCTGGGAAGCGGCAGGCACCGAAGCTAGCCAGCGTCCTCGCAGAGGCCATGAGCCAGGGGAAGAGGTATCGCGCACGCTTTGACCCCGGCGAAACGTGCCATGTTTGGTCTAGAACGGATACCAAGCGTCATTGCCGCAGTATAGCCCGAATTCCAGGTCATCGCGCCACTCGGATGCCAAGACAGGCACCGACGTTCCTTGATGACGAATGCGTAGTAGGTAGCACAGCAGAAGCGCCCTCGACGCTTTTGCTCAGCTCGCATAGCTCGCGTGTTGTACCGTAAGCCTCGACACAACGGAGTTGAGACGAAGGATCCCCCCAGACTGCACACTTTTGTTTCCGTGTTGGTGCCCGCCGGGGCTGCCACGGCATTGCCGGTGTAATCTCAGCACCGAAGATTGCACACGAGCCAAGTTCATGAGCAGTGCACTCCCGAGAGCGACTTCGGTGCTGTTGCAATCGTTTGTCTGTGGAAACGAGTCCATCGCTTTCGCACGATGGAGAGACGCATCCCGTTAGATAAAACAGCTACGTCGTAGCCCATGATGCCCGCTGCAAATCCTATCCGCTATCCAGCATCAGCATAGCGAAGCCGATGCTCAAACCAGTGAGAAGCATTTATCGTGATGTCCGTCTTCGGGTACAAAGCGCTCCCCATGCCGTTGTTGATCAACGTCGTTGTCCGGACGAAAGTGCGGTCGCCATCGTTTCGCCCCCGAGTGCGCAGATATGCACCGTTATTGGGGGTCATCCGGCGGAGCGTGCGTTACCCACCCAACAACATCCAGTACTGCGGAGGACATGGTGTCCGGAATCGCGGATCCGCCGGATATTCTAGTCCGATGCATCCGTCTCGTGCAGGCGAAACAAAAGCTGCAGAGGGCATGGAGCATCCGAAACACCACAAAAAACTCCAGCAGAGGCATCCATTGTCGATGCACTACGTGTCCCCGCTATTCCCAGGCTTTGACGGGGCGCTGAGGTCTCGAATCGATAGCTGCGGATCCAGAGGCGCAGCCTGCTCCGTCTGGACGGGTGCATGCCTCTCGGTTGCAGCGGACGGTCCCTGGCCGCGTTTCCGAAACGCGAACACGAGATACAGGTACGCTGCATCCCACTCTTCAGGCGAAATCGTGCCCGACTCGGGATCAAGAACCTGCATTCGTTGAAAAAGGTCGCGGAATCGAGCTGGTGCGTCCGCCTGAAGTGCAAAGGCGTTCACAAACGCATGAAAGTTCATTCGGAGCAACAGCTCCAGGTCATATTCCGCGGCGATTCGCTCAAAGGTTGGAAAATGCACCAGGTATTCTGGACAGTCTTCGACATTTTCGTCCAAAGTGAAATGATACCGGATACCGAACGGCCGGCTCGGCGGGAAACGCTTCGCCGCACTGGTTGCAGTTTCCAGAGTCGGCGCTGGATCGTGCTCCAAGTTCCCTAGATCCGCCGATGTTCCATCTGCGTCGATACTCTGACTCGAATTTTCAAACGAGATCCGGTAAATACTGTTTCCGAAAGACAAGCCACTTGCTGCGCGCAGCTTGCTCACCAACACATTAGCGTCCGGCGTCGTTCCAATGAAAAACCCACCCGGTTTCAGTCGACAGGTAACGTTGTGCAGCATCTGCCGAACTCGCTGTTCACTTTCGAAAGCGTAGTGCACCGCAAACTGACAGCTAACGAGGTCGAACGCAGGCCACTCGAGGTCCAGATTTGCTTCGAGATCAACGCCGAACACATCGCCGCACAAGAAGTGTGCAGGAAACGAGCGCTGCTTCGGACCCAAGTCGTTGTAGCGCTGTACAGCGTGCTCTAGAGACACGCGAGCATGATCTACACCAACCCAGTGTGAAACCTGAGCTCGAGCGAACTTGAGCAGGTCGCCGCCTTTTCCACAAGCGAGGTCAAGCACGACGCAACCGGGTCTCGAGTGCAGTCCAATCAGAACCGCCTTGATCCAGTTGTTCAGATTTCGCAGGCGTATGATTCGAGAAGACTTTCGTCCTTCTTTTCCCTCATCTTTTCTACGGTTATAGTGCTCGGCAACGAGTGCCTGGTCCATCTACAGAACCGCATGCAACGGAGAGCGGGTCGAGGCGCTCCGCCTGTGTATCGCTGGCTTGCGAGTCTTCACCTGCGGCACGTAACGGCCCTGGGCTGAGTGGCAGGGAACTGGCGAACGATCGCGAGACATGGACGCTCTGTTGATCCTGGTTACAAAAAATTTACCTGTTTAGTGGGAATACCAGGGGAAGGATCTTTAATCGTTTCGAGATGTTCACTTGGACCAAGGGGGCCTTGGACTGGTTCCAGTCCTGGGCAACGTCGCCTACCACAGACCGCAACGCAGAGCGAGGCGCTGCGCTGCATCCTGGAGGTTTCCCGGAACACTTTGATGGAGAGGATGGCGGCCTTCTTCGGACGCTAGTCATTCGGGACCGAGAAATTATCCTCTGGTCACCACCGATTGCAACTGGCGGGTATGCGACGATCCATGCGGCCTCGGAGCGTTGTGACGACAAGAACAGCCGCTATACGGCTCCGTATGTCGTCAAAGCGACCCACTTTGGGACCTCGGCAGACATTCGGCGCCTTGCGGAGAACGAACGCGCCATCTACGAGTACCTAGAGTCGTGCCGATGCCACGATCGACCGCAGCTTCCAAATGGCGTGGTAAGGTTTTACGGTAGTTGTGTGCTGGAAGGCACCGAACGCTCGGTGTTTCTTCTGCTGGAACGAGTTCGAGGCGGCTCGCTCGCGGAGCTATTCGAGAGAGAGGCCCTAGCTCGCCAGCCGCTACCAGAATCCCGGTTGCTTCGGATTGCGCTAGACCTCCTGGGTGCACTCCGCTACCTGCATGCTTTACGACCCGCAGCGATCATCCATCGCGATGTGAAGCTCGAGAACATTCTGTACGACCCGCAGGCGCAGCGCTGGTTGCTCTGCGACCTCGCGAGCGCTCAGCTTTTTGTTCCGGAAGGCGATCATCGAACAAGTCCAGGAGAGAGCGCGCTGGCATCGCATCCCGTTGCGACGGCGAATGTCCCGCATGACCCGAATTCGTCGACCGTAGCCATGACGACTAGATGGTACAGGGCCCCGGAGATGATCGACGCTTTTGCATCAGCGAGCCTCGTGCATAGCATGCCAGAGAAGCAGGATATTTGGGCTTGCGGGTGTGTGCTTTTCAGCTTGGCGTATGGCTTTCATCCTTTCGCCAATGATGGCGAACTGCAGATCATCTCTGGTGCTCCCTGGCATCTAATTGATAGCAAACGGCGGGCTCAGTACTCTGATCGTGTGGAGCAGCTTCTACGAGGTCTTTTGAAACTGGACGTGCAGCGACGTTGGTCTACAAACGAAGCGATTGCTTTTCTTCTCCAAGAGAGCGAGCAAGACGAACACCCATTCAGCTCACGAGACGCACAGCTGAATGTCCACGATGCTTCGCTCAATAGCGATGCGCTGCAAGCTCATGGAAGCGCCTGTTCAGCACCGATGGATGATGAACTGTGCTGGGCGACCTTCCCCGAGGTAGACACCAGCCGGCATTTTGAATTCAGTGGCAAGACGTGCTCCGGCAGGCAACGTGAGGTCCACGGCGGATCAGCTTCCGTCAAGCGTTCATTTGCAGGTGCGCCGCATTCCCTGAATTCAATAGCCAGCGAATATCCCGGATCCCAGAGAGTGAATGCGGATTACACACAGCTGGCCGTAGCGGAATCCATGGCTCGCAAAGGCACGAGCCACGCCGCTTTGAATCCGTCGGAACGCTCGGACATAACTTCAGAACCTGTCTCTGGGATCGCTACAAGACAGCACGTCTACGGGATCGCGGGAAAGGAACCGCCGCAGACCGCCACCATCGCCAGCACCACAACAACAAAGCATTCCAATCAGTCCAATGGTACGTCAGAACGAGACCTCATCGACTGGCACTGATCAGCGAAGACTCGGAGCAAAGCCTTATCGTGTGTTGCATGAAACGAGTCCCCGGATGCCGCCAACGTGCATCCTTGACGCCTGTCACAACGCGTCGCAGTGGCATCGGCAATGGCGGCAGGCCGCGGGCCACTGTCCCAGGAATCGCTGCGTCCGGCACTGCGATGCCGGTTGACGCGACTCGATGCGATCTGATGCCAACAAATGTAAAGTTTGTCCCATGGAGCACCTTCTCATTCCAGTAGTTGCTCTCCCAACAGATACAGGTGGTTGACAATGCCACGTGAATTCGGAACAGTGACTTTGAAAGCATTAGACAAACACACGCATTAGCGCTATCGTCACGCACTCGTTCCCAAGCTGCTTTCCAAACAAGCGCGAGCACTTTTCTTCAGCAGAGAAAGCGTGCCGCTCACTTACCGACCGGAACTTGTCCAATGGGCGTGCGCTCAGCATGCCTGTGACCCCGTTTTGCCTCAGGAGACAGAGAGATCACACAACGCCGCTTCGCGAATCGCCGATCATGCCATGACGCGGTCGGATCAGGATATACGGCGTTGACGTCACCGAAATGCCAATGACCCCTTCATCGACACGACTGCGCTGCCTGTTCACGGTATGGAACAGCAGTGGTGCGTTTGGATGAAGACGTACCCGAAATAAGGGTGTACGACACCCTTTTGTACCGACACTGAACACTCCGACCGGTGTCAGAAAGGCTTTTCAGGGTGTACCCCAAGTGAAAGCAGCCAAGTACCGTACGATTGCGGAACGTACTCGGAAACTCCGATCCTTCTCTTGGAGCGCTACCTGAGCAGCCACCTCACCATACAGCGTCTCGATGAGGAGATCAAGATCGCGTTGAATTTGCATCCGCAGCTCTGCATCTGCATCCGCGTCTGCTGCATGCGTGCCTGCATCAGACTGCGTTCCCGCCATGTGCGCTTCCGCTGCGGCGGAATCGCCTTGAGACGTCGCTGCAGCCGGTGCTGGGCGCAGCGCCCGAAATGCGACCTCAACCGATAACCCATTCAGCTGGTCAACGATCGCATCGGTGCCATCTACCCCGCGTAATAATGCTTCTACGTCAAAATCATGATGGAGCAGCATGGTATGATTTGCTAAGCGTGCGGTCTCGGAGACCACGCGATTCACGACTACGCTCGGGATATCGCCGTAGAGCGCTCCCATAAAGAAAACATGCCTATCGAAGGGGTGAACATCGCGAATGGAGCCCACGATGCCATCAAACGGTGTCGACTCGATCGGCATTGATGGTGGTCTCGCATCCGATTGCTGGTGTGGGTCGGGGTCCCAGCCCCAGACCTTGTCTGATGGAAACGCCGCCTTCACGTATTCTTCGTTGCATCCCAGCGCAAAATCGCCATACAGACCTCGCTCCTGAACGAGACGCTTAGTTCTCAGAGCTTCATAGAGGACTCGCTCCCGGTACATTACATCGTCAAAGCTTTGTATCGTTTTGTCCACATGGTCTGCAGCATAGCTGCGCTCGTAGACGCTGCTTCCAGTTGGTGATGCCCCAGTATCCGTGCGGTTCTTTCGCACTTGCGCCTGACCGCCGAGGCGCGATTTATCGTAAGCGATCCGGCCAACGGAGAGGCCCAGATCTCGTGCCCGCTTTTGAATCGCCAAAATATCTTCATAATCCAGACCAGTGCAACGACAGGTGTCCGAGAGGGGTAGCGCGGTCCAGCTCGAATCGATGTCCGTCGCGTCGGACTCGTCCTCCGCAGGTGCAGTAAGTTCCGTTTCTACAAAATACCGGACCATGTACAGGTCACTTACTTTGTTGGCGACATCAAAGGGATTCACATAGGCTTCTCTCCAGGAGTCGCGACCCACCTGGTGATTCGGGCCGCGCTCCAGTTCAGAGGCAACAGTGATGAGAACTTCACCGAACTTGGCGGTCCTGCCGCTACCCTCTAACGCCATGCGTGCGTCAAGTGCCGCTTTCGCAGCTTTTTCACCTATCTCCCGGTGTGCTGCAAGCGGCTCCCATTCTCGGTCTAACCAAAGACGGACTTCCTCGGCGAGCCAGCGCTCCTCAGCTGCACGCAGAGACGGCACCTGCCAGTCTAGTAGTGGAAAACACGGGGAGACTGCGCTCGGCGCCGGTGCATCGTAGTTGGCTGCCGCTTTCCAGTCTCGTTCCGAGTCGAGGTCGCCTTCGAAGGGTGGCTCTCCAAAACTGCGAGCAACGAGGTCCCGGGTGCCGCCTCGGTGCCGCAGGTGCGTTGCGGGCGCGCTGTGCCCGCTCACTCGTGCTTTGCGAATCGATAGCTGTGCGCCATGTCGCGTTGTCGCTCGCTCACAAACTCCAAGAGCACACGCGTGGACGAAACGCGTTCGAGCACTTTTCAGGTGACAGGGCACGAAGGTTGGCTCGCGAACCATGTTCTCACCAGAAGCCCTAGTTGCAGCTCCACCGCCCTTGATCTCGAACCGTTTTTACCCCAGAAAAAAAAACCGGCCGCTTTTTTTACCAGGCTCGCCAAAAGCTTAAGCTTGGAGAAAGCAGGTTGTCGTGTTTCGAGAGGCGCACCTGTTCCGACGATGCAGTTTCCGCATCACGCCCTGAACGAAACCAGCGTGCGCTCCAGCTACACAGCGGTCGCAGAGTCTGGAATATCCTATTTGATAGCACATCATGTAGACATTTCTAGATTTTCGATCGTGTCCTTCTGATCCCGCTCGCCTTGGCGTCTCGCGCTCCGGCGTGTCGTTTCTGCGCGTTCGGATGAGCCGCCGCAGGGGCCATTGGCCGCCGCTGTCGCGTGAACGTTCAAAATCGTCGGCATTTGAATCGCTTTCAGTCTACGCTGGCGATGTTGAGCAGTTGCGCTGCCGCGCTTTGCGTCAACCTTGCGCCATGCCGAATCCTCACGAACTGCAGCAGCGCATCATTCTACAACGAATAGCTCAAACAGTGGGAAGACTGAATCAGGAACTTGAGACTCTTGAAGAAACCTTGGAACCAGTTCGCCGGCTTGAACCGGAGTTTAGTCAGGTGTGGGAAGTGCTCCAGCGTTGGACCTCCACAGTTGAGGCAGAGAGGGAGCGCACTAAACAGTGCTGTTCGTCACAGCTTTAGCACGCGTTTAGTCTGGCAGTCGGTCTTCGATACCGGCACCAAGGAGACGCACTTCCGTCAACAACGACCGGTTCCGATCCAAGGGAGCGTCCCTCTGCCACGCCTCTGGCCGGCGATAGTTGGCGATTTGTCGCAGTCTCTGGCGCTCACTGCAAAGTAGAATGCGATCAACACTAACTGTACGCGCGTAAGCCGTCACCATTACAAGTTCACGCGTCGTGACATGAAACTCGAACTGACCAACAATCGGCCGGTCTTCTTCGTAACCCTTGTCGCGGAAATAGAGGCCACGCACGAGACCTAGTTGTCGAGCGAGCTGCACGTCCAGCACCTGCGGAACGAAAAGTAAATTCGTGCTCGCGCTTACATCACCGCTGTGCTCCATTCTCGTATTAAACGAGACTTTAAACCCAGCAGCGTATTCCAACGAATGGAAACCTTCGCTGATAAGTTTCGACTCGTCCGTTCCGTTGTCCCGCAGCACCTTGGTGGTCGTTTCCGCCGTCAGTGGCTCGACTTGGAACAGCGTTTCCGAGCGTTCCACGCTTTCTCCGCCCCTGTCGGCAACATCCGCGGTCTCTCGATAAAAGTAGCAACGTTCTGAGCGCCAACGCCCCGGCTGACACCGGAAAAAGAGTTTGAAGGTTTCCAGGGCAGCTCCGCGAGCAGACCCTGCAATCAGCTCACGTTCAAGCAGCGTCGCCGTCACTGCCAACTGCGGTCTCCGGTGCTGAGTTCGGCACCGCTGGTCGAGTTGCTGTTGCCTCCAGGTGCGTGTTTTACCCGAACCAAACGCTGCTACAAAGCAAAAAGATAAACCGTGTGCCATATTCGCCTCAAGGAGTTGCCGCTGCATCACGAGCGGAAACATGTTCTTCCAGATGTGGATCGCCGAGCTCCAGCGCGTGCAGGCGGGCAGTGCGATCGCAGCACGTGCCGCTGGTGGCCTTCAACTCAGTTCTGTTCCACAGGGGCTACGCTGGTGCGCCGGAGATCGACACCACGATGCAATACACCGAAAATAGATCGTAGAAGAATGCCTGTAGGTTCTATTCTTCACTGAACAGTTGAGGGAGGACTGCGTTTCTGGTTTAGGTCAGTCACGTCGCAGTACTCAGATGGTTGAGGAATACTGAAAGAAACAAGTAGATGCGCTCTGCGTCAAACACCGGTATTCTCGGTAACTGCTTGAAGTCAACGGTAGAAAACGACCCGTTGATCAACTTGCGGAAAGCCAAAGCGACGATATTAGCAACCACGGGCCTCTCTGTTTCTGAATAGCTCATTCTCGTGGTGCTGAAACCTGTGGGAGAGAGTCTTAAAAAAGGGTCCTAGTTCAAGCACAGCCATCTTCCATGGAAATCAGAACGACTATGTTCCTGGAAGGTTGCGATCTGTATAGAGTACAGGGATGTCGGTTTGTTCTTTTCAGTCGATCAGACGTCCTTCGAATAAAACGGCCGGAGCGTATATTGGTATTCGCGGAGAGGGAGCCCGTTGTGTGCACGATTGAACTCGAGGAGAGCTAAGACGTCATTAAATGTTCTAACTGCAGTGGATTCATTTGGCTACCTCAGTTTCGCTCGTAGAGAGTTCACAGACAACAGCACCAATGACTTTGTCGAAACATTGAAGACTGTCCGCTGACGTCTGGTGATGTCCGTCTATTGGACGACGTGGTACTGCACCATTCCCTTCGCGTTGGAGCTTTTGCCTGATCTATCGGGGTAGAGCTGCTTTTCATTCCTTTGTATGTTCTGCCGTTCAACCGCACCAAAGGAGCGTTTTCCATCTTAAAACGGTATGAACGCTCCACTGGAGGAATCGCTGAAGCGTTCAGCACACGGTGACACACCGGGGCACATTTCGTCTTCATCCCACAAGTCTTGCCGGCTCAGCGAATGTCCTCACCTGAGGTCATGTGCAAGCGTGTTCATTTGAAGAAATAAAAAAGCTATGGGATGAACTCGGGTGTACACTTCAGAAGGTCGAGATGGAGAAAAGCCAGCGGAGCGCCTGGGCCATGGAAAAGCACGAAGCGCTAACAGGGTGCCAATTCGCTCAGCGGGCACCAATTGGGGAACTCCATGTACTGGTGAGTTCCATCAGAGACAATAAACCCAGGGAGTTCATCAGCCGAGACTTCAACGTAGCCCTCAATATCAGACGACGTTCAGTCCCAAAAAATATATTCGCGAAAATGGCGGTGATGGTATCGACACCACAGCGATTGCGCTCGCCACGTACGATATCCACACAGCCGCTGGATTGCTCACGCTTGTCTCTGAGAGAAGGATACTAGCCTGGAGGTGGCGATCGACTGCTGCCTGCGACCGAAGCCGGCCTGACGCATCACCGCTGAATAAAAAATGGATGCCAGCACGTTCCAGGTACTGCAGCAACTTCACATGCGGATCGGCGTGCCTGCACATACTCGCTGCCCAAAAAGAATGGAACTCGTTTCAGTCTAGTCCAAGTGAACTGGTCGCAAGCAAATGTCGAAGAATCTGCTGTCATCAAGCGGCTAGTTGCACGCGACAGCAACAACGGCAAGTCCCCCTGCCGTAGCGATCATGCCAGCAGCTTGCAGAGCTGTTCGTTTACTCATGATCGTAGGCCCGAGTTAAACGAGCCCCGCCATCCATCGGTTCCGAGTGCTACGTCTGCGCCGTTCCCAGCGCGCCACCTACCGAATGCGACGATTTTGTAACCAGAATAGCGCACTGGATCTCCGTAGCTATCCAGGATCCCGATACCTCGATCATCGCACGTTGCAGGGTTCTCGGGGACTCGGCGTTGCGCACTATGGCTATGAAGTTTCGAACAGAGCACCCGCTGCGTGTTCACGATGTTGCATGCAACGCGAACGGCATACACCCACGGAGCGCGTTTACACCAGTTTCCAAGTCTTTTTCACCAAATCAGCACCACGCTCGGCGATCATCATCGTCGGAACCCCCGTCTGGCCGCCAATAATTTTCGGCATGACAGAGGCATCGATTACCCGCAGTCGCTCAACACCGTGGACACGAAGCTCAGGGTCGACAACCGCATCGCGCCCTGTTCCCATACGTGCCGTGCCAACGATCGCATTCGCTGTATGGCACGTGCGGCGGATGTAGGTCACGAGATCGTCCTCTAACGTTTCTGGGAATGCTTCTCGCCCACGATAGGGGCGCATCGAGTCGCCGGAGAGAATCTCTCGGCCCAGCTTCAGTCCCGAGAGCAGGGTCTGCAGGTCTCGCTCGTCCTCTAGCCATCCAGTGTGGATAATGGGGCGTGCTCGTGGGTCGATCGTCGCAAGCTCGATCCGACCACGACTCCGCGGGCGGATCGCAACAGCCTGCAAACCAAAACCTGCTGGACGAATGCTGGTATTCGTTAGCACATGACCTCCACTGCGATATTCGCCGAGGCTCTTGTACGGATCTGCATCGGAGAAAAACGGCACAAAGCGAAGCTGCAGATCACAGCTGGGCTCGCCGATCACCGCCTGCGTGTGAACAAAAGCACCGGCCTCGCACACAGGCGAGGTCAAGGGCCCTCTTCCTAGCAAAAAGTACTCGGCAAGTACCAGTGGATCTTTTCCTAGGCGCTCGGTGTAGAATATGCGCTTCTTGTCCCGATCCTTACCATAAGGATCCGGGGCGTAGTACGAAAGCATCACTGCCGCATGATCCTGGAGGTTCTGGCCTACCCCGGGAAGGTCTCGCACCACGGGTATGCCAAAGTCTTGTAAATGTGCACCCGGACCTAATCCGGAGAGCATCAGCAACTGGGGCGTGTTAATAGCACCCGCCGCAAGAATCACCTCGCAGTGCGCGAGCGCTGCACGTCGGCGCCCATGTCGATCAATGAAACGAATACCCTCGACGCGACGACCGTCCTTGGACCAGACGAGGTGTTCAGCGAGTGCATTCGTCTCAATGTGCAAGTTTCGGCGCGACCGCACCGGTTGCAGATAGGCAGTCGCTGGGCTTTCGCGCCGGCCGTCTCGCTGGGTGACCTGGAAGAGACCGGCGCCCTCTTGACCATGGTCCCAATCATTAAAGTCTTTGTTGCGCCGGATACCGCGTTCGAGACATGCTTCAATGAACGCTAACGACAGCGGGTTCGGAGAGCGCTGGTCCGACACTCGGAGCGGTCCGTCCGAGCCGTGCAGCGCCGTCGCTGCCTCCCCGTCGGCGCCCCGCTGCGCTGTTCTTTCATTCGATTCCAGCCGTTTGAAGTACGGGAGGACGTCATCCGGCCCCCATCCGAGAGCCTCGTAATCTTTCACCCACGTTTCATAGTCGTGACGCGAGCCACGATGCACCAACATCACCGAGATCGCATGGGAGCCTCCCTCGCCGCGACCTCGCGGAAGGTAGACTGCTCCACGACCACCCAAATGGGTAGGATTCTCGCGTGAAAAAAAGCCATAGTCGAGGCGGCTTCCGATCAGCTGAGGAAATCCAAGGGGAATGTGCTCGAAGTACGGCGCCTCCGCGAGTGCGTCACCTGCTTCCAGCAGGAGTACACGGGGATACCGGCGGTCTCCATTGCTGAACTGGGCCGTTGATAGGCGGTTAGCGAGCACGCAGCCGGCCGCACCAGCGCCAACGATGATAAAGTCATACTGTGCTTGGCGGGTGCCTTGCGAATGCTCTGTTTCAGCTGAGGCACGCAAAGTACGGAGCCCCGGCCGAAGGTTGCGCGTAACGTTGCGGAGCCGCCCTCCGGCACATACGCCCGCTAATGCGCTGGCAGGGAACGGACTACGCTGCCCAGCGTACTTACAGGGCGTGCTTGACAACAAAAAGCAGTACCTGCTTCGCATGACCGCAGACGCTCAGGTCGCCAAAGCTTCCAGGTCACTGCAACAGTTCAACTGGGTCCGGCGGTCTCCAACGGACAAGACGCGCACACCTGGAGCGAGCTGTCCAATTGATGTGGCCTCCGAGCGAACCGCTTGAGGTCTGAGGGTTGCTCTTCGCGCTCTAGCAGCGGTATCAGCGCGTTCACACGTAGCGTAACGCGCAAAGAAACCCTCCAGTTTTAGAAACCAGCGGTGATCGACGAGTGATTGCTCCCTGTTGGTTACCGTGAGCCCAACAGGCTTGTGACGTCACCTTTTGAAGCGCTCAACCTATCTACACAATGTCGCTGACGTCGGGAAAACGTGCGCTCTATCCAGCCATAGCAGCGTTGCAGCGCGCACGATCCATCCTCGAGTCCGAGCGACGCGATCTCGTCAACGCCGCTGTGCTGCGGAATCGGCGCGCTGGGCGATGCACCCGGCGGCGATCTGCGATGCACAGCCTGCGATGCTGCATGAGCGAAACGCTCCCGAGGAAACTGTTCTAAGTGGAATATTAAGTGAACTTTATGTATATAATTGGACAATGAGGGATTGATCTTGAGGAAGGGTTTGCAATGCGCGAGCTCCCCCGCGCACTTCCCACGCGATGCATCGGAATCTGTGATTGACACATCGTGCTGAAGCGTTTGGAAGCGCTCGAGCAGCATAACCACGCCCAGCGGAACCTCGAGAACGAAACTTGAACATGTACGGCTTTGTTAGTGTATTACCAGTGGCGTCGGCCTTGCAGCGGCAGCAGTGCACGTGTGCAGCTCGCTGCAGCTTCACCACACGAGCAGCGCGGGTGGCTCCAGTGCGCATCGCGCTGTCGCGTCCCCAGCGTCTCGTGGGTGCGTCTTCTCTTCGCATGTTTGAGGTATCCGACGGTGAGCCGTACCCACTGAACCCTGCTGTTATTTTTATTGCGCTTATCGGTTGGAGCGCAGTAGCCGCTATCCCATCGAACATACCCGTTCTGGGCGGCACTGGCCTGACGCAGGCGTTTCTGGCGTCGATTCAGCGTCTGCTGGCGCAGTACCCAACTGGACCAAAGCTGGATGACCCGTTCTGGTTCTACCTGATCGTATATCACGTGGGGTTGTTTGCTTTGCTTATCTTTGGGCAAATCGGATATGCGGGCTACGCCAAAGGAACGTACAATCGCTCGGCGTAGGCGAGCGTGTGCTGGACGGCGGGGTGCGTCGACCGCTCGCCGGTTTTTTGAAGGCACCGTCCTGCGAGATAGTGAGGCACAGTGGCAGGCAACGTAGACTGAACGTGTAAACGATACTGACAAGTTGATGACTTGTACAAAGGAGAGGCACGCGTTGATGATCAGAACGCAGACAACGACACACGTGCTCGAGCCAGCAGTCATATAGGCTCGCCACCAGTGACGATTCCCGCAACGGCTGCGTATGCAGCTCCCTTGACGACGTTGTTAGTCCGTAGAGCGAGACCGCTGCAGTTGCAGGCATGCGCTCCGGTTCGTAAAGGGTACCGTCGAAAGCGAACCGTCAGCACACACCATTCCGCGTGAAGATACTGCAGCATACCCCCGGCTCGTCGACGTCGCGTTTTAGGGCGGGTTTGCATGCCACGCTGTCTGGAGCGGCTGGTCCGGGATGTCTCGTGAACAGCCTTTCATCCAGTGTGTTTTGGTCTAATACGCATAGATGCGTGCCTGCTAGCATCGATACGTCGACTCCGAACCGGAGCGAAAACCATAGAACAGGCAGCGAGCGTTATCAAGCATTGTCTGGACTCATGCAAAAACGCTGAGGCAATGGCTTCCGACACTTTCCGGCAACGCTTCCGATGATGCGCCTCGAAAGTCGCTCTTGTCGTCCTCGCTCCCGCCAGTATGGCATGAACAACCGCTCCGTTCACGGAATCCATCACAACGACGACCCAAAGCTGCTACAGATGGCGCTTTCGCTTCTGCGTGACCGGCAAGGGTGTTCGCGTTTTCGTTCGTCGATATCTGGGTCAGTGATGAGTCCATCGCGCTCGAGTCCACGTAAGCGACCTAAAGAGCGTGGTTCAACGCACAGCAAACGACTGCTTGTGATTACGCTCCACGGCGCTGTGCAGCCGAGCTGGCTCTCACGGTTTCTGTCGCTGCTCGCTCAAGCCGGAGACGTCGTGCAGCTGCGAGATCTCTCGTCGTTTACGGTCGGAAACCGATTCACAGCCACACTGGCTGTTGAAGTGACGCCCACGCAGCTCCGAAAACGTCGATCTACTGAAACAGGAACAGAAGCTATGAGCGCAGAGTCGACGAGCGGTTCGGCACCGCAGTCGTTTGGAGTTGGAAGCCCTGCTGAACCTGGCGGGACGCTGAGCTCAACTGAGGCACACATCGAGCACGAATTCGGCATCGAGGGGTACCTTCTACGGGAGTTTCTCTTGACAGCCTATGAGCTGGGCGGGATCGAGACCGAGTTTGAGGTGCTCGACTCCCTCGAAGCAGAATCGAATGCAGCTCTTGAAGGTGACTCCGGTGAGCCGTACACGTTCACCTTTATAGGCACACCGCGCATTCCCGCTGATTTCTTGGCAACAGCAACGCATGTCCTCGCTGAAAACGGCATCAATTTGAATGCCATTCAGTCATTGAACGAGCCAGGGGGCCGCAGTACCTGTTTTCAGGTGATGGCAGCACTGCGGGGCCCTTTGGCAGACCGCGTTCGCAGCGAACTGCTGCATTTGGGCAAGGAGTTTCTCGTCGATATCGCTTTCGAGCGAGCAGGAGCATTGCGGACGAAGCGAATGGTCGTTTTCGATCTGTCGTGGACACTGGTCCAGGCGGATAGCTTCGAGCTCCTCTGCCAGGCGGCTGCAGTGGATGCGGATGCAGTCGCGGAAGTGCGCCGTTGTCACTCGCTCGGATCCGAAGACTACTTGCGAGCGTGTGCTGCGCTCCTTCGCGGTCGATCGAGCACTGGCTTAGCAGAAAGACTACACGCGCTTATCGAATATACCGATGGAGCCGCTTCGGTCTGTCGCGTACTCAAGAAACTCGGCTACCGAACGGCGGTGCTGTCGTCGGGGCCCTTGCTCTTGGCAGAGCTTGTGAAAGCAGACCTCGGTATTGATTTCGTTGCGGCCAATCGTCTTGAAACGGACAGCAATGAGCGTTTCACCGGAGCGATCTTGGAGCCTCTCGTCAACGGAGAGCGGAAAGCAGAGCTGCTGACCATGCTGGCGATGCGCGAGCAGCTCAGCCCGGAGCAGATCATTGCGGTAGGTGACGGGCCAGTGTCCGCCAAAATGCTTGACTCGGCGGGTCCATCCATCGCCTTTGGAGCACCAGGGGCTCGGGACGGCACCAATATCGGCGGCAAGATTCAGAGCAAGAGTCTCACCTGCATCTGGTTCCTGATGGGTATCCACGAGCGCGATCTACGGTCATTTTCATGAATAGAGTCACGTTTGCACTTGTTGACGACCGAGCGCGCTTTGCGTCACCATTGTCGATGATGCCGCTTTCTGAGACCAAATGGTGGCTCATTCTACGAATTCGCCGAAACAATACCGTGATGCGTTGCAAGCAGGCGCTCTTCATCGCGTTTGCCATGGCATGCCGCTTCCTCGCTGCGCAGTCGATGCGTCGCCTGCGGAGCAAAATCGCCGACAAGCGCGCTCCAGTACTGGTCGTGCGAAGCAGTCTGAGTGTTGGACCTTTGATACCTTCCAATCTGTTCGGAACGTTGGCAGGTCTTTCGAAGGCTAGACTATGAAGGAGTAAACGTCGTAGCGTCGTCGGATCGCATGCGGTGCCTGTGCTGGACGAATGCGCTTGATCCACTGTACCGGCTGGCTGGACGGCAGGCGTTGCGGCTGCGCGGGCACCAGTCCTGGCGGCGTTACCAGCACTGTATGCTTCACCAACGAGCACAAGCATGTACTGGTGCGGAGCGCTCTGCCCAGTGGTCGCTGATACGGTCTGCTCAGAACGCGAAACTCAAGTTGTTGCGACAAATCCTGCGCAAGGGTAGCTTGGTGCTCGACTCGCCGAGCGCCTCGTCATCGCTGGGGAGCAGCGCGCCAGACCGCCGGTTTCTACAGCTTGTGAAAGAGCGCGAGTCAGAAAACAGCTATACGGCAGCCTTAGCGGAGCGCTGCTTGCGACCACAGCTGTTTGTTGTAGAAGGGGCGCGATTATTGCAGGACGCACTGGATGTGCACTGGACTCCTGAGTTCATTATTTGCTCAGCTGATGCTGTGCAGGGGCTGTGGCGTCGTCACCCGCAGCTCATGGGAAAAATTTCGACCGACGGGCTTTTGCAGCAACGCACCTTTGTGTGCGAGACGGAACTGCCTACTGAAACAGTCCACTCGCAGGGTATTGTGGGGGTGTTTCAACGGAAATGGCTGCCATGGGATCAGCAGCGAACGCTAGTGCTCTTTCTTGATGGCGTCCAGGACCCGGGTAATCTTGGGACGATCCTTCGCTCGGCATGTGCAGCTGGGTGCCGCACGCTCCTGCTCAGTGATCAATGCGTTGATGCCTGGAGTTCGAAGGTCGTGCGGGCAGGTATGGGTGCTCATTTCCGCCAGTGTATCGTTGATAAGGTTTCGCTGGAGCATCTGGAGTGCCTGCTCGACTTGTTGGTCATGGTGCCGGGAACCGATGCACCCTGTTGTGCATCCCGCGAAGCACCCGGCACAGCGGAGGTCAAAGAGGCCGGTCTGAAGCCGCCCGCATCGGATCGGGGACACAATTTGAGCCGCATTCACCACCACGGGCAACGATATCGATTCGTCATTGCTCATCCAAAAAAAGTACCGGGGCTTGCTCATTTCTCCTACGATGATGATGCAATCTGGTCGAGAGCATCCAATTTAGATGCGAAGAAAACTAGAGCAACGGGTACAGCAGGGAAAATACCGCCTCATCGAGACATCAGGACACCTACGCTAGATATCCTGGTGATTGGAAACGAAGCACATGGCCCGAGTGCTGCAATTTTCGATTTCGCCCAGAGCGTAACCGGTTCATGTACAGTGGCTATTCCTCTCGACTCGGGCGTTGAGTCCTTGAACGCTGCTGCTGCTGCATCAATTCTTCTTTTCGAAGCCCGCAGGCAGCGTCAAAAGTTCGAGGAATCCACGGGCGCTGCAGAGACCCTCTAAAGATGCTGTTTCATGATGAATTTTGCGTACTGAAGCATCGCATCGCTCATTGCTCGTGCGTCCAGGGCCGATAAAAGTGGCCGCCGCCGATGCCGCTTGCATCATGTTGCCAGCTTAA
>Ga0080006_1151944_pt1 | contig 24323 bp, 17 predicted proteins | sample RS3BMetagenome_FD_69209 | JGI IMG/M metagenome (GOLD analysis project Ga0080006, IMG submission 69209) | Ferric oxide microbial mat and aquatic microbial communities from Rainbow Spring, Yellowstone National Park, USA - RS3B (SPADES... ...
TGGCCCCCCGCTCCGCGCGGGCGGGCGGCCAGGGCCGCGCGGGGGCCGGGGGCTGGTAGGCCTGTGCGCCCGCGAAGCGCGCGCACAGCCCTACCAGCAGGGCCAGGCAAACCGTCGCCAGCAGCGCGTTGGCCGGGATGCGCAAGGGAAAATCGAACAGCGAATGGACCGCGATCGCGGCCAGCGCGCCCGCGCAGGCCGCCGCGATGGGGAAGCGCTCCGCGCTCACCCCCATCACGCCCGCGCCGATCATCCGCCCCGCGAGCAACAGGAAGCCGCCGCCCAGAAGCAGCCCCAGCAGCCCCACCTCGGCCACGAACTGGACGTATTCGTCATGCGTCTCGTTCATGAAGACGCCGTCCCACGGCGGCGGCTGGTACTTGGGATAAATCTCGGGCCAGGCACCTAGCCCCACGCCAAAGAGCGGAAAGTCGCCGATCATCGGAAAGGATTGGCGTGCGGCTTCTGTGCGCTCCCACAGCGATTCATGGTAAACGGCGCTGCCCAGCCGGCTGTCGGCCTCGCCGCGGCTGGCGCTGCTGGCAAAGAGCGAAGCCAGGCAGAGGACCGCGACCAGCGCCACGCCGAGCAGGATCAGACGGGAGTGATGCTTGCCGCGGCGCATCAGAGCGGGCTGCGCCTTTTCCGGTAATCGCGAGGCCATCATGATGACGACAGCGCTGGCGACCAGCGCCGCCAGCCATCCGCCGCGCGAGGCGGTCGCGAGCAGGGCCGCGAGCACGACCAGCCCCACGGTGGCGCACAGAATGGGCACGGCCAGCTTGTCGCGCACCTTGCCGAGCAGATTGGGAAACAGCATCCCGCATAGCGCGAACGGCCAGACCATCGCGAGGTAATCGGCATAATGGTCGGGATTGGCAAAGGGGCCGTAGTTGCGCGCGCCCCATAGGCCAACACCATGCCAATCGTAGGGCGAGAAGATCCACAGCGGCTTGCCGTTGGAAAAACGCTGTTCGGCCAGCCCCACCAGGCCAATGATCAGGCCGGTGGCGAGCACGGTGCGCACGGTGTTTTTGTAAAGCCGGCTCTCTTGCTCCGGGGCGAAGGGATAGAGCATCAGGAACAGGCCGGCGCCGCAATACATCAGCAGCTTGAGCAGCGCCACGCCGGTTATCGGCGCGCCGATCGTCAGCGGCATCCAGGCGCCGGCCGGGACGAAGCGAGGAGGCACGGCTTGCGTGGGCGCGAAGGGCACCTGGGCGCCCCCCTCCACTTCGTTGAGAGTGGGAAGCACTGCGGAACCGGGCGGCATCTGAGCGCGATCCCATTGGTATGCCGCCTCGACGGGCCATCCTGGCAAGCCGTCGCGATAGACTGTGTAGCTCGCGGGCGAGATCAGCTTGAGCATCCCCGGCGGCATCGGAATGAGCTGGAAGCCGACCAGCGCGGTCAATCCAATGGCGAGCGCGGCCAGAGTCTTCATCCTTTTATTGGCCACGGCCAGCGGCCGTCCGCCGATCGCGGTCTGGAGCATCCAGATCGCGATCAAAGCGAAGACCACCAGCTCGGCCAGGCCGTAGGCCCAGGGATGGACCGCACCCAGCATCAGGGCCGTAAAAGGGAGGAGGAAAAGAATCGGCCAGAACATTCGATTCAGGATTACTTAATCGCGGGCACGGCGGCCCGCGCTACTGAGAATCGGGCGTGGGCCGATCGTCGTCGGGTTTGGAGCGCGAACGGGGCTTGTAGTTGTAGTAGTAGCTGTAATGGTCGTAGCGGTAGTAGGAATTGCTGACGACATCGACCCGATTCAGAACCACGCCCAGAATCCGCGCTCCAACATGGCCAAGGCGCAGACAGGTTTCGCGCACCAGGCGGCGGGAAGTCTGGCCGCTGGCGACGATCAATACCGCCTCGACCATGGTGGACAGGCCCACCGAATCGCTCACCGGCATCACCGGCGCCGAATCCAGGATGACGTAGTCGTAGGTCTGGCTGAGCTGCTCTAGCAGCATCCGCATCTCGGGCGAGGCCAGCAGCTCGCTGGGGTTGGGCGGCAGGATCCCGGCGCCCAGGAAGGAAAGGCCCGGCACCTTGGAGGCTACGATGGTCTCCTCCAGCGTGCCTTGACGCACCAGCACGTCGCTCAGGCCGCGCTCGGAATCGATCTCCATGATTTCGTGGCATCGCGAGCGGCGAAAATCTGTGTCGATCAGAAGGGTGGGGGCCCCGGTCTGGGCGAAGGCGGTCGCGATATTGACCGCCGTGATGGTCTTGCCCTCGCCGGCGGTGGAACTGGTGATCAAAATACTCTTGGGCGCGCCGCCCGCGCGCGAGAACATCACGGCCGAGCGGATCGCGCGGTAAACCTCGGCCGCGGTGGAAAACGAGCCGTGCGAAACCAGCATCTCGCGATGGGTGCTGGGGGCGGGCAGCTCCGCGCCGGCGTCATCACGCCGCTTGCGCGAGGGCAGATAGCCGTAGGTCCGGCCGGCGCCGCGGTTGTCGAGCTTGACGAAATCGGGAATCACGCCGAGGCTGGGCAGCCCCAGGTAGCGCGGCACCTCGTCGCCGGTCTTGAGCGTGTCGTCCATCGATTCGATAAAGAAGGCCAACGCAATCCCGACGAATCCCGCCGCCGACGCGCTGAAAGCCAAGAGCAGGAGCAGACGGGGGCCGGTGGGAGACAGGGGCGGATGGGCGATATCGACCACCGAAACATTGGAGGCGGGGACTTCGGAGGCCACGCTGATTTCGTTCATCCGATCGAGCACGCTGCGGTAAAGCTCGCGGTTGGCATCGACCTGCCGCTCCAGCACCGCCTCCTGCAAGGAAGCGTCGTTGAGCGCCAGGGCCTGCCCTTTGACCCGATCGATCTCCTGGCCAATCTTCGCCTCGTTCGCCATCGCCGCCCGATAATCTGACTCCACGCTATTGGCCACGTTGCGCGACTCCAAGGCCAGGACCCGGCGCGAGGCGCTCAGGCGCGCGCCGAGATCGTCGAGCGGATGGTAGCCGGGGTTGAAGCGATTGTTGAGCGCCGCGTACTGCAGCGAGAGCTGCGCCACCTGCTCCTTGAGGCTTTGGATGACCGGGTTGGAGATCACCTCGGGCAGCGAGTCGTAATCGCCGCGCATGATCATCTGATGCTGGGTCTCCAGCGCGATCCGCTTGCTGGAGGCCACGGTGAGCTGCTCGTTGAGCTGCGTCAGCCGCTGCATCAGCGGGCTGACGCTGCTGCCCTTGGTGTTGCTCTCCAGCGTGACGATCCCGCGCGCGCGCCGGTAAGCGTTAAGCGCGGCCTCGGATTTTTCGACCTCGTCCTTGAGCTGAGAGAGCTTGGTCTGGAGAAACCCTTCGACGTTGTGACCGGTCTGCGCCTGTAGATCCAGCCCCTCGCGGATGTAGGTCTGGACGTGGGCGTTGGCGATCCGCGCGGACAGCTCGCGATCGGGAGTGGTGAAGCCCACCTTGACCAGCCGCGTGCCGCGCATCGGCGTCACTTCCAGCCGCGCCAGGTAGGCGCTGATGATTTGCGGCGGGACGTAGTCGGGACCCGTCGGAATTTGCGCCGAGTTGTCCCCGCTCCCGCCGGCCAACGCTGCCAGCTCCTGTCGCACCGAATTTATCAAGGAGCCGAAGAAGCCCGGTTGTTGATCGGCGGAATTGAAGAGCGGGAGCGACTCCAGACCATACTCGTGAATCACCCGGGCCGCCAGGCTGGGACTTTTGAGCAAATCGAACTGGGTGCGGTAGTAATCGTAATCGCCGCTGGAGGCGAACTGCTCCTCGTTGAAATTCTTGCTCTGGCCGAGCACTTGCGGGGTCTGCGGCAGGATCATGATGGTGGAGACGCCCTCGTACTGAGGCGTGCGGGCGAAGCGCCAGGCCAGCACGATCACCACCGCCGCTCCCACCAGGGCCAGGATCATCACGCGATGCTTGCGGATGACGCGCCAGTACTCCTTGAAGTTGACCTCGCTGGAGAACAGGTTGGGCTCGTGCATGAACTGATGCGGCGGTGGCCCGGTGCGCGAGATCTGGTAGGGTGAGATTTCGTTGGTCATAAATGTCCGGGCCGTCCGGCGCGGACCCAATCGCAAGAATCCTAGAACGCTGGAATCGGCAACATCATGCCCGTACCGAAACGGCTGATGAGAAAATACAAGCTGTAGGGAACGGCGCCGAGGACCGTCCGCTGCACAATCACGACGTCGCCGGACTGAACCTGAACGTCCGGCGCCTGTCCTTTTTCCACCTTGGATAGGTTCACCGGTATCTGAATTTTTTGTCCGCTCGGTGATGCTCTCAGCACTACCGCGTCGGAGCTGTACAGCTCGCCGCCCGCGGCCGTAACCGCGCCCAAGGCCGTCATCCCCGGAGTGATTTGATAGGCTCCGGGGGTGCCCACCCAACCTTGCACCAAGACCTGGCCGCGCGCCGGAACCATGATCAAGTCGCCCGGTCGCACCGGGATGCTCAAATCGGACTGGTTACCCGTGGCGTTGATGAATATCGGATCGCCACCGGCGGCGAACGCCGACAAGTTGGGACCGCTCCAGGCGCTGGTGGCCTTCTGGTCGCCCACCTCGGCCTTCATCTGCTGGCGCTGCTCGGCCACCGCCGCGGTCAGGGGTCCCGTGGGTTGGACCGGACGGGGCTGGCTGGCCGCCTGCAGACTGGCTAGACTTGCCTGCAGTTGCGCCGAATTGGGCTTTCCCGAGCTTGGAATAAAAATTATCGAGCTGCCGGCGCCGTCGGACATCCCGCCTGCCTGGCCGATCAGATCCAAAATGGATTCGTTGCGCCGATTGAGGGTATAGAGCCCGGGCTTGTTGACCATCCCGACCACCGCCACCTGGCGACTGGCGTAGGTCTTTACAAAAACATCGACTTGCGGATCCTTGACCAGCCGCGACAGCGCCTTCACCAGCGCGTCGTGCACCTGGGCTTCGGTCAGACCCGCGACCGTTATCGTGCCCGCGATCGGCAGTTCGATCGTGCCTTGGGGCGAAACCCGCTCCTCGCGAACATCCTTGAGTTCGGGCACCTCGGGCACGGAAATTTCCATAACGTCGCCCGGCCCAATTCCGAAATCGGTCGAAAAGGAATCGTCCTGTCGCTTGGCCGCGAGTTCCATCAATCGCTAATGGCTATCTCCCGTGTCGCCTATGGTTCCAGACGGCGCCGCGCCGCCAACCGCGGTCTGAGTCGAACAAGCCTGCGCGATGGCGAGAAGCAAGACGAGCCCAGGCAGCGTTCGCATCCGGAAATTCTTAAACGCAGACATATCGGTTTGAAGCGGGCAACGAGGCGATCGGGGTTTGCAGGGCGCCAGACTCATCCGTGCATTGGGTTGCATCGCCGATGAACAATCTGGCGGCCAGAGGACGGAAAAAGGCGCGTGCGTCCGCCCTCCCGTACTCAGGTCTTTATTTAGCGAAAATGGTTTTATACCGGCGGATCAATCTTGCGAGCGGTCAAAAACGGCTGAACCTGTCACGCAAGCGCCCCGGAGCAACCGGTTATCCAGCAAAAGGCTGGAATGCTCAGCGTCTATTCGATAGGCGGTTTTAACTCAAAACCGACGTAATTGTCAACGTAGAGAGATGTTTAGGCAATGGATCGTTGCATTTTTGCAACTCTTCGAACTGAAGTTCCAACGGTCGAACAGCAGACACTTTAAGAAGACCATAACGCAGCGTAAGCGTTCGACGCCGTTATCTCCTCAGCGGTTTTTGCGAGGAACGAGAATGTGGAGGGGGAAAGCCTACTGCGCTGGTTCCAGGTGGTATTTGCTGATTTTGGCGTAGAGCTTCTTGCGCGAAATTCGCAGCATCTGCGCAGCGTGCACCTTGTTCCACTCGCAAGCTTCCAAAGCTCGCCTAATCAGGCTGCGCTCGGCCTCGGCGAAAGTGCCCGTCGCCGGCTCTTCGATGCTGAGCTGGTCTGCGGATGGCGGCGATACCGATTTAGAAGTCAGCCCGCCCGCTGGTTGGCTGCCGCCGATCGCAGGTGGCAGGTCCTCCAGCTCGATCAGCCGGCTCTTGCCGAACGTCATTGCGCTTTCGACCGCATTGGACAGCTCGCGCACGTTACCCGGCCACTGGTATCGGCACATTGCCGCCAGCGCCCGCTCGCCGATCCCCTGGGTGTGCTCGCCACGCCCCAATTGCTGGTTGAACAGGGCGATGAAGTGCTCGATCAGGACCGGCACGTCCTCCAACCGCTCGCGCAATGGCGGCAGCCGCAGGACGTGAGCCTGCAGACGATAGTAAAGATCCTGCCGCAGCACTTGGCTGCCAACGGCTGCTTCGGGGTCGCGATTGGTTGACGCCACCAAGCGAACATCGACCGGGACTTCGCGGGCGGCGCCCACCGGCCGCACCGAGTGTTCCTGAATTGCGCGCAGCAGCTTGGTTTGCGTCTCCTGGCTCATCTCGGTGATCTCATCGAGAAAAAGCGTGCCCCTTTCGGCCGCGCGGAAGAGTCCGGAATATTCCGTGTTGGCCCCGCTGAAGGCACCCTTGCGATAGCCGAAGAGCTCGCTCTCGATCAGGTCCCTGGGAATCGCCGCGCAATTGAAGGCGATAAAGGGCCCGTCGCGCCGCGGCCCGGCCTCGTGCAGGGCGCGCGCCACCAGTTCCTTGCCGGTACCGCTTTCGCCCACCACCAGCGCGGTGCCGTTGGTCTTGCTGGCCGACTCGATGCGCTCGAACAGCGCGCGCATCGGCGAGGAAATCGCCACGATCCCGTAAAAAGAGCGCCGCTGCTCACGCGGCAGTCTTTGCGCTTCGCGCTCCAACCCGCGCATCCGCGCCCCCTGCGTGGCACTCCAGACGCGGAAATAGGCATCTACCAGCAGGATGATCCGAATATGACTCAATTGGTCAAACTTCGTGTAGATCTCGACCTGATGCGCGGATTCGGGCGGAAAAACCTCGGTTGCCGCCTGCTCGAAAAGCTGCAGCGAGGCGATAATCTCCTGCAGCGGCACCCCGCGCTCGGCCAGAGTTTCGCCCAGGCTGCGAACGTCTTGAGCATAGCGGTCCATGTCTTTTTCCAGCAACGCGCTTTTGTTGCGCATCAGCGCCGGCTCGAAGACCTGAAAAAAGTCCGCCTCCGACATGGTCCGCGCATCGCCGAAGTGCAGGGCGTAGAGCCGATACCAGGATCTGACCACCTCGGCGCGCCGATCGCGGATCGCCTGGAAGATGCCCGCCATCGCGTCCAGGTCTTCGTCCCACAGCAGATGGAAATGGCGGGGCTGACCGGCACGCGCTGCCTCTTGAAAAAATGGGTGGTCAGAGTTGGTGTTTTCGCGCGACACGGCTGATATCCCCAACCTCAATATCACAGGGTATCCGCCGATTCAAAATCAGAATAGAGCGCTACTCAAGGGGCGAGGACACGATCTTTCATACTCAAGACCAGCGCCGAGGTTGCTTAAAGGTTCAAGAGCGCCATCCAGCGCTTGTGCTTAAGCTGTTCGCATAACCTTGAGCAAGCGCAAACAACTGTCGGGCTTCGCCGCGGGCGGCCATCCGCATTGCGCTTGGCAACTGCCCCTGCACGCTGGTAAGCGTCGCCACCAGGCCTCGCCAGGCGGCCTGATAACATCCATAAAAGCCCAGCAGAGCGGAGAGCTGGCTGTCTCTGGTCTCCGCCACATAGGCTGCGATCAAGTCGTCGGCGAGCTCTGGCCGTTCGAGCATCTCCAGATCCACCGCCAACGCGGCGACGTCGGCCGCCACGTCCATATAGCGCCGGTTTTCACTGCATTCGGCGCAGTCGATAATGACGATACCCTCGGGAACAAAACAGATCGATTTGCAGCGCAAGTCGCCGTGCCCCTCGCGCACCCGGCCGTCCCGCAGCCGGTTGTCCAGCGATTGGCGATGGGCGATGACATAGCCGCGGGTGCTGGCTTGAATTGCCGCCAGCTGGCTGCGTGCCAGGTTATCCGCAAGCAGCGTTTGCACCTGTCCGAGTTCGGCCAACTGCTGGTAGATGGCCTGCGCCGAACCCCATCGCACCGCTTGGGCGGTTGAAGCGCGGGCGTGAAAGGCGGCAAGATGATGGGCGGTTTCACGCATCTCGGCAGCGCCCGCAAGGCCTGCATCGATCATCTGGTCAAGCATTCGCGGGGCCGGCAGCCGGCGCATCATCACCGCAAATTCGCGCGCCCTGAGATCATTGGACTCGGCGACAAAAGCATAGGAGCCGCCGTTGGCCGCAATCGCGCGAATCCCAAGATATACGTCAGGCGCCAGCCGCCGATTCAGCTCGATTTCCTGTCGGCACAAGTTGAAGCGGCGGGCGGGTGTACTGGCGTCACAGAAAGACAACCTGAGCGGCTTCTTGACCTTGTAAACAAACTCCCCGGCGAAGAAGAGCCAGGATCTTAAGGTCTCGCGCGGCTCAACCCGGTCGCATCGATGAGGATAGAAAGCCGGATCCATCATAGCCGCGATCAGTGGATGAAGCGCCTGACTCTTGCCTGGGTGGATCGGTTTTTGCCCGCCGCTCAATTATCCCTTCCGCCTCGCGCATAAATGCCTTCTATACCGAACGCGAATCGCGTGCCAAACAATTATTAACTGCATATCATAGGGACAGTCTCGCGATTATCGACAGGCTTTCTCTGTCATTCCCGCGACTGCCGCGCAATGGAACCCGGTCTTTTCCAGGTCGTGGCGATTGGGAAATCCGCACGTACGCCGAACGCGCGCGGAAGCGATCGGGGGGAATTCCGCGCAGAGTAATGCCGCCGGCTGATCAGGGACCGGCACGCCGGCTGCATCTGAACCCAGCCAGTATGGGAGGTTCGTTCGATGCACAAACCAGTATGGGAGGTAACGTTCGATGCTCAAAGTCGTTAGGTCCAACTTCATCGCGCTTGGCGCTTTTATGTTGCTAGCCGGCACGCCCTGCGGGTTCCAGGCCCACGCCGCCGATCAGCCAGCGGCTTCCGCCCAAGCGCCGGGCAACTCAGCTCAGGCACCTCGCCCGCAAAGCGCTTCAAACATGGGCGGGAAAATGGGCAACAACATGGGCAACAACATGGGCAACAACATGGGCAACAACATGGGCAACAACATGGGCAACAATATGGGATGCGGGATGATGTCGTCCGGGGGCATGATGTCGTCCGGCGGCATGGGCATGATGTCGCGCGGGGGCATGATGTCCCGAGGCGGGATGATGTCGGGCAATATGCAGGGAAAGATGCACGGGATGGGCATGGGGCATGGCATGATCGCCGGGCCGATGGCGATGCTTATGACGAACGCCGATGCGAAAACCCGGGGCGAAATACTCCAGATTCAAGGGCGGATGCTGGAGCAAATGGGGCAATTGATGCAGCGGCGCGGCAAGGAGTTGGAGCAGGGCAAATAATCGTCTCCTTGCGCATGCCGCGCTGAACCTGGGAATGGTAGCCTTTTCGGGTCTCCATAGTCCACCACTGTGCCGACCGACAGGGAGTGCGATTGCACTCCCCGAAGCGGCCCGCGACTTACTTCAGTAGTTCCTCAAGAGTCGCGCGCGGCCCCTGTGGCAGCGTGAAGGAGGCCCGGCTGCCGCCTGGCAGCATCACTTGCAAGTTGGCGCCCTGGGGGAAAACCACGGAAAACTTGCCATTTTTGTCCGTGACCACCTCCTTGGTCACGGCATCGACGAACTCCTCGCCCACCATTTGAAAGTCGCACAGAAAAGCGACTCGGCAACCCGCTGCCGGCTTACCTCCTGCCTCCCGAATCACACCGCTCAAAGTTACGTCGGCTACCTTCATTGCCCTGCTCCTTTACTCCGAGTTCGAGGTCCAGGCGCTTGGGCAGCAAGCGTCGTGCCTGAGCAATACCCTGACAAAAGTCTCTTTGTCGGCGGCCTTTTCTGATGCGATCGGTAACAGTGCTGCTAATCGACGCATTTGTGAGGAAACAGTTCAATCCTGGCGCCGTCAAAACTTGGAGCGAGCAAAGCCTGGTTCGTGGCACGGCTGGTGCTTTGCTTGATTCCCGAGTTCGTAGTGGCTATTGGAGGCCTCTGGCGATGGCTAAAATCGTTGCTTCGATTGGTACCTCGCACAGTCCCATCCTGATTATTACGCCTCGGCAATGGCCCGACCGCGTAGCTCAGGAAATGGAGTCCGAGGATCTCTATGACCTGGCGGGCAATCGCGTAAGCTATCGCCAGTTGGCCCGCCAAGTCGGCGATCGCTACGCCCGGGTGGCCAATACCGCTAACTTTGTCCAGTGGTACGAGCGATCCCAGCGTGCTCTGGACCGTTTGGTATCGGATCTGGACGAGATCTCGCCGGACGTGGTTATCGTCGTTGGCGATGACCAGGAGGAAATGTTCGGTCCCAACAATCTGCCGGCGATCTCGATCTTCGACGGCGACAAGATCATAACCGAACGTGCGCCCCACAAGGGTGACACGCCGCAGTGGGTGCTGGACGCGGATAAAGGCTATGGCGCAGATTGCCATCACGAATTCGAAGCGGCACCGCAGCTTGCCCGCGCTCTAATCGGCGATTTGATCGATCACGATTTCGACGTCAGCGTCAGCCACGGCGTCCCCGCCGGTGGACCCTATCGCGGATTCGGCCACGCGATCACCTATCCCATGCTGCGCCTGATGACCAAGCGGCGGATACCAGTGGTGCCGATTCTGCTCAACACCTTCTATCCTCCCAATCAGCCCACGCCGTCGCGATGCTTCGATCTGGGCCACGCCTTGCGCAACGCGGTGGAGCGCTACCAGGAAAATCTGCGAGTCGTGGTGCTCGCCTCGGGGGGCCTGAGCCATTTTGTCACCGACGAGGCGCTCGATCACAAGGTCATCAAGGCGCTGCGCGAGGGTGACGAACTTACCCTGCGAACCTTGCCATGCAAGCTGCTTAATTCCGGAAATTCAGAAATTCGCAACTGGATAGTGATGGGCGGCGCAATCGCGGGACTGGAAATGCAGATGCGCTGGTGCGAGTACGTTCCGGTTTATCGCAGCCCTGCCGGCACCGGTATAGGCCTCGCCTTCGCCCGCTGGGATTAACCGGTCTTCGATCGCGCGAGGCTCATTTTTCGCTTTTCCTTTACCAAAATTTGGCATGGGAACTTGGTTGCGAGCAACTCTTTCCGCCAAACCCCTCGCGGTTTGTTTCCCAGCTTCAGACCCTGGCCGCGGCTAGAGTTTTATTAGCATGGGTGGCTGACCTGCCGTGGTTCTGATCGGGGCAGTTTCTTGGCAGTCGGTGTTTCCGCTGGAAACAGCACTCGACCAAGACGCATCAGCCAACGAGCGGGAATACGACCCGAGAGCTTGATCAACGCGCGACCGCTGAACGACTCTCCTACTCGCGCTCGGATTTGGCTTCGACTGCCGCCGGCCTTGTTGTCAGCACCGGGCAGCTCGCTCGGCGCACCACCTGCTCGGCTACGCTCCCCAGAATCATCCGCCCCAGACCGCGTCGCCCGTGGGTGGGCATCACCACAAGGTCGATGGCAAACTCCTCGATTTTACTGACAATGACACGGGCGGGATCGCCCACGGCGGTGCGAACCTCGTACTTCACCCGGCCAGCCAGATGCTCGCGAGCCAACTGTTCGAGTTGCCGGCGTACTTGTTTTTCGCTCAATGGATATGGCTCCAAAGGTACGCCAATCTGCTCCGGCGATGGCACAAACGGCACCACAACGTGGAGCAGATAAACCGTGGTGTCGCCGTCTGCCGCCAGTCGGCAAGCCAGGTCCATTGCGTTGACCGCGTATTCGTCCAACTCCACGGGACAAAGGATGCGGGAAAACGGCGTTTTCATTACTCTCTCCTACACAAACATTCAGCTCGGGGTGCAGGGGGCGTGCCATCCACTTGCTTTTGTCGCGGCGTTCAAAGCGCGCGCGGCGGGCGCGCATTCGGCGGCGCAATAAGCCGCGAATAACCGGCTGGTTGATGAAATTTGGAGTTGATTTTTCCCAGTGCATGGCACGAAACTGGCTTTACCCTGATGTTGGAGGAACCCTGCGATGTTAAGTCCGCGCTCAATCTTGGTTCCAATCGACTTCGATGACAATTCGGTTTCCGTTCTGGAATTCGCACGCCGCGTGGCGTTCGATTCAGAGGCCATCGTGCATGTGCTGCACGTGATGCCGCTGTTCCTTGTTCCTGGCGAGCCCCAGAGCGCGGTCAGCGGCCAGATGGGGGAGGCGCAAGCCTCGGTGGAGAAGCTCGCGGCCGAGCATTTGAAGGGTATCAATTACCAGATCAGCGTACGCACCGGCGACACGGTACGAGAAATTCTCACCGTGGCCCGCAGCGGCCACTTCGACTTGATCGTAATGCCCACGCATGGACGCCATGGTCTAAGCCATTTCATCCTCGGCAGCGTGGCCGAACGCGTGCTGCGAGACGCCCCTTGCCCGGTACTCAGCTTCAAGCCTGGCGAAGCAACTTCTCGCGAGGTGTTCGTGGCCGATGTGATGCTCAAGACCCCGCAAACGGTAAGTGCAGGCAGTCGGCTGAGCGAAGCGCGCATGGTGATGGACGAGACCGGGTTGCGTTCGGTGCCGGTCATCGACGATGGTCGTCTGGTCGGGATCATTACGGATCGCGACCTGCGCTCGCACAACCAGGGCGAAACCTTGGTTAAAGAAGCGATGACTCGATCGCCGGTGTGCACCACGCCCGGCATGACCGTGCGCGAGGCCGCCCATCTGTTGGTTCGGCTCAAGGTCGGAGCCTTACCGGTGATGGAAGACGGCAAGCTGTTGGGAATGGTTTCCACCGATGACGTGATCGGAAAGCTGGTCGAGCGGCAGAGCTGAAATCGTGATTCGGTCACGATGGCTTGCACCACGGTCGAATTGGCGAGTGATGCGGCGGAAGGTCTGATGACCGACGGCCGCGCGATCGCACCGCGCGTCCTTGGCTCGGAAGGGTATCAGCGCTTGCCCGATCGTTCCTATCGGCTGGGCACCCCGTCGGTTTGTTTGCTTCGCTTGGGCTGCAAGCGTGAGCTAATCGACGTAGGATTTCGCGGGCGATCGCGAAGCGCTCGAGCTGCTGCGCGGCCGGACCGCGGCGCTGGTCGAGCATCTCCCCAAGATCGTCGAGTCGGATCTCATCCAGGTCAAGCTCTGGTAGCCGGGCAAGGTACGGCGGCGATCGACATGCGACTCCCAGGTTGACCCGACTTCTCGTCTGCGTGCAGCGACGCAGCGATAGGCGACCCAATGGCGCAGGTGCGCTATAAGTCGGGAAAGGCGCGCGGCTGTGGCCGAGTCCAGGATTACACGACTTCGCTTCAAATTGATATTGGCGGCGGCGCTGGCGGCCGCACTCGGGATTTTCTTTCTCATGCACCGTGCGAGCGTCAACCCCGATGTGCTGCGCCTTTACGGCAATGTTGATATCCGCGAGGTTCAACTCGCTTTCAACGATTCCGACCGAGTTGTGCGGATGCTGGTGCAGGAGGGGGATTTCGTCAAGCCCGGACAGTTGCTGGCCGAGCTTGACGCTCGCCGCTACAGCGCCAGCGAGCTGCAGGCCCGACGCACCGTCGAGGCGCAACGGCAGGTGCTCGTGCGGATGCTCAACGGCTCGCGGCCCGAAGAAATCGCGCAAGCGCGGGCAACCATGGACTCACTGGCCGCCAGCCTGCGCTTCGCCCAACTGACCTATCGGCGCGACGCTAATTTACACGCCAAGGGCGTTATCTCTACGCAGCAAAACGACGACGCCGAAGCCGCCTATAAGGCTGCTAAAGGCCAGTACGAGGCCGCACGGGAGGCCTGGATCCTGGCGGTCAAAGGGCCGCGCATTGAGGATATCGACAACGCGCGGGCCACCCTTAAAGCTGACCAGGCGGCGTTGGCCTTGGCCGAGCGCGAACTGGCCGACACCCGGTTATACGCCCATTCTGCCGGCGTCATCGAGGACCGCATCCTGGAGCCCGGCGATATGGCCACGCCTGGCATTCCGGTCTTCACGATGGCCTTGACCGAGCCGGTCTGGGTGCGAGCCTACGTGCCTGAAACCTTTTTGGCGCGAATTTATCTGGGGATGAGAGCTTCGATCACCACCGACAGTTTCCCCAACCAGAGCTTCGCGGGCTGGATCGGCTACATCTCGCCAACGGCTGAATTCACGCCCAAAAACATCGAAACTCCCGAGCTCCGAACCAGACTGGTCTATCAGGTGAGGGTTTATGCCTGTAATCCGCAAAATCAGCTCAGGTTGGGGATGCCAGCGACCGTCACCGTGAACCTGGCTCAGCCCATTCCAAGTGCCAGCCAGATTCACGGCCTGGGATGCGGCGAAGGAAACGATGGACAGCCCCAGCTCCGTTGACGCGTTCGAAGCTGCCCTGGTGCTGGATGGCGTGAGCAAGCGCTTCCAAGTCGGCGAGCGCGTGGTACAGGCCCTGGATCAGGTTGGCGTCAGAGTGCGGCGCGGCATCGTTACCGGCCTGATCGGCCCCGACGGCGCCGGTAAGACCACCCTGATGCGCCTGGCGGTGGGCCTGCTGATGCCTGACGCGGGGGCAATCAGCCTGCTCGGGCTGGAGGTCGGGAAGCATGCACAGCGAGTGCAATCGCTGGTCGGCTACATGCCGCAGCGCTTTGGCCTGTACGAAGATCTCACTGTGCAGGAAAACCTGGATCTTTATGCCGACCTGCGCGCGGTTGCGATCGCCGATCGCCAGCAGCGCTATGCCGAGTTGATGCGGATGACCGGCCTCGCCCCCTTTAACCGACGGCTGGCCGGTCGCTTGTCGGGCGGGATGAAGCAAAAGCTGGGCCTGGCCTGCGCGCTGGTTGGCGCGCCGGCGATGCTGCTGCTGGACGAACCGACCGTGGGCGTCGATCCGATCTCGCGCCACGAGTTGTGGGCGATTCTCCATCGGCTGGTGAACGAAAGCGCGACGACCGTTGTGCTCAGCACCGCCTACCTGGACGAAGCCGAGCGCTGCGCCGAAGTCATTCTGATGCATGAAGGACGGGTGCTGGCTCACGACGTACCGGCCGCTTTAACTCGCCCACTGGCGGGGCACAGCTTCTATTTGAGTTCAAGCGAAATCTCCAAGCGCCAATTGCAGGAGCGCGCCAGCCGGATGGAGGGTGTGATCGACGCAATCGTGCAGGGATCGCGAGTGCGGATCGTGACTCAAACCACATCCGCGCCTGCCGTCAACCAACTTTGCCGCCCCGGCGAGCAGATCGAAGTCAGCCCAACCGCGGCGCGTTTCGAGGACAGTTTCGTGAGCATGCTCCGAGCCTTGCCGGTCGAGGATGGGCGGGAACCGCCCGCGCGGTGGCCGAGCCAGCCGCCAACTCGCGTTGAACAAACCCCGCCCGCGCCGGCCAGCGTCGTGCGCTCAAGCGCCGGCGACGAGATGATCGTGGTGCGCAATCTGAGCCGGTGCTTCGGGAGTTTTTACGCGGTGCGTGAGGTGAGCTTCAGTGTGCGGCGCGGGGAGGTGTTTGGTCTGTTAGGCGCCAACGGCGCGGGCAAATCCACCACCTTCCGCATGTTGTGCGGCTTGCTGCCGGCTTCGGAAGGCACTTTGCGCGTGGCAGGGGTGGACTTGCGCCATGCCGCGGCCCAAGCCCGGGCCCGCATCGGTTACGTGGCGCAGAAGTTTTCGCTCTATGCCGACCTGTCGGTGGCGCAAAATCTGCGCTTCTTCAGTCGCGCTTACGGCCTGAGCGGAGCACGCCAGCGCCGGCGCCTGCAATGGGCGCTCGATGAGTTCCAACTCGCACCTTACGCCGACGTCAACGCGCGCGATCTGCCGCTTGGCTTCAAGCAGCGCCTGGCCTTGGCCGCCGCGCTGACCCACGAACCCGACATCCTGTTTTTGGACGAAGCGACTTCGGGCGTCGATCCGTTGGGGCGGCGTGAATTCTGGCGGCGGATAAATGCGCTGGCCGAAAGCGGGATCACGATCATGGTCACCACCCATTTCATGGAAGAAGCCGAATACTGCGACCGGCTGGTGATAATGGCGCAGGGTAGAGTGCTGGCCGAGGGCAGCTCCGAAGCGCTCCGCGCAGGTCTGCGTTCGCCGCGGATGCCTGATCCGACCATGGAAGACGCCTTCGTCGCGTTGATTAACAGCCAGAGCGCGGCAGCATGAACCGGGCGCGGTTGATGCGGTTGCGCGGCTTGCTGCGCAAGGAATCGCTCCAGGTGATTCGCGATCCCTCCAGCCTGGCGATCGCCTTCGTGATGCCTTTCATACTGCTCCTGATCTTTGGCTATGGCGTCTCGCTGGATGCCAAAGCGGTGCCGCTTGCCTTGGTCGTCGAACAGCCCGACCGCAACAGTGCCAGCCTGACCGCCGGATTCTTCCACTCGCCCTTCTTCAACCCCGAGCGGTTCGCCACGGTTCAGGATGCCGAAGGAGCGATGGCCAATCATCGGGTGCAGGCGATCCTCTGGCTGCGCTCCAATTTCAGCCGCCAACTGTTAAGCGGCGCCGGCGCGCCGATCGGCGTGATCGTCAACGGTACCGACGCCAACACCGCGCGCCTGATCGAGGGCTATCTGCAGCAGGTGTGGGCGACCTGGCTGGCCAGCTACTCCGCCAGCCGGGGCTTGCCGGCGACAGTGCCAGCGCGAATGGAATTGCGCGTGTGGTTCAATCCCGCCGTAACCAGCACCGATTTTCTGGTTCCAGGACTGATTGCTGTAATCATGACGCTGACCGGGGCATTGCTCACGGCCATGGTCGTGGCGCGCGAATGGGAGCGCGGCACGATGGAGGCGCTGATGGTCACGCCAGCCAGCATCCATGAGATCATTCTGAGCAAGCTGCTCCCGTATTTCGTAATGGGGATGGGCGGAATGCTGCTGTCGGTGGCGATGGCGGTGGAGCTGTTTCGGGTGCCGGTCCAGGGAAGCTGGTGGTTGCTGCTGTTCTCCGCCGCGGTTTTTCTATTGTGCGCGCTGGGGATGGGACTGCTGATCTCGACCGTCAGCCGCAACCAGTTCGTGGCCGGGCAGATCGCGATCATCGTCACTTTTCTGCCCGCCTTCCTGCTCTCGGGTTTCATCTTCGATATCCAAAGCATGCCGGCAGTCATTCAGCTTCTTACCCACGTGGTTGCCGCGCGCTATTTCGTCACGATCGCGCAAAGCTTGTTTTTAGCCGGCGACGTGTGGTCGGTGGTTTTACCCAATCTGTGCGCGCTCGCCCTGATGGCGGCGGTTTTCTTGGGACTTGCGCGACTGTCGGCGCGCAAGCGGTTGGAGTGATTGAGGCCGATGTTCTCGCGCGTCGCGGCGCTGGTAGTCAAGGAATTTCTCGCCCTGCTCAAGGACGCTAAGAGCCGGTTCGTGCTGATCGCGCCGCCGCTCATCCAACTCATGGTATTCGGCTATGCTGCGACCTTCGATCTAAACCACGTGCCCTTTGCGGTTTATAACGAAGATCGCAGCCTGCCCTCGCGCGAACTGGTCGCGCGTTTCGCGGGCGCGCCGGCTTTCCGCCAGGTGGCGCGGATTCACGCCGACAGCGAAGTGGCGCCGCTAATCGATCGGCGAGCGGTGCTGATGGTGCTGCATATCGATCGGCGTTTCACCCGCGACCTGCTGCGCGGCTCGGCGGGCCGGGTTCAGGTGATCGTCGATGGACGTAACTCCAACACCGCCCTGTTGGTGGCCGGCTATGCCAACACGATCGTGGCCGATTTCGATAGCTGGTGGGCAACGCGCCATCCGGGAAGTGAACCGAGCAGCACGCTGGACATTCGCGCGCGATATAATCCCAACCTCGAGTCGCGGTGGTTTATCGTCCCAGGAATCGTGGCCCTGCTCACCCAGGTGGTGACTTTGCTGGTCACCGCGTTGTCGGTGGCGCGTGAGCGCGAGGCGGGAACTTTCGATCAGCTTTTGGTGACCCCGCTGCGGCCGATTGACATCCTGCTGGGCAAGAGCCTGCCCGGTTTTCTGATCGGCGGAATCGAGGCCAGCGCGGTTATCGTCGTGGGAATGCTATGGTTCGACGTCCCATTCAACGGCAGCGTGGCCGCCTTGTATCTCGGCCTGCTGTTCTTCCTGCTCGCCGTGATTGGACTGGGTTTGGCGATCTCCTCGGTTTCCACCACCCAGCAGCAGGCCTTGTTGGGAACTTTTTTGTTTCTGGTTCCCTCCACCATCCTGTCGGGCTTCGCCACGCCGATCGCCAACATGCCGCAATTCGTTCAGGAGCTGACCTTTTTGAACCCGTTGCGCTATTTCCTGATCATCGTCCGCGGGGTGTTTCTGGAGGGTGACGGCGTTGGCCTGCTATGGCCGCAATACTGGCCGATGCTGCTCATTGGGTTGGCAAGCTGCGCCGCCGCGGCCTGGATGTTTCGCCGCCGCTTGTATTAAATTCACCCTTCTCCCTGCGACCCCCTGTCCCCATCGCGACCGTATCGACGGGGGACGGATCTTGTCGCGTTCTTGCAGGCTCCGCGACCGCGGCGCATTGCACTGGTCTTTAGCAACCGCCGGTGCCCTCCCGTGGTCGGGATATCACGCTTGGGGCGGGCCGACGACAAGATCGACCTTGAGCTGGCCGGCGACCAGCGTGTAAGTTCCCGACGACAGACAGTTGAAGACTAGCGGTTGGCCGTCCTTGATAAGGGCTTGGTGGGTGGTTTCGAAGCTGAGGGTGGACTTGGGCACGAGGTAGACGCGATGGGTGCCCACTTCAGCCGCAGCGAGGTGCAGTATCACCTTGCCCGTGTACGGCCAGGTGCATGCCAGCGCGCGGAGACCCTGCTCGAGCGCGATGCATGGGATCAGAGCGACAAGCCCGCGCAGTCGAAGGACGCGCTTGCGGCGGGCCAAACCGGTGGCAGCCATGCGCGCCGCAAGCTATAGATTTTCACCCGTCGAGAATAGCGGGGCAGCTTTGGAAATCAGGGTTTGTGGGCTCCATCATCGAAAGTCGCTCTCGCCCGGTTCCGATGCCCGCCCGGCCATTGAGACAAACTCTGGCGGCTCGAACGGCCCGTAAGTGGCGCCCCCTCCTCGTGTCGGACGCCGACTTTTCGTGCTTTCGCCTCTCGCGCTCCTTCAGTGCCTCCTGCGCGAAGGGTTCGGCCTCCCTGATGAGGCCATCAAAGCTGTAGCGGTTGGTCTTGTTGCCGCCGTTACGATGACGCCGCACAATTCGTTTGACGAAACCGGCACTCTCCATGCGCGTGCAGTTGCCGCTGACCGACCTCGCGCGACAGTCGCTCTAAAGCGGACTGGCGGAGTACGAGGATGTCAACGACGCCGAGCGCCCGTCCCAGGACCCGGCCTTCCGGCTCGTCGACTCCCAGAAATTCATGGAACGCGGCGCGGCGTTGACCTCGCGCTTACAGTCGTTCGAGGCCGAGCTGCTGACGCAAGCAGAAAATCTCGCCAGTCTGGCGCGCATCAACCGGGAGCTGATCTCCAGAGCGCAAGCCATCGCCCCGCGCCGGCAAGTGGTGCTGGACCTGTACTCCACCGAGGTCCCGGTCTATGGCGAGCAGGAGGCGCGCGCCGATAACGGCCACTTCGAAGCGGTCTCGCCAGAGTTTTCAGAATTCGTATCAGTAATCCTTATCCTTGCGACACAGGCTTCGTTAGGACTATAGAAAGGATTAATTAGGAGAGCAAAACGTCAACTCTCCTCTTTAATGTGAGGAAATTAGCCAAATGCGACATTCAAGGGTCGTCCTTGGACTTCGGCGTGCTTGCTGGATCAAACTTATGACCGCTTGCGCGACCGTTGCCGTGATGGCGGCGGCAATCGGGATGTCTGTCGGCCCCAGCACGGAGTCTGCCGCCCACGCTGCACAGCAAAGCGCTGGCAATAGCTGCCCCCCCGGCTATCGCACCCTGTATTTGACTAACAACTGCAGTTCTGACGTCTGGTTCGCGGAACAGCCGGCCTCGCCGGCGGGAGGGCCTCCGTCTTGTGCCTCCGATGCCGATTGTAACGCTTCAGGCAACGTGAGATGCGTCAACCCCGGAGGCAATTCGCCGCAATCAGGTTATAAATGCTACGAGACCTGCACAACGGCAGCGCAATGCGGCTACAATCAGCAATGTTTGCCCGGAGGATTCGGCGGATCAGATACATATGTGACAGGTGGGGGATTGGCGGGCGAATGTCAATTCGCTTTTTTGGAGCCCAGTCCGGCATCATCGCCGACACCCACGTCTGGCTCGGGCTGGCAACTTTCAGCCAACAGTGGCCAAGCGGTAATCTGTATCCAGGAACCACTCAAGAAAGGAACGGGACCCACGGGCGGAACGGGGGAAGCCGGATCTACATGCACCAAAAATACGGACTGTATAAGCAATACCTGCGAAGTAGTTGGCGGTGCGAATAGCGGTCAGCTTTGTGTGGCCGGTGACACCAGTTGTCAATGCTTCGTCCCAATCACTTGGGGCGGTGGTATTTGGGGACGCACCAACTGTACGTATAGTGGCGGCGTGCTGAAGTGCGAAACCGGACAGTGCGGGAAAAGCAGCGATTCCGGCAATATCAACTGCACCAACCAAGCCCAACCGCCGCTAACTTTGGCAGAGGTGACCCTGCAGCCTGCCTGGACCAATACTACTGACACTTACGACATAAGCATGGTTTCCGGCTTCAACGCCGGCTTTTCCATGGCACCGGTCCCGGGATCCTTTTCTTCGCCTAGTTCAACTCCAACCCCGGCAGCCTATTGCGCTTCTGTGGGCGATTGTTCGAACTTCAACAACCTCCTTACTTCGGCTGGCTGCCCTGCTGAGCTTCAGGACGTAGACGCGACCGGCAAGATAGTTGGGTGTTACACGCCTAACAAGGCTTGCGGTGCAAGTTCCCCTCCCGATCGCAGTGCGCTCGGTTGCAATAATACCGTTCCTTTCCTTTGCCAAAAGGACTCCGATTGTCCGTACGGGCAGCAATCCCCGGCAACTCAGTCCATGAAGTGCAGCATAAGCGGAGGCCAAGCGTTCGGACTATGCCAATGCACCACGAACACAGACTGCCCAGGTGGCTATATGTGTAGTGGCGGTGCCTGCACGCCGTCCGCAGGCACAGGCGGCACTTGGAATGATCTTTATGGATGTGTGGGGGGCTCTTTCTTCCAATACTCTCCGTTCAACACGAACATTTATCCTTCGTGGCTCACAAAGACCAGTCAGGAAACTGGCATGACCTGCGGATCCCCTCCTTGGTCCCCCACAACTAACCAGGGCGGCGACCCGGTGCCTCACAATATCAACTGGGAACAAGTTCCAGGGGGAAGCACCGGGGCCGTTGCCAGTCCTGCTGCAACAAACTCGATGCAGTACTACGCCACCTTTTTCCACAAGGCGTGCCCAACTGCCTATTCGTACGCGTACGACGACGTTGCCGCTACTGCAGTCTGTCAGAATTACGGTGGTAACGTTGGGCCTTCGTACGACATCACGTTCTGTCCGGTACCCAACGCATCGGCAACCGCGACTGCGACGCCATCGCCGAGTCCGAGCGTCAGTCCTGCTCCTACGTCGAGCTCGACCGCGGCCCCGACGCCCACCGTAGCGCCCAGTTCGGCGCCGACGCCGACGACGGTTCCGACTCAGGCTCCGACATCATCCGCAGCACCGACCGCGACCAGCAGCCTGGTTCCGACACCGGTCCCGGGTGAGCCGGCGGGCGTTATCAAGGCGCCCACCCCGGTTACGGTAACGGCACCGGGGGGACAAACGGTCAACGCAGGTTCCTTCAACTACACGAATACCAGCCTCAGTACCCAGCAGATCGGTTCGGTCTTCATTGAGGCAACGAACCCGAGCGCGCTGGCATCGCTAACTCTGACCGTGTCCGGAAGTAGCGCGAGTGGCACGGTCGCGCCGGTAGTTGCCAACAATCGGGTCGTTTTTAGTCCGCCGGTCGCGATACCCGCGAGTGCGACTGTAATCTTCAATATTCAGGTCGTGACCGCAAGTGGCATGGCATCCAGGGCGAAGCCGGTAATTTATGCGGGACTTGACGCGGGAGACCGCAACTCGCCGATCGCTCCTCTTACCGGAGGGTTGCTGCTGGTCGGACTGGTGCTGGGCGCTCTGCCGATAACGCGCCGCCGCTACGCCGGTGTTGCGGCGCTGGTGCTGATCGCGCTGGTTGTGACCGCGGTGGGGTGCGGAGGCAATAGCAGTTCGTCGCAGCCTGCCACGGGTAGTTCCGTGGTCAATGGCGACGGCACGCTCAACAGCCCGGTTACACTCGGGAACGTAACGGTTACCGGAAGCTCCGGAAGCGCGACCACGGCTGTGCAACTGACGGGCGTCAGCTTCCAATGATGTCCGCGCGGTTTGATCGCGGATGGGCCGAAAGCCGGCCCGGTCGGCTTCGACCGGGCCGGCGGGTCAGCGATGCTCCGGGCCATGCCGGGTGGGGCTGGAGAGCAGCCTGAGGTCCCGCAATCGCGCCGGAACCTGGACATCGAGCGTCAGAGAGGTAGCCAGTGCTCGAACCGCAGGCCGCGTTGGCGAACCAAGTCCACGACCGTACGGCCTATCGCTCCGACTCGCCCGGCCGCCCTGGTGACCAGGATGGCAGGGTCCGCTTTGGAATCCACTTAGGCACCTTCCACGCGAAAGTTATCTGAGTCTATACTGGGCCCCACACCGCTGCCACACTGAGCCCACGCACTGCGAGGGGAAGAAAATGCCGTCATCGGGATGACACCCGGCGATGGCATCGCGCTCAATCACTCGCAGTCGCGAACAAAAGGGGTACGGGGCCAATGGCTAATGGAAAGTCAGGAGAGCATTCTGAGCCTCTCGCCGATACGACGGCAACTCTAAAGGTGCCGACGGCCGAGGCGCCAATTGCTCAACCCGCAACTGCAAAGCCGGCCGAAAAGCGCAGATGGTGGATGTGGATCGCTGGCGGGGTCCTCGGCGTGTTGATCTTGATTGAAGGCATCCCGGGAATCATCAGGGCGCTCAACACCGTGTCCACAGACGACGCGTACGTAAACGGGCACGTGACTTTTGTCGCCCCGCGAGTGTCCGGCCAAGTCGTGTCCGTGCTGGTGGACGACAACAACAGGGTGCGCAAGGGCGAATTACTCACACAGCTCGACAAGGAACCGTACCAAGTAAAAGTCGATGTAGCACGAGCGGGGCTGGCCGTTGCTCAGGCAGGTCTCGTCCAGGCGCAAGCCAAAGATCGAGGCTTGGAGGGGTTGGCGCGTAGCGAATGGTTCGAACTCGCCCAGGCTGTCGAGCGGCTCAACAACCGAGTCGCCGACCTGCACGCGAGCGTAGCCGCGCTGCAGGCTGCGAACGCCAGGCTCACAAGGGCTCAAGCTGACTATGGGCGGGAAAAGGAGCTTTACGAAAAGCAGGTTATATCGCGGCAAGAGTTCGATACGTACCAGGAAGCCTTTTCGGTGGCCCAGGCCCAGTCGGAAAAGGCGAAACAGGAGGTCTACCGGATTCGCGTCGGGCTTGGCCTTCCAGAAAAACCTGCGCAGGGCGGTGACCTTAGCGACGTCCCTCCTGCCCTGCATCAAACTTATTCCGAGGTCAAGGAAGCCCAAACTCGTCTGATGCAGACTGCGGCCCAACTCGGTTCCTATCATTCATTTCAGGAAACGCCTCAGCAGATGCTCGCCGAGTTCTATAGGCGCGATCCATCCGGCAATATCGATTCGATCTTCGCAGGGCTTCTCAAGGATGCTCCGGATGTCAAGCAGGCAGAGGCCAATGTGAGCGAAGCGGAAGCCAATCTCGAGCAAGCCAAGCTGAATCTTTCCTATTGCGGTGTCGTTGCTGAGATCGACGGCGTCGTGACACGTAGGAACGTAAACCCTGGCGACCGAGTACTCGCTGGACAACAACTGATGGCGGTACGGTCTTTGACCGATATTTGGGTCGACGCCAACTTCAAGGAAACGCAGCTCGCGAAATTACGCATTGGGCAACCGGTCGACCTGTATGTGGACATGTACGGGAGCCGGCGGCATTTCCAAGGCCGCATCTCCGGCTTCACGATGGGGACCGGCTCTACGCTGGCGCTGCTACCGGCAGAGAATGCGACCGGAAACTTTGTCAAGGTCGTACAACGGCTGCCGGTGCGGATCGATTTGATCAAATACAACCCCGAAATCAGTCCGCTGTTCAATGGTCTGTCGGTCACTCCTTATGTGTACGTGTATGAGAAACCCACTGGCCCGGACGCCGGCAAGATGCTTCAAACCTTAATGCCGACGACGGCTCCGTCTCAGCGCTAGTGTCACACATCTGAATTAACGTTAGGGTTTGGTCGTCCAAGCGGCATGGGAGTAATGAAGTGGCGCGTGGACGTAAGCCGGGCGGATCGGAAGGAACTGGAAGCGTGGTTGCGCTCG
>Ga0080006_1080335_pt1 | contig 24321 bp, 19 predicted proteins | sample RS3BMetagenome_FD_69209 | JGI IMG/M metagenome (GOLD analysis project Ga0080006, IMG submission 69209) | Ferric oxide microbial mat and aquatic microbial communities from Rainbow Spring, Yellowstone National Park, USA - RS3B (SPADES... ...
AGCCGGGCTGGTTCCTTGACCATCGAATGCTGCCCTGAGGGTGTCTATAGCCACGCGAGCTGCCACCTCTCCGCCAGCATGTCCACCCATACCATCAGCAACAGCAAACAGGTTATCAGCCTCTAAAGCGACATCTTGATTGCTCGCCCTTACCAAACCCACATCCGTAGCTGAACCAGACTGCAGAGAAATCAACGGAGTACCTCTAGAATAGTAGCACCCAGCTGTATTCGATCACCTTGCCCTAGACGCTGCGGGGAGGATACACGGTGGGAGTTAAGATAGGTACCGTTAGTCGACCCAAGATCTTCTAGCCAGTAAAGACCGTCTCTAGAGTAGATACGAGCATGCTTGCTTGATGCAAATGTATCGCTAATGAGCTTGATGTCACAGCTCGCTCCGCGGCCTATGACTACCTCTCCCTGTACAGGGAAGGTCATTCCTGCTCTGTTGGCGGGCTCCACTATCTTCAGGGTGAGTCGATCCAGCCGATAAGAGTCTTTGGACGCACTGGCCTTAATGGGGTCATCTGCTTGCGAGGTTGACCGTGACAGTTGCTGAGAGGGAGTTGGACCGATCATACTAGGGGTCCCTTGTGCTACTGCTTGTTTTGCAAACTGCCTTGGTGGGGGAGGGGGTGGTGTATCCGGTTTTCCTGATCGAGCCGTTCCCGTCGCATAGTCTGCTCTCCGTATAGGAGCTGATGAACTCTCTTTCTCGATGCCATTAGGAGTAGTACGCGTAGATACCCAAACTGCTCTAGCAATCCGCAGAAATAAAAGCCATATAAGGGCAATTAAAAAATATTTCAATATATCCAACAGAGAATGTGGCATAGGCAAATGGATTATGCGAACTCAACCCGAAGCGTTGTAGTCCCTACTCGTATCTCATCATCATCTTGAAGTTCACCATGAGTCACCTTCGAACCATTGACCCAAGTTCCATTGGTCGATCCGAGATCAATAACTAACAAACGACCATCCTCATACCTAACCTCTGCATGTCGTCTACTGACATTCGGATCATCCAACAATACCGAACATGTTGGCAGTCGACCAATGAGCAAAGGATGATCTCCTATCTCTATTCGATCGCCATTGGGCAGCACCAACCAAGCATATGGATACCTAGAGGAACTATCCTCGTCTTGTTCGGACAGATCTGGCGTCTTGAATTCACACATGATCTCGAAGACGCCCGGGGTCAGATCCGGATTCTCCAACAAGAGCACCTCTACGGCCCCCAGAAGATGAGCGCGCTCTTCTTGAGCATGTTCATATGCAGCCTCTGCCAACTCTTTAGCCAAAGTACTGCCAAACGAGGAAAATCGTTCCAAGTCTTCTGTGGCCAATGACACCTTGAAGATATTGGGCATCACAATTATCCCCCGAACGCCAATGGTTCTCTGCAAATCCATCTCACGAGCAATGCGTTGTCCTATTTCGACAGGCTGAAGAGTTCCAGGAAAGGTCTTGGCGAATACGCCTTCGACTAACCGTTCTAATCGCCTCTCGAACCTTGTAAGACCCATGTTGGTCGTTCAGCCTACCTGACAATACAAAGGATAAACAGCATGGAACGAACGGGAGAACGATATATCTCCACCATGCATGAAACTACATAACTATTTTACCAGCCTGCACTTGCACAGTTCGATCGCACTGCACCCCCTCTTGAGATGAGCAAAGCTATCTATACTGTAGCAGCATCTTGTCTACGCATAGTTAGCAGTATCCCTTCCAACTACGTTTTGGCCTCAGTCCTGCCGCCGTTGCACAGCATCTTGTCTACACATAGCTCATAGTAGGATACAGTTATGTCATAGCCGAAGGGCGAGTGGCGGAATAGGCAGACGCGCAGGATTCAGGATCCTGTGTCCTTTAGGACATGGGGGTTCAAGTCCCCCCTCGCCCACTTTGGAAGGTTCGCGAGCCAGCTGACCCAATGGCCAAGTTTGACGAACGGTCCACTTTCGGAGGTGTTTTCAGTAAAGTAACTCGATCTGTAGTAACTTTGGCTATCTCTAGATGCTACAAGCGATAAGGTGGTATCGGTCTTCCATCGAGGACCTGTGGTGCAGCCTGGAGTGCACGCCGGCCTGTCAAGCCGGAGGTCGCGGGTTCAAATCCCGTCAGGTCCGCTGGTCTCGTGCTCGCTGGGCCCACGGCTGAAACTGTGGGATTGCGCTGGCGAGTTGGTTATAGGGATGTCAGAGATCTATATCAGGCAGTTCTCTTACGTGTAATATGTCCATATCCTCAAACTAGAGATGATCGGTTTCTTAGCAGTTCTTGGTACGATCAGGAACAGCTCCTGAGGAACCGATTACCGAGAGGTAAAAAACCGAGTAATGTTGTTCAAAAGGTCGGGTAGCTCAGATGGTAGAGCGCGCGCCTGAAAAGCGTGAGGTCACCGGATCGATACCGGTCCCGACCACTTTGCTGCTTGCAGTCGATCACGGTTCATCATAAGGAAACCCAAGTTCGGGAGCGGTGACCAGTGCTTCAAAGGAAAGGCCAGCTTGGCTAGCAAGTTGGCCTGCTACTCCTCCACGGTCTACAACCGCCAACAGCAAGACCACCTCTGCACCTACCTCTTTCACCGCCATGGCTGCCTCCATCAGAGAAGCACCACGGGTAGCCGCATCTTCGACTACTACCACCTTGTCACCTTCATCCAGGGCTCCGGCTATGCGTCCTCCTGCTCCATGATCCTTGACCGTCTGCCTAACACTAAAGGCCTTCAGAGGCTTTCCTTGGTAGGTAGAGATAGCTGCCGTAGCAAAGGCGATAGGATCTGCTCCCATGGTCAACCCGCCAATCGCACTAACTTGAGCTGGGATAACCGATAGCGCTGCCTCAACTGCAAGCATCATCCCCTCAGGTCGACAGAGCGTTTGTTTGGCATCGATGAACCAACTGCTCTTCTTTCCCGACTTAAGGGTAAAGTCTCCGCGTTTCACCGAGTAAGTACGGAGGTGTTCGACCAAGCCAGGAAACACATCAGCCATTGGCCCAGCGAACCTCCCCTATGCCAGGAACTACTCTTCCTATCACCGATGCAGTCACTGCTGCATCCGCTAGCACATGTTGTACGGATTCGAGACTTCGACCGTCGACAACTAGCACCATGCCAATCCCCATGTTGAATACATTCCACATCTCCTCTTCTTCTACATTGCCTTCGCTTTGGATCGTCTTGAATATCCTGGGGGGATCCCAACTGGAACGGTCCACTACGGCATCACAGTCCTCCGGCAGGATCCTTCTCAGATTAGAGAGCATCCCACCTCCAGTTATATGTGCAGCTGCATGCAGTCCCTCTGTAGCAGCTACTCTAAGTACGGCAGGAGCATATATCACGGACGGTTCAAGCAATTCATCGGCGAGACTACGACTAGCACCCTCCCAGGCTGGAGAGCCGAGTTGCTCCTGCACATTACTTCCACCCAACAGCACTTGCCTTGCCAAGGTATAGCCATTGCTGCGGAGGCCTGGTGAATGAAGGCCTACTAGAACATCCGAAGGACGTATCTTCTCGGAACCGAGAATACCGGCACGCTCTACTATCCCTACTGCAAACCCCGCTAAGTCGAATCCATCTTCTCCATAGACCTCTGCCTGTTCGGCTATCTCCCCACCGACCAGGGAACAACCTGCGATCTCACAGCCCCGAGCAATACCCCCCACCAAATCGTCGATACGCTTTGGATCAACCTTTCCAACAGCTAAATAATCCAGCATGAACAAGGGTCTAGCCCCTTGGCACACCAAATCGTCAACACACATGGCCACTAGATCTATACCTATGGTGTCCAAGCGACCGGTTGCTTGGGCTACCAATGACTTAGTCCCAACACCATCCGTGCTGGCTACCAACACCGGCTCTTCCATTCTTACATCGCTCAGACTGAACAATGAAGCAAACGAACCAATATCACTAATTACGCTCGCTCCATAGGTCGGCTGTACACGAGCTTTTATGAGTTGCACCGCCCGGTCGGCAGCTGCAATGTCAACCCCCGCCTCTTTATAGGTTGGCCGTCCAAGCATCATACCTTCTTCCTATCACTTCCTACCGTCTTCATCGATCAGCAAATTCCATCAAATGACTTCTTGCTGCAAGCAAATCCGCAGACTACAGGAGTGGACGAACGGACGGCACACAACCAAACAAAATGGGATAATCGCTGAGCAATGCGCCTCGCAAATATCACCCCAATCAAGCTTCCAGATCAGCTCCTTGAGCTTTGGATACAGCCGTATATTTTCCCAGTCGATCGTCTTTGCTGACCTTGGAGAAAGCACCTCCTATTTCAACAGGGTACTCACCGGTCAGACATGCCGTACAATATCCTCCAGGAGGCAGAGCGCTCAAGAGATTGTCCAAGCTCAAGTACTCCAACGAATCCGCACCAAGGTAAGCGGTAATCTCGTCCACTCTCATTTTGGCCGCTAATAACTCGTTTTGTGAAGGGGTGTCTATACCGTAGAAACAAGGCCATACGAATGGAGGAGAAGAGATCCTGAGATGCACCTGGGTAGCGCCAGCAGAACGCAGCATCTCTACTATGGCCTTTGTAGTAGTGCCTCGCACAATTGAATCATCTACCACGACCAACCTCTTTCCTTCGATGCTCTGCTTCAAGGGATTGAGCTTGCGAAGTACGCCAACTTTTCGTGCTTGTTGGCCTGGACTTATAAATGTTCGGCCTATATAACGATTCTTGACCAGACCTTGTCCATATGGAATTCCACTTGCACGAGCAAATCCTTCAGCTGCAGGAATCCCAGAATCAGGTACTCCCATGACCATGTCTGCATCAGACGGTGTCTGTAGAGCCAAGAGCTCTCCCATACGTCGTCTTGCTCCATGTACTTCGCTGCCGTTCAAAATCGCATCGGGACGCGCAAAATATACGAACTCGAAGATGCATAGACGCGGATCCACCTCCTCTTCATCGAACAAACTAAATGAGTGGAGCCCGTTGGCATCAATGACTACCATCTCACCAGGGTTTATCTCCCGGACGAATCGTGCACCTACGATATCCAACGCTGGAGTCTCCGATGCAACCACCCATCCCAAACCACTCTCCCAGCTACTGCCATGGCCCGCATCCTCATGCGACTCCATGCGAACAGAAGTGGCACGCCCGATATCCTTGGCAGCTCTATGGTTGGCATCACCTTCATATGGCTCCAAGACACCCAGACACAGAGGGCGGAAGCCATGTGGATCCCTTATTGCGTACAAGTGAGAGACATCCATCAGCACGAGAGAGAAGGCACCTTCAACCTGTCGCAATACAGTAGCAAGAGCTGCGGATAAAGTTGGGGGTTGCCCTTTTTTCTCCAGTGCATCCATCTCGAGTTCCAAAAGCTCAGCAAGAAGGTCGGTATCGCTTACAGCCAACGGACCATTGAGCCCTGCTCGCTCGGAAAGCTCTTTCGTATTGGTCAAGTTTCCGTTGTGAGCAAGCGCAAAACCAGCCAAGCCTGATGAGCGATAGACAGGTTGGGCATATCTCCAATCTCTCGGTCCAGCCGTAGAGTAGCGAGTATGCCCTACTGCCAGCTCTCCAGGAAGACACTCCATGCTTCGCTCATCGAATACTGTGGTAACAAGACCCATGTCTTTCACTACGGTGATAGTAGAACCATCACTAACCGCCATCCCAGCTGACTCTTGGCCGCGATGTTGAAGAGCGAACAAACCATCGAAAGCTAACCGAGCTACACTCCTACCCGGTGCCCACGCTCCAAATACTCCACAGAACTCTTCCACTAGCTTCCCAGCTTAACCGGCATTCTAGACCATCAACTCCCCTTCCGATTTGCTCGACAGCTACGCTGCATAGATAATGATTGATCTTCATTTGCACTCCACCGTTTCCGATGGAAGCGACTCCCCGGATCGCATAGTAGAACTCGCCCACCTAGCTGGTTGCACAGCAATGGCTCTCACTGATCACGACAGTCAGGAAGGCGTTGCCCTAGCAAGCAAACGAGGAGAAGAGTTGGGGATACAGGTGGTACCTGGTTGTGAGATATCTTGCACATGGAATCCAGGTGTAATGCATGTGCTGTGTTACTACGTACAACCTGGGACCGAGCCGCTTCACAGGGAGCTCGAACAGCTTCGTGCAGACCGAGAGGAGAGGAATCATCGAATCATCAGCCGCTTGACCCAGTTGGGACTACCCATCAGCTATGAAGAGGTACAGGATGAAGCCAGAAGAGCTCGTCCGCACAGCAAGGACTCTATGGTTGGAAAGCCACATTTCGCAGCTGTTCTAGTGAGAAAAGGGATAGTCTCCTCCCTACCGGAGGCATTCGACCGCTACTTGGCCAAGGGTCGCGCAGCTTACGTACCCAAGGCAAGACTCTCCATCAAAGATGTAATAGCCTTGACTCGTGCTTCTGGTGGTGTAGCATCCTTGGCTCATCCTCTCAGCTTGGGCATTGGTCTCAATGAGTTGGAAGTTACAGCTAGAGAATTAGCCGAGGAGGGGCTGGTCGGTCTAGAGGCCTTCTACTCCACCTACTCTCTTGAAGAGCGTCAACTGCTGATCGAGATAGCCAACCGTACAGGTCTTGTTCCTACAGGTGGATCAGATTATCACGGCAAATACAAGGTTGGAATAAGTGTATGCACTGGAACCGGGGATTTAGCCGTTCCCAATGAGGTACTAGACAACCTAGCAGACAGGATTCCTACATGATCTTTTCAACCCATGGATCACGGCAAGGATTCTAGGCTCGTTCATCGGATTCTAGGCTCGTTCATCGGATTCTAGGCTCGTTCATCGGATTCTAGGCTCGTTCATCGGATTCTAGGCTCGTTCATCGGGGAGTGTTCATCAGGAAGTGACTCGACCCAGTGCTCACTTGGGTGCAAAGACTGCAGCAAGGACGAAACAGTAGCTTGAACCGAGGGACGACGATGCCCGCGGCATAATCGAAGGCTTCAGCAAGGACGAAACAGTATCTTAAACCTCAAGAGAACGATGAAGAGCGTTGGGAATAGCTCCTTTCCACGCCTTCATGATGTCAGCCACAGAGAGCTCCAACATATCTTTCACTACCAAAGATCGTCCCCCAGCTACTCCTAGCTCTTCGCAGGGCACCGATAGAGAAGCGGCCATCTCCCTGACCTTCACCGGATTGTCAGTGCATACCAGCACCCTCGAGGGAGCCTCGGAGAACAAGGCAGCACAACCCCCAGAATGTTCCTCGGGTAACACCAAGGTCGCCCCTATCCCTGAGCTGACCACCATTTCAGCTGCGCAAAGCCCTATCCCTCCAGTGGAAACATCATGGACTCCTTGCAGAAGTCCACCTTCGACAAGTGAGGCTACTAGGTCGACCAGCACTGCATGAGCATGAAGATCCAAGGCAGGGAGAGGTCCCCTGCGATCATTCCTGAGCTCAAAGGACCACCTCGACCCTCCTAATACGGGATCGCCATCTCCCAGTATCAAGATCGTCCCTCCTTCGACGAGTTGCACCCCGGGAGGCTTCCGTTCCAACCGATCGGTCAGCCCTATAGTAGCTATGACCGGCGTAGGCTCTATATCGGATCCGCCATACTCATTGTAAAGACTTACATTCCCTCCTACGACCGGAAGTCCAAGCGATTTGCATGCGAGTGCTAACCCGTCCACTGCCTCGGATAACTGCCACATCACCTCAGGGTGCTCAGGGTTACCGAAGTTAAGACAGTTGACCACAGCTGCTGGCCTAGCCCCTGTACAAGCGAGATTGAGCGTGGACTCTGCAACCAACATGGCTGTACCCTGGCGGGGATCTACCGAGCACCACCTCGGGTTGCCATCTGTAGAGATAGCCAACCCTCTATGCGCAGAGCCTACCTGCGGGGCTGCAAGACGGAGAAGTACTCCATCATTGCCAGGACCTATAACTGTATTGAGGAATAGCTGATGATCGTACTGTTCATAAACATAGGAGGGGTCTGCCAACATTGCCAACAAGTCGGAGCCTGGATCATCACAACCGAAAAAGTTCGTTGATATGAAATCTCTCTTGTTCCCTTCTTCAGTTCTTGATCTCTCCATGGCTTCTCTCTCCATGGCTTCTCTCTCCATGGCTTCTCTCTCCATGGCTTCTCTCTCCAAGGCTTCCATGGTCGTTGATCCAACGCTTCTGCTCTCGGTAGATGGCGGGATAATAGGTCGCTCATACAATGGCGCCTCTTCGATAAGAGCTGAGGTCGGTAGATTGGCCAGAACGTTTCCACCCAATCTGTCGAGAACTCTCAACCTGCTACAGCCTTCAGCCTCTGGTGCAGTATAAGTACCAATCACAGTTGCATTTATCTGCCAACGAAGACACACCTCTTCTACGTCTTTCAACTTGTCCGGTAGTACGATAGCCAACATCCTTTCCTGACTCTCACTTATCATGATCTCGAAGGGCTGCATATCTGCTTGACGGGTAGGAACGGCATCTAGGTACACGTCTATACCCATTTTCGATCGCGCAGCTGTCTCGCTGACAGCACAGGTGAGTCCAGCTCCACCTAGATCGGCTAGTCCTTCCAACAACCCCCTATTCACCAATTCGAGACATGCCTCTATGAGTTTCTTCTCTTCGAACGGATCACCGACTTGAACATTTGGTCGTTTCGCCAATGACTCCAAAGAGGCTTCTGATGAACCACCTTCAGCAGGCAGACCCGTATCACCTCCAAAACCCGCTGAGGCCAATACACTCACTCCACCAATACCATCTCTTCCCGTAGCTGCACCCAGCAATACTGCCAAGCTGCCCGGACTGGACGCACGAGCCAACACCAAACGATCTTTACGAAGAATGCCGACGCATAGCACGTTCACCAAGGGATTACCTGCAAAACAAGGAGCAAAGTGCAACTCCCCCCCAACCGTAGGCACGCCTACAGAGTTTCCATAACCTGATATCCCAGATACGACGCCTTCGAATATGAAACGACTCCTCGGATTATCCAAGGGACCCATGTAAAGTGGATCCATTAATGCAATTGGTCTAGCGCCTACCGACAGGATGTCTCGGACGATTCCCCCTACACCCGTGGCAGCTCCTTGGTAAGGCTCTATCGCTGAAGGATGGTTGTGGCTCTCGATGCGCACGGCAACAGCCAAGCCATCGCCGGCATCTATCACTCCAGCGTTCTCTCCAGGGCCCACAATTACAGAACTCCCCTCGGTAGGAAGCCGCCTAAGGTGTATGCGTGAAGACTTATACGACACATGTTCGCTCCACATGACCGAGAACATGGCCAGCTCGAGATAGTTGGCCGGGCGCCCAAGCAGACGAGTGATCTTTTCAACCTCATCTGGTACAAGTCCTAACTGACTGTACAGATCATCGCTATCTACTCCATTGGACCCATTGGGGGACCTTGAGTCACTCATGCCGACTACCATATCTGGTTATCGATATGAACGTCGTCACCCTGGTGAAACCAATCCTCTCTGCGAAGAAACAGAAAGGACAATGCTTATAGTTCCCCCGCTTTAATCGTGAGGAGGAGGTCAATAGGCAGCATGCACCCAGCAATCTCTGGCACTAATGCTATCGCTGCCCGTGAGGAGGAGGTCAATAGGCAGCATGCACCCAGCGGATGCCAGCGGTTGCAGCAGATGCCACACGCTTGTTGTCCTACGATTGTGCTTACAAGCCGTTCTTGTGTTAAGTGGATGCATCATGGAAGACAAGATCCCATCATTTGATGTTCCTTACTCTTGAAAGAGAGTATTCAGTTATGCTGTTCGCGTGACTTGTCGTTCACTGAAACTATGGCATAAGAACGGTTAAGAGACGAACGGCACGATCATTATTATCAGATAGCCTGTCTCCTGTGCACTCTTACTCTTACCGAGGTGTCTTAGCTACCTCTAGCGAACTCTCCTAACTTCATCGGTAGATGCACCTTGCCAATTAACGGGCGTTAGAGTAACAGACAAATATGAATCTTACATATCGATGAATCAAATAACTAGTAAAACTGTAGCGACAAGAAATAGTTCATCGACTTGATAATTGAAAAGCTTATGCAACCGCGCCATAATATTGTTATGCCGAGGACAACTGCAACATCTAAATCGCCTATGAGTTCTGCCCACAAAGCTGCTTTAGCACAGGGAAGAGAAGAAGGACGTGCAATTAGGCGTTATCTAGAGGCGCTAGAAGCTAATAAACCCAAGAGAGGTCGCAAGCGTACTGCTGACTCAGTGCGAAAACAGTTGGATAATGTCAACCGTCGTCTAGATACATCGGATGCGTTGCGTAAGTTACATCTATTGCAACAACGACGTGATCTCGAACTAGAGTTGGAACGGATTGAGAAGACCTCCGACTTGCAAGAGTTGGAAGAAGAATTCATAAAGGCTGCCAAGGCTTACGGAGAGAGAAAAGGAATTACGTATGCAGCTTGGCGTGAGGCTGGGGTAGATGCTTCTTTGTTGAAAAGAGCAGGCATAACCCGTAGTCGATAGTAACTGTTGATAGTGACATCTAGTTTGATAGAGGCACTGTCTTTAGTTAATACAGAGGTTCTATGTTCTGCCCTCTGATTTGTTTGTTCGCATATTTTATAGATAATCCGTAGGTGCCTAGTCCGAATACAGTCATACTCTATCCGTAGTTGCAGTGAATCCCAAAGCAGATTGGAAAGTAAAGTTCTGCACATACTCTGACTCGTACTATGCATGTGCATAGTACGAGTCAGAGAGAACCATGACCTGAACGAGAGATGTTGAATGATTTTGCAACATCTTGCATGGGAAAGATCTCAAGATTTGAGGATTGATACGTACAAGAGATGTTGAATGATTTTGCAACCTCTCTTATCTATTGACAATTGAGAGGTAGTTGATGGTGGATCTAGTTGTCAAATGCAGCGAAGGTAGTATTCACGTAGTATTCGTCAAAGATTCGAACAGTGCTCTGCCATCCTCCAGCCCAAGTAGATGATCTACTGCTCGTTCTGGATGGGGCATGATTCCCACTACGTTACCAGCTTCATTGCATATTCCAGCAATAGAATCCATAGACCCATTGGGGTTGTTGACATACCTCATCACGATGCGGTCTTCACCTCTGAGCTTCTCCAAAGTATTTAGATCACAGGTATAGTTGCCTTCGAAATGATTGATCGGTAGGTTCAACTCCTTGTTTCGTACAATCTCACGGGTTACGGGCGTTCTAGATGTTTCTATACGAACTGCAACAGTTCGACAAATGAACTTGAGACCTACATTCTTTTGTAGTGCACCTGGCAGCATCCCTGCTTCAGTCAATACCTGAAAGCCGTTGCATATCCCCAGTACTGGTCCTCCACTATCGGCAAAAGACCTCACTGCGGCCATGACCGGTGAGAATCGAGCGATAGCCCCTGGACGCAGATAGTCTCCATATGAAAACCCGCCAGGCAATATCAGTGCATCGAAAGCAACTAGGGAACGGCGATCATGCCATACCAGTTCAGGTTGCCCTCCACATCTCTCTATGGCTGCAGCGGTATCGAACTCGCAGTTAGTACCAGGAAAGACTACTACACCTATGCGCAGCATGGGATCACGGTTCTGTGCTCAACACGCTTACTTCGGCTTCTTCGATGACAGGATTAGCAAGAAAGGTATCTGCTAATCTCTCTGCCTTCAGCTTTGCTTCATCCCGATTCTCTGCCCGAACCAAAAAGCGGATGGCCTTTCCTACCCTTACTTGAGTGATACCATCGAAGCCCAGTGCAGGAAGTGATCGCTCAACAGTTGCACCAGCAGGATCAGCCACATCGGGCCTAGGACGAACCTCTACTAGAACTAGATAGCTGGTTGTGTCGCTCATCACTTGCCACCGTACCAATCAGCAAGCTTCTTTTGGGTAATCAGCTCATATGCTCGAAGATAGCGCTCATGCGTTTCGGCTATAACATGATCAGGAAGCGAAGGTGGGGGAGGGGTCTTGTCCCAACCAGTTGCCTCCAACCAATCCCTCAATGGCTGCTTGTCAAAGGAGGGCACGGGATTGCCCGGCTCCCATTGGGATCGAGGCCATAGACGAGAGGAATCAGGAGTAAGCACTTCGTCACATAGGGCAAGCTCGCCTTGGATATATCCCATCTCGAACTTGGTGTCAGCAAGAATAATGCCGCCTGCCAGACAGCGAGCAGCTGCTCGTTCATAGATAGCCATACATACCTCTTTGGCTCGTAGTGCCGCGCTTTCTCCTACTATAGCGACAGCCTCCTCGAAGCTTATATTTTGGTCATGCCCACTATCAGCCTTCGTCGATGGTGTAAACATTGGTTCTGGCAGTTCGGATGCATACAGCAAACCACTGGGCAGAGAGGTACCATGCACGGTTCCCGTTGATTGATATTCGTTCCATGCCGATCCTGCAAGATATCCTCTGACAATCCATTCTACGGGGAGCATCTCTGCTTTCCGCACCAACATCCCTCTCCCGATTACACTCTCTGCATCCGGTATACCCTCTGGATATAGGGCAGGATCTGCACTCACTAAATGACTAGGGGTGATATCCGTCAACACGGAGAACCAGTAAGTGCTCATAGCCGTTAGTATCCGGCCTTTATCAGGTATTGGCTCGGCCATTACAACATCGAACGCAGAGATACGGTCTGATGTCACCATGAACAACAGATCTGCATCTACTTCGTAGATGTCCCTGACCTTCCCTGAACGAATTAGCTTCAGCATCCTCAGTCCTCCAGGCCATCCAAAGCAGCTAGACTGCGTCGAGAGTGCTTCAGCACTCTATCTAAACTGAATGCACGATCCAACTCCTGCTTGTCCAAAGGCACCCGGCTATCAGCAGCTAATTTTTCTTTCAAGTCACTACCGGTTCTCATTGCATCCATGGAGTCCTCTTGGACGATCCGATAGGCTTCATCTCGGTTCATGCCCTTGTTCACTAGCTCTAGCAGTACAGATTGGCTGAAGACCATACCTTTGCTTGCCTCCAGGTTGGCTGCCATCCTCTCTGGATAGACCTCTAGTCCTTCGATGATTTGAGCAGCTTGACGTAGCATGAAGTAGGCAAGGTTGCTGGCATCTGGCAGTGCTACTCTCTCCACGGAGCTGTGAGAGATATCTCGCTCATGCCAGAGCGTTATATCTTCCAGACCTGCGCTCAGGTATCCGCGCATCAATCGAGCAAGACCGCACAGCCGCTCAGAGTTGACCGGATTACGTTTATGAGGCATCGCCGAACTACCTTTTTGTCCACTGAAGAACGGTTCGGCCACCTCTCCTACTTCGCTGCGCTGCAAATGACGAATCTCTGTGGCTATCAACTCTACCGTGGCTGCAGATGAGGCACATGCGAACAGATACTCTGCATGCCTATCGCGAGAGATAACCTGAGTTGCTGGCACTGGATCGAGACCCAGTTGTTTGCATACATATGCCTCTACAGCTGGATCGATATTGGAATACGTCCCTACCGCACCTGACAGTTTGCCAACTCTTACCATCTCCCTTGCATTGCGGAGACGTTGGCGATCGCGTCCAACTTGGAGGCAGAGGAGGGCGAGCTTACCACCAAAGGTGATGGGCTCCGCGTGCATGCCATGAGTTCTACCAACCATGGCCAAGTCGGCAAAGGCCAAAGCCCGACTTTTCAGAGTCTTGATCAACTCAGTGGAGGCTGTGATCAACAGATCTGACGCTTTTACCAACGATACCGAAAGAGCGGTATCCACCACGTCAGAGGAGGTAAGACCGTAGTGGATCCAAGATGCACTACGAGTTCCCATCCGTTGTTGGAGAACATCCACAAAAGCGGCTACATCATGTTTGGTGATGGCTTCTCTAGCTCCAACTGCCTCTACGAAGTCCTGATCGATCGGTGGACGATGCTCTTTGAGTTCTCGAGCAACTTCCTCGGGTATAACTCCTATACTGGCCCACCCATTAACTGCTTCCAGTTCTATATCCAGCCACAGGTTGAAGCGCTCTTCGTCAGAGAAGATCTTGGCCATCTCCGGCAAAGAGTACCTAGGTATCATCTAAACCATCCTTCCTAGGGAGGTGCTTTCATGAGATTTTCGCTCTATTTCGCATGCACGAGCAGCTATATCCTTGCGATAGTGCATGCCAGGCCATGAGATAGAAGAGACTGCATCGTAACACCGCCTTCTGGCATCATTCAGGGTGGGAGCGATGGCTACGACATTCAACACCCTACCCCCTTTGACCACGAGACGGCCGACTGCATCCACATCTGTTCCAGCATGAAGAATTTGAACGTTGGGGAGACCGGAGGCAGTCTCTACACCGTCTATGGGAACACCTTGGCCAGAAGGGGTCAACTCGCCAGGATATCCTTCAGCAGCCAGAACGACGCACACACAGGCATCTTGATTAAAAGAGGGAGAGGAGGCAAGTTCCCCCCGGGCCACTTCCGCGAGAAGAGCAGCCAGATCGCCTTTTACCCTAGGCAAGATAACTTGAGTCTCGGGATCGCCAAAACGTACGTTGTACTCAATTACCTTAGGACCGCTAGGGGTCAGCATCAACCCAGCATAGAGAACGCCCCTGTAGTCGATACCTCTTTTTACCAGTTCTGCTACAACTGGCTTGACTGCTACATCTACTATCTCTTCTACAACATCCGAGCTAGCCTCCAGAACGGGTGAGTAAGCACCCATGCCGCCTGTGTTAGCGCCTTCGTCGCCATCGTTCACTCGTTTGAAGTCAGAAGCCGGGGTCAATGGAACTACATCGTGTCCATCACAAAGAACCATCAAAGAAAGCTCCTGGCCTGACAGCCCTTCCTCTATGACGACTCTGCGTCCTGCCTTGCCAAACGCTGAGCCGCTTAGTTTAGCTTCCAGATCGGAAAGTGCATCTGCAACCGATTCGGTCACTAGAACGCCTTTGCCGGCAGCAAGGCCATCCGTCTTCACTACATATGGGGGCTGTAACTTCTGGATGTAAGACCTTGCCTTCTCCAAGTCGTCGAAGACCGCATACGATGCAGTTGGGACTCCTGCTTCATGGAGTACATCCTTCATCCAGGCTTTGGAGCCTTCTAACAAGGCACCATCGGCACCAGGTCCAAAGACTAGTTTTCCTTGAGCACGCAGGCTGTCAGCAAGTCCATCGACCAAGGGAACCTCAGGACCTATCACAAAGAGATCCGCCTCGATTTGCTCCGGAGGAGTAGAGGTTACCTCTATGGCTCCAGCAACATCTCTCTCGTACTCGTAAGACGAACCGTCAGCTGGCCCTTCAGTTCGCCTACCAGAAGAAACCATCGAAACTCTACCGGGTGTGACGACTACATCAGCCGTCCTGGCCAAAGCCAGGGCAAGTGCATGCTCTCTTCCACCACTACCTACGACACAGACTCTCACTGTTGACACTACTTATAAGCAAGATCTACGACTTGTCAGCAAGATCGACGAACTGCTCTCGTTCTGGGCCAACACCTACCAGCCTGACAGGAATACCTATCTGCTCCTCTAGAAAAGATACATACTGACGAGCATTCCTGGGGAGATCGGTCAAGGAGGTTACCTTGGAAAGGTCACTCTGCCATCCTGGAAGCTCTTCGTAGACAGGAATGGCTTTGTGCAAGGTCGACTGGTGGTAAGGAGGGTAGTGATACTTTTCTCCATCGGCTTCGTAGGCTACGCACACTTTGACCGTGTCGAAGGGATCAAGAACGTCGAGCTTGGTCAGGGCTATCTCGCTCGTCGAGTTGATACGAACGGCTTGACGTGCCATGACGGCATCGAACCAACCTGTACGACGTCTTCGACCAGTGTTGGTACCAAACTCATGACCTCTTTCAACGAGCACATCCCCTATCTCATCGTTGCACTCAGTTGGAAATGGACCCGCCCCTACTCTAGTTACATAGGCCTTGGCAACTCCTATGACCCGATTTATATCTCTCGGTCCCACTCCGCTGCCCGTACATGCACCACCAGCAGAAGGATTCGACGAAGTGACAAAGGGATAGGTCCCATGGTCCAAATCTAGAAATGTTGCTTGAGCTCCCTCGAGCAGTACGTTCTTCCCTTCGGCAAGTCCCTCGTGCACCAGCCCAACCGTATCGGCAATCATAGGGGTGAGCTTGGGTGCAAACTCCTCAAGATACCGTCCCGCAATCTCAGCGGCATCTATAGGCAGGCGATTGTATACCTTGGTCAGGACTGCGTTTTTCTCGCGCAAAGCTATATCCAGCTTCTCGCGGAATATCTTGGGATCTAGAAGGTCTTGCACCCGTAAACCCACACGAGCTGCCTTGTCTGCATAGGCAGGTCCTATACCACGTTTGGTGGTACCAAGACTATGCTTCCCAAGGTATCGTTCAGTCACACGATCTAGCTCATGATGATAAGGCATGATCAAATGAGCGTTGCCACTTACCTTCAATCTGCTAACATCCACACCACGCCGAGCTAGTTCTGCAAGTTCTTCCAAGAGTACGCCGGGATCTACTACTACACCATTCCCAATCACCGGCACGATATGAGGATAGAGAATCCCACTAGGCACCAACTGCAAACTAAAGCGATCTCCGCCAACTACCACCGTATGGCCAGCGTTATGCCCTCCTTGATACCTGACCACCATATCCATATCTTTAGCTAGCAGGTCAGTGAGCTTGCCCTTTCCTTCATCGCCCCACTGCGTCCCTACGACCACGGTTGCGGGCACGAGCTTCCCTCCTTGTTACGAGCACCTCAGATAGGTTAGCACTACCGACGAGTTACTGAACCGAGAAAGCTGGCCTTAAGCAACCGGCTCAAGACAACTCGAGTGAATCACCCAGAGGGGAGAGCCCTACCTTCACTGTGCTCCCTTCCCTATAACGACCTTCCAATACAGCTAGTGCCAAAGGATCTTCCAGGCGTCTTTGTATGACCCTGCGTAGTGGGCGCGCTCCATAGTCAGGGTCATAGCCAGCTTTGGCCAACCAAGCTTTAGCGTCATCGGACACTTCTATGGAGATCTGCCTCTCGGCCAGACGAGCGGCAAGCTTGTTGAGCTGGATCTCCACGATCTTGGCGATATCCTCCTCGCTGAGGTGACGGAAGCGCACTATCTCGTCGATACGGTTAATGAACTCGGGCTTGAAGAACGACGCTGGATCACCAGGCAGGTTGGAGGTCATGATCAAGACCGTGTTGGTGAAGTCCACAGTCCTACCCTGTCCATCCGTCAAACGACCGTCATCTAGTACCTGCAGCAAGACGTTGAAAATATCAGAATGTGCCTTTTCAATTTCATCCAGCAGTACGACTGCATACGGTCGTCTCCGAATTGCCTCGGTCAACTGCCCGCCTTCGTCATAACCCACGTAGCCCGGAGGTGCACCAATTAACCTGGAGACTGTATGTTTTTCCTGATACTCGCCCATATCTATTCGCACCATGGCTTGCTCATCATCGAAGAGAAAGTCGGCTAGGGTACGAGCGAGTTCCGTTTTGCCCACCCCTGTAGGGCCGAGGAAGAGGAAAGAGCCGATAGGTCTATGTGGATCGGATAGACCTGCCCTGGAGCGCCTAATAGCGTTGGAAACCACTGAAACGGCATCGTCCTGGCCTACCACTCGCTTGTGGAGAAACTCCTCCATGTGCACGAGCTTTTCCACTTCGCCTTCCATCAGCCTCTGTACGGGAATACCCGTCCAACGACTGACCACCCAGGCTATATCCTCCGCTTCCACCTCTTCTTTCAACATCTTCTGCGTAGATTGCAACTTGGCGAGTTCCTGATTGGCCTCGTCAATCCGACGCTCCAATTCGGGAATCCTCCCATAGCGAATCTCTGCTGCACGATTGAGGTCGCCATCCCTCTCGTATCGCTCTGCCTCTCCGCGACGATCCTCTAACTCCTCCCGAAGAGAGCGCAGTTTGGCAATAGCCTCCTTTTCAGCTTGCCACTGTGCAGTCATGGCATTTATCTGCTCGGCCAAGTTGGCTAACTCTTCATCTATATGAGCGAGGCGGGCCTTGGAAGCCTCGTCGGTCTCCTTGGAAAGCGCTACTCGCTCTATCTCCAACTGTCGAGCACGTCGAGTAACTATATCTATCTCCGTAGGCATCGAATCTATCTCGATTCGCAATCTACTAGCTGCCTCATCCACTAGATCAATGGCTTTATCAGGCAAGAAACGCCCTGATAGGTAGCGATCGGAGAGCACGGCTGCTGCGACTAGAGCGCTGTCATGGATGTGCACGCCATGATGCACCTCATACCGTTCCTTCAGGCCACGCAGTATGGCAATGGTATCCTCTACCGAGGGTTGATCCACGTATATTGGTTGGAAGCGTCTTTCTAGAGCAGCATCTTTCTCTATATGCTTGCGATACTCGTCCAAGGTGGTAGCACCGACCAATCTCAGCTCACCTCGCGCAAGCATGGGCTTGATCATATTGCCAGCATCCATTGCCCCTTCAGCTGCTCCTGCTCCAACAATGGTATGCAGCTCATCGATGAAGGTAATTATCTCACCTTCAGAATCGGTTATCTCCTTCAAGACGGCCTTGAGTCTCTCCTCGAACTCGCCCCTATACTTGGCTCCAGCAACCATCGAAGAGATGTCCAGAGCTACCACTCGCTTACCTCGTAGACCTTCAGGCACATCACCCTCTACAATCCGGTTGGCTAGTCCCTCGACAATAGCTGTCTTGCCTACGCCAGGCTCTCCTATCAGCACTGGATTGTTCTTGGTTCGTCTCGAAAGTACCTGTATGACTCTACGAATCTCTTCATCTCTGCCGATGACGGGATCTAGCTTGCCCTGACGAGCTGCAAGGGTTAAGTCGCGCCCATACCGTTCAAGCGCTTGATAAGTATCCTCTGGATTCTGGGAGGTAACCCTATGACTTCCCCTGATGGAGCGCAATGCCTCAAGTATCTGCTCCTTGGTGACGCCCACCAAGGAGGCCATAGCAATGAGCAAATGCTCTACAGAGAGATACTCATCGCCCATCTCTGCACGAGCAGCATCAGCCGTCTCCAATACTTCCCGCAATCTACGCCCTACCTCAGATGTACCTCCGTAAGCTCGCGGTGCCTTGGAAAGCATCTCTTCCAAACGACGGCGTAACGCCTCTATATCTACTCCCACCTTGGTGAGCACTGGGAGCACCACATTGGAGGATTGCCCCAGCAGTACCGCTAGTAGATGCTCAGGCATCACCTCGGCGTGGTTGGACGTACGGGCAAGCTCTGTCGCCTGTCCAAACGCCTCTTGAGTCTTCAATGTCCAACGATTGGGATCTAGTGGCATTTTATTTGACACTCCCTTTACTGTAAGGAACCGGATAACGCGTTCCAGCTAGAACCATGTCGCGTTTGTAGAGCTTGTGGGTTCTCTCTATGGCCTTTTGAGCTTCTTCTTTTACCTGGCGAAGCTCTTTACGTAATCTTTCCACCTCGGCTTCCAGTTCCATGACCATGCGAACTCCCTCTAGATTGAGTCCCATATTGGTCAGGTCTTGAATGTGTCGTAGGCGTTCTATATCCTTGATCCTATAACGCCTACTTCCTCCTACCGTTCTCTCCGGTTCAAGCAAACCTTTACGCTCGTAAATACGTAACGTTTGTGGATGCATTCCTGCTAATTCAGCAGCTACAGAAATTACATATAACGCTCTTTCATCGGAGTTAGTCGCTGCTAATCTATCCTTTCTCATTCCTGGCATGGTACCTTCAACCAACCCTCTGTTTTTATATTGATATGTACTTATAACTTGTTATATGTACAGCTCTGAAATAATCTTTATAGATAGTTAAATTAGTTAAATTCTCTCGAAACTCTTGCTACCTCGCTACTCGAATGCGTTCCCTATATTTCCCTATATGTATGTGTGCATTCGTCTTCCTGCCAAGATTGTTCCATCAAGGCGTCCATATAATTCGCTTCTTCGCAGATCACCCATAGCCAAACACCTCAGACTCCAAGATAAGAACGAGGAGACTCTTTGGATACCTTGGCCAATCGTTCTACAGCAGCCTTCTCATCAGCTGTCAACTTCGTAGGTACGCTCACCATCACGGTAACCAAAAGATCTCCACTGCTACCGTTGCGTTGAGGCACCCCCCGTCCTTTTACTCGAAACGTACGGCCACTAGAAGTGCCAGGAGGAATTCTCAAAGTTACCGGCTTGTCCAGAGTGGGCACGGTTATAGTTGTCCCCAGCACTGCTTCCGGAAAGGTGATGGGCACGGTTATGGTCAAGTCCTTTCCACGCCGTCCAAACACCTTGTCAGGTGCTACCCTAACCGTTACGTACAAATCACCTGCCGGTCCACCATTTCGTCCAGCACCGCCACGACCTTTGACCCTTATGCGCTGTCCGTCTTCCACTCCCGGAGGTATCCTGACTTTCACCTGGCGACTCTTACGCTGAACCCCTGAGCCACCACAGCTAGGACATGCCTTTACAATCTTCGTCCCTCGCCCACCGCACTCAGGACAAAGCCTGGAAAGAGAGAACAAGCCTTGGTTGTCGTCGAGCACTCCTCTCCCACCACAGCGCTGACAGGTAATCACACCTTCTGCGCCTGCAGCTCCAGTGCCAGCACAGCTAGGGCAGAGTACATCGCTTGTCAGATGAACCGTGGTGGTCACACCCGTAACTGCATCGCCAAAGGAGAGATGAAGCTCTGTCTCTATATCCGAACCACGCTGGGGTCCGACCCCTCGACCAGTTCGACGACCGAACACGCTCCCGAACAGATCACCAAGATCATCTATCCTGAAGTTGAAGCCTCCATTACCAGCTCCAGCAGTCGCAAAGGGTCCCTTGGCACTACCGAGCCGCCTTACTTCGTCATACTCTGCTCGTTTAGCTGCATCGCCTAAAACATCATAGGCTGCAGAGATCTCCTTGAACTTATCCTCCGACCCAGGATTGGCATCAGGGTGGTACTTCTTCGCTAGCCTCCGATACGCCTTGGTGATGTCCTTGGCTGTAGCAGTCTCAGGAACGCCAAGAATTGAGTAGTAATCCTTTTCGAACCACTCTCGCTGCGCCACCACGGTACTGAGACCCCCTCAACCTTGGACCCGCACCATGGCAGGACGGATAAGTCGCCCCTTCCATAGGTAGCCAGCGCGCATGACCTCTGCTACCGATAGATCTTGCTTCTCGGAGTCCTCTGACTTGTCCTCTTTGACCTCATGAGCAACTGCCTCATGCACTACAGGGTCGAAGGAGCTACCTGCAGTATCGACCCTCTCCAGTCCCTCTTTGGACAAGAGATCGAATAGCATGCGACGTACCTGTCGCAGAGCAGAAACGGCATCGGTGCTGGAAGTCGACCCACCAACATCATCTTCCCTAGGAAGATGAGCATCGGCAAGATCGAGAACGTCTAGGATGGGCAGCAGTTTGACCACTAAGTCCTCTGCTGCCCTCTCCAGACTGTCAGTCTGTTGCTTTATCACTCGCTTGCGATAATTCTCGAACTCTGCCTGCAACCGACGAAGTGCATCAAGGTATTCGTCGCGTTCAGCTGTTACTTTGGCCAGTTCATCGTTCTCCTTGAGCTCACTGCTCTCCTCGAACTGCTCATCAACGAGATCGGCCTGCGTTTGGTCTACAGCTCGTGTTTGGTCTGCAAACTGGCTGTATACTTCCTCTACCGCCTCTGCCGGGATGCCTTCATTGCCTAGAGTGCCTTTATTGTCTACAGACAGAGGGATTTCCTCATCCCTGCTATTAGGTTCATGCCCGCTGTCAGAGTAGCTTCCCTCAGAAGCGGATGCAGAAGGGGATTGCTCATGGGATTGCTCATGCTCCCTGCCTATCCTCTCCTCATTCTCCTCGTCTACATTCTCCTGCTGATCCATTTGCGACATTGCAACCTCTATGCGACTGTCATCACTGCTCGACCCCCCTGAATGAGTACTCTTAGATGTTGGTTCCTCAGAAACACTCACGTCAGTTACAGAGGGGTCGAATGCGCTGCCAGATCTTTGTTCGTCAATCATGCTCCCTGCTCGTCAACTATCTCAGCATCGACTACTTCATCATCTGAACTCTGAGAGCCACCTGAAGCTGAACCTCCTGAACCAGCAGAGCTTGCTTGAGAAGCTGCTTGCTCGTACAAACGTTGAGTGAAACTTTGACTTGCGCGCATGAGTGCATCGGTGGCCTGTTTGATAGCTTCTACATCGCTACCAGCCAGTGTCTCCTTCAACTTGCTCAGAGCCTGCTCCACCTCTTCTTTTTCACTACCAGACAGTTTCTCTCCTTGCTCACGAAGGAGTTTCTCGGTCTGATATACCAAGGTATCTGCGTTATTCCTGGTCTCTGCCTCTTCGCGTCTCCTTCTATCTTCAGCGGCATGGGCCTCGGCATCCTTGATCATCCGCTCTATATCCTCTTTGGCCAAGGATGATTGACCAGTTATAGTCATGGATTGCTCTTTGCCCGTAGCGCGATCCTTTGCCGATACATGCACAATACCGTTAGCATCTATGTCAAAAGTAACCTCGATCTGCGGAATTCCTCTAGGTGCAGGGGGTAGATCCACTAGCTGGAACTTGCCAAGGGTCTTGTTGTACATAGCCATCTCACGCTCTCCTTGAAGAACGTGGATCTCCACCGAAGGCTGGTTGTCCTCGGCCGTAGTGAACACCTCAGAGCGCTTCGTAGGAATAGTGGTATTCCTCTCGATCAACCGATGCATTACACCGCCCTTGGTCTCTATACCAAGCGAAAGAGGAGTAACATCCAACAACAGGACGTCTTTTACCTCGCCCTTCAGCACTCCAGCCTGAATTGCCGCTCCTACTGCCACTACCTCGTCAGGATTGACTCCTTTGTGCGGTTCCTTGCCGGTCAAGGAGTACACGAGATCTTGAATGGCCGGCATGCGAGTGGCGCCTCCCACTAGGATGACATGATCCAAGTCCGACTTGGACAACGACGCATCCTTGATAGCCTGCTCAAACGGCCCACGACAAGCTTCCACCAAATCAGCGGTAAGTTCTTGGAACTTCGAGCGAGTCAACTTCAGATCAAGATGTTTTGGTCCCTCAGAAGTTGCTGTTATAAAAGGTAGATTGATCTGGGTTTCCTGCAAAGAGGAGAGCTCTATTTTCGCTTTCTCAGCTGCCTCCTTCAGGCGTTGCATAGCCATACGATCAGTGGAGAGGTCTACACCCTCGGTGTCTTTGAATGTCTTCACCAACCAATCGATTATCCTTTGGTCCCAGTCGTCACCGCCTAGATGCGTATTGCCAGAGGTAGCCTTTACCTCGAAAACTCCCTCACCAATCTCGAGGATGGATACATCGAAAGTTCCTCCACCCAAGTCGAACACCAATACAGTTTGGTCGGCAGACTCCTTGTCCAGGCCATAGGCAAGGGCAGCAGCAGTGGGCTCGTTGATGATGCGAAGCACTTCCAAGCCAGCAATCTGCCCAGCCTCTTTGGTAGCAGTACGTTGTGAGTCATCGAAGTAGGCCGGAACAGTTATGACGGCCTGGGTAACTGTATCTCCAAGATATGATTCAGCGTCTCTTTTCAACTTGCCCAGTATGCGTGCAGAGATCTCCTGCGGGGTATATTTCTTGCCATCTATATCGATGGTCCAAGAGGTCCCCATATGACGCTTGACCGATCTGATGGTCCTATCTGGATTGGTAATTGCTTGTCGTTTAGCTACTTCACCTACCAGTACCTCTCCAGACTTAGCGAAGCCAACTACAGATGGCGTAGTTCTACCGCCTTCCGCGTTAGGAATTACACTTGGTTCACCTGCTTCTAGCACTGCTACAACTGAGTTAGTAGTACCAAGGTCAATACCGACCGCTTTAGGCATACGTCTCGCCTCCATAAATGATTAACAAACCTTTTACAATATTCACAAAGTTAAGTATAGCAAACCTGAGTCTACCTTTGTCAAGATAGTATCTTGTTGATTCACATAGCTTTCCACGTAGTCGCTGCCTTAGCCATATCTCCGCCTCTCCGCCTTGTTCCCGGATCCATCTATTCCACAACGACATAAGCGATGACGGCCTTAACTGGGAGGATCAAGTAACTGGGAGGATCAAGTAACTGGGAGGATCAAGTAACTGGGAGGATCAAGGACTCCAAGGATATTTGCCAGTTGCTCAACCCAAGACGCCCCCGGGTTACCCGCGCAGAAGGTTGGGCCAATGGTTGTAGGGAAATTGCAGAGAATGTGAGAGCATGGGCGAATAGCTGCTGGAAACTTGGTTCGTAAAGAACGGAGGTTCACGAAGACGGCCAGGAGGACTATTCTCGTTCATATGTCCCATCTTGTAATAGTTCGCCATGGGCAAAGTACAT
>Ga0080006_1232327_pt1 | contig 24309 bp, 22 predicted proteins | sample RS3BMetagenome_FD_69209 | JGI IMG/M metagenome (GOLD analysis project Ga0080006, IMG submission 69209) | Ferric oxide microbial mat and aquatic microbial communities from Rainbow Spring, Yellowstone National Park, USA - RS3B (SPADES... ...
CGATGACGCGGGCCAGGTTCTTGCGCAGCTGCTGCGGCCCGCCGCGGCGGGCCGCGTAGCGTGCTCCGGCGGCAAAAGTGGTACGCGCGGCGAACTCGGGCATCGTGCGCACGGCCATCCAGCCGGCCGCGTACGTCCAGTCGGTCATCCGGGCGGTCCCGGTCCCGGATCCCAGCCCCTTGATCAGACGGCGCGGGGAGCTAAGCACGCTCAGGGCCGGCGGGTCGGGAATCACGGTATCGGGCCCGTCGCGCCGGGCGACCTCCACACCGTGTGCAACCGCTGCACGCAGGTGACCACGCTCGCCGCCGCCAGCAGCCACATCGCCACCGGCAGTGCGGGCGGCCAGGCTACAAACGGAAAATCCGACACGCCAGCTCCCACCAGCACGATGATCAGCCGCTCCGGGCGTTCGATGATGCCGCCGTCACCGCGCAGCCCACTGGCCTCCGCCCGGGCCTTGATGTAGGAGATCACCTGGGAAGTGACCAGGCAGATCAACGTCGCCACCACCAGAAGTTTGTCGTGCAGGCCGAACGCGATCCACCACAGCAACCCGCAGAACACCGCCCCGTCGCTGATCCGGTCGCAGGTGGCGTCCAGCACGGAGCCGAAGCGGGTGCCGCCGCCGCGCTCGCGGGCCATCGCGCCGTCGAGCATGTCGAAGAGGACGAAGAACCACACCACGCAGCCACCGGCGAACAGCTTGCCCATCGGGAAAAGCACGAGCGCCCCGGCCACAGATCCGGTGGTGCCCAGGATGGTGACGGCGTCGGGCGTCAGGCCCAGCCGCAGACCGGCCCGGGCGGCCGGGCCGGTGACCCGCGCGAACGCCGCCCGGGACAGGAACGGCACCTTGCTCACGGCTGGTTAGCCCACTCGGTGGCCAGCAGCCGTCGAGTCTCGCGCAGCAACTGCGGGATCACCTTCGACCCGCCGATGATCGTGATGAAGTTGGCATCACCACCCCAGCGGGGCACGACGTGCACGTGCAGGTGCTCGGCCAGTGACCCGCCGGCCGATGTCCCCAGGTTCATGCCGACGTTAAAGCCGTGCGGCCGGGACACTGCCTTGATGACGCGAATCGCCTTCTGCGTGAAGGCCATCAGTTCCGCGCTCTCCGCGTCAGTCAGGTCCTCGAGCTCGGAGACACGCCGATAGGGCACCACCATCAAGTGCCCGGGGTTGTAGGGGTACAGGTTGAGCACGGCGTAGACGAAATCGCCGCGGGCGACCATGAGACCCTCTTCGTCGGGCAGTCGCGGAATGTCGGTGAACGGCTGGTCAGGCTCGGCGTTGTCGCGCTTCGCCGGCGCTTCGGCCAGGTAGGTCATCCGGTACGGCGTCCATAGCCGCTGCAGATGGTCGCACTCGCCGACACCCCTGTCGAGAATGGCGTCACCGGCGCTTTCGGCTTTCTCCGGGTCACTCACACCAATGCCACCTTCACGGATTCCGCGCTGGGAAATGCGTTCTCGCGATCGGCGATCCACTTGACGATGGCGTCGACCGCGCGCTCGCGTGCCACACCGTTGATCTGCGTGCGGTCTCCGAAACGGAAGCTGACCGCGCCGGCTTGCACGTCACGGTCCCCGGCCAGCAGCATGAACGGCACCTTCTGGGCGGTGTGGTGGACGATCTTCTTCGCCATCCGGTCGTCGCCGGCGTCCACCTCGACGCGCACGCCGTGCGACTTCAGCTGCGCCGCAACGCCTTCCAGATAGCTCACATGCTCGTCGGCGACGGGTATGCCGACGACCTGGACCGGGGCGAGCCACGCCGGGAACGCTCCCGCGTAGTGCTCGGTGAGGATACCGAAGAACCTCTCGATGGATCCGAACAGCGCCCGGTGGATCATCACGGGACGCCGGCGGGTCCCGTCGGCCGCTGTGTATTCCAACGCGAAGCGCTCCGGGAAGTTGAAGTCCACCTGGATGGTCGACATCTGCCAGCTGCGGCCCAGCGCGTCGCGGGCCTGCACGGAGATCTTCGGGCCGTAGAACGCCGCGCCGCCGGGATCGGGCACCAGCTCCAGTCCGGATTCGCGCGCGACCTCCGCCAGCGCGTCGGTGGCCTGCACCCACATCTGGTCGGAGCCGACGAACTTGTCTGGGTCTTTGGTGGACAGCTCCAGGTAGAAGTCCTCCAGCCCGTAGTCGCCGAGCAACTCGAGCACGAACCGCAGCAGCGACGCCAGTTCGGCGTGCAGCTGCTCGCGGGTGCAGAAGATGTGCGAGTCGTCCATGGTGAACCCGCGCGCCCGGGTCAGCCCGTGCACCACACCGGACCTCTCGTAGCGGTACACGGTGCCGAATTCGAAGAGCCGCAAGGGCAGTTCGCGGTACGAGCGCCCGCGCGAGGCGAAGATCAGGGTGTGCATCGGGCAGTTCATCGGCTTGAGGTAGTAGTCCTGGCCCGGCTTGCGCACCGTCCCGTCGTCGTTGTACTCGGCGTCCAGATGCATCGGTGGGAACATGCCGTCGGCGTACCAGTCCAGGTGACCGGAGGTCTCGAAGAGCTGCGCCTTGGTGATGTGCGGGGTGTTGACGAACTCGTAGCCGGCCTCGATATGCTTGCGCCGCGAGTACTCCTCGAGCTCCCTGCGCACGATTCCGCCCCTGGGGTGGAAAACAGCGAGGCCGGAACCGATTTCGTCGGGAAAACTGAACAGGTCCAGCTCGACGCCGAGCTTGCGGTGGTCGCGGCGCTGGGCTTCCGCGACGAGCTCCAGATGGCGGTCGAGGGCCTCCTGAGACTCCCACGCGGTCCCGTAAATGCGTTGCAGGCTGGCGTTTTTCTGGTCGCCCCGCCAATAGGCGGCCGAGCTGCGGGTCAGCTTGAACGCCGGGATGTGCTTGGTGGTGGGGATGTGCGGCCCGCGGCACAGGTCGCTCCAGACTCGTTCGCGGGTGCGGGGATTGAGGTTGTCATAGGCGGTGAGCGCGTCATTGCTGCCCGGGGGGCCGACCTCCATGACGTCGGGGGCACCGGATTTGTCGTCGACGAGTTCGAGCTTGTAAGGCTCGTCCGCAAGCTCGGCGCGCGCCTGGTCCCTGGACTCGTAGCCCCGCCGGTCGAAGAGCTGCCCGTCCTTGACGATCTGGCGCATGCGCTTCTCCAGCGCCGCCAAGTCTTCGGGCGTGAACGGCTCGGGCACGTCGAAGTCGTAGTAGAAGCCGTCGGTGGTCGGCGGCCCGATGCCCAATTTGGCATGCGGGAACAGCTGTTGCACGGCCTGGGCCAGCACATGGGCGGTCGAATGCCGGATCACGCTGCGCCCCTCGTCGGTGCTGGCCGCCACCGGGATGACCTCGGCGTCGGCGTCGGGCACCCAACTCAGGTCGCGCAGCTTGCCCGCGGCGTCGCGCACCACCACGATCGCGTCGGGCGAGCCCCGCCGCGGCAGCCCCGCCGCACCGACGGCCGCGGACGCGGTCGTGCCGGCAGGAACCCGGATCGGGGCGTGTGGCGATCGCGAGCCAGGCTCGGCCGGGCGCAGCGGGTCGCCGCCATCAGCTCCCGGGGCGGGGTTGGCGGGGGCGCTCATCGCGAATTCTCCAAAGTCGGCTGCGGCGTGATGTGATCCTGAGCGATCGAAGCCATGCTATCGGGGCGGGCCCGCCTCAGGGCTGGCCAGGCTTGAGCCGCACGAACAGCGCGTCGGCCTCGGCCAGCAAGGTGTCGCCGTCGGTCAACCGGCCCGACACGAAGATCTTGCGCCCGTCCACCCGGTCCACCCCGGCGTCGAACTGCAGTTCCTTCTCGACCGGCACGATGTGGCGGTAGTCGATCTTGAGGTAGGCGGTGCGCTGGCGACGGCTGCCGGTGAGTACGGCCGCCGTCAAACCGAGCACGGTGTCGAACAGCATGCCGAGGCATCCGCCGTGCACGGCGCCGTTGCGTCCGAGATGGAACCGGGCGAAGCGCGCCCAGCCCTGGACGCGCCCGTCGTCGGTCTTGTGGGCGGACATCGGCACCGTCAGGATGTTGCCGCGCATCGGCAGGTCCATCCGGCGCCCCGACGGCGACGCCCACTCGTCGGCGTCGAACGGGGTCAGCAACGCCGACGCCTTCTCCAGCAGGTCCGCAGCCTCGGTGATCACCTCGTCGGGCGCGTCGACGGCGCGGGCATGGTCCTGCATCTTGCGCACCGCGTCGATGAAGCGGCCGTAGTCGGGACCGCCCTTGGTGGTCGGTTCGGGCGGATTGAATCCACCGCCCGGATGCTGCTGACGGTCACCGGCCACCAGGACACCCTATTGCCTCCGCGAAAGCGTGGTCGCGGTGGCGGCTAGACGGTCTGCTGCGCCCCGGCAGTCGACAGGGCCTCGAACTCGTCGTCGCTCAGGGTGATCTCGGCGGCGGCGACGTTCTCCTCCAGGTGCGCGACGCTGGACGTGCCCGGGATGGGCAGCATCACCGGCGACCGTTTCAGCAACCAGGCCAGCGCCAGTTGCGACGGCGTCGCGTCATGGTTGGCGGCGATGAGCTGCAGCGGCCCGTCGGGGGCGGCCAGCGGCCCGGCGGCCAGCGGGAACCACGGAATGAAACCGATGCCCTGGCTCGTCGCCACGTCCAGCAGCCGCTCGGCGCCGCGGGACGCCAGGTTGTACATGTTCTGCACCGACACGATCTCGGTGATCTGCTGGGCCTCGGTGAGCTGTTCGACGTCGATCTCGGACAGCCCGATGTGGCGGACCTTGCCCTCGTTCTTCAGCGTGAGCAGCTCACCGACCTGGTCGGCCAGCGGAAAGTTCTTGTCGATGCGGTGCAGCTGGAACAGGTCGATGGTGTCCACGCCGAGGCGGCGCAGGCTCATCTCGCACTCCTGGCGCAGGTAACTCGGGTTGCCCAACGGGATCCACACGTCCGGCCCGGTGCGCAGCAGCCCCGCCTTGGTCGCGATCACCAACCCGTCATACGGGTGTAGCGCCTCGTGGATGATCTCCTCGGAGAAGTAGGGGCCGTAGGAGTCGGCGGTGTCGATGAAGTTCACACCGAGCTCGACCGCGCGCCGCAACACCCGGACGCATTCGTCGCGGTCGGCGGGCGGTCCCCACACTCCCTTGCCGGTCAGGCGCATGGCGCCGAATCCGAGTCGGTGGACGGTCAGGTCACCGCCGAGGGGGAACGTTCCGGACGCCTGAGCAACAGTCTGAGTGGTCACGTCTATGACCGTACGCTGGACACGTGGACCTACCAGCGCTCGAGGAACTCCCGCTCACCTACTCCGAGGTGGGGGCGACCCAGGATTTCCGGCAGTCCGGCCGGCTGCCCGCGGGCTACGGGCACCTGCACGTAGAGCGCCAGATCGGGGTGGGCCGAGAACGTTTCGAGCGGGCCGCCGACGCCGTCATGCGCTGGGGCATGCAGCGCGGGGCGGGCCTGCGGGTGCGCGCCGGCTCCGAGGTCGCCGCCGTCGGCACGGTGGTGGTGGTGCGGATGGGGTTCCTGCCCGCGCCGTGCCGGGTGGTCTACGTCGTCGACGAACCCGACATCCGCGGGTTCGGCTACGGCACGCTGCCGGGCCACCCGGAGTCGGGCGAGGAACGCTTCGTCGTACGCCGCGACCCGGCCACCGACGCCGTATTCGCCGAGGTGTCGGCGTTCTCGCGGCCCGCGACGTGGTGGAGCAAGACCGCCGGGCCGCTGGTGACGGTGGCCCAGCGCGTCATCGCCCGACGCTACCTGCGCGGGGTGTGATCCGCCCGGCGACACATAATCCGCTGCGAAGACATGCCGAGGGCAGTCACACCGGGCCAAGAGCAGTGTCCCCGCCACCAGCAACGCCACCGCCTTGACCGCCTCCAGGCCGATGTAGGCGTAGTGTGCGCGCGAGCGGGGTCCGTCCGCTCCGGCAAGCACCTCATCGGAGCGGGGCGTCAGCCGGGGGCGCACCACGATCAATTGGACGGCGAGTGCCGCGACCGCGACGGACAACGCGAACGGCGATCCGGGCCGGTGTCGGGACGGCCACCATGATCGCCACCATCAGGAGCGCGAAACAGCCCTCCACGGTGTTGAGCGCGCGAAACACCAGGCGCCCGATGCCGAGGCCGATCTGCAACGTCACATTCGGTGCGCGAAACTTCAGCGGAGCTTCGAGAAACGAGATGGCCAGCACCATCCCGAGCCAGACGAAGGAGACGGCGGCGGCGATCGCCGGTCCGGTGCTCACCTGGCCGCCGCCTGCGGTGACAGGTGAGCCAGGCACGGATCCGGTTCGACGAACGGTTCCAGCCGATCGACGGCGACCGGTGCCCCCCGGGTTTCCATCGCTCCCCGCATCAGCCCGAGGTGCACCGGGCCCTCGCCCAGGAGCGTGTCGAGGTGGAAGCGCACGGTGTTGGGATGCACGCCCGGCTCGCCGGCGATCGCGACGATGCTCAGGGGATCGGCCGAGGCCCGTAACACCCACAACACCTCGCGACGGCGACTTGCGGGCTCCCCCACCGACGTGGTCTGGAACTTCAACGGGTCTGCCCGCTCCTTCGGCAATGCCGGACAGGTCGAGCCGATGAGTATACCCAGGGAAGCTTGTAAAAAGGTTGCCTGGGCTGAGGGACTGATGCCTGCCCGGCTGGTGACAAACGGCTCTGACCGGACGGCCGCGGGCGTGGATACGGTCATGCCATGTCATCGCGTAACGCAGCTCTCGGAATCGTCGTCGGCATCGACGACTCGCCGGCGGCCCGGGTAGCGGTGCAGTGGGCGGCCCGGGACGCCGAAATGCGCCGCATCCCGCTGACACTCGTCCACGCGGTCTCGCCCGAAGTCACCGCGTGGCTGAAAACGCCGGTTCCCGCAGGAGTGATGCAGTGGCAGCAGGATCACGGGCGCCGACTGGTCGACGCGGCGCTCAAGCTCGTCGAGGAAGGGGCACAGCATGGTGGTCCAGCCGGGGTGCACACCGAGATTTTCACGGCGGCGGCCGTCCCGACGCTGATCGATCTGTCCAAGAATGCGCAGATGGTGGTCACCGGCGCGCAAGGCAGCGGTCGGTGGTCCGGCAGGCTGCTCGGTTCGGTCAGCTCGGGTTTGCTGCGCCACGCCCATTGCCCGGTCGCGGTCATCCATGACGAGGACCCGACACCGCAGCCCAGTCAGGCGCCGGTCCTGGTCGGCATCGACGGCTCGCCGGCATCGCAGACGGCCACCGCGATCGCGTTCGACGAAGCCTCGCGCCGGCAGGTCGGCCTGGTCGCACTGCACTCCTGGAGCGATCTGGACGTGTCGGACTGGTCGGACGGTGGGTTCTCAGAAACTGATTGGCCCGCAACGCAATCGATGGCCGAAGAAGTCTTGGCCGAGCGTTTGGCGGGGTGGCGGGAACAGTACCCCGACGTAGAGGTCAGCCGCATCGTCGTGCAGGCCCAGCCGGCGCGCCGACTCGTCCAGCAATCCGAGCAGGCCCAGCTGGTAGTCGTCGGAAGCCGCGGGCGGGGCGGATTCTCCGGGATGCTGGTGGGCTCGGTCGGTGAGACGGTCGCGCAAATGGCGAAGGTGCCGGTGATCGTGGCCCGCGAGTCACCGGCCTGACGGCTCAGGCCTGTCGTCGTCGCCGCCAGGGTCTGTCGCGGACTCGGCCGCGCCGGGTCGTTGTCCGGGCTGCAACCGCAACCGCCCTTTCACCACCAGGCGTGCCACGTCGGTGAGCCGCTTGCCGCGGGTATGCGAGTACGCGCGCATGCATGCCAACGCGTCCAGCGCCGAGACACCCATCTGCAGCGAGAGCATGCCGGCGGCCTGGTGCACCTGGGCGTGCCAGAGCACCGGACCAAGGTCGGTGGCGTGCTCGCCATCCGGCGCCGTCACTATGCCGCTCTGCGCGTCGAGCACCAGCAGCAAAGCGGTGTCGGCGTAGATCAGGGCGTCCATCAGCTCGTCCTGGTTGAGATGCCCGGGGGTGTCGTTGTACAGGTCGAGCACGCCCACCTGGATTGCGCCGAGCGCCAGCGGAAGGCTGTACATGCCGCACACCCCGAGTCGGCTCACCTCAGACACGAACATCGGCCAGCGTTCCACGCTCATCGCTGCGGTCAGGTCCCCGACCAGAATCGGCCTGCCCGACTGCAACGCGTCGGTTCCCGGGCCCTGGCCCAGGGTCGCTTGCAGGTTCTCCACCTCGCTGACGCGCGAGTCGGTGACGTACACCGGCTCCATGGATTCGGCGCCACGGGACACCATGAGACCCGCGCCCGTTACGCCGACCGCCTCCGTGCACGCCAGGCACGCGTGCCCCGGCGACACAAGGGATCCTTCACGCTGCGCGAGCGACCAAATCGATGCCCATATTCGGGACGTCCGCTCTCGCACACAACGATATTTCCGTCACCGCCATCGGCGCATAAGTGCCAAACGTCACCTTTTCACCGAACCTGGCGGGTGACCTGCCCGCGGCGGATTCCGTTGCCGTGGAACCCAGGATGGACCGGGCGCGGCGGAGCCACATTTCGGCGCGATCACCCGGTACCGGAATAACTCGCCTTGTCCGGTCGATAGTCGGGGCCGGGGTGGGCGAGCCGGTAGACGTCGATCAGCCGTGCCAGGTCGGTCGGCGTGACGATGCCGGCCAGCTGGCCGTCCTCGAACACCAGCGCGCGGCTGCGCGGGCCGGCTGCCGACATCCGCTCCAGCAGCGCGGTCAGCGGCTCCTGCGGTGTAGCGGTGGGCACCACAGTGAGGGGCAGGGCGATGTCACCGACGCGGGTGGCGGCGCGCCGGGCGGGCCCGACCTCGCGCAGTTGGTTCAGCGTGACCAGCCCCACGATCGATCCGTCGAGGTCGGCGACCGGATAAGCCGAGTGGCGGTCGCCCAGCACGTAGTGCTGGATGAAGTCATCGACGGTGAGCCACGCGGGGGCGGTGTGCGGCCGGGCGGTCATAGCCTCGGCCACGCGCAGCCCCGCGAAGACCTGCTGGGTGGTTATCCGGTGCTCTTCGTCGCGGCTGGCGGCGAAGATGAACCAGCCGATGAACGCCAGCCAGACACCGCCGATTAACCCACCCGCCATGAACTCGGCCAATCCCAAGGCGATCAAGATGAAGGCGAGCACCCGTCCGGCGTGGGCGGCGCCGATGCCGGCGCGAACGCTGTCTCCGTGCCGGCGCCACAGGAAGGCCCGCAGCACCCGGCCGCCGTCCAACGGGGCACCGGGTAGCAAGTTGAACAGGCCGAGCAGCAGGTTGATGACGCCCAGCCAGGAAGCGACGCCGACGACGATGTGGGGGGCCCGCAGGGCGTGCAGCGCCACGACCAGCCCACCGAACGCCGCCGCGAGCACGAGGCTGGTGGCCGGGCCCGCGATCGCGATCCGGAAGGCCGCTTTAGGGGTCTTGGCCTCGCCACCAAGGGTGGTCACACCGCCGAACAGCCACAGCGTCACGTCCCCCACGGCCACCCCCGAGCGGCGGGCGACGACGGCATGCGCGAGCTCGTGGGCCAACAGCGACGCCAACAACACCAGCGCGCCGCACGCTCCGGCCAGCCAGTAGGCACCGGGCGAATAGCCCTTGACGACACTGGGTAACGAGCTCGCCAGGCTCCACGTGAACAACCACAGGATGACCAGAACGCTCCAGTGGACTTTGACCGGGAAACCGGCGATCCGCCCCAGCGGGATCGTATCGCGCACCTCAACACCTCCAACAGTGCAGGCGGACGACCCTTGTCCGCCACCACCGAAAGCAGGGCAGCGCCGCTAATGCCACCAGGGCCGTTGAACCTTCCGGCGATGGCCAATCGACCCGCGCTCGTCCTCAAAGGTACCCGAAAGGGAAGAAAAGAAAAGATTTGCGCCGCGGCGGCTTTCGGAGTGCGGCGGCGGTTCGAATCTAGATCAGAAATCACACGTGCGGCCGATGCAGCCGCCGCTGAATGTCGCGTCGGCCGCCAGCAGCGGCTGTTCGGGACCCACATAACTGAGCACCTGTGGATGCCGGCTGCCGTAGCGGTACACGGTGATGCCCTTGACTTTTGCCTTCCAGGCGGCGAGATAGATCGCCCGGACGTCGGCGACGGTCGCCTCAGCCGGCAGGTTGACCGTCTTGGACACCGCGGCGTCGACGTGGCGCTGCACGGCGGCCTGCATCCGCAGATGCCAGTCCGGCGTGATCTCCGCCGCGGTCGGGAACGCGGCCCGGATTTCGGCGGGCAAGCGCGGGTAACCGCGTACGCCGCCCCGTCGCGCAATCTCGGCCATCAGGTCATGGTGATACAGGCCGCGATCGCGGGCCAGCCGGTCGAAACACGGGTTGACTTCCAGGAGGCGCCGCCCAATTACGTTGCGGGAATACGCGATCGCGAACATCGGCTCGATTCCCGCGGTGGTGCCGGCGATCAACGAGATCGTGCCGGTCGGGGCGATCGAGGTGAGTTGGGCGTTGCGCCGCGGTGCGGAGTCTGCGAACCGGCTGCGGGCGAAAGCGGGAAACGGCCCGCGCCGTTCCCCCAACTGCTCCGACGCGGCATGCGCCACCTCGTTGATGTGGCGAGCGATTCGGCCGGCCAGCCGGATGCCCCGCTCGCTGTCATACGGGATGCCCAAACCGGCCAGCATTTCCGCCAAACCCATGACACCAAGCCCCACCTTACGGGTGGCGCGGGTGGCCGCCTCGATTTCGGGTATGGGGTAGCGGGCGACGTCGATGACGTCGTCGAGGAAGCGCACGGCCAACTCCGTGACCGCGCCGAGGCGATCCCAGTCGACGCGACCGCCACTGACCATCCTGGCGAGGTTGATGGAACCCAAGTTGCACGATTCGTAGGGCAGCAGCGGGACTTCCCCGCACGGGTTGGTGGCCTCTATCCGGCCGAGCGCGGGGGTCGGATTGGCGCGGTTGACGGTATCGAGGAACACCAGGCCGGGGTCACCGCATCGGTGCGCCGACTCGCAGATAGCGGTGAACAGGTCGGCGGCCGGCACCGTGGTGACCGTCCTGCCGGTGCGCGGGTTGACCAACCGGAGGGTGCCATTGCGGGTGACGGCGCGCAGGAACCCGTCGGTGACGCCGACCGACAGGTTGAAGTGGTGCAGCTCGTCGGGCGAGTCGGCCTTGGCGGTGACGAAATCGACGATGTCGGGGTGGGATGCGTCGAGAACGGCCATCGACGCACCGCGCCGGCGACCGCCCATCGAGATGACTTCGGCCGCGGTGTCGAAAAGCCGGAGGAACGACATCGGTCCACTGGCGGTGCCGCCGGTGCGACTGACGCGGTCGCCCGCGGGCCGCAGGTGCGTGAAGGTGTAGCCGGTGCCGCCGCCGCCCTGGTGAATCTCGGCGCTGTGCGCCAGGGTGGTGAAGATCGAGCGCAGCGAATCATCAATCGGCAGAACGAAACAGGCGGAGAGCACACCCAGTGCGGTCCCCGCGTTCATCAGTGTCGGGGAGTTCGGCAGGAACTCCAGACCGCGCAGCGCCGCCGAAAACCGTTCCGCCCACATCGGCGAGGAACCGCGCCGAAAGTGCTCCTCGGCGGCCGCAACGTGGTTGGCGACCCGGTCCATCATCTCCCCGGTCGATTCGGTCGGCCTGCCCTGCTCGTCGCGAAGCAGATACCGCTCGCCCAGTACCGTCACGGCGGCCATGCTCAGCTTGAGCTCGTCGCGCACGCCGATCAGCGCCTTGGCGGCGCGCAGCTCGGCACGGTGTTGGCGGTAGACGATGTAGGCGCGGGCAACGTCGTCCAGGCCGGCGGCCTCGAGCCGCGCCTCGACCAGGTCTTGTATCTCCTCGACGGTCGGCACCCCGCCGCCGGGCCCGCGGCGCCGGACTGCTAAAGCGTCGGCGACCGAACCGGCCAGCACGCCGGGCATATCCGGGTCGGGGTGCCCGGCCTCACGCGCGGCCCGAGCGGTCGCAGCCTCGATACGTGTTACGTCGAAGGGCACTACGCGCCCGTCGCGGCGCCGGACGCTCGCCGGCCACTGCGCGGACCGCGCCAAGCTGACCATCATTGGAGTATGCCTATCGTTGGCTGAAATTCGGCACTCCGAGACCCTGATGAGGACTTCGGTCCCTAGCGCGACGCCGGAACGGGTGATCGGATAAGTGGCGTCCACTCGAGGAGATCGAAACACCCAGGAGAAGACAATGGCAAACATTCCCGCGACGCAGAAATCGCATTCGCTGTTCCCCGAGTTATCGGATTTCTTCGCGGGCTTCCCGTCGTTCGCCGGGATCCGACCGATTTTCGACACGAAACTCATGCGGCTGGAAGACGAGATGGTCGATGGCCGCTACGAGGTGCGCGCGGAGATCCCCGGCATCGATCCGGCCAAGGACGTCGACATCACCGTCTGCAACGGTCAACTCACCATCAAGGCCGAACGCAGCGAGAAAAAGGAATTCGACGGCCGGTCGGAGTTCTCTTACGGCTCGTTCGTCCGGACGCTGTCACTCCCGGCCGGCGCAGACGAGGATGACATCAAGGCGACCTACGACAAGGGCATCCTGACTGTCTCCGTGGGCCTTTCTGAGCCCGCGGCGCCGGAGAAGCACGTTCCGATAGCCACCGGCTAGCGGCTGGTCGTCAACCGGTTTCGGCGGTCGGGGGCCGCACCCGAGCCGACCTCGGCGGCCGCTCGACCCGATGCTTGATGCCCATCAGCAGACCCCGGGTACCCAGTGCGATGCCCGGCCGGATGAGCTCCATGGCGAATACTTCCCCGGGGTGGCGCAGGGCAATCCTGGCCCGGGTAAGCAGCCGGACCCGGTCCTCCCAGTGCGGCTGGATATGGAACGACCAGATGGCGTTCCAGCGCTGACCAGGCCGGCTGGCGGTCAGCACGAGGTACTTCTCCGGCACGAGCTCGGCGATCTGCATGGTCACCCCGTCCGGCAGCCCCACCCAGCCTTCGGGGACCACCCGCACCCGGCCGCCCACCGAAAGGCTTTGCCAGTCAGGGTTAGTCCGGCCCAACTGCATCACCCAGGGCCACACCGTGGATACCGGCGCGTCAATGTACAACGCCTCGGTCGTCTGGATCGCGGGATCGGCCACCAGGGCGTCACCGGGCAGCAGCATCTGACACTCTGCCTTGGTGGCGCCCCAGTTGCGGTAGTACCGTCGCACCCCGTACAGCACCGCGAGCAGCCCTGCGATCTGGGTGATCCATTTCGTCCCGTTGGCCATGGCGCCAGTCTCGGCGGCGGAACCACCCGCCCGCCAGGGCCAATGGTCCCCGCAGCCACGCCGACATTCCCGCCATCCCGCGGATTTGAAGCGGGCGTGATGACTTTGGGCCCTATCCGCAATCCGCGCGTGACGGAATAATCGTGCCGCTGTCGTAACTTGGGCTGCGGCGGTTAAGGCCAAACGAAGGAGCATGGCAGCTGATGGGTGCTAACCCACCATTGTTGTTGACCGATTCCGACGTGGATACTTTGGCTTCAGAATTCCTTCAGTCTCGCTACGTTGACCTGATCTATGCCGACTGGTCGCCCGATCGACGGCTCGACACATTCCTGCGGCGGCGCGGTCTGTCCCGCGTTGCCGACGACGGCGACCTGTCCGAAGTCGTCCTGCACCGCATCATGGCCCAGGTCGGCGCGCCGCACAGCGGGCGCCACGTTGGTCGTCGCTAGTCGCCCGGAGTCCGGGTGAGGCAAACCGTCGGCTAAGGGACCAACGGCACTATCCTCGTCCGCGCCGCACGGCGGATAGTGATGCCGATCAAGCATCGGAGATGAGCGGCGATGGAACAACTGACGACCCTGGAGGCCAGTTTCCTGGAGGCCGAGGACGCCGACCGTCACGTGAGCCTGGCGATCGGTAGCCTGGCCGTCATCGACGGACCGATCCCCGAGCAGCAGAAACTGATCGCGGCGCTGTCCGAACGAATCAGCGCCGAACGCCGGTTCACTCAGCTGGTGCACAAGCACGCCCTGGAATTGGCGGCGCCGGAGTGGGTCGACGACCCCAACTTCGACATCAGCCATCACCTGCGTTGGGCGGCGCTGCCGCAACCCGGCGACGATGCCGCTTTGTTCCGCCTCATCGCCGACCTCATGGAACGCAGACTGGACCGCGACCACCCGCTGTGGGAGTGCTGGATCATCGAGGGCCTGCCCGACGGGCGCTGGGCGACGCTGGTCAAGATCCACCACTGCATCGCCGACGGCATCGCGGCCGTGCGGATGCTGACGAGTCTCGCCGACGCCGACCCGGGCATCACCTTCGCCAGCGACATCCGCGCCGCCAAAGAGCTGCCGTCATCGATCATTCTGCAGGCGGGCCTCAGTCGGAACCCGTGGACGTGGGCCGGCGGGCTCTGGCGCGCGTCGGTGGCCACCACCACGACGGCGGCGCGCACTGCCAGAGGCGCGGCCGAATTCGTCACGGGCCTGCTGACCCCGGCGGCCGGGACATCGCTGCGCGGCCCGGTCACCAACATGCGCCGTTACAGCGCGGCACGGGTGCCGCTGAAGGAAGTGGAGTCGATCTGCCGGGCATTCGACGTCACACTCAACGACGTGGCACTTGCGGCGATCACCGACAGCTTTCGCACCATGCTGCTGCGCCGCGGTGAAAAGCCACGTCGCAACTCGCTGCGCACCATGATCCCCGTTTCGATGCGATCGCCGGATGCGATGGACCGCAACGGTATTCGCGTTTCTGCGATGCTGTCGTCCTTGCCGGTCGAGGAGCACGACCCGGTCAAGCGGCTCAGGACTGTGCACTCTCGCCTGGACAAGCTGAAGCGCAGCGGGGAGCGCCAGGCCGCGAACGCCTTCGTTGAGCTGACCGATCGCCTGCCGTTCGCGTTCAGCGCCTGGACCGTTCGGATGCTGACGCGGCTACCGCAGCGCAGCGTGGTCACGCTGGCGACCAATGTGCCCGGCCCCCGTCAGCGGCTGCAGGTGTTGGGTCGTCCGGTCGAAGAGTTGCTGCCGGTCCCGCCGATAGCCTTGCAGCTGCGTACCGTCATCAGCATGCTCAGCTACGTCGACGAGCTCGTCTTCGGCATCACTGCCGACTACGACTCCACGCCCGACGTCGAGGAGCTCGCCAGCGGCATCGAACTGGGCGTGGCGCGCCTGGTGAGCCGCGCCCTGTCGCGAAAGTCGGCCGGCTCCAGGCAGACCCGCCACGCCTCCCGCCTCGCCAACTAACATTCAGACCCCCGTGGCGGTTTCGAGTTCGGCCAGGCACTGCTCGGTGAGCGGTATCAGGCTGTCGATGTCGGGGACCGTTTCGGCGCCGGCGGCGTAGCCGAACCCGATCCGGTTGGCGTACGAGCACGTCGTCACGTTGAGCGCCTGACCGTCGTAGACGGTCGACACCGGATACATCTCGTCGATGTGCGAGCCATTCCAATACATTTCGGTCGGGGGCCCCGGGACGTACGAGATCGGCAGGTTGTAGCCGGTACGGATCTTCTGCGTGAAGGGCAGCAGTGGGACGGTCACGGTCGCGACGATACTCCCGGCAGTCGTCAGCAGGGACGCCGCGGATCCGCGTTTGGCCACCCAGTGCTTTCCTTCCGACATCGATCGGTGGACCAGCTGCAGCCGGGCAAGCGGGTCATCCAGATCGGTGCCCAGCGGGCACAGCCAGAGGCCGAATTTGTTGCCGTGCTGGTCTTCTGACGCGTCGCTCCCGTGATCGCGTACCGTGATCGGGCAGGCGGCCACCAGGGATTTCTTGGGCAACTCACCGCGGTCGTGCAGCCAACGGCGCAGTACGCCGGCCACTGTCGTGGTCACCACCTCGTTGCCGGTCACGCCGGCGGCCCGCTGCACGGCTTGGACGCGCTCCTTCGCCCAGCTGCCCGCGGCGACGGCGCGTTCGGGCCCGAGCCGGCCGTTGAACCGGGTGTAAGGCGCACCGAACGGCAGCACGGTCGTGTGCCCGACCAGCGTATCGAGCACGGTCGATATTTCGCCGGTGACCACGCGCCCGATCAGCCCCACGCTCGACGCCGCCGCGCCGAGCAGCGACCGTAGCGGCGTGACCAGACCGGACACCGGGCCAATCGATTCCGGCCACGGCGTGGATTCGTGGCCGCAGTCGGCGTAAAACGGCGGCATCGAACGACGTTTCGGGTCACTGCTCAGCGCCTCGGTGATCATCTGGAAACCGGCCACACCGTCGATGACGGTGTGATGCACCTTGATGTAGAACGCGAATCGGCCCCCCGGTCGATCTCCGTCGAGGCCGTCGATCAGATAGGACATCCACATCGGCCCGGACCGGTCCAGCCGTAGCGCATCGAGTTCCCCGATCAGCCGCCAGAAGTCTCCTGCGGAGACCGTGCGCCGCTGGCAATGCCGGCTCATGTCCACCGCGTCCGGTTCGCGCCAGACCCACATGCCGCCGGTGTCGATCCCGCGATGCGGATATCGGCGCAGCCGCGGATCGATCGGATGGTTGCCGGCGAGCGCCTCCCGATGCAGTTTGTCGACGTAGCGCTTGCCCGCGCCTTGCGGTGGCGACAGGATCAGCACGGCCCCGACGTGCATCGGGTTGGACACCAACTCCGCGGTCATCATCGCCGCGTCCAGCGGATCCAGCGGTTTCATCTTGTCGTCCCAGGGTCCGAAGTGCTCAGGCGGGCACTCAAGCAGGGAGTTCGCGCCGCGTCGATACTCCCTCCAAGAGCCCGGACTGCGCTAGCGCGGCCTCGACGAACCGCTGCACCGGCCGAGCGCCGAAGAATCCGGCATGACCCCCGGGGTACCAGACGATTTCGGGCTTGCCCCAGTGCTCCCAGAGACGGACCACCTGTTCGCGGTGATGCACGACCTGATCGGCGACTCCGGCGTAGATGAAGCGGCCCCGCTTTGGCACTAGCGGGGGAAGCGACAGGGGCGAGGTCATCCGTCCGATTTGCTCGGCCAATTCCATGGTGTGCCGGCGGGGATCGTCGCGGGCGAGCCCGGAATGCCGACCGAGCAGGCCGACCAGGTCGGCGACCGGAACGCCGAGGACGGCGCAGGTGAGACCGCGTTCGAGGCTGGCGACCAGCGCGGCGATGTAGCCGCCCAGCGACAGACCGTACAACCCGATCTGCGACTCCGGCTCTTGCCGGCGTATCCAGGACAACAGGCGCCGGACGTCCCATACCGCCTGGGCGGTCGCGTGCACGTCGTCCAGCACGTCCTCTCCGGGGAATATGGCGCCCTTCGGCAGGTGGCGCGCCCGCGGTCCGTGCATCGGGAGGACCGGCATCACCACGTTCAGGCCGAGATCGTCGTGCAGCCGCCACGCCCGGAACAGGGCGAGATCGAGCGCGGCGCGGCCCATTTCGGTCCCGTGCACGCACACCAGCCACGGGCGCGGTTGCCGGTGGCGGAGCAACAGCGCGTACTCGCGCTCGTTTGCGGTGTACCCCATCCACCGCTCGGCGCCCGGCTCGCCCGGACGCGGCCGGTACTCGCTGTCGAAGGCGATACGGTGCAGGGACCGTCTGTTTAACTTGGCTTTCCGGAGCGTGACCGCCGAAAGCGCCGGCGGCGCAGCGAAGAACCGCTTCGGGTTGTCGAGCCATCCCCTGTCGCCGTAGAACTCCAGCGCGGCGGCCACCTCGCGCGTAATGTGCGCGAACACCTCGGGCCGGCTGACCGGGCGGCGCACCTTCAGACCCATCAGGACGATCTCGTCGCGGAAGGCCTGTGCCGCCAGGGCGAGGGTGGGCCGGGCGAGCGGGAGCCCGCCCGGTTCTTGGTCGCGGTATTCCCGCCACGACTGAGCCAAGTATCGGCCGGTATGCATGAACGGCTTGACGGCGTTGCCCAGGCCTGCGACGCCGGGCGGGCTCGGAAGCACGATACCGCGTCCGTGTGGATCATCGTCGCCGGTCGTTACCGCCATGTTGGGAAACTAACAACGCCCTGGCCGGGGTGTTAGGGACTTACGTCCCGGTAAATCCCGCGAAAGTCCTTGACCGGCAGTGAGAGATTTTCGACGACACATAACGGTTAACGGTGAGGAAGGACTTTAGGCACTCGTGTCGGCGACGTGGACAGCCTAGCGTTTGGATCGGCATCGCGGCCTTTTGCTGCAACATGATTTGCAGCATCAAACCAACAAATTTGAGGAGATCGACAATGCCACAGACACCGGAAAAGGCCGAGTCACGCTGGGCAGAACTATCCGACGACGTGCTCGAATCGGTCGAGGCAAGCCGTAAACAGGCTATCGAAGCCGTGCGCAAGTTCGTCGATCAGGTGACTGGCGACATTCCGGATGAGGCGCGCCGCAAGAACGTCATCGACGCCGCCTTGGACCTGACTGAGGAGTTGGTCACCGGGCGGATCGAGTTTTTGCGCAGCGTGGTGCGAAGCGCCGGCCAGGCAGTAGGCGGCAAACAGTAGTAACCCTTCAAACATCCAGGGCCGATGGCCGAACGGTTGCCCACAGAGCGCCGGTCGGCCATCAGTCTTTTGTCATCCTTGTCATCCTTGTCATCCTTGTCATGCGGCATCCGGCTCGCCCGAGAGGTCCAGGACCGCATTCCGCGCGGCCTGCAGCAGTTGTACCGCAGCGGCCCAGCCGGTACCCGACGGCAGGATCGGCTTGCCGACCACGACCTCGACGGCTCCGTGTCGCGGAAAGTGGTGTTCCGGCCGCAATACGGTGCGGGTTCCCTGGATGGCTACGGGCACGGCGGGCACGCCGGCTTCGGCGCCCACCACGAATGCGCCCATGTGGAAGGGCCGCAACCCGGGGGTGCGCGCCAGGCGGCCCTCAGGGAAGATGACGAGCGACTGGCCCCCGCGCACCAGGGCAACCAGCCGGTCGACGTCGGCCATGCCGTGTTCGCGCTCATGGCGCTCGACGAACTGGTGGCCGAGCCGCCTGAGCGCGAATCCGGTGATCCTCTGATGCTCAAGCACTTCGGCGGCCACGAAGCGGAACGATTGCGGCATGACCGCGGCCAGCACCAGCGGGTCGATCCAGCTCGGGTGGTTGGCCACCGCGATGCATGTGGCCGCCGGGAGGTGATCGAGGCCGTGCACGGAAACCGCCGTTCCGGTCAGCCGTGCCAGCAGCCGGACCGCTTCCCGGGCCACCCACCAGCGCCATTGCGGCCGCGGGAGCAGCAGCAATAACAGCACCACCGACAACCCGAGCACCGCATAGACGGCCCACGCGTACGCGGCGAACGCCACCGAAGCCGCCGCGCGACCAGCGCGGCGCAGCGAGGGCGCCGCACCGCGCAGGCGGAGCCGAACCAAATCCCACCACAGCGCCCGCGGTCGGGCACCGATCTTGTTTGCCGCGTACAGTTCTTGGCTCGCGGCCCGCCTTATCTTGCCGCTGGAGGTCTTCAGTACCGTGCGCGGCGGCGCCAAGACCACATCGTCGGGGGCAACCCCCAGCAAATCCACCGCGGTTGCGGCGATTTCGGAACGCAGCGCGGCACGGGCGTCGTCTCGGGTCACTCGTGTTTCGGCCATGACGACGAGCCGCTCGGGACCCCCCCATGGGTCGGGAGAGGCGAATACCGCCACGCAACCCTTGCGGACACCCTCGAGGTTGCCGACCGCCTCTTCGAGTTCGGCCGGGTGCAGGTTGCGGCCGGCCCGAATGATGATGTCTTTGATCCGGCCCGTGACGTACAGGTCGGCATCGACCATGTAGCCCAGGTCGCCCGTGTCGAGCCAGTCGCCGTGAAACAGCGCGCGCGTCGCGACCGCGTTGTTGAAATAGCCGGCGGTTGCCGACGGGCCGCGGAACTCGATGCGACCCTCCCGGCGATCACCCAGCTCGTGGCCGGCGGCGTCGACGATCCGGATCTCGTGACCGGGCAACGGTTGACCGCACGCGACGAAGCGCAGGTCCGGGCCGCCGGGCCGCGCCGACTCGGCCCGCCCGGAACGCACGAAGACGTCTCGGCGGATCCGGTCGATGACGGGACCCCTGCCCAACGGCGGAAAAGCCAGACCCACCGAGGACTCGGCCAGCCCGTACACCGGCGTCATGGCCTCCCGTTGAAAACCGCACGGCGCGAAGCGATCGCCGAAGCGCTGGATCGTCGCCGGGCTCACCGGCTCGGCGCCGTTATAGGCCAGCCGCCACGAGCTCAGGTCGAGCCCCTCGATCTCGTCGTCGCGGACTTTGGACAGGCACAGTTCATAGGCGAAGTTCGGGCCGGCCGACATGGTGGCCCGGTTCTCGTGGATCGCCCACAGCCATCGCGACGGACTGATCAAGAACGCCTGCGGGCTCATCACCACCAGCGGGACGCCGAAGTACATGCAGCCGAGCCACGCACCGATCAGACCCATGTCGTGATACAGCGGCAGCCAACTGACGAACGTGTCCGACCCGCAGGCCGCGGCGGCCTGACCCATCACCCGCACGTTGGCGAGCAGGTTCTGGTGGGTGAGCGCGACCCCTTTGGGCTGGCCGGTGCTGCCCGAGGTGTACTGCAACAGCGCGAGGTCGTCTGCCCGCGGCTTGGACAGGGAGGGCGGTACGTCTTCGGTGGCGCCCGTCAGGGATTCGGGAACGACGACATGGCGCAGGCTTTCGACGTTCGCGCGCAGCAGGTGGCCGAGGGGCACGGCCTCGGGCACGGTGACCAGCATCGTGGCTCCGGCGTTGGCGAGGATGCCCGCCGTGCGACGCAGGTGGTCGGCCAATTGGGAAGGCCGGGCCGGTGGGTAGACCGGAACGGGTACCGCCCCGGCGAGCACCGCACCGGCGAAACTGACGAAATATGCCCGGCAGGTGGGCAGCATGATCGCCACCCTGTCGCCCGGCAGCACGTCCCGCGCGATCAACGCGGCCGCCACCGCGGCCGCCTCCCGGTGCAGCGCGGCATAACTGAGGTCCGCGGGGCCGCCGCCCTCGTCGAGGATGCGGATGTGCGTCCGGTCCGGGGTCGCGCGGACGTGCGCGTTGAGCACGTCATTCAGGGTCGACGCGGTGTCCGGCGCCGCCGCGCCGGCCGCGGTGGCCGGCCGCGAAACCGTGCCGCGGTCGTCGCGCACCGCGGGACGTCCCCGGACCAGGGCCGTGACGAGGTCGCCCGGCGTCTCAGCGCTGGCCAGGATGTGGGGCGGCAGCGCCACCCTGAATTTGTCCTGAACGCGCAACAACAGTTCCGCCAGTTCGAGGCTGCCGATGCCGAGACTGTCGAATGCGCTGTCAAGGGTCACCGCGGGCGGCGCGGCATGCGGGTGAATCTCAGCGACGAGCCCGCGCGCCAGCGCCAGGACTTCGGGGGCGCACTCTTCGGGCACCATTGTTCATGAAGGGGCTGCCGACGGCGCTACCCGTTTACGGAGCCGTTCGGCGAACGCCGCGGCCCGGTTCAGGTCATGGTCGTTGGGCCGTCCCCGATTTATTCCGCCGATGAACCCGAACGGCCCCACCGTGTCGAATCCGCGGCACGCGAACGAACCGAGGACCTCGAAGCCCTTGCCGGCGAGCTGTTTTCTCGCTGGCGCGGTGTAGTCCAGCAGCGGAATCTCGCGGGCTCCGCTGGTGAAGAAGGTAAACGCACGGATGCCGTCAACGTCGGGCAGGCGACGAATCAGGTTCCGCAGCCGCGCGTCGAATCCCATGTAGTAAATGCCCGACCCGAAGCCGACGAGGTCGTATTCCCGGAGCTTTTCCGAGTCGAGAGACTCGGGTTCGACGACCTCGGCGTCAAGAACCTCGGCCATCCGATCGGCCACGCGGCGGGTATTGCCGTGCGACTTGGAAACGCAGACGATCAGCGACTTCATGGCCAACTCCTTGCATGACACGGCCCGGACGGGTCAATACTGCGCGAATACGCCGCGCTCCGGTAAGGGCGCAAAGCCACCCGAGCCCGGGGCGTTAGTCCCTTCCGTAGTCCCTGCCGTCAGTCGAAGGCATGAATCACCTGGCGGGCCACATGCTCTAACTGGCCGCGCAGACCCGGGTCGAGCGGCAGGTCAGCCAAGTCGGGAATCTCCCCCGTCGTCGTGATCACGCCGGGTTCTTCATGCTCCCAGCGGGCGTTCACCTTGTCGCCCAACGCACGCGCGGGCGGGTTGTCGGACAGCACCCGGGCATGAAACCGCTTGACACCGTCCACGCGTGCCGCGACCGCCAGCGCGCAGAACAGCAGCGTCCCTATCCCGCGACCCTGGTAGGCGTCGGCCACCGTGAGCGCAACCTCGGCCGAAACGGGGTCGTCTTCATCCCGAATGAAACGGGCGTCAGCGATGACCGGCCCGTCCGCGCCGTCGATAACGACCCAGACGAAATGGTCGATGTAGTCGACCTGGAACAGGTAGACGAGGCGAGCCTCGGTCGGGGTACCGCCCTGGTAGCGCCGGTACAGGGTCTCTCGCGAGAACGAACCGTTGCCGCAGAACCGCTCGGCATCACCGGGCAGGACCGGGCGCAGCAGCAACTGGGCACCGTCTTTGGTCCATATCGGGATCGGGGCGACGTAGGCGGCCAACCGTTGCCGCGCGGTACGGACCATCCGCTCCGCGACGACCGGCATGGCCAGCATCTGGTCGAAAGCGTCGCTGTATCCGCGGTAACCGTGCACATCGTCTTTCGCGATCACCGTCGCGGACCTGGGTGCGTCTCGCAGAAAAGCGATTTCGCCGATGATCGTTCCCGGCGACAGCTCGGTGACCGCGACCTGGCCGTCCGGGCCGACGTGTCTGATCTCGACTCGACCGGATGCAATGATCGCAAACGACACGGCTGGCTCGCCCTGTCGCATCAGCACCTCGCCGGCCACCGCATGAAGGGGTTCCAGACCGGTGGCCAGCGCCGCGAGCTCGTGCTCGGGGATGTCGGCGAACACCTGCAGCGCCGCCAGTTCCTTGACGCCGCTGGTGCTCACCGCGGCCCGCTTGCTCCGCCGGCAGTCGTCGACGGTGATTGATTGACACAGCGATCATCTCGCCAGGCATCCGCTTGATGCGCAACCACCCGATGAACGGTACGCGACCCGCGCCGCCATCGCCCGGGAGGTTGGTGGGCGACTGCGGTGACCAAGCCTTTCAGGTCGCCGGGCCCTTCGGGCGCCCTTCGGCGGGCCCTCTGTAGAGGACTGTTGGGGCCTGGTGCATCATTGACCAGGGACGTTTGTCGCTTGGCGCGTGACTTTCGTCTCTATCCCCGCCCAGCCGCTCCGCGCCAGCATCGACAGGTCACCGGCCACCGCCGGTATCGGATTCGGCAGCAACGGATTAGTGACATGAACACACGACTGGCCGCGACGGAGCGGCCCGACTTGAGCAAGATCGACAACCGCGCCCCGTCGGTGGCACAGATGATTGTCAACCGCGTCGCCGCCACGCCGCACGCGGAGGCCTTTCGCTACCCGCAGGACCACACGTGGGAGAGCGTGACCTGGCAGCAGGTCGGCGAACGCGTCAGCAAACTTGCTGCGGGGCTCATCTCGCTGGGAATCGCCCCGGAGGATCGGGTGGCGCTCGCGTCCGCGACGCGTTACGAGTGGATACTCGTCGACTTCGCCGTCATGTGCGCGGGCGCGGCGACCACCACCGTGTATCCGACGACCAACGCCACCGACGTCGCCTACATCGTCGCCAATTCGGGAAGCCGGGTCGTGGTGGCCGAGAACCAGACCCAGCTGGACAAGCTGCTCGAGCACCGCTCCGAGCTGCCGGACGTGATGAAGGTGGTGCTGATCGACGGCAACGGCGACGGCGACTGGGCGATCACCTTGGCCGAACTCGAGCAGTTGGGCAAGCAACTGCTCGCCGACTCCCCCACCGTCGTCGAAGACCGGGTTGCAGCCGTAGGCCCGGACCAGCTGGCCAGCCTCATCTACACGTCGGGCACCACTGGGCGGCCCAAGGGCGTGCGGCTGACCCACGGGTCGTGGACCTACACCGCCGCGGCGATCGACGCGCTGGACATCCTCGGGCCGGATGACCTGAACTTCCTGTGGCTGCCGCTGTCACACGCGTTCGGCAAGGTGATGTTGGCGCTGCCGCTGCAGATCGGCTTCCCCACCGCCATCGACGGCCGCGTCGAGCGGATCATCGATAATCTCGCGACCCTGCACCCCACCATCATGGGGGCTGCGCCGCGCATCTTCGAGAAGGCGCACGCCCGCATCGAGGACATGGTCGCAGCGCAGGGCCGGGTCAACAAGACGATTTTCGACTGGGCCCTCGGTGTCGGCAGGAAGGTGTCGGAGGCCCGGCAGGCCGGCAGGAAACCATCGTTGGCGTCGTCGCTGGCCTACAAGGTGGCCGACCGACTGGTGTTCTCCACGATCCGGGAGCGATTCGGCGGGCGCCTGCGGTTCTTCGTCTCCGCGGCCGCCGCCCTGGACCGCGACGTCGCGCAGTGGTTCGACGCCGTCGGCATCGTCGTGCTCGAGGGCTACG
>Ga0080006_1105559_pt1 | contig 24294 bp, 21 predicted proteins | sample RS3BMetagenome_FD_69209 | JGI IMG/M metagenome (GOLD analysis project Ga0080006, IMG submission 69209) | Ferric oxide microbial mat and aquatic microbial communities from Rainbow Spring, Yellowstone National Park, USA - RS3B (SPADES... ...
GACCACACGGAGCTGGGCACGCCGGCGGTGGCGACGGCCCGGGTGACACGGGTCCCCACCGCACCGCCGCCGACCGCGGAGGGAAGCGGCGATCCGGCGAGCGTCCGCCGTCCGGGTACCCCTACCGGGCGGACCGGCAGGCGCCGGTGGCGGACGGTGGCGCTGGTCGCCGCCCTCGTCGTCGTGGTCCTCGGCGCAGGAGGGTATGCCGCGGTGAAGGCGCAGCTGTTCACCCCGAGCCACCCGGTGCCTTCCCTGGTCGGGCGCTCGGTGCCCGCCGCGGTCCGCCTGGTCGATCCCGACCACTTCACGCTCCACCGCGCCGCTCTCGTCTACAGCATCACCGTGGGTCCGGGCCTGATCGTCAGCCAGCAGCCGCCCCCGCGCCACGGGTCCCGGGTGGTGACGGCCAAGCAGGGGACGACCATCGCCGTGGTGGTGTCCAAGGGGCTTCCCCCGGTCACGGTGCCGTCCGTCGCATCCTTCACCAACTGCCACGACGCCATCCAGGCGCTCCGGGCGGTCCACCTGGTCGGGGCCTGCCCCTCCTCGGCCGCCCAGTACAGCGCCACCGTCCCCGCCGGCGGCATCCTCGGATCGACCCCGGCGTCGACCGCCCCGTACGGCTCCACCGTCACCATCATCACGTCCAAGGGGCACGCCCCGGTGACCGTTCCGACGGTCACCGGGCCCCAGAGCAGCTACGGGGCTGCGGCGGCCGCCCTCAAGGCGGTGGGCCTGGTCCCGGTCGAGGCGAGCCAGTACAGCGCCACCGTCCCCGCCACCCAGGTGATCGGCACGTCCCCGGACCCGTCCGCCGGCCCGGTCCCGTTCGGCTCCACGGTGACCGTCGACGTGTCGAAGGGACCCCAGCCGGTCACCATCCCCGACGTGCTGTACTCCGGCGTCTCCTCGGCCGTCAGCGAGCTCGAGGCGCTGGGCCTCAAGGTGACCACCTACGGGCCGTCCGGATCGGGCATTGTGGTCTTCTGCGATCCGTCGGCCGGGACCCAGGTCCTCCCGGGCACCACGGTGGTGCTCGACACGATATGAGCCTCCCCGATGACGGCGGTACCCGGTGCGAGCTGTGCGAGGCCGCCCGGATCACCGAGTGGTTCCACGAGGACGAGACCTGTTGGGTCGCCGACTGCGAGGTCTGCGACGTGCCGATGGTCGTCTGGAGACGGCACGGCAACGAGCCGCCGGAGGCCGACGTCGCGCACATGCTCGAACGGCTCGCCGCAGTGGCCGACGCCAGGTTCGGGACGGACGGGTGGTCCTTCGACCGGGTGATGCGCCAGATCCCGGACCACTTCCACGCCCACGCCCGCGATCCCCAGTGGTGGTCCCGGCGCTTCGGCCGGCGCTGACCGGCCGGTGATCAAGTACCTGGGCTCCAAGCGGCGGCTGGTGCCCGCCCTGGCCGTGTTGGCGGAGGCTGCGGGGGCATCCAGCGCGCTGGACCTCTTCACCGGCACCACCCGGGTGGCCCAGGCCTTCAAGAGCCTCGGGATCCGGACCGTCGCCGTGGACAGCTCACGCGCCGCGGCGGTGCTCGCCCGTTGCTACATCGCCACGGACGCCGGATCGCCCCCGTCGCTGGTCCGCGAGGCTGCCGAGGCGATCGACCAGCTCAACGCGCTGGCCGGTCGGCCCGGGTACGTCACCGAGACGTTCTGCGAGCGCGCCCGGTTCTTCCGTCCGGAGAACGGGGCCCGGATCGACGCCGTGCGTGACGCCATCGAGGACCGTTTCTCCGGGACGCCGCTGTGGCCGATCCTGGTCACCAGCCTCCTGGAGGCGGCCGACCGGGTCGACTCGACCGTGGGCGTGCAGATGGCGTACCTGAAGCAGTGGGCGCCACGGGCGGCGCGGCCGCTCCGGCTGCGGATGCCGGAGCTTCTCCCCGGCCCGGGGGAAGCGGTGCGGGGCGACGCCTGCGCGTTGGTCGCCGGAGGCCGGCTCGGCCACGTGGACCTGGCCTACCTCGATCCGCCCTACAACCAGCACCGGTACCAGGCGAATTACCACGTCTGGGAGACCCTGGTGGCGTGGGACGCCCCCGCGCACTACGGCGTCGCCTGCAAGCGTGACGACCTGCGCGACCCCGGCGGGCGCAGCCCGTTCAACAGCCGCCGCACGATGCCCGGCGCCTTGGACGAGGTGGTCCGGGGCGTCGACGCCAACCTGGTGGCGTTGTCCTACAACGACGAGTCGTGGCTCTCCCTCGACGAGCTCCACCGGTGCTGCGCCTCGCGGGGCCACGTGGAGACGGTGGCCTTCGACTCCGCCCGGTACGTCGGCGCCCGAATCGGGATCCACGGCCCGACCGGCCGGAAAGTGGGGGCGGTGTCCCACCTCCGGAACACCGAGTACGTGGTGCTGGCCGGCGATCGCCGCCAGGTGCGACGGGTCGCCCGACGGATGGCGGAGGCCGGGGCCGGTTCGGTGGTCGGGCGGTCCCGGTTGCAGGCCTCCGGGGCCGAAGGGGCCTGACCCGACGCCGGTACGTTCCGCGGTCCGACCCGTGGCGGTTCGCGGGGACACGGGTTTGACCTGCCGGTCGGCCCCCTGCCAACGTGGGGAACGCCGCCCGCCCGGCAGCCGGCCGGTCGGAGGGCACGGACTCCGGGCGTGGCCATGAACCGCGCCGGGGCCTGGGCCGCAGGAGGGGGAGGGTGGAGCATGGGTGCACTGGACGGGCGGATCGCCGTCATCACCGGTGCCGGTCGGGGGATCGGACGGGAGCATGCGTTGCTCTTCGCCGCCGAGGGCGCCCTGGTGGTGGTCAACGACCCGGGCGGGTCGGTCGACGGATCGGGTGTCGGTGAGGGCTCACCCGCCCACGACGTGGTGGCGGAGATCGTCGCCGCCGGGGGCCGGGCGGTGGCCAACGTGGACGACGTCAGCGAATGGGAAGGCGGCAGGCGGCTCGTCGGCGCCGCGATCGAGCACTTCGGCGGGCTCGACGTCCTGGTGAACAATGCGGGGATCCTCCGGGACCGGATGCTGGTCACCATGTCGGAGGAGGAGTGGGACTCGGTGATCCGGGTGCATCTGAAGGGCCACTTCGTGGCGCTCCGGCACGCGGCGGCCTACTGGCGGGCGCGGGCCAAGGCCGGGGCCTCCGTGCGGGCCTCCGTGGTCAACACGTCGTCGACGTCGGGACTGTTCGGCAATCCCGGTCAGACCAACTACGGCGCCGCCAAGGCGGGGATCGCCGCGCTGACCACCATCGCCGCCGACGAGCTCTCGCGCTACGGGGTGCGGGTCAACGCCATCGCACCGGCGGCGCGCACGCGCATGACCGAGCAGACGCCGGGCCTGTCGGAGATCGTCCGGCCACCGACCGACGCCGGCGTGTTCGACGACTGGGACCCGGCCAACGTGTCTCCTCTGGTCGGCTACCTGGCGACCGAGGGCGCCACGGAGAACGGGAGGGTGTACTTCGTCCAGGGAGGGCAGATCCGGCTGTTCGAGCCCTGGTCGATGGCCGGCACGCTGGAGAAGGACGGCCGGTGGACCATCGCCGAGCTCCAGGCGAAGATGCCCGGACTGGTCCCCTGACCGGTCGGGCCCGGTCGGGCGCCGCCGAGCGGGGGACCGACGAGCGGGGGACCGACGAGCGGGGGACCGACGAGCGGGGGACCGACGCGGAGGCGATCGACGCGGAGGCGATCGACGCGGAGGCGATCGACGCGGAGCGCATGCTCAGCGGCACGGGCGCGGGCGCCGAGGCGGGGATCGTGGTGCCGTGGCCCGTCCTGTTCCGGCACCGGATGCACCACCGGGTCCGCGGGTCGTCTCGGTACCAGTGGTGGGTGCTGTGGACGGTGCTCGCCGGCCTGCTGTCGGTCAACATCACCTTCACCGTGTTCGTGGTCGCGCTTCCCCAGGTGGCCCGCCAGCTGCACACGTCGGTGTCGACGCTCACCTGGACGTCGACCGGACCGCTGTTGGCGTTCGGCATCGCCGCTCCGGTGCTCGGCAAGCTGGGGGACCTCGGCGGGTACCGGCGGCTCTACCTGTGGGGCCTCCTCGGAGCGGCCGTCTGCGTGGTGCTGACCGCCTCGGCGCCGAACGCCGGGGTGCTCATCGCCGCCCGGCTGCTCGACGGGATCGAAGGGGCGGCCACCGGGGCGGCCTCGATGGCGCTGGTGCTCCAGGTCTTCTCGCACGAGGACCGGGTCAAGGCAATGGGCTGGTGGGCGCTGGTGGGTGCCGGAGGACCCGTCATCGGGGTGACGGTGGGCGCGCCGGTGATCCAGTACTACGGATGGCGGGCGCTCTTCTGGGGCGAGCTGCCGCTGATGGCCGTCGCTGCCCTGCTGGCGGCGGTGGTGCTCCCCGGGCACCGTCCGGGGAAGGCCGGCATCGCCCCCGGTGCCGATGGTGCCTCGGCGACCGCAGGTACGGGGGGGGACAGCTCGGCGAGGGACGGCGCAGAGACCGGCTCGGGCGCCGGAGTGGCGGCGGGTGCCGGGGTGTGGCGGTCGCTCGACTGGGTCGGCTCCCTCTTGCTGACCGGGGCGGTCACCGCCGGGTTGCTGGCGCTCAACCAGGCCCCGTCGTGGGGGTTCACCGCGGCACCGACGCTCGCCCTCTTCGGCCTGGCCGTGGCGATGGGTGTCCTCTTCGTGCTCCAGGAGCGCCGGACGGACCACCCGTTGATCCCCCTGCGCTACTTCCGGTTGCGGAACTTCGTCTTCCCCCTGGGTGCGCGGACGTTGGCCAACTTCAGCTACATGGGCGGGTTCTTCCTCTTCCCGCTGCTGGCGGAGGGTGTCTACGGGTACAGTGAGACCAAAGCGGGGCTGGTGTCGACGGCGCGGCCCCTGCTCTTCTCGGTGATCGCTCCGGTGGCCGGCTACGCCACGGTGGTGGTGGGGGAACGGCTCTCGACGGTGGTGGGGGCGCTGGTCCTGACCGGGTCGATGGTGGTCTTCACCCAGGTCGGGCTGCACCCGTCCCTGGTCGTGCTGCTCGTGGCCCTGGCGCTGTCGGGAGCCGGGATCGGCATCGCCACCCCGGCCACGACCGCATCGGCCTCGAACGAGGTGAGCGCGGACGAGCTGGGCGTGATGAGCGCCGCCCAGCAGCTCGTCACGCAGATCGGTGTGGTGGCCGGCATCCAGGTCATGGTCACCGTCCAGTCCTCCGCCCACGGTGGGATCGGCTCGCTCGGAGCGTTCCACCGGGCGTTCGTGGTGGGAGCGGTAGTGGCCGCTTCCGCCGCGCTGTGCGGGGTGTTCATGCGGGACACACCCCGGCACTCCCGGCGGGACACCGGCGCCTGAGCACAGGCGGCCGCCTGCGGGGAGGTGGTGGGCCGGAAGCCGGCGGGTCTACTCGGTGATGGCCTGGATGCGGGCGGCCACCTCGCCGGCCGCCGGGTCGATGCTGCCGCCCTGGAGGACCATCAGCTTGGAGAGGTCGCCGTCGACCTTGATCTTCCCCGACATGAACGCCTGCATGGCGGCCTGCGGGTTCCCCTCGATCAGGATCGCCTTGGCGATGGCGTACTCGAGGGTGACGGTGAGGTCGACGGTGTCGAGGTGCCCGGTGTCGAGCACCAGCTCGCCGGTGGACGTGTCCACATGGGCGTGGACGGTGCCCTCGCCGAAGGGGACCTCCGAGATGACCAGGTTCATGCGGATCGAGTGGGCGACCGGCACCCCGCTGCCGTCGTACTCGGCACGGATGGCCCGGGCCTCGTCGAGCCACTCGTCGCTGAGGAAGAGGTACTGGGCCATGGGTGCGCTGCTCCTTGGTTCCTTGGTCGGCTGCTGATCCCGGGTCGGCCGGTGGTTCCCCGGCCGGTTGCTGCCCGACGCGGCGGTCGACATCCGACAGGGCGGGGCAGGACCGGCTGCGGACTGCCGCCTCCGGCACCCCCGGCGCCCCGGCCTCCCGGAGCGGCGGCCTCACCGGTGCTCACCATAGCCCCGCTCCGGGTCGCCGGACCTCCCCACGTCTCCGCCACAGCGGTCCGCGACCGGCGTGTGCCCCGGCGGGGCGGCACGGGGCCGATCACCGGTAGCATGCCCGGTCGTGACCGCTCCCCTCATGCCCGGTGCCGAGCCCTGGTCGTCGCAAGGAGGTCCGGGCGGCGTGCTCGTCCTCCACGGCTTCACGGGCAACCCGCAGTCGATGCGGTCCGTGGCCGAGACGCTGGCCGCCGCCGGGTTCACCGTCGACCTGCCCCTGCTGCCCGGGCACGGGACGGCGGTGGAGGACATGGTGGACACCCGGTGGGAGGACTGGTCGGGCGCGGCGGAGGCCGCGTACCGCGCGCTGTCCAAGCGATGCGAGCGGGTGATGGTGGCCGGCCTGTCCATGGGCGGCACCCTCGCCTGCTGGCTCGCCGAGCACCATCCCGAGCTCGCGGCGGTGGCGGTGGTCAACCCCCTGGTCGACCCGCCCGCCGAGGAGTACCGGGACCTGATCCGCGGCCTGCTCGCGGACGGCATCGGCACGGTCGAGGGGATCGGCTCCGACATCGCCAAGGAGGGATCGGTGGAGTCCTCCTACCCGGAGTCCCCGCTGGCGGCGGCCCTCTCCCTCTTCGGGGGGGTCGACGAGGTGGCCTCCCGGCTGGCGGACATCCGGTGCCCGACCCTGCTGCTGAGCAGCCGGGTCGACCACGTCGTGGCACCCGAGTCCGGCGACCTGCTAGAGCGCGCGGTGGGAGGTCCGCTCGAGCGGGTGTTCCTCGAGCGCAGCTACCACGTCGCCACCTTGGACTGGGACGCCCCGGTGGTGGAAGAGCGGGTGGTGGCGTTCGCCGGCAAGGTGCTCGGACCCCAGGGACCGGCTCCCGACGGGGGCGCACGGTGACCGACGGACCGGCCCGGATCACCCGGGACGAGGTGGCCCATGTCGCCCGGCTCGCCCGGCTGCAACTGACCGACGCCGAGCTCGAGCTGTTCACCGGGCAGCTGGCCGTGATCCTCGACCACGCTGCCGACGTGGCCACGCTCGACCTCGAAGGGGTCGCCCCCACCGCCCACGCCATGGCCGTCACCAACGTGCTCCGCAGCGACACGCCCCGGCCCGGACTCGACCGGGCCGAGGTGCTGGCCGCCGCCCCCGACGTGGAGGAGCACCGGTTCCGGGTGCCCAAGCTCCTCGGGGAGGCGCCGTGACCGCGGCGCCGACGGCAACCGAGGTCGCCTCGGCGGTCCGCTCCGGGACCGTGCGGGCCGCCTCCGTGTTGGAAGGGCACCTGGCGGCGATCGACGCGGCCGAAGCGGGGATCCACGCCTTCAACCTGGTCACCAGGGAGCAGGCCCGGAACGATGCGGCGGCGGTGGATGCTGCGGTGGACGCCGGGCACGATCCCGGCCTCCTCGCCGGAGTGCCGGTCGCCCTGAAGGACAACCTGTGCACCCGGGGGGTTCCGACCACCTGCTCGTCCGCCATCCTCGCCGGCTGGCGCCCCCCCTACGACGCGACGGTGGTGACCCGGTTGCGCCGGGCGGGGGCGGTCGTGGTGGGCAAGACCAACATGGACGAGTTCGCCATGGGCTCGTCCACGGAGACCTCGGCCACCGGGCCCACCCGCAATCCCCACGACCTCGGCCGGGTCCCCGGCGGCTCCTCCGGCGGATCGGCGGCGGCCGTGGCCGCCGGGTTCGCCCCGATCGCCCTCGGCTCGGACACCGGAGGCTCCATCCGCCAGCCCGCCGCCCTGTGCGGCGTGGTCGGGATGAAGCCGACCTACGGCACCGTCTCCCGCTACGGGCTGGTCGCGTTCGCCAGCTCCCTCGATCAGGTCGGCCCCTTCGCCCGGTCGGTCGCCGACGCCGCGCTCTGCTTCGACGTGATCGGCGGGCACGACGAGGCCGATTCCACCTCGCTGAACCGTCCGACCCCGCGGGTCCTCTCGGTGCTCGACGACGGGGTCGAGGGGATGACCGTCGGCGTGCTCGCCGAGTTCCTCGACGGCGCCGATCCGGTGGTGGTCGCACGCGCCCGGGCTGCGGCCGAGGCGCTCGCCGCAGCGGGTGCGCGGGTCGAGGAGGTCTCCGTCCCCGAGGTGGCCCTCGCCCTGTCCGCGTACTACCTCATCGCTCCCGCCGAGGCCTCGTCCAACCTGGCCCGCTACGACGGGGTCCGGTTCGGGCTCCGCGTCGACGCCGACGACACGGTGGCGATGAACACCGCCACCCGGTCGGCCGGGTTCGGCGCCGAGGTCAAGCGACGGATCATGCTCGGCACCTACGCGCTCTCCGCCGGCTACATGGACGCCTACTACGGCAAGGCCCTTCGGGTCCGCACCCTGATCATCGAGGGGTTCGCCCGGGCGTACCAGCGGTGCGACGTGCTGCTCGGACCGACGACGCCCACCACCGCGTTCCCTCTGGGCGCCAAGGTCGGGGACCCGCTGTCCATGTACCTGTCGGACGTGTGCACCATCCCGACCAACCTGGCCGGCCATCCGGCCATCAGCGTCCCGTTCGGGACGGACGATGCCGGGCTCCCGGTCGGCGTGCAGCTGCTGGCACCGGCGCTGGCCGAGAGCACGCTCTTCCGGGCGGCGGCCGTGGTGGAGGCGGCTGCGCCGGACGCCCCGGGTCGAGGCGGGGGGACGACATGACCGACGGTTGGCACCTGGTGATCGGGCTCGAGGTGCACTGCGAGCTCCGCACCGAGACGAAGCTGTTCTGCGGATGTCGCAACATGTTCGGGGACGAGCCGAACACGAACGTCTGCCCGGTATGCCTGGGCCTGCCCGGCTCGCTCCCGGTGCTGAACCAGCGGGCAGTGGAGCTGGCGATGGCCATCGGCACCGCGCTGCACTGCGACATCCGACCGTCGACCTTCCACCGGAAGAACTACTTCTACCCGGACCAGGCGAAGGACTATCAGATCAGCCAGTACGACGAGCCGATCAACGTGGATGGGTGGCTCGAGCTGCCCGACGGGTTCCGGGTCCGTATCGAGCGCGCCCACATGGAAGAGGACACCGGGAAGACGACCCATGCGGGGGCCTCCGGACGGATCCACGGTGCCGACTACTCGTTGGTCGACTACAACCGGTCGGGCGTTCCCCTGGTGGAGATCGTGAGCGCCCCGGACCTCCGGGACGCAGCGCAGGCGCGCGCGTACGCCACCGAGCTGCGCGCCATCCTGGTGGCGAGCGGTGCCTCGGACGGGAAGATGGAGGAGGGCTCGATGCGCGTCGACGCCAACGTGTCCGTGCGGCGGTCGCCGGACGCCCCGTTCGGCACCCGGTGCGAGATCAAGAACCTCAACTCGGTCCGCTCCCTCGGGCGCGCCATCGAGTACGAGGCGGAACGCCAGATCGCCCTGCTCGAGGCCGGTGAGGCGGTGGACCAGCAGACCCGCCACTGGGACGAGACGGCCGGGAGGACGGAGACGCTGCGTTCCAAGGAGGAGGCCTACGACTACCGGTACTTCCGGGAGCCCGACCTGGTCCCGGTGGTGCCCGATCCCGAGTGGAAGGCGGCGGTGGCGGACACCTTGGGGCTGATGCCGGCCCAGCGACGGGCGCGGCTCACCGAGCTGCTGGGCCAGGGGGCGGACGCGGTCGACGGGCGGCGCGACCAGGTGGCCACCGTGGTCGATCTCGGGCTCGACGACCTGGTGGTGGAGGCCGCCGCCGCCGGGGTTCCGGTCACGTTGGCGCTCGCGCGGACCGCCAACGAGGCGGCCACCGACGCGGAGGCGGCCCGGCGGCTCGACCTCGGGGCCTACGTCGCCTTGTTGACCATGGAGGCGGCCGGGTCCCTGAGTGCCACGCAGTCCAAGGCGGTGCTCGCCGACCTCCTGGTCGCCGGCGGCGGCGATCCGGCCGCTATCGCCCGGGCGAAGGGGTTCGAGGCGATGTCGACGGACTCCCTGGCGGCGACGGTGGCCGAGGCGGTGGCGGCCGAGCCGGACGCCTGGGCGCGCTACCGCGACGGCGAGGACAAGCTGGCCCAGGTCTTCGTCGGGCGGGTGATGAAGGCGACCCGGGGTCAGGCAAACGGCAAGGCGGTGGTGGCCGAGCTGCAGCGGTTGCGGGGCTGACCCCGCAGTCGTTCCCCCCCCGGTGCAGGTGGTGGGCGGGGCTGGGGAAGAACCGTGGAAATTGTCGGACGACTTGGGGAAACTCCTTGCGTTCCGGGGGAAAACAGGGGGATTTCGTCGATCGCTCTTGACGGTGACACCGGAGCGGCGCAAGGTGGGAGACGTTCGGGAGGCGCAAGCCCCACCGGCGGACGGAGAGGACCGGGGAGGCCGAAAGGCAATCTCCGGGACGACCGGCCGCGGAGCCGAAGGCGGGGCCGCAAGGTCCGGCCACCGAGGCCGGTGGGCGTGCGGTTCCCGGCACGCTCGTCCGGGGACGGGCCGGGGCCCCAGGTCCGACGGTCCGGTGCTCGCGCCAGGGTCGTCCGACACGGCCCGACGCCAGCGATCCGGGCGGGTCCTGCCTGTGGCCCCGAGGAGCTGGGGCGGCCCGGCCGCCCGGTTACTCGGGGCCGCGGCGCGTCCGGATCCGGCTCAGCTGCCGGCGGCGGGAAGGCCGGCCGCGGTGTCGGGAGGCGGGAGGCGGACCGACGACCAGTGCGCCCCTGCGTCCGGCGACACCCAGAGGGTGGGCCCCGACGGATCGCTCCCCACCACCCAGATCGCTCCGGCCGTGTCCACCCCCACCGCGCCGTAGCGGCCCGCCGACGGCACCGGCGGGGATGCCGGCGCCCAGCTGCCGCCACCGTCGTCCGTCACCGACAAGGCGACCGCAGCGGAGCCGGTGGAGGGAGGGGCGGCCGCAGGGGGACCGGCAGCCGGCGTGGCGAGGACGGCCCCGAACGGAGCGGCGAGCGACGCCCACACGGCCTCGGGCGGGGCGGAGGACGCGGCCCCGACCGGGGAGACGGACACGGCCCCGACCACCGCGGGTGGCGCGGTCCCGGTCCCTCCGGCGGCAGCGGAGATGCCCGCCACCGACAACGTCGCCGACGTGGTCACCAGTATCCGGTCGGGACCGGTCTGGGCGGTGCCGGGTGGAGTGGCCACCGCGTGGGCACGGGGGGCGAGGGAGGGCCCCACCGGCACGGCGGTCCAGCCGAGCGCGGCCGGCGCCCCGGTCCCGACCGGCGTCGACCGGAACAGGAGGGCGGGCCCGGGCCCGGAGCAGATGGTGCCCAGCCAGAGCACCCCGCCGGACATCCCGATGCCCGAGAGCCCGCACCGCGAGCTGTCGGCGCCCAGGACGGCACCGGAGGAGGCCACCGTCAGCCAGGAGCCTCCGGCGTCCGACGTCGTCACCACGGACTGAGCGGACCCCTGGCCGAGGAGGACCCAGGCGTGCACGGCGTCGGGGGCGACCAGCCCGTCGGGCACCGGGTCGAATAGACCGGGGAGGACCCCATCCGTCCAGTTGCGCCCGCCGTCGGTGGTGACGGCCACCGCTCCGTCCAGTTGCTGGCGGTAGCTCCCGATCCCCGCCCAGGCGACGTCCGGCGCCGGGGCCGAGACGGTGAGCCCGCCGCGGGTGGTGATGCCCGTGGGGGTCACGTCGACCGCGGTCGGTCCGGTGACCCGGTAGAGCGCCCACAGGGGGCGGCGGTTGGCGTTCGGCCCTCCGGCCTGGATGCTGGCGGGGTCTGTGCCGACCACCCAGCCGCTTGCCGCTCCGGTCAGGATCGTGGAGGCGCGCCCGGTCCACCGGGGGGCCACCGTCACCGGCGCGACCGTGACCCGCGACGCCACCGGAGCCGATCCGCCGCCGCACGAAGCGAGCAGGGTGGCGAGCAGGGTGGCACCGGCCCCCACGGCGGCCCAGCGGAACCGGGGACGCTCAGGCACGGGGGAGGAGCCGCCCGGCGGCGTCGGCGAAGAGCTGGGCGTAGGAGGCCTCCAGACCGGGACCGGGCGAGCCGGTGGCCTGGGTGATCTCCACCTCCCTGCCGGTGGGCCCGATGATGTACAGCAGGAGGCTGTGGGCGACCATGCCCACCTGGGGGGTCTCGGTGACCGCTCCGTAGGCGTTCCAGACGGAAGCGAGCTGGGCCGGGGAGCCGGTCAGGAACTCCCAGTCGCCCAGCGAGGCGATGCCGTGCTCGGCGTCGAAGCTGCGCAGCACCGCCGGGGAGCGGAAGTCCGGGTTGGCGTCGATGCTGACGAACTCGAGCTGGCTCCGGTGGGCGTCGAGGAGGGTGGCGACCTCCGACAGCTCCTGGGCGACCACCGGGCAGGTCGAGTAGCAGACCGGGTCGAGGAAGGAGAGGATGACCACCTTGCCCCGCCACGACGAGAGGCTGCGGGCCCGGCCGAGCTGGTCGACCAGGTGGAAGTCAGGGGCGGCCGGGGAGCCCGGCACGGACGCCAGCCCTCCGCTGTCGACGAGCGCCGGGGTGACGGCGGTGGGGGTGGCGGCGGCGGCGGGGAGGGCGCCGAGCACCGGCACCGCCGTCCAGACCGTGGTGACCAGGGCGGCGGTGCCCAGCCAGAGGGCGAGTGCGGGACGCCACCACGCCGGCTGGCGCCCCGCCCCATCCGGCGCGGAACGACCGGAGGTCCCGACCGCCGGAGCAGAGCGGACCGGGCCGGCGGGGCCTGGGGAGGCCGTCCGCTCCCCGGCCCGCACCGTATCCCGGGCAACCCAGGCGGCCCCGACGAACAGTCCGACCGCCAGTGCGCTGTTGGGGTCGGTCCCGACCCCGCCGAGGACGCCGAAGTCCATCCCCAACCACCAGGTGGCAAGCAGCCACACGGCAGAGGCGCCCAACCAGGCCCGTACGGCCCGCCCCGACAGCAGCCCGACGCCGAGCACGGCCATCGCCGCGACCAGAGCGGCGTTGAAGGGGGCGGGATGGTGGGCGACCGGTCCGGCCAGCGCCGCCATGGGACGGGCAAGCACCGACGGCTGGGGGTTGGACGCGGCGTTGGTGAGGACCTGCCCGAGCGACCCCGGCCTCCAGAAGCCTTCGGCCGGAAGGGCCTGGAGGCCGGCCAGGACGAGCCACAGGGCCCCCATCCCCCGGGTGGACCACAGGGCGAAGCGTCGGTCCGACCAACGTGGCGAGGGGACGGCCAGGAGCACGACCGCGGCGGCGATGTAGAAGAGCACCGCACCGGGCGACCCGGTGAGCCAGGTGGCTCCGGGCGCCAGCACCCCGCCGAGTGCCTCGCCGACGACCCAGACCACGAGCCCCCAGGCGATCGAGGCGGACAGCCCGACGCGGGCGAGGAGGCCGTCGCCGCCGAGGATGATGGCCAGGCCGATCGCCACTTGGAGGAACACCGTGAACGCGTCGGTGGACACGCTGTGGGAGGTCCAGAGGTTGACGGCCACCCGGTCGAAGTCGGTGAGCCAGGCGGGCTGGCCGGAGAGGGAGGGTTCGACGACCATGGGGACGAACTGGCGGGGCATCGACGGCTGGGCCTGGAGGATCCCGTCGACGACCCAGAGGAGACCGAAGCCGATGCGGAGCACCCTCCGTGCCCGCGGTTCCTCGCCGGACCCACCGGTGGCGTCCCTGGTCGGGCCGGGGGCCATCCGGTCGGCGGGGGGCGAGGCGGGCGCCGGGCGGGTCGGGCGGGTCCCGCTCCGCCACAGGACGACCGCCGCCACCAGGGCCCCGATCACCAGGCCGAGCTCGGCCCGGTGGGTCACCAGCGCGCTGAGGTACCGGGCGGGGAGGTCGGCTCCCTGTCCCACGGCCGGTCAGCCCACCCGGCCCGTGTCGGGCTCCGCGGTCGACCAGGGGACCCGCATGGTCCCGTCCGCCTCGATCGGCACCTCGGTGCCCCACCACCCGTAGCGCGACTCGTTGCGGACCACCGCCCGCTGGTCCAGGACGTCGTCGTTGCGCCCGCTCTTGCGGCGCTCGCCGGCGAGCCACTGGCGCGCCGGGAGGATGCTTCCCAGCGCGGCGATGTTCATGGCGAAGATCCAGAAGACGGCGGCGCCCTCCTGGACCGAGGTGAGGGTGTACATGGTGGGGGCGATCGAGGCGCTGGCCCCGCCGGCCAGCAGCGAGATGGCGAGGACCGTGTCGAAGGGCATGCCCGAGAGCCCGAGGAGCAGCCGGACGGGCGGGATGAAGCGCCGGCGACCCAGGTAGTCGACGGAGAGGACCGGCCACCACACCAGGCAGCCGAAGAAGAGGAACAGGCAGTTGACCGCGTCCATCATCGCCGGATGGGCCATGGACACCACGATGCCGCCGTCGAGGAAGAACCAGAACATCAGCCCGTAGTTCCCCGCTCCGGAGACGAGGGGATGGGTGAGGGTCCGGACGGTCCGGCCGTGCACCAGCCGCAGCGCGGCGACCTTGCGGGCACGGGTGGTGGTCTGCATGGCGAGGGTGACCGGGGAGGAGAGCGCGAACAGGATGGGGGCGACCGACATGAGCAGGAGGTGCTGGATGATGTGGATGGAGAAGATCGACCCGGCGTAGACCGGGATGCCGCTCTGCCAGGCGAGGGCGACGCAGAAGACCCCGACCAGGAAGGCGGCGGTGCGCGTGGCCGGCCAGGTCCTCCCCCGGGAGCGCAGGATGCCCACGGCGTGCAGGTACCAGCCGACGGCGACCAGCTCGGCGACCAGCGAGGCCACCACCCAGGGCCCGGAGGGGAACGCGGTCAGCACGGTCCAGACGGCACGGACGCCGAAGGGTGGCAGCGGGGGCGGTCTCACCGGCTGCGGTCGCTGACGGACCCGAAGGAGCCGCCGGACCCGCCGGGTCTGACTGGCCTGACGGACGTGGTGTGGGGGACCGCCCGAGGGGTGGGCCGGACGGCCGGAGAGGCGCAAAGGCGGTTCATGGCGACCGGATCATGGTAGGACGGCCGGTGGTGCCTCGCCAGTCGGGGAGGTGCACCCGAGACGGCTCACCAGTCGGGGAGGTGCACCGCCCGGATGGCCGACGGCGGTTCGCCCGGACGTAGGCTCAGTGCCGGTGGGCCCCCACGGCCGCCCCCGGGTCCGCCGTGTCGACCAGGCACGGGTCGCCGTCGTCCGTGCACCGTTCGCATTCGAGCTCGAGGGTGCTGTGGGCGATGCCGAACGGGCGGCTGATCGCCCGTTTGACCTGTTCGCCCACCACGTGGGCCTCTTCGAGGGTCGGCTGGCCGGCCAGCACCAGGTGGGCAGAGAGGGCTCTCACCTCGCCCGAGAGGCTCCACACGTGGAGGTCGTGCACGTCGATCACCCCCGGCACCCCGCCGATAGCGGTGGTCAGGAGGGCCAGGTCGACGTCCGACGGAGTGGACTCGAGGAGCACCGAGATGCTGCCCCGGAACACGACGGCCGCCTCGTAGACGATGATCAGGGCCACCACCAGGGCGGAGACCGGATCGAGCCAGGTCGCCCCGGGCACGGCGATGAGGATGGCGGCCGACACCAGCACGGCCAGCGAGGCCAGGGCGTCGCCCGCCATGTGCACCAGGGCGGCGCGCATGTTGAGGTCCGCGGTGCCGTCGCGGAGGAGCAGGGCAGCCGCCCCGTTGACCACCAGGGCCGCCGTCGCCACCACCACCACCGTCGCGGCGTCGACGTGCTCGGGGTGGCCGAGCCGGCGGACCGCCTCGATGACGATGACGATGGTCACCGCGGTGATCGCCACGGCGTCGGCCAGGGCCGCCAGGATGGTCACCCGGTGGTTGCCGAACGAGCGCTCGGCGCTCCGGGGCCGCATGGCGAACCGCACCGCGCCCAGCGAGAGGGCGAGGGACGCGACGTCGGTGACGTTGTGGCCGGCGTCGGCGAGGAGCCCGACCGAGTGGGCGGCCAGTCCGAAGACCGCCTGGACGGCGACCAGCGCGGCGTTGAGGGCAAGGCTCACGGTCAGCCGTCCGGTGCGCGTCATGGTGTCGCCTCCGCGCAGCCTACCGGTCGGACGGCGCCGGCTCGGCTGCGTCCGACCGCGGCGCCGGCCGGGTCGGGAGCGGCCCGTCCCTGCCGTCGGACACGGTCAGCGGAGACCCTCCCACAGTCGCGCCGGCCGGGCGCCGGTCGCCACCTGACGGTCGAGTGCGGCCGCCACCAGGGGGAGGTCGTCGGCGTGGGTGACCCCGAGGCAGCGGTCGGCCGTGGGGAGGACCCGCACCCGATGACCGGTCCGGGCCGCGACCATGTCGCCCACCACCTCGGGGAGCAGCACCTCCGGCCCCCGGTCGCCCGGGTCGCCGCCCCGCGCCCGGGTCGCCGCCCCTGCGTTGCCGTTGGGCACCGCCGAGCCGCCGGCGGTCTCGGCCCCGGGCGCCAGGGCGGCATGGAGGACTGGCCAGATGGCCGGCTGGAAACCCCAGAGGTTGACCGACACCAGCACGTCGCCGTCGAGCTTGTCCGGGAGGGTGCCGTCGAGGGCCGTGAACGCCTCGCCGTCGCCGTGGCGGGCGACCTGACGGCGCTCGGTCAGCCCGGTCAGGTGTCCGCTCGCGTCCACGGCGCACACCGCCCGGGTGACCGGGGCGTCGGAGACCACCGTGGACCGCAGGTGGTAGCCCATCAGGGCGTGCTCGTCGTGGTCCTGATCGAGGTGGCGGGCGACCAGGGCCATGGCGCCCTGCCCGTAGACGTCGTCGGCGTTGGCCACCGCGAACGGCCGCCGGTCCCCGAGGGCCGTTCCGGCCGCCACCACCGCGTCGACCGTCCCCCGGGGGACCGCCTGCTCGGCGAAGGCCACGGTCACCGAGCGGGGCCAGCACTGCTCGACGTGGTAGCGGATGGCGGGTCCGGTCTCGGGATGGAGGACCAGGACGACGTCGCCGAAGCCGGCCTCCATCGCGTCGCTGACGACCAGGTCGATCACCGCCTCCCCGGCGGGTCCCACCGGGGCCAGCGGCTTGCACCCGCCGTAGCGGCGCGCCAGGCCTGCGGCGAGCACGACGAGCGCGGGAGCGGTGGCCACCGGCCGGTCAGCCGCCCCAGCGCAGCACAGCGCTCGCCCAGGTCATCCCCCCGCCGAAGCCGGTGAGGAGCACGTTGTCCCCCGGATGGAGCCGGTCCGTCTCGAGGGCGTCGACCAGTGCCAGCGGGATCGACGCGGACGACGTGTTGCCGTACCGGTCGATGACCACCACCGCCTTCTCCTCGGGGATGCCGAGCCGCTGGCAGGCGGCGGAGATGATCCGGAGGTTGGCCTGGTGCGGCACCAGGAGGGCGATGTCGGCCGGGGTCAGGCCGGCCTCGGCGATGGCCTGCTCGGCGGACTCGACCACCACCCGGACGGCCTTGCGGAAGACCTCCTTGCCGTCCATGAAGAGGAATCCTCCGTGGTCGCACATGAGCAGATGGCGCAGCGACCCGTCGGCCCCCAGGTTCCACGAGAGCAGCTGGCCGGGCCCGTCGACCGCCTCCAGCACCACTGCCCCGGCCCCGTCCCCCACCAGCACGGCCACGGACCGGTCGTCCCAGTCGGTGATGCGGCTGAGGGTCTCCGAGCCGATGACCAGCAGCCGCTCGGCGCCGAGGGCGATCAGGCCGTGGGCGACGGTCAGCGCGTAGACGAAGCCCGAGCAGGCTGCGTTGACGTCGAACGCGCCGCCCGGGACCCCGATGCCGTCTTGGACGGTGGCCGAGGTGCCGGGCACGATCTGGTCGGGGGTGGTGGTCGCCAGCACCACCGCGTCGATCTCGTCGGGCCGGCGCCCGGCCCGTTCGAGGGCGGCGAGACCGGCCTCGATGGCCAGCTGGGAGGTGGTGCCGCCGATCCGGCGCTCGCGGATCCCCGTCCGTTCGCGGATCCAGGCGTCGTTGGTGTCCATGGTGGCGGAGAGGTCGTCGTTGGTGACGACCTTGTCGGGGACGGCGATCCCCCATCCGGTGACGACGCCGCCGCGGACTCCCGTAGGTGTGGTCGCCACGATCAGCCCGCCTCGAGGATGTGGATGCCGATGAAGGCGGCGTCGGTCGGTCTACCGTCGAACCCGATCATGCCGCCTGTGTTGGCGGCGACGGCAAGGCGCGCCCCGGGCACCTGGCGCTGTCCGGCCTGCCCGCGGAGCTGGTCGACGAGCTCGACCACCTGGGCGATCCCGGTGGCCCCGAGGGGGTGCCCGCGGGCCACCAGGCCGCCGCTCGTGTTGACGGTCACGCCGCGACCCCCGACGGTGGTGTCGCCGGCCAGGGTGGCCGGCCCGGCGTCGCCAGGCTTGAAGAACCCCAGCGCCTCGAGGGCGTAGAGCTCCTCGGGGCTGGTGGCGTCGTGGAGCTCGACCACGTCGACGTCGGCCGGGTCGACCCCGGCCTCTTCCCAGGCTGCTTCCGCCGTCTCGGCCAGCCGCTCGTGGTAGTCGAGGTCGCCGTTGCCGGACCGGACGGTGCTGCTGCGGACGACGGGGGCGCCGGCAACGGAGGAGCGCGCGAGCACCGCGGCGGCGGCCCCGTCGGTGAACGACGAGCACATCAGCCGGGTGAGCGGGGCGACGATGGCCGGGGACCCCAGGACGTCCTCGACGGTGACCTCCGCCTGGAACTGCGCGTTCGGGTTGAGCGCGCCGTGCCGCCGCGCCTTGACCGTGGCGGCGGCGAACTGCTCGAGGGTGGCGCCCCGTTCTTCGATCAGGGCGTTCGCCCACGAGGCGTTGAGGGCCATCAGCACCGAGCCCGAGGGGTTCTCGAGCTGCTCGTGCATGTGGATCCGGTCATCACGCGGAACGCCGTCCTCGATCCCCGCCAGGGTCTCGGTCCGGTCGCCGGTCCACATCTTCTCCACGCCGACGGCCAGCACGGTTCCGGTGCCGGCCACAGCGGCGAGCGTCGCAATGTGCAGCGCCGACGAGCCGCCCGCACACGAGTTGTCGACGTTGAGGATGCCTGCGTTGCGCAGCCCGGCATCGCGCAGGAACGACTGTCCCCGGATGCAACCCTGGTCGAGGAGCCGCCCGGCGGTGGCGTTGCCGAAGATCACCAGGGTGACGGCGCCCGGGTCGACCCCGGCGTCGGCCAGGGCTTCGGCCACCACCTGGTGGGCCATCTCCTCGGCCGTCCGGTCGCGGCGGTTCATCGGGGTGATGCTCGTGCCGACGATGCGTACGGGGTCATCCATGGCGTTCCCTCGTTCCTCTGGTGCGTCTCATCTGGCGTCTCCTCCCGCGTCCCGGCCGGCGTCCCGTGGTCCGCGTCGGTCGGCGTCGGGTCCGAGGGCCGATCGCAAGCGTGCGAACTGCTCCAATGGTGCATCAGCGGTGACGTACACCGCCACATGCTCCGCCCCGGCCTCCCGATAGCCGTGGACCGTCTCCGCCACCGCCGCCGCGCTCCCGGCCACCAGGTGGCGTTCGAACGCCTTGGCGGGGAGCCCGTAGAGGGAGGACATCCATGCGGTTCCCCGCATGCGCCCCCGCTCGGCGTCGTCGTCGACCGACACGAAGAGGACCATCGACCGGGTGACCGCGTCGGCGGGCCGGCCCGCCCGGTCGACCTCCTTCGCCAGGCGTTCGATCGCGGTCGCGTACTCGCCGCGGTCGAGGAAGAGGGGGATCCACCCGTCGGCGAGTGCCGCCGCCCGCTCGAGTGCGGCAGTGGAGGATCCGCCGACCCACACCGGGACGGGAGGCGTTCCGGGGAGCTGGCGGTAGCGGTCGGCGGCCGTGCCTGCCAGGTCGCCGCGGGTGCACCCCGCGGCCGTCCCCCACGAGCGGCGGAGCTCGGCGATGCCCTCGTCGAGACGCCGTCCCCGCGTGGCGTAGTCGGCACCGGCCTGCTCGTACTCGCCTGCATGGCTGCCGACGCCGACGCCGAGGACCAGCCGCCCCCGGGAGAGCTGCTGGAGCGACGCGGCCTGCTTGGCCACCACCGTCGCCGTCCTCATCGGCAGCTGCACGACACAGGTCCCGAGCGTGGTGTGGCGGGTGGCGGTGGCGGCCACGGTCAGCGTCACCAGGCTCTCGAGGACCGGGCCGTGCCAGAAGAGGTGGTCGCAGGCCCACAGCGCCCCAGCCCCGAGCTCCTCCGCCTGCCTGCAGACCGCCGCGAGCTCGGCGATCGGATCGGGGGATTCCGGTCCCCCCGGGGCCCCGTCGCCACCGCCGCCGGCTCGCTCGGTTCCCGGGTCCCGGTGCCCATGCGGCGCCGCCCAGGCCGGGGTGGTCTGCTGGGGGAGGGTCGGGAGCACCAGTCCCAGCGGACCCGTCGTCACCGGTGGTCGCACAGCGGGCACGACCAATGGTAGCCCCACCGGGACCGGCTGCCGATGCCCAGGACGGAAGCGGCCAGGCCGGTGTTCGGGCGGGCCTCCCGGCACGGCAGACTGGAGCCATGGCCAGCGACCCCAACGAATTCGGACCAGCCGATCGCACGGCGGGCGGCGACGACGGTTCTCCCGGAGCGTTGGCGCAGGTATCGCCGGCAGAGCAAGAGGAACGGCTGGCGCAGCTGCACGGCATCATCGATCTGATGCGACCCGCGGTCCAAGCGGACGGGGGGGACCTGGCCCTGGTCGCGGCGGACGTGGTGGACGGCGTCGTCGAAGTCCAGCTCCAGGGAGCCTGCAGCTCCTGTGCCGTCAGCGCCTCGACCCTCCAAGGGGGGGTCGAGCGCATCCTGCGCGACCGCCTGCCGTGGGTGACAGAGGTGCTCGGGGGCGTGGACGAGTCGGTGGACCCGTTCGAGAGCGAGTCGATGGGCCGCGGGGGCTACGTCCCCAGCTTCTGAGGATTCTGAGGGGTCAGGGTTCTGAGAGTCGGAGGTGTGCCCTCGGGATCGTGGCGTGCCGGTCGTGGGTGCCCTTCCGGTCGAGTTAGTTAGGTGAACTAACTATAATGACGGGATGGCGCAGACCAGGACGTTGGATCAGGTCGAGATGGAGCTGGCGGCACGGCTCCGCCTGGCGGTGACCCGCCTGCACCGCCGGCTCCGCCAGCAGTCGGTGGGCGGCTTGACCCCGTCCCAGGCGGCGGCCCTGGCGGCCACCGAGCGCCTCGAGGCTCCGACCCTCGGGGAGTTGGCGGTGGCCGAAGCGGTGCAGCCCCCGTCGATGACCCGGATCGTCGCCGCCCTGGAGGCCCAGGGCCTCGTCGGGCGGGTGGTCGATCCGGAGGACCGGAGGGTCACGCGGGTCGAGGTCAGCCCGGCCGGCAGGGTGGTGCTCGACCGAAACCGGTCCCTGAAGGACGTCTTTCTGGCCGAGCAGCTGCACCGACTGACCCCGGACGAGCGCGAGGCTCTGGGGGAGCTGACCCGGCTGGTCGAGAAGCTGGCGGCGGTGGGGGAGCGGTGACCGCGTTCCGGGCGGCCTGGCACCAGACGTTCCGGTCGTTGCATGTCCGGAACTACCGCCTCTACTTCACCGCCCAACTGATCTCGGTGTCCGGGACGTGGATGCAGACCATCGCCCAGGCCTGGCTCGTCCTCCATCTGACCGGCAGCGGCGTCGACCTGGGGATCGTGACCGGCCTCCAGTTCCTCCCCATGCTGTTGTTCGGCCCGTTCGGCGGCCTGGTCGCCGACCGGGTCGACAAGCGCCGCCTTCTCTACTGCACCCAGGCGGCCGGGGGCATCCTGGCGCTGGTCCTCGGCGTGCTCGACGCCGCTCACGTGGTGGAGCTCTGGCAGGTCTACGTGCTGGCCACCCTGCTCGGGGTGGTCAACTTGTTCGACAACCCGGCCCGCCAGACCTTCGTGATGGAGATGGTCGGCCGTGAGGACACCCCCAACGCGGTCAGCCTCAACACCGTCGTGATGAACGCCTCACGGGTGATCGGACCGGCCATCGGCGGGGTGGTGATCGTCGTCGTCGGGCTGGCCGCCTGCTTCTTCGTCAACGCCGCCTCCTATGTGGCGGTGCTGGTCGGCCTCTCCATGATGCGCAGCGCGGAGCTCTACCCGACCGAACCGGTACAGCGGGCGAAGGGCCAGGTCCGGGACGGCTTCCGCTACGTGTGGCGGACGCCTCCGCTGCGCAACACCCTCCTCGCCATGGCCATCATCGGCGTCTTCGCCTACAACTTCCAGGTCACCCTGGCCCTCCTGGCCAAGACGACCTTCCACGGCGGGGCGGGCACCTACTCGTTGCTGACGTCCGCCATGGGGGTCGGAGCGGTGGTCGGCGGCCTCCTGGCGGCGCACCGGGCACGGCCGACCGCCCGCCTCCTCCAGGCACTCGCCCTGGTGTTCGGCCTGCTGCTCGGGGGCGTGGCCTTCGCCCCGACGCTGGCCGTGGCGCTGGTGCTGATCGTGTTCATGGGGGCGGCATCGATCGGGTTCATCGCCACCGCCAACGCCTCGCTCCAGCTCCAGTCCGACCCGGCCATGCGGGGACGGGTCATGGCCCTGTACGCCATGGCGTTCCTGGGCAGCACGCCGATCGGTGCCCCCCTGGTCGGAGCGATCGCCCAGTGGACCAACCCGCGCGTCGCCATCGCGGTCGGAGCGGTCGCCACGGTCCTCTCCGCCGCCGCGCTGGCCTGGCGCCACACGTCGCAGGGCACCAGGGTCGAGGCGGCCGCCGCCAGGGCGGCCGAGCGCCTGGCCGTCGAGACCGTGGAGGCGGTACCGGCACCGTTGATCCCGTAGGCCGGGCGCCGGACGGAGCGGCCGCGGCACCGTCCGGGCGCCGTGGCGATCAGCCGCCGACGCCCGCCGCCTTGGGCTCCTTGGGGAGGCCGAGCACCCGCTCGCCGACGATGTTGCGCTGGATCTCGGCGGTCCCGCCCCAGATGGTCTCCGACCGGGAGAAGAAGAACGACGCCTGGAGGTCGCTGACCGGGTAGTCGTCCCGTCCCCGCCGGACCCGCTCGTCGACCGAGTCGTCGTAGGTGCCGGTGAGGACCTGTCCGTCGAGCCCGAGGATGTCGATGGCCAGCTCCATGGTCTCCTTGTGGTGCTCGGACCAGAACATCTTGTTGCAGGCGCCGAGCGCGGCCATGTGGTGGGTCCCGTTGAGCGCGTCGGTGAGCGACCGGTAGCCGTTGATCTCCATGATCTTCACCCGGGTCCACGCCGCGGCCAACCGCTGGCGGATCACGGGATCGGCGAGGCACCCGTTCCGGCGGGCGGCGTCGATGATCTGGTCGAGCTCCCGGAGGAAGCGCCGGTGGCCGGTGGTGGCCGAGGAGCCGCGCTCGAACCCGAGGGTGGTCATCGCCACCTTCCATCCGTTGTTCACCCCGCCGACGACGTTCTCCTTCGGGCAGCGGGCGTTGGAGAAGAAGACCTCGTTGAAGTCGGCGCTCCCGTCGATCTGCTCGATCGGCCGCACCTCGATGCCGGGTTGCTTCATCGGCACCAGCAGGTAGGAGATCCCGGCGTGCTTGGGCGCGTCCGGGTCGGTGCGCGCCAGCAAGAAGATGTAGTCGGCGAACTGGGCCTGGGTGGTCCACACCTTCTGCCCGTTGATGACCCACTCGTCGCCATCGAGCTCCGCTCGGGTCTTGAGGGACGCCAGGTCGCTGCCGGCGTCGGGCTCGGAGAACCCCTGGCACCACGAGATGGACCCGTCGAGGATGCCGGGGATGAACTGCCTCTTCTGGTCCTCGGTCGCCCACTGCAGGATGGTCGGGCCCACCAGGGTGTCGCCGAAGAAGTCCGCCCGCAGGGGGGCCTCGGCCCGGGCGAACTCCTCGTTGAGCACCACCGACTCCATCAGCGAGAGGCCCTTGCCTCCGTACTCCTTCGGCCACGAGGCGCAGATCCACCCGCCGTCGAAGAGCGTCCGCGTCCAGTCGCGGTTGAACGCCTTCTTCTCCTCCGGGGTCATCGAATAGCCGGGCTCGCCCCAGCCGGCAGGCAGGTTGTCGCGGAGCCAGGCGCGGATCTCCGCTCGGAACGGTTCCGTCTCGGCGGGGTAGGTGAGGTCCATGGCCCGACATTACCCGGCAGGGAGCGCCGCCCCAAGGGTGTGGCGAGGGTCCACCGGGGTGTGGTCGCCGGGGAACCGCCGTCAGGAGTGGTGGCGGTCGCGTGACCGGTGGTAGACCGGTGAGTGAACAGAACGTCACGCACCGTGGTGTGGGAGCCGGCCACGGTCACGTCCGGCCGTGCCGCCGGCAGGGCGGGGTCATACCGACACGGCAATCGGACCAGCATCGTCCGGCGGAGCCGGACCGGTCGAGCACAGAGAGCAGGAGTCATCGTGGAACATCGCCGGAGTGGTCATCGGATGCAGTCCCGGGCGCTCGCCGCCCTGGTGGGAGCGGTGTGCACCGTGGCGCTACTCGCCGGTTCGATGGTGGTCGCGGCCCCTGTCGCCGCCTCGGCAGCGGCCCCTCCGGCACCGGCCGCCCACGTGGCACCGGCCGGCTACCGGCTTTTTTCCGCCCGCCGCGGGCGCCTTTCTTTCCGCTCCCCCCGGGGCCTTCGGGGCCCCCGGCGGCCGCGCCCCCCACCCCCCCGCC
>Ga0080006_1148111_pt1 | contig 24267 bp, 27 predicted proteins | sample RS3BMetagenome_FD_69209 | JGI IMG/M metagenome (GOLD analysis project Ga0080006, IMG submission 69209) | Ferric oxide microbial mat and aquatic microbial communities from Rainbow Spring, Yellowstone National Park, USA - RS3B (SPADES... ...
TGTCTTTCCTGTTGCTAGGAGGATAGCACGCTAGATACATGCCGTCCATCCCATGAGCGCCGCCCTCCCGCCGGAGGGCACCGGGCTTGCACCGGTCCGGCCGGAGCCGGGGCCTAGCGGGTCTGTCGTAGGGCGGCCAATCCCATGGAGCCATGGGGTCATGCCGTCCCCTCCTCCCAGTTGCGCGTCCACGCGGCCCCTGCCGCCGTCAGGTCCAGGCAGTGGGTCGGTCGCGTCATGGCCACGTACCAGAGCCGCGCCTCTCCACCCGCGGACCCGCGGCAGGTCCGCCACGCGGACGTAGCAGTCTCCGCCACGGATGCTGGTGATGACGCCCACGCGGCCGGCCAGGATTTCTTGGTCCAGGGCCCGGATCAGGGCTCGGTAGTAGTGGCCCATGTAGTCCTTAGCCCGACCTTGCAGCGTCTGGGCGAGATAGGTGCCTGGGGTGATCAGCCGGCCGGCGGCCACGGTGTCCAGGTAGGGACGCAGGTACTGAGATTGACGAGCCATGGGGATCTCTCCTTTTCGGGGGATTAGTGGACACAAGGACGGGCAGGACGTGGTCCTGCCCGCGGCTTCTGTGCGCTACTGCCCGGCGCAGGCGATATGGGTGACATGCCAGCCGCCGGTGTCACTGTAGTCGTGGATCGCGCAGTTTTCCGAGCCGCCCAGGCACCGCCGGAGGTAGCCCTGGCCCGGCTCCACCAGGCGGCCGCAGACGTCGCACCGGTCAGGTCGCGTGTTGCGCCGTGGCGCCGACGCTGGCCGTGCGGGCGTGGGTGGCGCCGACGGCCGCGGGGCAAGGGGGACGGACGGGGATGCCGGCCGGTAGGGCCACGCGGCCAGGATCGGCTTGAGTGCGAGATAGTCCACGCGATGCACCCGCAGGTCGATGATCCCGTCCCGGTCAGTACGGGCATCGATACGCTGGGTGGGGATGTCTTGCTCCACCAGGTCCGCGTAGTGGCTCGGGATCAGGATGTGCCACCACGTTTTGCCGGACTCGGGGCGATACTGGACCGGGGCGGGGCACGTCACATGCATCGCGGTCCGTGTGGTCCGGTCATAGTCGATCATGTCGCCGGGCTCGATGCCGCGACCGCAGGTCGCGCAGATGCCCGCATAGCGTGCTACCATCTGAGCCATCACACACTCTCCTCTCTCAGAGATCAGGTCATCACGGCACAGGGGCTCCGGATGTGTCGGTAGCCAGTCGTGCCCATGCCCACATAGGCGGCCGTGGACACTCAGGGTATCGACGTCCGACTGCCTCCGTGTTTCCTCGGGCCCTTTCGTCAGTCGTTGCGCTATCCGTCACCCTCGCCTTGGCTGTCGGCACCCGCACTATCTGGGCGGGCACGTTTCCGATTCCGTATCGTCTGCTATGACGATAGCATGCTATCTCGCTAGCAGTCAATACCCTTTGGAAAAATTTTTTCCAGGGCTTCAGAACGGCCGAAGTGGCCATGCGGCGCGGCATTGCGGGCATGCGTCGGGACGCGGGACGCGGCACATGTGCGACATAACCCGCCTTTTGTCCTACGGCGCCCACGGCCGACGTCTCGGCCGCTTTTGGCGTCGGCTTTCCGCGGCTTCGGTCGGACGCAAAAAATTTTTTTCGCAAAAAAACAATCCGGCACGTTCGGCACGGCCGGCCGAGACGTTAGGGCACGTCAGGACGTCGGGACGTCGGGACGTTCCTTATAGCTCGGGCAAGACGGCTTCACTGCGGCGGCCAGGCCGCAAATGGAGATAGGTCGCGGTCGTGTCCAGCCGGGCATGGCCAAGCTGGGCCTGGACGTCCGGCAGCGCCGCGCCATGCTCCAACGCATGGGTGGCGTGGCAGTGCCGGAGGACGTGGGGGGAGATGGTCCGCCCCCCCAGGCCGGCGCGGGCGGCAGCCCGGCGCAGTTGGGCCCAGGCGGTTTTGCGGGTGATGGGCCACACCCGGTCCCGGCGGTGGGCGGGCTCCCCCCAGCCGGGGAGGGTCGCCAGGGACGCCCACAGGGACGGCCGGATGGCCACGGTCCGGGTTTTGCCCCCCTTGCCGTACAGGGTGCAGTACCACTGTCCGTCCTGTCCCCGGCTGAAATGCTCCCAACGGACGCCCAGGGCCTCGGAAATCCGGGCCCCGGTGTAGTAACAGAAGCGGAACAGGACGGCGTCCCGGTGGGGGCTGGCCGCGGCCAGGAGGGCTCGGACCTCCGCTTCGGTCAGGATGCGCTCGGCCCGGCGGTCCCGGGGCCGGCGCCGGCGGACCTCCTGCCAGGGGTTGGGGGGCAGCCCGCGGACCAGCCGGCGCCGCTCCAGAAAGCGCCAAAAGCTGGACAGGGCCGCACAGGTCAACGCGGCTGTGGCCGGGCTGTAGCGGGTTAACCATTCCTCATAGAGAGCCGCCGCTGCCTCGGGGGTTAAATTGCGTAAGCCCCCAGCCCGGACGATGTCGTCGTGGGCCCGGGCCAGGGCATCCCCGTACGTCTGGGCGGTATGGGGACTGCGGGTGCGGAGGGGGGCGAGCCACGCGGCGACGATGCGGCCGAGATCACTGTCCGGGTGGTCGTCGGGGGCCTCCACGGCCAAACGCTGGAGGGCCGGGAGGACCCGGCCCTCGGCGGTCATGACGCTTTGGGGGGATCCATCGCGGTGCCCGACCCGGTCGTCCGGGCCAGGGCCTCCACGTGCTTCCCCTCCACGTAGGCCGATCCCCCGAGCCATGCGAAGACAATCCCGGCGACGGCCAGGATGGCCTGCTCACTGGCCGGCCGGAGGACGCCGAACGCGACCAGCAGGCCCAGCACGGCGGACAAGGCCGTGATAATCGCCCGTTGGTTCGCCAGCGCCTTCGCCATCAATTTGTGCCAGGTCATGGAGTGCTGCCTCCTATGGAGCCATACGCGCCCGGCGGCATCAGCCCTTTCGCCACGACGCGGGCCTGGGCCGCCCGGACCTGCGCCGGGTCGGCCACGGCGTAGGCCGCTTCCAGCGCGGTGGCGCTGTCATGAGCCGGATCCGCCAGATACGCCTCAAACGTCGCTAAGAGTGGCCCTCCCGGACGGTCCTGGAGGGCCAACTCTCGCAACAGGTAGAAACAGCCCCGGCAGGCGCGGTCCAGGGCTGCCATCGGTTAGTACCCGCCCTGGAAACCCCGGAGAAAGTTGCGGGCCCACTTGTCCCCTTTTCCAGAGATGGCGGCCTGAAAGCCCTGGGCGCCGACGGCGTTGACGCCGGCCTGCCACGCGGCTCCCGCCGACTGCATGCAAGCCCCGGGGTTAATGCCGAGTTTCGCCAGGCCCTCGCAGTACGCGCTGGCGCCGGCCTGCTGCACGCCGGTGGCCCACTTTTGTCCGGCGTTCTGGGTTTTGCGGACCCACTTCTCTTCGGCCTGTTGGAGATTGGCTGCCATGTGTACCTCCCCTAGACACGCCAACGCGGCCCCGGTCGGGGCCGCGTAATGCTGCGCGGTTTGGGCTTAGTGTAGCATGCGCGTCAGTCCAGGTCCACTGTCTGGAGCCCGAACTGCCGCAGGAGCGTTTGCGCGGTGCGGAACGCGTCAAAGCCGCTCCCCAACACCTGGCATCGGGGGCCGGCCGTGCCGCTCGGCGGGGGATTCCAGCAGAGGGTGACGGTGCCGTCCGCGTAGGTCAGGGTGCCGACCGGTCCGTTGGTCCCCTGCAACGTGGCCCGGTACACTTCCGGCGCCGGCGGCGGGGCCCCGACGCCCATCTTCTGGTCGATGTCGGCCTCCCAGCGCCGGCCGACGGTGGTGATGCACGCCTGTTCGTCCGGCGGCAACTGGGCAAAGGGGACGCCGGCCTCACTCGCCGCGGTGCAAAACGCCCGGCCGAAATGCTCGCCGGCGGCCGACAGCGGGGGCAAGTCAGGCATGGGACACCTCCTCTTGCGGGTGCGGGCACGGGGCCGTCACCTGGTCCGGAGGGAGGGTCCCGTGCATGGCTTGTGTCATCCACTGGCTGGCCCATCGCAGATTCTCCGCCGCCGCCGGTCCCAGTTCTTGCGTCAACGTGGCCCAGTCGATGCGACGCGCCCCCGGTTCGATGACGGTGCCTTCCCGGGTCTCCAGGGGCAATCCCGCGTCGACCATCGTGACCACCACGGCGTCTTCCGCCTGCTGTTCCGGGCCGCGGTGATCCGCGGGCGGGTGGGGCAAACAGGACGGGCCGTGCAACAGCGCGTGGGCGGCCTCGTGGATCAGGGTTTGGACCGCGTACGGATCCTTGGCCAGCGCGAAGGGGGCCAGTTGAATGCTGTTCGTATCCGGCGCGTACAACCCTTCGATGATGGCGGTGTCCGTAGCGGGCAACTGACGAATCCGGACCGGGACACCGCGAGCCTCCAGCGCCGCCGCCAGCCGGTCAAAAGCGGTGGGTATCGCCAATGGGGGGGCCACCGTGGCCACCTGCTCGGTGCTCGGGTCCACGGCCGTCAGCCAGGAGCGGGAGCCGGTGACCCGGGCGGTCCCCTCCGTGGTGGGGACCGGGGCGCGGGCGAGTGCCGTAAACGGCGGACGGGCCCCGGTCAACTGCTGGCGCAAGGCCCGGGCCTGGGCCGCGGCCTGGGCTACGTCCTGCGGGCTCTGGGCGGCCCGCAGTTGGCTCAGCAACTGCTGGACGCCGGGCACCAGCGGTTGCACGACCGCCTGATCCGCCGGCGGGCTCTTGGCGATTTGGTCCGGCGTCAGGTCATACGTCAGCAGAGCGGTCAATTCTTCCTGGGCCATAGCCAGGCGGTCCTGGACGGCCGGATCCGCCCACCCCTTGGTGGCGGCCTCCTGGGCGGCCCGTTCCAGCGCCCCTTGCACGCCGGCCAGGTGAGACCGGGTACACGCCAGGCACGACGTGTCCACCGTCATGTCCGGCGCGTACTGGGAATAGGCATCGGCGGGCGCGGCCGAAGGGGGCGTCGGGGGCGGCGAGAGCCGCACGCCGGGCATCCCGCCCACGGCGGTCGCCACCTGGACATAACTGGCCAACTGGCCGGCCAAGGCGCTGGCCTCCGTCAGGTCGCCGACGTCCCGCGCCTCGCCGATTTGTTGCCGGAGGCGCCGGAGGGGCACCAGGAGGGCTTCGGCCTGGGCTCGGGCCGCCGGCGGCATGGCCGTCAGGGCCTCCGGGCGCAATTGGAAGCGTTCCAGGTCGACAGCCCACTCTTGGGTGTCGGCCAGGCGCTTTTGCACTTCCGGATGGGTCAGCCCATCCTCGCGGGCGAACCGCAAGCTCTCCTTCAGGGCGGCGCTGATTTGGAGCATCTGGTCCCGAATGGGGGCGAGCGCCGGCAGACTGGCCGCGGCATCGGTCGAGGGAGCGGGTCCCGACGCGGCGTGTGTGGTGGTGGTGATGGGCGCCGATGCCGCGGCCAGTGCCGTCGGCGGCCCCAGCGTCCCCAACGTCTCCTGCAGGGCCTGCCGAAGCTCGGCCATCTGCCGACGTCGCCGTTCTTCCGGGTCGCCGCCCAACAGCCGTTGCAGGAACGGTTGGGCCGCCGGGTGGGCGGTCAGTTGCAGGACCGTGTTGAAGAGACTCATGCGGGCCCTCCTTGGGTCCCATGATAGACCCGAACGGCCATCCGATACAGCCGTTGACGTTCTCCCCAGTGCTAAAGCGCGGGGCTTCTTTCTCGCGCTAGCGAGCTACGCGAACGCGCCGGTGGGGATGCCACCGCACGCCCGTGGGGGACGCCATCGCCCCAACTACGGGGCCGTAGCCCCGATACTTGCGCCGGATGTTGATGGCCCCGACGCCATCCCGATGGAAGCGGAACCCGCAAGCCGGACACCGATATTCCCGCCCCTGGGGCTTGTGCCGATGTCCGCAGCGGGGACACTCCTGCGAGGTGTAGGCTTCGTCTTGGAGCACCACACGCATCCCCAACCGCTCGGCCTTGTACGTGACCATCCAGCGGACTTGGCCCGTGACCATCTGGTGGATGCGCTGGTTGGCCGCGGGGCCGTAGTCCACCCGTTGCCGCAGATCCCGCACATCGCCGATGACCACCGTCTGCACCCCGCTTGCGTGGAGGGTGGAGACCAAGGCGGTGGTCTGTTTGTGCAGGATGTCGCGGATCTGGTGATCCAGCTTCTGAAGCTGCTTGCGCTTGCTCCGCTGGAGCTTCCGCCAGCGGCGGGAACCCTTCTTCAAGCGAGCCTGCTTGGCGGCCAGCGCCGCTTTGATCTTGTTCTGATACTGTCGCTTGGCCCGCAGGGCGCGCCCGTTAAAGATGGTCGTGGTCCGACCGTCGTGGACGACGGCGAGGTGGATCTCGCCCAGATCGACGCCCGCCGTTTCGTCTCCAGACGGTTCGGGAACCGGAGCCGCTTCGCGATAGACGCACCGCAGTTCATACGCCGAACCCGTCCAGCCCAATTCAACCAGCACCGGCATGCTCCAGCGCCACGGCACCACCAACGGTGGGTTTTCGCGCCCGTTGGACAGGATGAGTTGTCCGTTCCGGACGCGGATGGCCGAGGACTTCCATTGTAGCCGGTAGTATCGGCGGAGGCGATGCGGAGGTTTGGCATGGGGATCGGTCTTCCGGCGCTTCCGCCAGGACTTCAGCGCCCCGTAAAAGCTTTGCACCACGGCATCCGCACTGTGGGCGTGAAGCTGGGGCGAGGTGTGCCAGCGCATCATGGCGGATGGCTTCAGCCACACGTTCTGCTTGCGGACCGTGCGCCAGAAGCTGACCACCGTACGGGTGTACAGTTCGCCTGCCGCTCGGGCCAGCGCGTCGAGTTGCGGAGTCGGCTCCAACCGCAGCCGCCGCACTTCATACCCATTTTTGGTGTTCGATGTACTGCTTTCGGTCAGCGATTCCACCATCGTCCCTCCTGCACATCGCGATAAGCGGCCAGGTACGCCGCCACCATCCGGGCCACGTCAAAGCGTTCGGCCTGGCGGCGGCACCGCCCCGGGTCCAAATGCACGGCCCGGTCGATGGCCTGGGGCAAGTCCCAGGGGTCGGTGACGATGTCGCCGCAATCCGGTGCGAGCAGTTCCGGGAGGGCCCCGTCGCCCCACGCCACCACCGGGACGCCGGCCGCCAGCGCCTCCACCACGCCCAGTCCGAACGGCTCGCCGTAGCCGGGGGTGAGCCAGAGGAGGCAGGCGGCTTCCGCCAAGGCCGCCTGTTTGGCGGCTTCGTCCAACTCCCCGAGATAGCGGACGGAGTCCCCCGTCGCGGTCGTCAGGACGTGGCGGACATAGGCCGGGTCCGGGACGCCGCGGGTCGGCCCGGCAATCCACAGGGGCCGATGGGCCCGGGCCGCCGCCCAGGCGGCGAAGTGATGCCCTTTCAGCGGGTCGACGCGGTTCAGGCTCAAGAGGGGGCCATCCGGGCGCGGCGTCCGCCGGGGGGTGTAGCGGGCCACGTCGACGCCGTTGTAGACCGGCACGACCGGCACGCCGAGTTCGCATTGGAGCCGCCAGGCATGCCACCGGCTGACCCCGACGACCTTCACGTTGGCCGGCGGGCGTTGCCATTGGGCGGTCGGGCCCACACTGGGGCCGTGCCACGTCTGGAGGACGGGGCGCTCCGGGCGGGACCGGGCCCAGGCCCAGCCCACCAACTCCCAGCCGTGGTCATGCACCAGGTCCGCGGCGTCCAGGACGGCCGCATGGCGTTGCAGAATCTCCACGCCGCGGGTGTAGGGAATCACGTCTCCGCCCGGCGGCACCGCCGACCCGGGGGCCCCAAACAACGTGACCCGGTGCCCCCGCTCGGCCAGGCCCGTCGCCAGGGCCCAGACGATGCGTTCGAGGCCGCTCAACCATAGCGTCCCCCCGGCGGTGGAGTCGGAATCGCGCCCGACGAGATTAACGCTATATGCATAGCATCACCTCCCTCCAATCTCAGTGCAGGCCATCGGCGCCTCCTGCCGTTGCAGAATGGCCCCGGCCCACGCGCCCCCGTCGCACCGGCCCTCCCCCACCCGGACCACCGCGGCCGTCGGCGGCACGACGGCCAGGAGATCGGCCGGGGTGTCGAACACCCGCACGTGGGCATGGTGCGGGAACACGGTGTCGGGAATAAACTCCCGGTACCGAATCCACGGATTGAGGCGGGCACAGGCATCCCCCTGGGTTTCCAGGTCGTAGGCATGGCCCAGCGGCACCGTCACGACCACCTGCGGGGCCACCCGGAGGGCTTCAACCAGAGCGGCGGTCGGGTCGGGCACGTGTTCCAGCACCTGGCTCACCACGGCGACGTCAAAGGCGTCGGCCGGAAACGGCAGATGCCGGATGTCCGCCTGGACGAACGTACACGGGAAATCCCCCGGGTCGATGCCGTCGTAGTCCACGGCCGTCAGATGCGGATACGTCGGCAGGTCCGGCGGGACGCGGTCGTGGCGGCCCTGGTAGCCCCGTTGCCAGGTGTTCAGGTCGCCGCACCCCAAGTCCACGATCCGGGCCTGCGGATCCACCACGGCCCGAATCCACTCCCAATAATGGCACGGGTCCCAGCACTCCCAGGTCAGCGATTCCACCATCGTCCCTCCTGCACATCGCGATAAGCGGCCAGGTACGCCTCCACCATCCGGTCCACCGTGTACGCCGCCAACGCCCGGGCCCGGGCCGCCGCCCGGTCGTAATCCGTCCGGCGGAGGGCCGCCACCACCTGGTCCACGGCATCGGGGGCATTGGCGTCCACGCAGGCCCCGTAGGCCGGGTCGGCTACAATTTCCGGGCCGGCGCCGTGGGTCCCCAGCACCACCGGGGTGCCGCAGGCCAACGCTTCCGCAGCCGTGAGGCCGAAGGCTTCCCGGTACCGGTTCGGCGAACACATCAGCCGGGCCCGTTGGTAGAGGGCCCGCTTGGCTTCGTGGTGGCCGGCATACGGCAAGGTGACCACGCGGACGTTCGGCAGGTCGGACGCCAGGACCCGGAACCCCGCGTCGCCGGCGTGATGGTCAGGCAACAGGGGCCGCCACGCCAGGACGAACGGCTGGTCCGGCAGCCGCCGCGCCGCCTCCAGGATCAGGTCGATGCCTTTGCTGGCGTGGGGGCGGCCGACGTACAACACGTACGCCTCCGGGGGCCCGTCATCGGGCGCGTAAAACGCGGTATCCACCCCGTACGGGATGACCCGCGGGTCCGGCAGCACGCCGGGCACTTCGCGCACCACGTCGGCCCACGGGGTCCCCGCCCAGGCGCTGGTGCCGGTTTGGGCCGCCGCCCGGGCGCTGGCCGACAGGACCACGGCGTTGTGACGGCCAAACCGCGGCCACGAAAAATCGATGCCGTTGCGGGTGTAGAGGGTCGGGGCCCGGGGATTGTCCAAATAGGCTTCCTCCACCACGGCGCAGGTGGCACTCAGGTCGTGGATGACGTCGGCCGCCCGCAGGAGGTCCGCGTACCACTCCCAGGCCAGGACGTCCGCCGTGCGGTCGGCGCCGGTCGCCCCTGGAATCAGGTGGAGCATCACCCCGGGCGGGGCCAGGGATCCGCCCGGCGCGATCAGGTGGACCTCATGGCCGCGGGCGGCCAGGCCGCCGGCGAGCCAATAGGTGACGATCTCGCTGCCGTAGGTGGGCGGCGGCGTCGGAATCTGGGCGCCGTTGATCAGGACGATCTTCACCAGACATCCCGCCCGGAGGCCCCCGGCTTTAGCCGTGGGGAGGTAGGGCGGCTCCTTCCTTTCATAGGACAGTGGTCCGTTGTTCGTAGAGCCAGCCATCGTATCTCTGCAACATCCGGCAGCAGTGGTGTGCAATACCTTGCGCGACCCGTCGGCCTTGGGCCAGGATGTCAAAATAGCCGCTGGCCCGCACGGCCACCCGGCCTCGGTGCGTCCCGGCGTACTTGCCCGTTGGCACGACGGCCAAGACCCAATCTCCGGTTTGAAAACCAAAGTGCGTCTTTTGGCGACGGCGGTGACGAAACGGAAAGCCGTATCGATCCACTCCGGCCATACGCCCGGAGCCCCGCCCCTGAGCCGACCACACCGCAACGTAAGCGCTCAGCCGGGTGAACGCCGTAGGGGTGCTCTTTCCAACGCAAAGGGCGTCAAAATAGTGCTCCTTGGGTAGGTTGCGGGCAATCCGCTGCATCTTGGTGAGGGCCCCGGTGCCAGTCTCCACTGGTAGCCCGGTCCCTTTCAGTCGGTGCAGAAGCGCCCATCGGGTGGCGTTCATCAGGGCCGCGTCCCGCAGCGGAGCTTGGGCCCTGGCCTGGACTTCGGGATGGCCGTACTCTTTGGCGGTGCGGTTTCCCTTTTCCTGATTGCACGTGTGGCAGGCCAGGGCGAGGTTGGATACCCGGTCGGTACCGCCGCGGGACTTCGGCACGATGTGCTCGACCTCCAGAACCGGATCCCCGGACTTGCCGCTACAATAAGCACAGGTCCGATGGAACTTCTCCAGCAGATACTCCCGGATCTCATAGCCCTGAAGCTCGCCCTGCTGATACTCCATTCCCGAGATCCCGGGATTCTGCAGGAGCTGGGTGTCAAACTTGGCATGCTCGATACTGATGGCCGTTAACGGCGCTAGCCGTCGGATTTTCGCAACGGCGTTCAGTGTCTGGTCGACGCGAGCCTCCCGCGAAGGGGGAAGCCACCCGTCGGGACGACGGCGATTGCGGAACCGCGTGGGGCGATAGCGGGTCCTCCGGTTCCGCCGCGCCCGCCGGAGAGCCCGCCGGGCATCCAGTGTGGCCTTGATGCCGGGCTTATGCCGAATTTCGCCGAAAAGCACGGCCTTCGCTCCGCCAGCGCCCTCCAGAACCGCAGCCATCCCTGTCACTTTGGACCCTGGGTCCAGCTTGAGCCGAAGCGGCTGAAACGCACTTGCAGTGACCTCCCGATCCTTGAGCCGGATGGTAAAGGGGGCCATCCGGTAGATGACCGCCCGGCCCCTCTCCAGGAGAAGGCGGGCTCGCTTTTCGGTGCAAGGCATCAGCGGTTTTTGATGGCGGTCCAACACGAAGACCACTGTTTTCGCCTCCCTGTTGAGTTCAGGGGAAAGCTCCCCTTACGGGGCTAGTGACGGGCTGGGGTGGACTCTCCCCAACCTCTCTCCTCGCCCATGTTGCCGACCGGCGCGTGCTCCGGCCCGTTTCGCCCACACCCCGAAGGTTGTCTGCAACCGGAGTTTCCAGGGTCCGGGGCTGGAGAAGCACCCCGGAGTGGGTCTTGAGCCTGTCGGCAACGGAGCGGCTTCCATGCCGTGTCCTTGGGCTCAGCCGCTAGGGCTGGTCATAGACGGGCTTGCAAAGTTGCCTTTACAAGCCCCCGGCTTTAGCCCGTGGGGTCTATGACGCCGGCGGGCTCACCTCCACCACCTGCCCGAGGCCGCTCCACACCGGTTCCGTCGCGTTGTCCACCGTGAGCCGGACCGGCATTTCGTGCCCACAGGCCGCGTCGCCGTCCACCAAGACCGGAAGGCGCCACACGTCGTGGACCTTGGCGAAGAAGTAGCAGTCTTCCCCCAGGTCCGCCGCAAACTGAAACCACGGGCGGGGCACGGCGCGGAAGATGCGGAGATCCATCAGGCACCACCCGAGCCCCACCGCGTCGGCGTACAGATGCTGGCCGGGCCCGGGGGGCTGGAGCCGGTCGACCCGGTCGTGCCGGCCGTCGTGCCACCGCATGAGACTGGGGCGTCCCTGCTTGTCGCGATACGGCCCGGCGGTAATCGGGTACTGATGCCGCAGGAGGGCCCGGATGCCCTCCCGCGCCGGCCAGATGTCGTCGTCCCACCACAGCAGGTGGGTGGCGCCGGGGACGGCCAAGGCCGCCTCCGCCAACGCCTCCCGGTTCACGTCGACGCGGTAGTCGCTCCGAACAATGACGCGATGCAGATAGGGCAGCGGCAACAACCGAAAATGCAAGGCCCAATACATCGACACCGCCCGGTGGGCGGTCGTCGGCATGCACAGCACGATGCGGGGCGTCATGACCGGCCTCCCGCCCTGATGCTATCACGGTGACAGGTCGCGAACCACTGATTCCCCGACGTCGGCCCACACCAGGGCGATCAGCCCCAGCAGCACCAGCGCTCCCAGGGACGGTCCAGGGCCGGCGGGGACCACCCCAGGGACCGTCGCGGGCGGGGCCGGGGCCGGAGACGGGGCCGCACCGCCGGCGGTCTGGCCGAAGGCGGCCTCCGCGGCCGGCAGATACTGGCGCCACGCCCCGTTGGTGTACGACGTCCAGGCCGTCAGCCCCTGACTGCGCCACACGCTGGCGGCGGCCTGGGCATTGTGGGCCGGGTTGAACAACCAGGCGGCCCACCCGCAGGGGCTACTGGTCCCGCTCACCTGGGTGAGATAGGCCGCGTGGACGTTGTGGATTTGCCAGAGACCCCAGGAGGAGTACCCGTCGCACAGCCCGTAGCCGGGGTCCCGGCCGTAATCGCCCCGGGCGGTCGGGTCCCACCCCGACTCGGCGCCGGCAATCGCGACCATGACGACCGGCAGGGGTAGCGAGCCGGCCGACGTGCCCACCGTGACCCACGGGAACGCGCCCTGGGCGGCGGCCACCGCCTCCGCGAGGCTCATCAGATACCGGCGGCGCGGAGACCCCGCCCTTCAGGGCTGGAGAGGAGCGCCGCCTTCGTCCTTTCATCAAATCGTTGTATCCTGTCAGCATGAAAGTTCGCTGGACCTTTCGGTGTTACCCGACGCGGGAGCAGGAGCGGGTTTTGGCCCGCACCTTCGGTTGCTGCCGTTTCGTCTACAACCGTTTCTTGGCCGAACGGACGGCCGCCTTTCAACGCGGCGACCGGATGAGTTACGTCCGGACGAGCGCCGCCCTGACGAAGCTGAAGCAAGATCCTGACTACGTGTGGCTCAAGGCCGTGTCGAGCGTCCCCCTTCAACAAGCACTGCGCCATCTGCAAAGCGCCTTTCGGAACTTCTTCGAGAAACGGGCGGGCTACCCCACCTTCAAGAAGAAGGCGCACCGGCAGTCCGCCGAGTACACCCGAAGCGGGTTTCGCTTTGACGTCGGCAACCAGCGTTTGACCGTCTCCGGCCTGGGACGGCTCACGGTGAAATGGTCCCGCCGGGTTCTGGTTGAGCCGACGACGGTCACGCTGATCCGTACACCGTCTGGACGTTACTACGTGTCGATGGTGGTGGACATCACGCCAGTCCTGCTTCCGAAAACGGGGGACAGCGTCGGTGTGGACTTCGGCGTCGCTTGGCTGGCGACGTTGTCGACCGGCGAGCACATTCCCAACCCGCGGTATCTGTCCACGTACGAACGCCGGTTGACGCACTGGCAGAGAGAGTTGGCGCGGAAGCAGAAGGGCAGCCGCAGGTGGGAGCGTTGCCGTGTGCGGTTGGCCAGGCTCCAGGAGAAGGTGGCCAACTGCCGGAAGGACACGATCAACAAGCTGGCTTGGCACCTGGTGTGCCGGTACGACACGATCTACGTTGAAGACCTGAATCTGCGGGGCCTGACTCAAAACCACGGCCTGGCCCGCAGTCTGGGAGACGCGGCCATCGGGTCGGCGATCCGGGCCATCGAAGCCAAAGCTCGCATGCACGGGAAGGTCGTCGTGAAGATCGACCGCTTCTTCCCGAGCAGCAAGAGATGTTCGTCCTGCGGTGCCGTTCGTGACACCCTGCCGCTGGCCGTTCGGGAGTGGCGCTGTGATGCCTGCGGTGCCATCCACGACAGGGACGAGAATGCCGCACGCAACATTTTGGCGGTCGGGCAGACCGTGACGGCGCGTGGAGGGAGCGTCAGACCAACCACGGCTACGGCTGTGCGAGGCAGCTCCCAGCGAAGCGCGAACCATCTCGGATCACCTCCGAGAATCCCCCGGCTTTAGCCGCGGGGAGGATGTCAAGAGCGGTTGAGGAGCGCCAAGGCCAGCAACCCCGCGCCCACAATGACGGCCCCCACTTCCAGCGTGCCGACCGGCACGCCCAGCACGGTCGGCGTGCTGGTGCTGGGCAGGGGGGTCGTGGGCGGCGGGCTGGACGCCGGGCTGGACAGGCCCGTGGACGACACGGTCGAGGGGGCGGGGGCGGTGGTCACCGGCGCCGCGGCGGCGGTCGACGTGGTCGCCGGGGCGCTCTGGGGCCGTTCGAGACGCCCCCAGGTCTGGGGCCCCACGATGCCGTCGACCGTAATGCCTTGTTGGCGTTGGAATTCCTCGACGGCCGCTTGGGTAAGCGGCCCGTAATGGCCGTCGACGGCGAGGCCCGCGTTAATCAACTGGTTCAGCCGCGTCTGAAGGGTCTTGACGCAGGGAAGGCTCTGCCCCTCGTCCGCCACCGAAAAGACCTGACTCTGGCAACTGACCAGCGACGGGAGGCCGGCCGCCGGGGAGCCGGTCAACACCCGCGGGGCCGAAGCGGTCGTCGCCGGCGCCGCGGCGGTGCTGGGGACCGACACGGCCACCGGCTGGAAACCGAGTTGCCCCAAGATGAACGGAATATACGCGGCGGGCTGCACGGCGCTGTGAGGGTCGGCGCCGCCGAACGGCCCGGCCGAGACGGCCGCGTAAAAGTAGTTCCCATTGCCGTTGCCGGCCGGAATCCGGAGGGTGGAGTAGAGATAAATCTGCTGAATCCCCGTCGGCGCCGCGTAGTGGACCTCAAACCACGGGGCCTGGGTGACGATGCCGCGGGTATCGGGGGCCGTCAAGGTCACCAGGCCGCGATTGTACGGATAGACCCGGGGATCCACCAAGGGAGCCCAAGGGGCCCCGCCCCACCCGAACGGGATGTCGCGATTGAGCAGGCTCGCCCCCGGAATAATGCCGCCGGCATTCAGCAGCCCCCCCAAAAAGGACGAACTGTGGTATAGGGGGATGATCCGGTTCCCCAACCCCTGGGCATTGAAGACCGAGAAGCCCGTGCCTGGGGCGTTGACGACGTCCCCGCCCGGCTGGTAGTACCAGGGCCAGGCGCACCAGTCGATCCACACCCCGCCGCCTTCGACGAAGCTCGCGGCGTCGCTGGGGGAATCGTCCGGGCCATTGCCCTGGCGGTTCAGGATGATGCGGAGGACCCGGCCGGCGCCGCTGCTCTCCAGGGCCTGGGCCAGTTGGTCCCACCAACTGTCCGGGGCGGCGCCATGTGAACTGCCGCCGTTGGAGTAGATGCCCGGGCTGGTGACGCCCGTCCCGCCCGGGCCGAGCAGCCGCGCCATGCTATCCCCCCCTGATGAGCGCCACGATGAGCCGGACGACCAAGGCGGCCAGGCCGGTCAGCAAGGCCCCGGTCAATGTCCCGAGATACAAGCTGGTGCGGCGCTCAATCCGTTCCAGCACTTCGTGGGTCTTCCGGCTGGCCGGCCCGTAGACCTCTTCCTTCCACAGGGCCCACTGTTCCTGACTGACATAGCGCAACGCCTGGGCGTTCACGGCCGCTTCGAGGCGGGCCAGGGCCGCTTTGATGTCGGCCACGTCCTCGCGGACGTGGCCCAGTTCCCGTTCCCATTCGGTCGGCACGTGTAGGTTCCCCCCGGGACGCTGCCCGGAGGGGCCTAAGGAACCCGCGGGCAGCGTCATGGTTAGGCGCCTTCCCGCACCTGGGTGAGATGGGCGGTGACGGTCACGGTGCCTGTGGCGGTGGGCGTAATGCTCACCGTCACCGGCTGGTTGCCTTCGACCAAAATCTCCGCGACGCCGGTCGTGGTCCCGGTGCCGACCACCGCGTCGACCACCGCCACCGTGGCGGTCGTCTGGAGGTAGGGGTCCACGTAGGTGGCGGTGACCAGGACCGTGCCGCCGGTTTGCGCCGGACTCACCCCGGCGGTCACCTGCATCAGGGCATCCATGCCGGGCACCCACGTTAGGAGGGGCGTGGTGCCGGACCCCGGGGCCTGGGTGCGGGTGAGACTGGCGACGACGGTCGGCAGCGCCGGCGTAAACTCCAACGCCATACGGATCCTCCTTGTGCCCTTACGGGCCTGGTGTCGGGGAGCCGCGCTCCCCCTCTCTCGACCCAGTTGACGGGCGGTGTCCCGGGGTGGGGCGTTTCGGGCCTCCGCGGGGCGTGTCTGCCCCCACCCCTTCGAGAGCGGCGGACTGAGAGGGCATCCGCCGGTCGGTCTCCAGCCTCCCGTCAACGACGCCCGGTCGTGCCGGGCTTGGTCTGGTCACCCCTCACGCGGGAAGGGCCTCCCCGCGTGCGCGGGGGTGACTCAGTTCACCCCCACTTGGACGTCTTCCCAGAACTTCGTCCCGGCCGATGTGCCGAGCAGCCGCTGGAGCCCGGCCTCCGTCAGGAGCCCCAGACGGGCCCGGAGGATGTTGGACAGGCTCAGCACCCAGACCGTCAGGCGCAGGGGCACCCGACTCGCCGGCGGGTTCTGGGCCTGAATCTTGAAGGTCAAGTGCTGGAGGGCCGGGACAAAACAGTCGACGCCGTCGCGCCCGACTTGGTCCGCCGGCAACACGACATGGCCGGCGTCGTTGTCTCGGTCCACCGTGAGGGTTACCCCGGCTTCGGGCGGGGCGACGGCGGCCAATTCCCGCAGGACCAGGAGTTGGTTCGGGCGGGCCGTCAGGGTCAGCACGGTGGACGATTGCGCCGTGGCCGTCACCCCCTGGGCCCACGCAATCGGCGGGGCAATCTGCCGGTTGGCGTAGGTCCGCTCAATCACCGCCGAAATCGGCGTGGGGTACCAGCCCTTCTGATTATTGGCGTCCGTCCCGAACCCCAGGGCGTCCAAATACGCGGTATCGGTCGGGCTCAGGCCCGTGCCCCGCAGGAGCCGTTCAAAGGCCGGCATCTGCCAGATCGCGACCTGGTAGCGGCCCCGGAGGACCGGGATGGCCAGTCCGGCCGGCGGGAGCACCGTCGCGGTCTGGTTCGACAGTTGGAAACTGAGGTTCCGCACGGCGGCCCAGGCGCCGTGGGCCGGACGCTGATGCGCCAGGCTGTCCACGTAGGGGCGATACGTCTGGGTATCCGCAGTGATCTGGGCGATGACGCCCGGCCACGGGTCCACGGTCACTTCGCGCAAGGAGACCAGCGTGCTGGGGGCGCCGCCGCCGTTCCACCCCTGGACGGCAAAGATCGGCACAGCCCCGCTGGCCGCCAGGTTGGACGCGCTGAACGCATACGGGATGCGTTCGTACCAGTAGGGCTGTGCCGCCGTCAGATCGGTCTGTCCGAAACTGCTGCTCATGGATTCCTCCCGAGTCACTGCTACCGCGGGAGCCGCCCGGATCCGCTACGGGATCAGGCCGTCAGCCCCCATTCGCCGTAGACGGGTCCTTCGAACGTGAAGATCGTCGATCCGCTCACCGTCGCCGACCCGTACTGCCAGGTCTGGTTGACGGCGTCAAAGTAGATCTGGGTGCCCGTGAGGCCGCCGCTCGGGACGCTGGTCACGATTTGGGCCGCCACCGGGCTGGTGGTCGACGCCACGCCGCCTGCCGGGCCGGTCTCGACGAGCACCAGTTGGAGGTTCAGGAAGTCCGGGGCCGCCGGGCTCAGCGCCACCGCCGTATTGGCCGGGACCGCCCCGGGCAGGAACCGCCAGGTCGCCATCGTCTCTGTGCCTCCTTTACCGCTCGATGAGGACGCCCGTGTAGGCGGCCACCACCGCGTACGCCGGAATCGGGGATCCGTTCGCCCCGACGAACGGCGCCGCGTTCTCGCCCATGATCAAGAGTTCGCCGGGGAACCGCCGCAACGGCTGGAACACGTTGTCCAGCGCGATTTGCGGTTGCAGGCTCCCGAACGTGTAGTCGTCCACGTTGGTGGTCGCGAACAAGCCCTGGTTGCCGATGACTTCGGGCACCAGGGTCCCGTCCACCCACCACCCGAGCCGGGCCCAGTTCTGCCCCGGGACCACCGACGTGGGATAGCCCAGCCCTGCCACAGGGGTCCCCGGAGGGGCCGGGACGCCGCGGACGCCGAACCCGCGCAAGATGAACGCATTCGGGTTCTGGGCGAACACCAAGGCCAGGTCCTGATACGTATTCTCCACATTGCCCGGGGCCCCGGCCACTTCGCCGTGAATGCTGAACGTGTAGGGGTTTTGGGCCTGGGTGGCGTTGGCGTTGAACGCGAACCGCCAGTAGGGGTTGATCTTGATCGCCCCTTGGTTCTGGCCGCCGGGCAGCGCCGTCCAGGTCTTCAGACTGATGGGGCCCGGCCGGGCAAACGTGAAGGACAGGGCCGGCTTGCCGGTCACCGCCCGCCGCGGGGTCTGGACGTACACGGTGTCCTGCCACTGCGGCGCCAGATTGGCCAGCAGGGCGGCGCTGTACTGGTACCCCTTCAGGATGATGCGGTAGGCGCCCGTCACCCCGTAGACCGACCGCACCGCCACCTGAATGCTCTTCGCAAACTTGATGGTGGTGTTCAGGATGGGGTGGTTGGGGTTGGCGCCCTTCTGCCGGACGGTCTGCCAGAACGGGAGGCCGAACGGGACGGCGAACCGGGGCCCGCCCCAGACCTGGTTGACCAACGGGGTCATGAGGGTCCAGCCAAAGCCCGGCACATTGATGTAGTGTTGGATGGTGCTGCCGCCGTCCACCACGAGCCAGATTTCGCGCAAATCCTCGAACTGGCCCTGGCTGTTCCGGGGCGGCACCACTTCCATCTGCACGACCTCGTAGGCGTTATTGCCGGTGGTCGTGGAGGACGTGATGGTGTTGGGCGTCTGTTCCGCACTGTTCGCCGCGTAGAGCTTGGTCTCCCCGGGCTGGAGGCCGCCCGTCTCGGTGATGTCCAAGAACGTCCGCTCCACAATGAATTGGTCAGCCATACGCTGCTAGACTCCTTTCACGGCTGCCTGCCGGAGTCGCAGGATTGTCAGTATCCGGTCGACGGGTTGTCGAATGCGGCCGATGTGGCCATCGCCGGCACGCCCGCTAACCCGTTGGCCGGGGGTGTGCTCGTACTGGCGGTGCTCGCGGCGCTGCTCGGCGCCGGCGTCGGGGCGGGCACCACCACCGGAGCCGCCGCGCCAATCCGGCTGGCCAGCAACGCCCGCGCCAAGTCCCCGACCGCCCAGTCGGCGGCGCCGCGCACGTACTCCGCGTACCGCTGGCCCCAGCCCAGCACGTCGGCGGCCAGGAACGCGAAGGCGGCGAGCCGACCGTTCGATTGGCTCTGGATCAGCGGCTTCATGCGGTTCTGGGCATAGTCCGCGATCAGGGCGCCGCCGGCCGCGCCTCCCCAGGACTTCCAGTGGGTCTGGAACTGCATGCGCTGTCTCTCCTTCCGCCCGGCAGTCGCCGCGGTCCGCGCAAACGAATAGGGGCGGCGGGACCTTGCGGTCCCACCGCCCCACTGCTGGGCAGGTGTTTGCTTGAACCGTACCACGGGACCCGGCACGTGTCCAGAGGGACCCGCGGCGTCACCCGTGAGCGAGGCGGTCCAGGAGGGCGATGCCCACAACCACGGCGCCGGCCAGCAGGAGGACGTCCAAGCCGGAGGGGCTGCCGGGAACGCCGGGGGTGATGGGCGTCAGGACCCAATGCAGAAAAGCCCAGTGGGTGATGATCTCCAGCACCAGGAACCCGGCCACGGCCAGCAAGGCCAGAATGCCGATGATGGTCAAAATTTGCGGCTGGCCCTTCAGCCAGCGAATGGTGACGGTATGGTCCCCCGCCGTAGCCCACTGGGTGGCCCCGGGCCAGCGCGGCGGCTGTTCGGCGCCGGCCAGGGCGGTGCCCCCGCGCACGGTCGCATTGAACAGGGCGGCCACGGTGCCGCTCGGGTCGCCCCCGAGAATCGTGGGCAAGGTCAGGGTCAACTGCATCCGGGCGCCTTCCGGTTGGGCGGCTTCCAACGTATACAGGCGACTGGCCACGGCCTTCGCGTCCAGGCGGGCGGTGCCGCTGGCCAAGGTGACCGGCACATACTCATAGCCCGGCGGGGCCCCGGCTCCCATTAGGCTGGACTCCCGCATTGGGTGGGCGGACTGGTGAACTGGGTCGTAAACGCGACGGCCCGGGTGCGGGTGGTTAGGGTGCGTCCGTTCCACTGGAGCACCCACTGGGTGCCGAACGTGCCCGGCAGACTCCAGGGGCTGGTGGTGGCCGTCACGGTGCCGGTGGACAACGGCGGCACGGTCAGGGACAAGCCGGCGTAGGCCGTGGCGGTGCTGGCCCCTTGGGCGCCGTCGGGCCACCAATGGGCCACGACCTGGCCCTGACTGTTGGTGATGGTGCCCAGGATGGTGTAGGTTTTCGTGGCGTCGGTGGGATTGACGACGACCAGCGTGGCCTGGGCCTGGTCGCACGGGCCGACCGGCGCGGCAGGATACCGCTCCTCGACGAAGTCGCCGTCCACGACCCCGGCGGTCAGCGGGGCGCCGGTCGCCCGGGACAAGAGATACAGCCCGGCCGCGATCCCGCCCAGGACCAGCAGGCCCTCCAACGGATGGCCGCCGCTGGTCGCGACGTTCGGCTCGGCGATGATTTCAATCTCCGGACTGGCCTGTGCCATTCAGGACCCTCCTTGCCCCCTGCCGACCGGGGGCACCCACGGCCACCGCGTCGCCCCGGCGACGTAGAGCACCCCGCCCACGACCAACACCCAGCCCCACGGGACCGTGGAGGCGGGGAATGCGGATCGCCGAGTACGCCGTGCCATGGGGCCCCTCCGTTAGGTGGGCCGATACACGACCCGCCCGTCCTGGACGGTCGCGTCGGCCGCCAAGCTCACCTGCACCTGATCGCCGGCCACCACCGAGACCGTCGCCTCCGTCCAGACGCCCGCCGGGACCGGGTTCGCCTGCAACGGGTAATAGGTCTCCCCGCCGTCGACGGACACCTGCCAGACGGTGGCGGTGCTCACCGCGCCCGCAATGGTCAGGGTGCCGGGCGCGGGCACGGGAAACGGCGGCCCGGCCTCCACCGGCGTGCCGGCCGTGACAACCGTCTGATGCCACTGCCACACCCGGGCCGGATAGACGCTGGTCCGTACGGTCCACGCCGGCGTCCGGGCCCCGGGCTCGCCCGCGGTGCCGTTGATCGGGGACGGCCCCGTGGCGGGGGTGTTGGGCACGTCCGGCACCGCCAGGGGCGGTGCCAGCCCGGGCACGTCCGGTTCGTCCCGGAACCGGTCCCGAATCTCTTCCAAGAGTGCGATGATGCGGCCCCACCACTGCTCTTCCGCCATCCGTCGCCCTCCCTATTGCCGAATCTGGTACGTGTACCACAGCGTCGCCGCCATGCGTTGAGCCGGAATCAGCGACGCGCCCAACGCGCCCACCGGGTGATGGAGCAGGTTCAGGTATTGGCTGTCGGTGCGGATGCCGTAGGTGTAGAACAGTTCGGCCGCCAGCCGTTGGGCCTCCTCCAAGCCCCGCAACGCGCCGATGGGGTTGTGCAACAGCGCGTAGTAACTGCGTAACGGTTCCGCCGACACCACCTGCGTCGGTTGCCCGCTGGCCGTCGCCACCTGGGTGACCTGGATCGTCGGCGGCTGGACCTGTTCCACGAACGTCCCGGTAGTGCTGGCCGGCGGCGCGTTGACAAACGTGTAGCTGCCGCCGGCGGCCGTCGTCGACGCCCCGCTGCTGGACGACGCCGGGGCCGGCAAACTGCCGGACGTCCCGCTGACGCCCACCAGGGTCACCGGGCTGGACGGGGCCGAACAGCCGTACGCATTGCACGCCACCACCGACACCTGGGCGGTGCTGGCCCCGCTCTGGGTGTTCAGCGGCAGGCTGAACAGGGACGTCCACGTGACGCAGGTGCTCGTCAGGCCGCTCGCCAGCACCTGCCCGGATGCCGAGACCACGCTGTAGCTGGTGGCCCCGCTCACCGGCTGCCAACACAGTTGGGTCCCGGACTGGGTCAAGCCGGTCGGCGGCGACGGCGGTTCCGCCGTGGGCGTGCCGCCCGTGCCCGGGCCCGTGCCGGTCGCGGTCGTCGCCTGCACCAGGCTGGACGGGTTGGAACAGCCGACGCTGTTGCACGCCAGCAGGGCAAACTGATAGGTCGTGTTGGGCTCCAGGCCGGCGATGGTGGCCGACGTGCCGGCAATCGGTGACGAAATCTGGCCGGTCGTGTTGTTTTGGATTTGGTAGTACGTGGCCCCGGGGTCTTCCAGCCAACTGAACGTGATGCTGGTGGGGCTGACCGCCTGCACCGTAAATCCGCCCGGAATGGACGGCACGGTCGGCGTTTGGGCCGTGCTCGCCGTGGTGACGGTGATCGGCTGGGACGGCTCGGACTCCAACCCCGTGGCCCCAATGGCCACGACGAACAGGACGTAATGGCTGTTCGCCTGGAGGTTCTGAATCGTGGCCGTGTTCGTCGTCACCTGGGCCAGCAGGGTCTCGGGGTTCAGTTGCCAGACCTGGTATTCCACCGCCCCATCCACCGGGGCCCAGGTCAGGGTCACGCTGCTGGTCGTGGCCCCGGTCTGGGTCAACGACACCGGGGCTCCCGGCGCGGCCACCGGGGGGGTGTTCGGCACCGTCGTCGGACTCGCCGCACTCGGGGCGCTGGAGACCGCCGACGGGGCGATGGACGACCGGCCGGTCGTGAAGGAATACAGGGCCACCCCGGCCGCGGCGATGAAGAGCCAATCCTCCGCCGAAATATGGGCCTGGGCATGCGCTTGGGCCTGAAGCTGGGTGCCCCCCGCTGGGGCCGTTGTGGTCGCCACCGGCCTCCCTCCTCACAGCACGGCCCGGGCACCCTCGACGGGGCCCGGGCCACTGCTTCCCGTGCTCTTTGCGGCCAGTATAGCATCCCCAAAGCCGCCCGTGGATGGGCAACGACGGGGCCCGGGGTGTCCTAGAACACGGGGAGCCGTTCCCGGGCTCCGCGTGCTCGGTGGGGTCGCGCGCTACGGCGGCCTGGCCGGCATCTGCTACGGCGGCTGGGACCTGTGGCGACGATCGCGGCGGACGGGATAAGGGAGGGTCCGCGCTCCCCTCGTCCACGACTAATCCGTGCGGAGCACGTAAGCAATGGCGGCGGCGCTCCACGATTGGGAGATATTCAATCGATAAATATCACTCGGGGGCACGCCCACTAAATTGGTTCCCGACGTATTCACGTTGCCGTCCGGTGTGACTTGGATGCGTCGATACAACGATGCCCCTGCCGCCAGCGATGTCGAAAGAGTCGCCAGAGGGTTGCTGTAGCCGTCTACGATTTCTACAGAAGCTGACGCGCTGCCTTCGTTAGTGATGGCAATCTCGATGTATCCGCGTGTGAAGAGCAACGAATTGGACGCGATGGTAAATATCCCAGCGTTCTGCGTCCCAGACGGTGTGACGTTGCTTGCCGTGACATTGGCCATGTTATAGCCATTGGTGGCATTGTTTCCGCCCAGCCACAGCCACGGCTGAATCGGCAACGGGACAGCGTTGTACACCATGTCGGTGACCTGCCCGCTCCCCGGCACCGTGAAGGCCGGGTCCACCACCTGCGGATTCTGCAGGGTGCTCGTCTCCGGCATGCTCTGGCCGGCCAGCGCCAGGTAAATCGTCACCGTGTCGTTGACGTCCGGCGTCAAGCTCTGGCGGTACAGGCTGATGGTAAAGCCATTGCACACGACGGGCAGGCTGTTCAGGTACTGGCGCAGCGCGATGTAGCTCATCGTCGCGGAGAGCGGCACGCCCGACTGGATTTGTTGCCCCACGTCCAATGTTTGGCCGTTGGCGAACGCCAGGATGGGCTGGATGTTGGCCGTGTATCCGAGATTGTTCGTCGATTGGATGCCAAGCCACACGGCCGCGGTGCTGATGACTTGGCCGGCCGGGACGATGTTCTGGAAGGTATAGGTGAGCGCCGGGTCGGACAGCACGCTCGGCGTGGGCGCGGACTGCGGCCCGGACTCGGCGGCGAAGTCCATGCCCGTCGGCAGCAGCTCATTGGTGACGGTGCCGGTGGTCTGCAACGTCACCTGGCTGTCCACGATGGTCGCGTCGACCGTCCCGGCGCTGATGGCCACACTCCCTGTGACCGGAAGATCCACGGTGGCCTGCGTAATGGTTGCGTCCACCGTGCCGGCGGTAATCGCGACCGTGCCGGTCACCGGCAGATCGATGGTGGCCTGGGTGATGGTGGCGTCCACCGTGCCGGCGGTAATCGCCACCGTGCCGGTCACCGGCAGATCGATGGTGGCCTGGGTGATGGTGGCGTCCACCGTGCCGGCGGTAATCGCGACCGTGCCGGTCACCGGCAGGTCCAGCGTGGCGTTGACGATGGCCGCGTCCACCGTCCCGGCGGCAATCGTCACGCTCCCCGTCACCGGCAGGTCCACGGTCGCATTCGTGATGGTCGCGTCGACCGTCCCCGCCGTGATGGCCACACTCCCGGTCACCGGGAGGTCCACCGTGGCTTGGGGAATCGTCGCCTCCACC
>Ga0080006_1159195_pt1 | contig 24254 bp, 19 predicted proteins | sample RS3BMetagenome_FD_69209 | JGI IMG/M metagenome (GOLD analysis project Ga0080006, IMG submission 69209) | Ferric oxide microbial mat and aquatic microbial communities from Rainbow Spring, Yellowstone National Park, USA - RS3B (SPADES... ...
GTGTCCGGCTCCCCCCGGAAAGCGTGCCGCCGAAAGATGAGTATGGCAGGGAAAACCCCCCCCCAACCCACCCCCCGACCCCCCCACATCTTTTTTTTTCCCCGCCACATCCGATTATCGAATCGCGCTATTTTCGCCTGCACAACATCTCGTGCGTCGCAGACCAACTACCGTTCCCGTACACAACATCTACCCTGCCCGAAACGCACCTCTCTTGTAAATGCAAACCACTTTAGTCCGAATTGCTAATGACAGGGGACAGGGTGTAGTGAAGAACGCCCGCTTCACCCTCCATCCTCTCCCCTCCACCCTGCTTTCTGTACTCTGTCTCTATGCGTCCACGCCACAACCCGCGTCCTCCCCGCTACGACGCGGAGGCTGCGATCCGCGAACTCACCCTTCGCGATCCGAAACTTGGCAAACTCATCGCCCGCGCCGGTCCCTTCACTCTCCGCGTGGCCAGCACCCAGTCTCCCTTTGAAGCGCTCGTCGAAAGCATCGTCTATCAGCAACTTCACGGCAAGGCCGCGGCCACCATCCATCGCCGTCTGCTCGAAGGCTTCCATCCCATCTGCGGCATCGGCGTACATCCGGGCGCCCAGCATCTCCTCGACTGCCCCAACGAACAACTCCGCGCCGCCGGCCTCTCTCACAATAAGGCCCTCGCCCTCCGCGACCTCGCCGCCAAGACTCTCGACGGCACCGTTCCCACCCTCGCCCGCATCCGTCGCATGTCCGACGAAGCCATCATCGAGCACCTTACCCAGGTGCGTGGCATCGGGAGATGGACCGTCGAGATGCTCCTCATCTTCCGTCTCGGCCGCCCCAACGTCCTCCCCGTAGACGACTACGGCGTCCGCAAAGGCTTCGCCCTCACCTTCGGCAAGCTCAAGCCCACCGACAAGGTGACGGCCCCCGACCTCCCCAAGCCCGACGTCATGCACCGCCGCGCAAGGAAATGGCAGCCCTGGTGCTCCGTCGCGAGCTGGTACCTCTGGCGCGCCTGCGACCTCGCCTCCGGTAAAATTCCCTCTCAGCCATAGAAGACCTGCATCAAAACAAACTTCACGTCCGGCAGATCACCTGAACACAATGGCTAAATCCCGCACCTCACCCGCAAAGCCTCAACCCGCCCCCAGCATCCCACGCTACGTCTGCGTCCACGGCCACTTCTACCAGCCGCCGCGCGAGAACCCCTGGCTCGAAACCGTCGAGGTCCAGGAGTCCGCCGCCCCCTGGCACGACTGGAACGACCGCATCACCGCCGAGTGTTACGCCCCCAACGGAGCCTCCCGTATCACCAATAAAGAAGACGAGATCATCCGCATCATGAACAACTATGCCCGGATGAGCTTCAACTTCGGCCCCACCCTGCTGAGTTGGCTGCACGACAAAGCGCCCCGCACCTATCGCATGATCCTAGACGCCGACAAGACCAGCGCCCAGCGCTACAGCGGCCACGGCTCCGCCCTCGCCCAGGTTTACAACCACCTCATCATGCCGCTCGCCAGTCGCCGCGACGCCCTCACCCAGATCCGCTGGGGCATCGCAGATTTCGAGTACCGCTACGGCCGCCGCCCCGAAGGCATGTGGCTCGCCGAGACCGCCGTCAACCGCGTAGTCCTCGACCTCATGGCCCAGGAGGGCATCCGCTTCACCATCCTCGCACCCAACCAGTGCGCCCGCGTCCGCCAACTCGCTCCCGCCACAAATCCGGCCCTGAACTCGGGCGACAAATCTCCCGCCGCCACTCCCCCCCAGACCCCCTGGACCGAGACCCCCAACGCCTCCGTAGACCCCACCCACCCCTATCGTGTCTCTCTGGACGAAGGCCGCAGCATCGCCGTCTTCTTCTACGATGGTCCCAACTCCCGCGCCATCGCCTTCGAGGGCCTCCTCAACAGCGGCAAGGACTTCGCAGAGCGCCTCCTCTCCGGCTTTCATCCGTCCTCGCCCAACGACCCCGAGCCTGCTCAGCTCTCCCATGTCGCCACCGACGGCGAAAGCTACGGCCACCACCACAAGCACGGCGAGATGGCTCTCTCCTACGCCATGCACTGGATCGAGGACGGCGACCAGGCCAACCTCACCAACTATGGCGAATTCCTCGAGCTCTTTCCGCCCCGCTGGGAAGCCGAGGTCGCCGACGATACCTCCTGGTCCTGCGCTCACGGCATCGAGCGCTGGCGATCCAACTGCGGCTGCAACAGCGGAGGCCAGCCTGGCTGGAACCAGCAGTGGCGCGCACCCCTGCGAGAGTCCCTCGACTTCCTCCGCGACCAGACCGCCCCCCTGGCAGAGAAGCTGGCCAAAGGTCTGCTCAAAGATCTCTGGGCCGCCCGCGACGCCTACATCCAGGTCGTCCTCGACCGCTCTGGCACCTCCACGGAACGCTTCCTTCTCGAGCACGCCACCCGCGATCTCACCGAAGCCGAACGCATCACCTCCCTCGAACTCCTCGAACTCGAACGCCACACCCAGCTCATGTACACCTCCTGCGGCTGGTTCTTCGACGAGATCTCCGGCATCGAAACCATCCAGATCATCGCCTACGCCGGTCGCGTTCTACAGCTCGCCGCCAAGCTCTTCGGCGAACCCGGCAAAGCCCTCGAAGCCCCGTTCCTCGAAATCCTCGCCCGCGCCAAATCGAACGTCCCTGAGATGGGCAACGGAGCCGAGGTCTACCGCCGCTACGTCACCGGCATGAAGATCGGTCTCGACGAGGTCGGCGCCCACTACGCCATCAGCTCCATCTTCCGCGCCTATCCCGAGGACGGCGAGCTCTTCTGCTTCGACGTCCATCGCGAGAGCCACGAGGTCTTCAACTCCGGCCGCGGCCGCGTCGCACTCGGCCGCGCCCTCATCTACTCCCGCATCACCGAAGAAGCCGAAGAGATCTGCTTCGCCGTCCTCCATCTCGGCGACCAGAACCTCTCCGCGGCCGTTAAAAAATACTCCTCCGCCAACCCCGCCGATATCGCCGCCTTCGCCGCGTTCTCCAACGACATCGGCACCGCCATGCGCCGCGCCAACCTGCCCGAGGTGATCCGCCTCATCGACCGCTTCTTCGGCGACATGGATTACTCCCTCACCTCGCTCTTCGCCGACGAGCAGCACCGCATCCTCAACACCATCCTCACCCAGACCATCACCGAGATGGAGGACTCCCTCCGCAAGATCTACGAGGATCACGCCTCCCTGCTCCACTTCCTCACCGAAACCGGCATGGCCGCACCGCCAGCTCTCGCCTCCGCCGCCCGCTTCGCCGTCAACGCCAGCCTCCGCCGCGCCCTCGAAGCCGACCCCTTCGACCCCATCGAGATCGAAACTCTCCTCGCCCGCGCCGATGCCGATCAGATCCCCCTCGACGCCCAGCTCCTCAGCTTCACCGCCGGCCTCCGCATGAAGCGCGCCATGATCCGCCTCGAAGCCTCCGTCGGAGGCGACACATCAGACTCATCGAATCACCCCGAGAACGGGGCCCAGGCAGCCCTCGCCACCGCCCTCATCATCGCCGAAACCATCCACAAAATGCCCTTCGAAGTAAACATCTGGCAGGCCCAGAACATCTGGAACGACCTCCTCCGCCGCAGTGACACCGCCTACTGGAAGCCCGCATGGAAAGAAGACTTCAAACGCCTCGGCAGAACCATGAACATCTCCGTAGACGAACTAGTCATCGAAGAGGGCGTCTCCGCCTTCTAGGACTCAGCCTCGCCTTGATCAGGCTGGCGGGTGCCCGCACCTTACCCGTCACAGACTCCGCCAAGCATGAAGCTGAGAAAAAAGATCGCCTTGACGACCTGTGCTGAGGCCGATACTTGAGGCACAGACAAGATCATTCCCTTCATCTGACGCAAGGTGGGGAGGTCCTGGAAAAGATCGGCACGGTGGCGCGGGAGCATCAGGATGCTCTGCTCTCCGCTCTCAGCAGGGAGGAGCGGAACGAGCTTGCCACCCTGTTGCTCAGAATCGCTGACCAGCACAGACTCGTGCGAGGGGTTCACCCGCGGATATCAGCGCTTGGGAAAGCCCAGGCGGCGGGTGGCAGAAATCCACAAAACTGAGCAGGGGTAGTGTCTTTGTTTTGTGTAAACGTCCGGGTTGAAGTTCCATGGATTGTCATACGCACGGGTGTGAGAAGGCGGGTGGCTCACATCTGCCTTCACCCCCACCACCGGGTGCCCCATCTTCGCGACGGCTTTATCGTCGCTAGGTGGGCCATTTTTGCGGCAGCGAAATCCCGACACTCTCCTCCCGAGAAAACAGATCGTGCTCCCGCGGTGTGGCGGATGGTTTCGCCACGCCGCAGGATCTGGCTCAGGACTTGTGGAACGACATGGAGGTGGTGGATGGGGCGGGTTCCGGAGTGACGTCGGTCTCCTGGATGGCGCTTCCATCCTGACTGAGAATGAAGGTGTTCTGACGGCGAACCTTTCCGTCGTCATAGTAGGTGACCTTCAGGGTGTGGGGGTCTTCGAGCTTGATGGACATGGAGGCACTCTCGGAGAGCTTCACTTGAGTGCCGTCCAGTTTGCATTCGGCGGGTTTGGAGCGGTCGGTCTCCTTGAACGCGACGTTGTCTCCCGAGACCGCGATCGACAGTATGCCGGTATCCGAGGATGAATTGACGCCTGTCTGCTTCCAGACGCCCGAAAATCCCGGTCCGCCGGAGACGCGATCCGAAGTCGACGTCATGGTGTAGGGGCTGTCGTCTGGCGGGGAGATCTTCGCCGTACGGGTGAGGGTCTTGCCGTCGGGTGAGATGGAGACCGTAACGTTGCTGACCGTTTTGCCGTCCCTGGTGGCGTCGATCGTGTAGCCATCGCCGGTCTTGGCGCATGTGACCATGCGTCCGGCATCGGGCTTGGGCTGCCCGTCGCAAACTACCTTGTGGCCTGCGGCGCTGCCCTGGGTAATGGTGTAGCCGTCCGCATCCGTTGCGATCGTGAATGCGGGAAGATCGTACTTGATAGTGGAAGGATCGACCTTCCAGTCGCCGTTCCACGGATTTACCTGCGCGAAGCAGGAGGAATGAAGAGCAGCAAACAAAAGTAGACCTGAGAAACCCATGCCAAATCGCTTCATGACTATCCGCCTTTAAATTGAGATTGGGGGCCTGTAAAGCGCGGACAGCGAGGGAGGGTGGCGTCCATTCTCGCCGTAATGCCCGTGCCTGTCAAGAACCTCGTGGTAATGGTCGCGGCGCACCGGTGGTCACCTGCGATTGCCCACATCTCCCCTCACCAAAACCATCGGGTTCCCATCTTCACTCTCGGTGGTCCGCAGTCGCACAAGCCATTCTGTGCCATGCAGTAAAGTTGAATTGTGGGTTCAAGCACAACAGGCGTTCCGGTCATGGCGCTCACACATCTCTCTCGCTCCGCTCTCCTCCGCCGAAGCTTCCTCCTCATCGCGGCACTCCCGATAATCTCGTGGAGCCGGCCCGTGCTTTCTCAACCCGCCACCAGCCTCGACGACTGCGCACTGCGTCGCATCACAACCCTCCCCGGCAGCCACAAGTTCGCCAGCGACTACATCGAAACTCTCGCCACCGACCCATCCGTCGACGACCCCAACACCCTCTTCGCCCTCACCGCCGACCTCAGCAACGACGTTCCGCCGCCAAACCGCGCCCTCTATATATCCCGATCCACCGACGGCGGCGCAAACTGGTCCGAGCTCGCCCGCATCGACCCTCGCTACTTCGACGCCAGCATCGGCGAAGGCATCCGCAACGGCCTGGCCGTCTCGCCCGGCGCAACCTCCTTCGTCCTCACCACCCAGCGCGGAGCCTTCCAGGTCATCCTCCAGCCCAACACCTACCAACCCCTCATCAGGAACATCCCCGGCCCCAGCGTCCCCATCTCACCGCCCAAAATCCCCATCGCGAAAAAACCAGGCGACGCCGTCCGCGCCAACGCCGCCCTCATCACCGCCGACGGCAACCACCTCTTCCTCGGCTACGGCTACTTCGACCTCGACCCCAAACTCTTCCTCTACCGCAACTCCGGCACACCCAGCGAACCCACCTGGACCGAACAGGCCGAGCTCACCGGCCTCCCCACCGATCTCGACATCCTCTCCATGCAGTTCGACGACCCCGCCAACCCCGACCCCACCTTCCTCTACGTCGGCACCGGCGACCAGGTCTACCTCCTCCAGCTCCACGCCCATCGCTGGAGCCTGGTCGAAGGCGTAGGCCCCGACTCCGCCATCCACGGCATGTCCGTCACCGGCGGCCTGCACCTCGCCGCCTGCTGGGGCGTCTACAATCCCACCGGCCCCGGCACCGTTCGCCGCGTCCTCAACCCCAGCTTCCTCATCCACCGCAGCTCCGACGAGGCCGGCAACAACGTCCGCGCCTACAGCATCGACGTCGACCCCGCCAACCTCAACCGCGAGGTCATCAGCGCGCTCACCGGCGTCTATACCAGCACCGACCGCGGCGAGACCTGGCGACGCCTCAACGACCTCCCCGACGAAGAGTTCCGCACCGCCCGCTTCACCTCCAACGGCGACGTCCTCGTCTCAGGCATCGCCGGCACCTACCTCGTCCACCCCTTCTCCGAGACCTGCTCCCCCCGCCTGATCCCCCGCGACAAATAGCCGGCCGCACCTTGTATTCATCTGGGTGCACAGGTCTCGATTCTGAAACCTGGGGTTTCGCTCAAAGGCACCATCGCACCACGGAAAGTCATCATTTCGACCGCAGCCACGCGGTCTCATCGCGTGGCGGAGCGGAGAAGCCCCCGCATTTGCTTTTGCCTTCTGCCTACCTCACACCCGCGGCTTATGAGTTTGTAAACAGGTTCTTAGACCGGACCGCGCTGCATCGAAGGCTTCCGGTCCAACACCGAGAGATGTGCCTCCATCGTGTGGCTCTCCCCCGGTGCCAGCGTGATCGCGTCCTTCGCCGCATTCACCGTCTCCACTGCAACGAACTCGTGCCACTCCGTCGGCTCCAGGTCGGGCAGCTTCGCCGTGCCCGAATCCCACGGATTCCACACCACCGTCGTTTTCGAGCCGGCCTTCGCCACCGTGATGCTCCGCGCTCCCGCCCCGTCGTCAAGCACGCAGTCCCCCGTCGTATCCAGGTAAACGCGGTCGGTCGGACCGGTGAACGTCACCGCCCCATGCTGCATCTTCGGCTTGAAGTCGTCGTTCTTGTCGAGATACGTCACGCCATCGAGCCCCGCAACGCTCGCCTCATGCACATCGGCAACCGCATAGTACGTATGCAGCGCCTCCTCAAACACCAGCGGCGCAGCCGCCTCATTCGCCACGGTAAGCTTCAACTCCAGCGTGCGCCCGATGACCAGTTCATACGCCAGCCGAAACCCGTCGTACCCAAGACTGCGGCTCATCTCCGTCGGCCCAAGCGTGAACGTGAGATGAAGGTCTTCGCCCGCCAGCGCCGCAAACACAAGCGTCCACTCCTGAAGGCGCGCGAAGCCATGCGACGGCCCAGCCTTGCCGTCATGCCGCGTGGCGAACCATGGAAACGCGATCGGTACACCACCGCGAATCGGCTTGCCCGGAGCGAACTCCGATTTCCGGCTGGTAAACAGAACCGGCCGGTGCCCCGCAGGCTGCCACGCCGTGATGTGCGCCCCCTGCAGATACACCGTAGCCGTCGCATGAGGCGTCGTCACGCGCGCGTAAACCAGTCCCGCCGCCGTCGCTTCAAAAGCAAGCACGCCGGCTAGCCCGAACCGCTCATTCAAAGTATCGAGTTGCATCGTCACTCTCTGCTCGTCCTGTTGTAGGTAACTAAATTAGTTACAAATAACAGGACGCAGGATCATATCTGTGAAAACGCCGTCGGAGTCAGAACCAGGTTCGAGATATTGCTCACGATCTCCTCGTAGTTATAGCGCGGGGAACTCTTCAGCTTCACCCATGCAGGATCAGCCCCGAACACCTTCCACCGTTCCGTCAACTCGTTCAGGTCGGCGAAGCTGAGCATATACGTCAGGTTCGGCAGTCTGGACCCGATCAACGTATCGCTGTAGAACACCGGCCCGCAGCCTGCATTCTGAAAGATCTCGAACTCGCCATGGTGAAACATCTCCACCTTGCGCACATGCGCCGCGTTGCTCGGGCTCTCGTACGTACGAAGCTGGAAGATCCTCTTGCCATGCGTCGCCGTCGCCGCCGGCACCGTCAGCTTCGGATGACCTTCGAACGCGATGTGCAGCGAACTCTCCACCCGCTGAAACGCAGGTGCCGTCGCCGGTGCATTCCAGAACGGCTCAGCCGCCTTCATAAAAGCCTCATCCTTCGCAAGCGCAAGGTCCGACGTCACCAGCGTCTCCACGTTGCTGCTCGGCAGCAGCAGATACAGCGTCGGCGTCTCCGTGCCGAACGTCAGATTGAATGCCCCGACCGGCGCAATGCCCATACGATTCAGCGCGGGAATCAACGCATTCGACACGTAATTTTCGGTAAGCTTCGTCTGCGGGCCGGACTGCAGATGATATTTGCGAATCTCATAGTATTCCCGGCCGTGTCCCGGAGTCGTCTGGCCCGACGGCGTCTGCGCCTCCGAAGGGCTGGTCAATGCAAGAGCGGATGCTGCAAGCGATGCGGTCAAGAATTCACGCCTTTCCATGGTTCTCCTCGGGGTGCCGGTTGGGTTTGGCTGCTGCGCTCGATAACTTCAGCACACTAGAAGCATACAGTCTGAACCCGCAGGCTGGCACACGACGCGGAACGGAAGATGGCGCACTCGTGTTTGCTTCGCCACCATCCACGACACGATCTCCCGTTGGCCAGCCACCAAGGTGCGATCCGACCTTTAGAACCGGTCAGAAATATCTGAAGTCGTCATTTCGACCGGAATCGCGCGGTCTCATCGCGCGGTGAAGTGGAGAAACCCCCGCATTTCGCGTTTGTCTTTTCTCCTGGCTTGCAGGAGAGCCATGGTTCGAGCAGATCGCTACACAGGCTCTAACGAATCACAAATACGCCGTTATGCTTGAAGCATCATGCGCCGACTTCCGCTTCCTCTGCTTCTCTCCTTGACGCTTCTCGCCGCCGCAGCGCACCCCGCATCTGCGATCGAGGTCAGGATCTCCCCGCAGGCCCTCGAGCGCACGCTCCGCGCACAACTCTTCACCGGCCCCGAAGGACGCTACTACATTCGCGGCAATCCCACCTCACCCTGCTACGTCTACGCCGAATCGCCACACGTCACCTTCGTGCAGGACCGCATCCTCGTAGAGGTTCACGCGAAAGCCAGACTCGGCACTGCGCTCCATGGCGCCTGCATCGGCGTCGCACTCACCACCGAAACCCAGGTGTCCCTCATACCCGACGCCGAAGAAGAGAGCATCGGCTTTCGCGACGCGCGCATCGAGCGCCTCAGCGACTCCCGTGAACTGAACCTTCTCCTCAGCCCATTCCTCAGCCACAAGCTGCCCGCGCAGATGAAGGTCAACGCCGCCGCCCTCATGCGCCAGTTGCTCAGCCGCTCCACCGAGAGCACCGGCTACACCTTCTCGCTCGACTCGCTCAAGCTGCACTCCCTCCTGGTCGAAGGAACGTCGCTGGTCATGGACGCCGACGCCAACCTCCACGTCGACTGAGTGCCTTCGTGCTGGATGAAGTGAAAGTTCCCCGAATCCGCCCTTGCTCTTGTTTGTTCTTCGCCGTCATCCCGACCCTCGAGCGTAGCGAAGGGGAAGGACCCCTGTATTTGCTCTTCCTTCCAACGACCCACCATTCCTTAGAACGATAGCCGCGCACCAAACTGAAACTGCCTCGGATCATACGAGGCAGTGGGCGTCCCAGCCTGCGTGTACAGCAGGTTTACATCCAGCACATTGTTCTTGTTGATCAGGTTGAACGCATCCGCGGTCAGTTGCAGAGCCAGGTTGCCCGGAAGCGAAAACGCCTTCGCAAAGCGGAAATCCGTGAACACCGTATACGGCCTCACCCCGCTATTGCGACCCAGATCACCCGCATAGTAGCTGCTCGCAGGTCCCGCGTCCGCAGGCGCATCGATATAACAAGGCAGGTTCAGCGCGCCCGTCGGCGAGTACTTCGACAGAACCGGCGCCGTCCCGCAACTGGTCACACCGCTGTTCGGCGCAACCGCATTCGGGCGATCCGTCAAAGGATCGAAGTCGAAGTTCGTATCCGTTCCCGTAAGAATATTGAACGGCCGCCCCGACGAAATCTCGATGATCGGTGCAATCGTGAATCCTGAAAACGCCGCCGGAAAGAATCCGGTGCGGCTGATATGCCCGGAGTTGTAAACCCCCGAAAGCACCAGCCGATGCCGCTGATCGAAGCTCGACGTACTCCTGTCCGCATTCGGCGCAAAGTTGCTCTGCGGCGCATCCGACGTCGAAACCACATCGGTCGAATCGTCAATCGCATGCGACCACGTATAGCTCACCAGGAACTCATAACCCGCACTGAAACGCTTCTTCAGGTTCACGCTCAGCCCGGAGTAGTCCGACGTTCCGGTCGTCAGGTTCGGCGACATATCGCCGAACGGAACCGGCACCCCGACGCCCAATCCATCGGCATTCGCAATCTCGCTGGCCAGCGCCACACACGGTCCGGCGCCCACTGCCGGGTTCGCCAGAAATGTCGCCAGCGAGGTATTCAAACCCGAGCGCCGAAAGAAATTCAACAGCGGCGGCGCCACATACGGTCCAGTCGGACCCACGCCGCACGGGTTCACCCCGCTCGCCGTCGCCACCGTCAGCGGATTCGACGTGGGGCTCGCCGTGCCCGGAGCAGCCGTGCCTGCCTTCACCGCATTCACCGCGTTGCGCCAGTTCGCCACCAGAAGCTGCGGATTCACCGCATTCACATTGATCGGGCGATTCAGATGACGCCCGCCCGTCGAGTTGAACGCGATATTCAGCGACATCTGGTGCCCAAGATCCTGCTCAACTCCAAACGAGATCTGCTGCACGTACGGCGTCTGGAAATGCAGATCCGCCGGCAACCCCGACGGCAAAATCGCCAGTGGGAAGCCCGCTGCAAGATAGTTCTGATTCACAAACACCGAGTTCGAATTGTTCGGATCGAACCGCTGCTGCCCGGGGATATAGTTGACCGCCGCCGCAGCCGTTCCCAGGCAGTCCGGATTCGCCAGCGAACCCTGAAACGCATTCGTCGCATTCAAATTCAAAGGACTCGCCGACGTCGCCGGGCCGCCTGCCGCGCACGGCGAGCCGCCCGCCAGGATCACCAGCGGAACCTTGTTCGCGTTGAAGCTCGTCGACTGCGACTCCAGATTGCCCGGAGCCCGATCGTAAAAAATTCCGTAGTTTGCACGAATCACCGTCTTCGCATCGCCGCGCAGATCGTATGCAATCCCCACCCGCGGAGCGAAGTTCGTATCCTGCAGCCGTATGCCCTCGCGAATCCCGTACAGCCGCTCCGCCGTATTCGTATTTTGATTGATCGCAAGCTGCGTCGGAAACGCCTCCACGTCGTAGCGGATTCCCGCATTCAGCGTCATCCTGCTGGTCACGCGCCAGCTATCCTGCAGAAACGCGCCCAGCACCTTCAGGTCGTACTTGTACGTCGTATTGCCGATCCCCTGCGCGAACGATTGCGGAATCCCCAGCCCGTACGCCTGGATCGCAGAGAAGCCCGGCAGCCCCGCCAATGCAGGAGATACATCCGTCGTGTTCAGCCCCGCAAAGCTGTAATCGCCCCCGCCGTACAGTTGCCCCTGCAACAGGTTGATCGGGATATACCGCAGGTCCACACCCGTCTTGAAGGTGTGCGCGCCCCGCGTGTACGTGAAATTGTCCTGAAGCTGATTCTGATCCTCCACGCGATCCACCACCGAGAACGGCGTCTTCCCAAAGTAAGCGAACCCCGGAATATTCACCGCCGTGTTGCCGCCGCCGGCGGAGTTCGTATTGGCAAACAGAACCGGATGCCGCGCGAACTGGTACCGCAGCTCATTCACCTTGTTGCTTCCAAACAATACCGTGTACTGCCCGGCGATCGCCACGTCGTGCAGGCTCTGCGTCGCCGTGCGCGAAAACGAATTCTCGCCGATGTTCTGATTCGCCGCGCTCTCTTCGATGCCGGTGATGTAGCTCGGACTCACGCTCGCGTGCAGCGTCAACTGCTGGTTATTCGTAATCTTGTGGTCGATACGCAGCGAGTACACCTCGGTCTTCTCCGTAATCGGAAAGTTGCCGATCAGGCTGTTCAGCGGCGTAAACGAGGTCGGTGTCGCCTGCCCGGAGGTCGCAAAGTTGTTAGGCCCGATCAGGCCTTGCAGAAACGCGGGATTCTGGCCCGTCGTAGCCAGCGAGGAGCCCGAGCCGACCAGCGCGATGTACTGCTGAATCCCCGGCGTGTTCGCGGGAACCAGCGCGTTCTGCAGAAACGCCTGCTGCTGCGCCGTTCCCTGAATCACCAGCGCGCCCGCCGGAGCACCATAGAACCGGCTCACGTCGATGCTGGTCAGGCCAAAATTACTCGCGCCAATATCCGAAAATCCTGTCTCCTGCCGCCGCGTGATCTCGGTCGAGAAAAAGTAAAACGTCTTGTCCGGAATAATCGCGCCGCCGATCGTAAGCCCGGCCTGAACCCGCGTATACGCCGGCTGATACACCGTCGAAAACGGATTCGTCGCCTGGATATAACGATTGCGCAGAAAGCCGAACGCGCTGGCATGCGTCGCATTTGTGCCCGATTTAGTTACAATATTTACCACGCCGCCCGATGCCCGCCCATACTCCGCCGCAAAGCCGTTGGTGACGATCTGAAACTCCTGCACCGCGTCCTGCGACACCGTCGTCCGCGTACCCCCCGAGATGTAATCGCCCGCATCCACGCCATCGATGTTCACAGAGTTCGACCGCGCCCGCACCCCGCCGAAGTTCAGACCCGACGTCGGAATCGCGCCGATCGACGGCGCCGCATCCCGCGCGATCTGCGAGTTGGTCAAAGCGAAATTGATGTAGTCGCGCCCGTTCGTCGGCAGGTTGTCGATACGAAGCTGATCGATCGTCGTCGACTGCGAACTCCGCTGCGTCTCGATAATGTCCGCGCCCGAGCTCACCGTCACCGTCTGCGTGCTCCCCACCGCCAGCGCGATCGGAAGCTGCGCCTGTTCGCCCGTCGTCAGCACCACATTCTTGCTGACGTACGTGTTGAACCCGGGCGCCGTCGCCGTCACCGTGTAGCCGCCCGGAGGGATCTGCAGGAACTGGAAGCTTCCTTGCCCGTCGCTCGCCGTAGTGCGCGACACCCCTCTCGCTCCATTCGTAATCGTGACGGCCGCATTCGGGATCGCCGCGCCCGTCTGGTCATGCACCGTGCCGCTCAACTCCGCGGTCGAGATATTCTGAGCCCGCGCCACCCCTGGGAAGAGGCCAGCGACGAGCACGACAGCGGCAAGAAAGCTCGGAGGGAACGGTCGCACGAGGCGTGTCAACATGTTTTCAACTCCTGTGCGATCGGCAAGAGCCATACCGTTGGCGACGGCCAGCACGATCGCTTCGACAACGCGATGTTCTACATGAATGACCATTCAGTACGCAAGCGAAATTCGCCACAACAGCCGATAACGCCGTTTCCATTATCGTGTCCTTGCCTTCGCTTCTTGTTTGTCATTCCCGAAGATTCTCTGCTGTTGTCCTCACCCTTGCTGTTGCTGTTGCCGCTGCATCTCTTGTTGTCATTCCCGAAGGGAATCTGCTGTTGTCCTCCGTCTCCGCCGTCATACAACGCAGCAAAAATCCTACCTCTCGCCTGAATCGGCACCATCGGTGACAATCGGTGTTAAGCCTTCAATTCCGCGTAATCCCCAGCTCCCGGCCACCCGCCGTCCGCAGCCCCCAAGCCATGCGCGGCGTGTTGTGCGCGATACCCACCCGCCCGTCCGGCCCCAGCAGAATGATGCCGCCATGCCCGCCCAGCCGGTCGAAGAGATAGCCGATCGCAGCCCGCGCCGCATCCTCCGGACTCGACCCCGCGGCAACCCGATCCACCGCCCACTTCCCCAGCACCAGCTTCATAATCGGCTCGCCCCAGCCCGTCAGCGACACCGCCGCCGAGAGGTTATCCGCATAGCAGCCGCACCCGATCAGCGAAGAATCCCCCACCCGGCCCGGCGCTTTGTTTAGCGTCCCACCCGTGCTCGTCCCCGCCGCCAGGTTGCCGTGTACATCGAGCGCCACCGCACCCACCGTGTCGTGCGAGTCCAGCGCGCCCGAAAACGTCTTGTCCGGAAGTCCCGCAAGCTCATCCGCCTGCGCCCGGTACAGCCTCTCCTGCTCGCGCGGAATCACCAGCTCCATGTTGTCGCACAGCGCCATCCCATGCTGCCGCGCAAACCGCTCCGCTCCCGTCCCCACAAAGTACACATGCGGCGACTCATCCAGCACCAGCCGAGCCGCGCGGATCGGATTCCTCAGCCGCTCCACACACGCCACCCCGCCCGTGCGAAGGTTCTCGCCATTCATCAGCAGCGCATCCATCTGCACCCGGCCATCCTGCGTCAGGAACGAGCCCCGCCCCGCATCGAAGGTCTCATCATCTTCCATCACCGCGACTGCGGCCTCGACCGCATCCACCGCCGAGGCGCCGCGTTCCAGCAGCGCATATCCCGCATGCAGCGCCGCGGCAATACCCTGTTCGTGTGCCGCAACCGCGTCGTCGGGCATAGCCCAGGCGCCGCCGTGAATCAGAAGTGTAGGTGTCGATCTCATGCAGGTTTGATTCTAACCAGCCCGCGAGCCCGCCGCAGCCCGCGGCAGTTTTCATCCGGCCTTAGCGCAAGTACTGCTCGTCGGTGACGTGTTCCATCCAGTCCACGGTCTTGCCGTCGCGTCGCTCCTGGATGGCGATATGCGTCATCGCCGTTGCCGGTGTCGCTCCGTGCCAGTGCTTCTCTCCCGGCGCAAACCAGACCACATCGCCCGGATGTATCTCCTCGACCACACCGCCTTCGCGCTGCGCCCACCCGCAGCCTGCCGTCACGATCAACGTCTGCCCCAGCGGATGTGTATGCCAGGCGGTTCGCGCCCCCGGCTCAAACGTCACGCTCGCGCCATTCACCAGCGCCGGATCGGGCGCCTGAAACAATGGATCGATCCGAACCGTGCCGCTAAACCACTCCGCCGGTCCCTTCCCCGAAGCCTGCGAGCCGATACGCTTGATCTCCATGGCCCCATTCTAACGGCTGCCACCGGAGGCTGTTTATCGCGGAACCGGCATCAGCTTCCGTCGTTCTGTCTCGAGATACGTGTACCGGATGCGATAGATCACCGTCAGCGTCGAGAACAGCGCCAGCACCCACAGCGCAGGGCCCATCACGCCCCACCGGTTGCATAGCGCGCCCAGAATCACGCAGACAATGCGCTCCGGCCGCTCCATGAACCCCACCTTGCACGTACCGATCAGCGCCTCGGCCCGCGCCCGCGTGTAGCTCACCATAACGCACGCCGTCATCACAAACGCCACCAGCCCCACGTAGAACAGCCTGTTGCCGCGCGCATAGAAGATCAGCAGCCCGAAGAAGATCGCCACATCCGAGTAGCGGTCCATCACCGAATCGAAGAACGCGCCAAACACCGAAACCTGGTTCGTCTTGCGCGCCACCCGCCCGTCCACCATGTCGAAGATGCCCGCGCCGATGATGATCAGCCCGGCATACAGAAACATCCGGTTCGCATTATTGGCCCGTGCAAACCCGAAGAAACACGCGGCAATAATGTTGATCACCAGCCCGATAAACGTCAGCGCGTTCGGCGAGATGCGGGTCAGCGCGAGACCGTTGACGATCTTCTGCAGCAGCCAGCCGCTGCCTTTGCCGAATGCGCTAGTCCAGGTCAACCCTTACCCTCGAAATCGTTGGAGGCGTATGCCTCGTCTCTTCCAAATCTTCGTACTCAACCCTGCATACTACATCGCCGCGTCGCCAACCCGCCTCCCGGTCCTACTCTTCGGGATCGTGAATCGTCGCCAGCTTCAAAATCTCCAGCTCGCGCTTACCGTTCGGCGTGATGACCGTAGCCGTATCGCCTACTTTCTTGCCCAGCAGAGCGCGCCCAATCGGAGAGGTCGTCGAGATCAGCCCCTTCGACACGTCCGACTCCTCGCTGGTTACCAGCTGATACTTGATCTCCTCGTCCTTGCTCGAATCGAACACGGTGATCCGCGATCCAAAGCCGACCTTGTCGTTCGGAATATTGACCAGATTCACCATCGCCAGCTCGCCCATCCGCTTCTTGAGCTGTCCCAGGCGGGCATTCACGAACACCTGGCGCTGCTTGGCCATGTGATACTCGGCGTTCTCGCTCAGATCGCCCAGCGCCACCGCCTTCTTGATCTCCGCCGGCAGTTCCGTCGTCAACTCGTGCTCGAGCAGCTTGATCTCTTCCGCGAGCCGTTTCATTACTTGTTCTGGCATGGGGCCTTCCGGATCGACAGAGGCGCAGCACATCGAGCAGCGCGCCCCGCCTTAATGTCAAAACTCGATTATACGACGCAACCCCCCGCACCGCCTCCTCCAGGAACCGCCACCCTCTCGATAGCCGACTAAGCCCGCTGCACGGGAAAGAGCAGGTGCGAAAGAACGAATCGCTTCCGCTACGCCGACTTACGAGGACTAATTGTTCTTGGTCGAACGTGCCTCTTAGTGCTGAAAGAGAAGGACTGAGGACTGTCCCGCAACTTCGGAACAATCGGCTAGGGCCTGCTTGGTGGCGCTACGCGGACGACTATCCCGTGCTGAGTTTTACAGTCCGTTAGCGTGTAGTTCAACGTCATCTTGTTTTGTTCCGAGGCCACCCCCACGTGCTGAGGAAGCTGAAATCCGTCGACGACCTGGTATGTGTAGGAGAAGCGGGCTACGCCAGCATGATCCGTATCAGTGGAGGACGCCGCCAGGACCAGGCCGGTTGGCGCATCCACAAACTTAGTGGTGATCTCAATATGCTGGGATGTATCGATGACACCTTCGCGCAAGTGCAAATCCGGGTCAAGGCCGAGCTTTCCAGTTATGCCCTGACCGTTCATGGAGAGGTTGTAGCCGGTTGCCGTCTTCTCAAATTGATAGTTGGTTGGGGCGATGGGAAGCACCTCTCCATAGGCGTATGGTACCCAGTTGCTAAGCCCCGTTTGCATGAGGGAACGATTCGATTCTTCAAGCTGCGCAGCGATAGGCAATCGGCTGAATTCTGGAAGCTTGGGTTGAGTTGACATGGTTGCGCCCGAGTGATCGACAAAGACTCGATATTTAATAGGCTCTAGAAGTTGTGCGATCGGACTGTCCGTTCGAGCGGCTTCACCAAAATTGCTTTTGAGATACTTTGCGAAGTCGAAGTCAATCGAACAAGAAAAGCTGATGAGGCCCGACCGGAAAGGTGTGTCATAGAGAGCCTTTGTTTTGGCAAGCAGAACCTCGGCATCACTAGGAGATTTTGCAATCTTCGGAGCCACGTTCAGAGATTGGCTGAGCGAAGAGACGCACAAAATCCCGAGGATAGCGATGACGACAAAGCGGTGCATGACAAATGCTACCGCATGATGCACCAGTGTGGGCGTCCGGGCTGACGACAAGATGGGCTCGTCAATGATAAATCCTCATAAACGCGGATCCCGGAAGTTGGCGATGAGAGATGCTCGTCCTGCCAAGGACAGCAGCCGAGCTGGTACGTTTTGCCGGTGCCCCATAACTTGCCCTGAGCCTGCCGAAGGTCTCGATTTTGAGATGTGGGCCTTCGCGCAACGCGGCGAACGGCTTCCGTGTGAACCAAAGCTCGTGCAAGCTCAGTCCCCACGCTGCAACCATACATTCACGCCTCCTTCATCCGCCTGCAATCTTCATTGTCGATCCTCAGGACTTACGCAAAAGCCGTATCGCATCGCACCCGAAACTCCGACCACAAGGGATGCGAGCGGCTTAGGCCAATCAGTCCTTCTGGAGAGACCACCCGATGCGCAGGCTTTTCATCTTCCTCATGCTCCTCGCCGCCCCATGCTGCCTCTCGGCGCAGAGCGCCACCGGCATCCGCGGCACAGTAACCGACAGCACAGGAGCCCTCGTCGCAGGCGCAGACGTTACCGCGACCAACCTCGCCACAGGTGTCTCCACCCACGTCCTCAGCGACGCGAGCGGCGGCTATGCGCTCTCCGGCCTAAGCTCCGGCAAATACAAAGTCGTCCTCATGAAGCCCGGCTTCCAGACCGTCACCGTCGCCAGCGCCTCGGTCGCCAGCGGCCAGATGCTCGACGAGACCGTCACCCTCAGCGTCTCCTCCCTCGGATCCACAGTCCAGGTCTACGGCGATCTCCCCGGCACCACCCTCCAGCCCTCGCAGCAGGATGTCTTCCAGTCCACCCAGCAGCTTCGCGTCCTCGACCGCAGCCAGATCGACACCGTCGGACCCGTCGCCGGCGCCGCGCAGATCGTAGCCCGGGCCCCCGGAGCCAACGTCACCGGCTACGGCAACACCGGAGCCACCAAGTACACCGTAGGCGTCAACGGCGTCAGCCAGGGCTGGGGCGGCTACGGCGGCTACTCCGGCGGCGGAGCGCTCGCCATCACCTTCGACGGCGTCCCCATCGTCGACCCCGCCACCAACCTCTGGCAGTCCCCCACCATCCCCGAGCAGTTCATGATCCAGAACGTCAACGTCACCTACGGTCCTGGCGATCCCGCCGACCGCTGGTTCAACAACGTAGGCGGCATGATCGAGTTCACTCCCGTCCAGCCTCAATCCCGTCCCCACGCCGACATCTCCGCCACCTACGGCAGCTTCAGCCAGAAGGACCTCTCCGCCAATCTCACCAGCGGCATCTATCACGGCTGGTCCGGCGTCGTCGCCGGCGGCATCGGCGACGGTAACGACTTCCGCGTCGCCCCCGACGGCTTCCAGAATCCCGGCAAGGACGTCGCCGTCTTCGGCAAGGCCGTCAAAGCCTATCAGGAAAACACCTTCGAGCTCGCCGGCTACTATGCCCACGGCGCAGGCTACCGCTCACAAGTCATCCCCACAGTCGCCAATCCGCTCATCACCGTCGACGGCCAGCCCGGATCGCAGCCCTACAGCCAGCAGACCTCCGGCTACTACAGCACGCTTCCCTACGCCAGCTACAACAAATACGACACCAACGAAGACGGCCTCATCTACGCCCGCGAGCACATCACCGTCGATCCCTCCATCGCGCTCGACAATCTCTCCTGGTTCAACCACATCGCCCGCTCCCACTACCGAATCAACGACGTCTACGCCCTCGGCCCGCGGCAGGACGAGTACAACAGCCCCCACACCGACACCATCGGCAACAAGCTCCTCCTCACCAAGCGCCTGCCCTTCAACACCATCATCGTCGGCGGCTACTACCTCCACGCCCTCTACAACAGCCGCAACAACTTCTATAACCCCGCCAACGGCGGAGCCAAACGCATCGCCAACATCGGCGGCGAGGTTCGCTCCGGCTACTTCAGCCAGGACGACTTCGCCATCACCCTGCAGGACGACATCCGCCTCAGCACTCGCCTCACCGTCACTCCCGGCATCCGCTACGTCGGCTTCAGCACCGGCTACTCCAACAACGCCCTGCAGGACTTCACCTTTGTGCCGAACTCAATCCTCAGCTCTCACTGCGCCGCAACCGGAACCTCCGCCCCCGGCACCATCAAGGACCAGGGCTCCAACTGCGGCGGCCTCGAAAACCGCAGCGGCGTCGAGCCCTCCGTCAACGCCAACGTCCTCGCCCTCCCCTGGCTCTCCGTCTACGGCGGCTACATGCAATCGCTCCGCGCGCCGCAGGTCGGCGGCGGCGGCGGACTCTTCCAGAGCGTCGACCCGGCCAGCTATCACCTCTCCCGACAGCAGTACGCCCAGGGCGGATTCAAAATCCATCACGAGGGCACCGGCGTCCTGAACTCCATGCTCATCACCGGAGCGTTCTACCACCAGAACTGGGCCAACCAGGAGATCGACACCACCCTCGCCAACGGCGACACCGTCTCCGCCAACGGAACCTCCGTCTACAAAGGCTTCAACGCATCCTTCGACGACGACCCCATCACCCACCTCCACGTCTTCGCCAACTTCAACGTCGAGACCGCGACCTACACCAACTACACCACCGTCCTGCCGCTCAACAGCACCACCCCGCAGCAGGACTTCAACGGCCTCCACGTCCCCTACGTTCCCAGCTCCATCGTCAACGCCGGCGCCTTCTACGACTACAAGCTCACCGACGCCGTCCACCTCCGCCCCATGGCCTCCTTCCAGTACACCGGCTCGCAGTACATCTTCAACAACAACGGCGTCGACTCGGCCGGCAACCCCTTCCCGCAGCCCAGCAACCAGAAGATGCCCTCCTACGGCACCGTCAACCTCGGAGTCAAAGTTCCCTACAAATTCATCGTGGCCAGCTTCAACGCGCTCAACGTCGCCAACAGCCGGTACTCCATCTACCAGTTCATCTCGTCCGGCTCGTACTTCGGCACCGCGGGCAACGGCACTCCCGCCCAAAGCTCCGGCTACATCCTCGCCTATCCCGGAGCGCCCGTCAGCGTCTACGGCAGCATCGAGGCCCACTTCTAACCCAACACAAGTATGTCCTGCCGGACGGGTCCGCTACGCGCGGATCGGTCACTTCGTGACGTGTAGACCCCTTCGGCTGGCCCTCCCGTTGGTCGGGATGAAACATTCTCTCGCCGACCAACGGGAGGCCCAACGCAGCTGATAGCGCCCAGACCGGGTATACAAGTCACGAAGTGACCGCCCGCCGCGCAGGCGGCCCGTCCGGCAGGACACTATCTTCCAAACGTATACGTCAGCTTGAACAGGCCATTGTCCACGCCCGGATTGGAATCCGCCGTAGACGCATTCGAAAAGTGCTGCACCTGGTACTCAACCCGCATCGACTGCGACGGCGTCCGAAAGTACTCCAGCCCCGCGCCAAACTCAAACATGAAGTTGAACGAGCCCGCCGTATCCACAGGAATTCGCTTCGCCGACAGCAGAAACCCTGCCAGCACACTCGCCGTAGGCTGCCATCGGCTGTGCGGAAAAACGTTGATCCGCGACCCCAGCGGAGACAGCCCCTCCATATACGTCCAGCGTCGTCCGCAGCTTGTCTCCACGGTCTCGGAGTAAAGAATGCCGGTGTTGGGATCGACGACCGAATAGCCGGTTGTGCCGTCACGGCAAGAGAGCGTCGCAGCGGCTGGCACCGCGAAGGTCGTCATCGGAGGAGGCGAGGTGAAGGTCACCACCGCGGACGATGTCAGGTCGCTCTCCACAATCAGCGGGCGAAACTCTCCCGCATACTTCCACACGTAGTGTCTTCGCCCCAGCACCCGATACTCATACTGAAATCCCAAATCCGTGAACTTGCGATCCGGAGAACGTCCCAGCACAATATGGCTCGAATCGTTCGAATAATCGAAGAACGCCGCAAACGTCTGTCTGCGCCCGTACACCGGCTCATCCGAGGTGGCTTGCGCAAAGGCGATCGAAGGACCAACCAGCAGAAGCAACACACACACGATCCCCGTTGGCCGCATTCACTCCCCATTGCTCTGCAAGGTACGAGGATTGTATCGCGGCCACTTTGCCACCTCGCGAAGACGCAGTTATATAACCCCACCAGTCTCGGCATGGGACGTGGACAACTATTTCTTTCCTGAAACCGCGGCAATACATTAAAACGAGGCGACGCGGAAAGTAATTCACTTCTCAATTTTTACCTGGGAATTGCACACACCCTTTGGCTACTGTGGATAAGCTCCTCCAAACCCCAATTAAGGACTCATCCCCATGCGTTTGCATTCTCTCGCTCCAGCCGCCCTCATACTCGCCGCCTCCACTCTGGCGGCCCATGCTACTCCCGTCACAATCAACTTCAATGGGCTCACTGGTAACGATAATCCCTTCACCACATATTCAGAGTCAGGATTCACAGTCAGGGCTCAATCCGGATCGCTCTATATAGCAAGCGGCGATGGCAGTCTCGGAGATCCACAGCCGGACGTCTTCGCGGACCCCGGTGGGACTTTAGCTGTAACCGATGGAGGCGGTCTGTTCAACTTCGACAGTCTCGACCTCGGTATCTTTAACTCTTATGGAGGCGCCGCGGACTACACAATTACCGGATTCTTGGATGGAAGTTCGGTCTACACCCAGATGGGTTCGATATCTGGTTCGGGATCGTTCCACACACTGAGTGGAACCGATCAGAGCACGTCAATCACTAGCTTTACCATTGCCCTCAGCGGCAATCCCGATGGCGTCAACATTGACAACATCGATGTGAATACCGTACCCACCGGGGTGACACCCGAACCCTCCGGCCTCGCCCTGTTCGGTACCGGCATCATCGGTCTGGCAGGTATGGCACGTCGCAAGTTCCTCCATTCGTAAAAGGAAAGCAACTCAGCAAGTGAGCCGCCCCTCAAAAGGCGGCTCTTCACTTTAAATTCGACGCGCCGGTCGCCCTCGGTACACTGATCGTGCCGTCACGAACGACGCCATCCGCATCGCATCCCCATGCCCGACCGCAAGCCCAGGCCCGAACGAATCACACCACGCAAAGAGAAGATCTGCAAGACCTGCGGTCGCACCTTCGCCTGGCGCAAAAAGTGGGAAAAGGACTGGGACATCGTCAAGTACTGCAGCGACGCCTGCCGAGGCAACAAGCCCGATGCCTCCAGCGACGCCCTCGAAGCCGCCATCCTCTCGCTGCTCGCCGAACGCGGCCGCGGCAAGACCATCTGTCCCTCCGAAGCTGCCAAAGCCGTCGGCGGCCTCGACACCCGGCACTCCTGGGAGTCCCTCATGGAGCCCGCCCGCGCCGCCGCCCGTCGCCTCGTCGCCCAGGGCAGAATCGTCATCACCCAGCACAACCAGATCGTCGACCCCTCCACTGCAAAAGGCCCCATCCGTTTACGACTGCGCTAAAGCTACCTGCGATCTGTTAGGCCACTCCACCAGACCCAGCCGCCTCTCACCAAACATGGCAACGGCGAAGCGATCCTCCTCCCGCGTAAAATCTCCCGGCACCAAGGGCTCCAGCAGCCCGAGCGGACGCACTGCCAAAGCCGCTACCCGCAGCACCAGCGCGAAGGCCCACAAGACCGGCAGCAAGACCGCCCGCGGCCAGGCCTGGACGGACAAGCACTCCGACAACCCAAGCTCCACGGGACACGGCAAAGCAAAAAAAGCGCCCTCCCGGCAAACCTCCCGCTGCTGGCCCGGGTACGAGCCCGTCGCCGGCAAATCCCGCGGCGAAAAGGGAAGCTGCAAGCCCAAAGCCCACCAGACCGCATCCGAGAAAAAATCCGGCGCCATGGCGGCCGCCGCCAGCAAGCTCCACAAATCGGGCAAATAGCGCGTCTCGTCCACGCGCACACAGGCCGTATACTCTCCCGCATGGACGCCGAACGTCTCCGCACCTTCCTCCTCACCCTTCCTCACGTCCGTGAGACCGAGCAGTGGGGCGGCCTCGTCTTCTGGATCGGCGACAAGGCCATCGGCGGCAAAATGTTCGTCATGCTCCCGCTCGACCGCGACGACACCCGCGTCCTCTCCTATCCCGCCGGCCCCGAGCGCTACGCCGAACTGCTCGAACGCGACGGCCTCTTCCCCGCGCCCTACCTCGCCCGTATCCACTGGGTCGCCGCCGAACGCTGGAGCGTCTTTCGCAACTCCGAGTGGGAAGACGAACTCCGCGCCGCCCACGCCCTCACCCTCGCCAAGCTCCCGCCCCGCACCCGCGCCGCTCTCGCCCTGCCCCCCGCCCGGCAACGCCGCCTCATCGCGGAACGCAAACAGCGTCATGCTGCCAGATCCCGAGCCACAAAGTCATAATCCTTGATCTCATCCCACTTTTCCACAACCGCGCTCCGCGCAAATCCTGTCAAGCCCCGTTTGCACGAAAAGCCGCGCCATTCCTGAACGAAGTGCGTGGCGTACTAGTTTCGTCCCATCCGCTATAATAAAAACAGCAGCAAATAAGCGCCCGGCTACTCAGCCCGGCGCCTTTTTTGTCGCATATCAGTTGGTCGGGGGGGAAACCAGCGGAGCAGGCATAACCCCTTTTGAATCTATATTTTTATAGATAAACTACCTGAAATGAAGATTTTACACTGACCCAAAACGGTAAGCTATTCATAATGCTGTATTTAGCGTGAGGGGGGGGGGGGGGGGGGGGGGGGGGGACGAACAAGCTAAGGCGCAGGGGGGGGAAGGCCACGCAACAACCAACGAATGGCAAGATAGAAAAAAACTCTACCGAAC